>Ga0209373_10001951_pt1 | contig 22258 bp, 20 predicted proteins | sample Higcelweek5metaG_FD_187173 | JGI IMG/M metagenome (GOLD analysis project Ga0209373, IMG submission 187173) | Freshwater pond sediment microbial communities from the University of Edinburgh, under environmental carbon perturbations - High... | ecosystem: Environmental > Aquatic > Freshwater >... | reverse complement strand
CCCTTGCCCAGCTTCTCCGTCAGCTTGGCGATGGCATCGGCACGGTGCGGGATGGCGCCCAGTTGGCGCACCTCGCCACCGCGCATTCCTTCGGCAACGGCGACCGCCACCGTCGCCTTATGGACATTCAATCCCACGAAGATAGTATCGGTCATCAGGCCCGTCCCCCATGTCTGAGGCTCGGCGTCGGCCAATCCGGCGCAACCCTCGATTGGGATATGCCGTGGGACGGGCCGCCAGCCGTTTCAGCGGGCGAACATAGGGTCTAAACCCGCTCACTCAGCCAGATGGCGAATTTGCAGCCGCTCTTGATGGCGGTGGAGAGCAGCGGGTAGGCCGGGGCCTTTTCCGCCTCGTTGGCGAGGCCGATGTCGCGGTGCTCCAGTTCCTCGACGCGGAACTGCTCGATGGTGGCCTTGAGGTCGGCCTCGTCCTCGCCCAGGGCGGCGGCCTGTTCGGCGTAATGCTCGTCGATGGCTTCCTCGACCGCCACGGTGCAGGCCATGGCGGCACGCTCGCCCAACAGCGCGGTCCCGGCGCCCAGCACGAACCCGGCCACATGCCAGATCGGGCTCATGGCGGTGGGGCGGACGCGGCGGTCGCCGATCATCTTGGTGAAGGTATCCAGGTGGTGCTGTTCCTGGTCGGCCATATGCGCCAGCAGCGGACCGTGGCGGCCCTTGCCCAGCACCGCCCGCTGGCCCTGATAGATGCGCACCGCCCCCAGCTCGCCCGCCTGATTGACCCGCAGGAAACGGGCGATCATCTGGTCCTTGGTCTCGACGGGAACGCTCATGCCGTTTTCTCCATACGGCGGACCAGCACCAGGGTCACCAGGGCCAGACCGCCGGAAAACACGATGTTCATGGCCGCCATGGTGATGCCGTGCCACGCCCAGGCCGGTTCGTCGCACCGCGCCTCGACCGGCTTGGACATCATGGACGCCAGATCGGTGACCGCCAGCGCCGATTGCTTGGCGGCGGCGCAGGACGATTGCCACCATTTCTGCTCGACGCCGAAATGGAATACGGCGATGCCGGAATTGATCAGAAAGGCCAGCCCGGCCAGCGCCATCAGCACCCGTCGCCAGCACGCCATGCGGCGCAGCAGGGCCAGCGCCGCCAGGGCGCCCGTCACCACGAAGGGGATGCGCTGGGTGATGCACAGCTCGCACGGCTTGAGGCCAAAGCCGTATTGCGCGACAAGGGCGGTTGCCAGGGCCAGGATACTGACCGCCAGCACGAAATGCGGCAGCAGCCGCGGAAGCTTGATCATCATGGAGCGGAACCATAGCAAAGCCCTGGGCGCTTGACCACATCGGCCAGGGCGGGGATGATCCGGCCATGCTTCTCGACGCCCTCCGCACCGGCGGCAAAGCCGCCCTCGCCCGCGCTCTCGCGCAATTGGAAAGCGCCCCCGACGCCCCCGAGACGGTGGCGTTGCTGGATGCCGCCTATGCCGAACCCATGGCCCATGTGGTCGGCATGACCGGCCCGCCCGGCGTCGGCAAATCCACCCTGATGAACGCGCTGATCGGCAATTGGCGCGGCCGGGGACGCCGGGTGGCCTGCATCGCCGTCGATCCGTCGTCGCGGCGGTCGGGCGGGGCGTTGCTGGGCGACCGCACCCGCCTGTCCACCGATCCCGAGGACCAGGGCATCTTCGTCCGCTCCATGGCGGCGCGCGACCGGCTGGGCGGTCTGGCCGGGCTGACGGTGTCCAGCATGGTGCTGATGCGCGCCCTGTATGACGTGGTGCTGATCGAAACAGTGGGCGTCGGCCAATCCGAGACCGACGTGGTCGGCGTCGCCGACACCGTGCTGTTCTGCGTGCAGCCGGGATCGGGCGATTCCCTGCAATTCATGAAGGCGGGCATCGCCGAGATCCCCCATGTGGTGGTGGTGACCAAGGCCGACATGGAAAAAGAGGCCCGCCGCGCGCGGGCCGACGTGCTGGGCGCCCTGTCCCTGGGCGGCGCCGGGGACGAAAGCGGCGGTTGGGAGGTGCCGGTGCTGATGGTGTCATCGGCGCGGCGCGACGGCATCGACGGGCTGGTCGAGGCCATCGACGGCCATGCCGCCTTCCTGAACAGCGAAAACCGGCTGGCCGCCATCCGCCACACCCAGGCCCAAGCATGGCTGGAGGAAGCGGTGCGCGAACGCTGGGGGCGCGAGGGAATCCGCCGTGCGGGCGACCTGACCCTGCCGCCGGGTCTGTCGCCATTCACCCGCCTGGCCCAATTGCGCGACACCCTGGCCTGAAGACACAAAGCGTTGAAGGTTGACTTCCGCATGGGTTTGGATTGACCATTGTCTAAACCTGTGGAGGGAAAGGAAGAGGTGACGGCTTCCGTGGTCACACGCGCCCCGACCGTCGTTCTCGACCGTGAGCTTCTTGAGCTCGCGTCCTCCTTGGTGTGTCTGCTCCGCGACAACCAGATCATCTTCCTGAACAATGCCGGCGTGCGCATGCTGGGCCTGACCTCGGCCGACGACGCCATCGGCTGTCCGTTCGAGGATTGGGTGGTCGATGACTACCGCTTCCTGATGGAGGCGGGCTGGGAATTGCTGGCCGAGGAAGAATTCCTGCCGCTCAAACTGGCCCGCGCCGACGGCACCCTGTTCGAGGCCGAATTGCGCGTGCGCCGGGTGCCCACCGACGACGTGTTCTTCATCGAAGGCCGCGACATCTCGAAATTCGTAAAATCGGCCGAGGCCCTACGCGAGCGCGAGGAACGCCTGCAAGGCATCCTGGCCTCGGTGGCCGAAGGCATCGTCACCCTGAACGATTCCGGCAAGGTGGAATCCGCCAACCCGGCGGCCGAGCTGATGTTCGGCTACAAGCGCGGGCGTATGGCGGGCATCGATCTGGGCGATCTGATGCCCGAATCCATGCGCGATCATCATCAGCGTTTCTTCGACGCCTATATGTCGGGCCTGTTCCCGACCCTGATGGGACGGCTGGTGGAAGGCACCGGCCAACGCCAGGATGGCAGCACCTTCCCCATGGAAATCTCGGTGTCGGAACTGCGCCATGGCAGGCACCGGCTGTTCACCGCCATCCTGCGCGACATTTCCGAGCGCAAGGAGAACGAGGACCGTATCCGTCGTCTGGCCCACCACGACACCCTGACCGGCCTGCCCAACCGCAACCTGCTGAACGACCGCATGAACCACGCTTTGGCCCGCGCCCGCCGCCATGGCGGCCGCATGGCGGTGCTGTACGTGGATCTGGACAAGTTCAAGCCCATCAACGACACCCTGGGCCACGAGGCGGGCGACCATGTGCTGCGGGCGGTGTCCGAGCGTCTGGCCGCCTGTGTCCGCTCGTCCGACACGGTGGCCCGCGTCGGCGGCGATGAATTCGTGGTGCTGGTCGAAGAGATCACCCGCCCCGGCGAGGCCGCGCTGGTGGCGCGCAAGATCGTCGAATCCCTGTCCCGCCCCTTCGATTACGAAGGCCACCCCTGCCAGATCGGCGCCTCGATCGGCGTCGCCGTGTTCCCCGACGACGGCGACAGCATGGAAGAAGTGTGCAAGGCCGCCGACATCGCCATGTACCGGGTCAAGCACGCGGGCCGCAACGGCTTCTGCTTCTTCGCCGGTCACGACAATCCGATCGAGGAATTCAAGGACTGAGGGGCGGTTCGCCCTCACCCTCCCGGCCGATGGCCGGGCCCCTCCCTCTCCCGCGGGGAGAGGGGACATGATGCGGCGCTCTCCAAAACACCTGAAAGAAAATCCCACCGACGCCGAACAACGGCTATGGGCCGCCCTGCGCAATCGCAAACTGGGGGGCTATAAATTCCGGCGGCAGCAGCCGCTTGGCCCTTATGTGGTGGATTTCTGCTGCTGGGAAAAACGGCTGGCGATCGAAGCCGACGGTGGCCAACACGCCGACAACCCGGACGACATCCGCCGCACCCGATGGCTGAAAGAGCGCGGCTGGACCGTGCTACGTTTCTGGAACCCGGATATCCTGAGCAATACCGATGGCGTCCTGCACGCCATCCTGGCCTCCCTGACCGCCATGCCCCTCTCCCAGCGGGAGAGGGGGGGGGCCCGCCCCGAATGGGGCGGGAGGGTGAGGGAGGATTATTCCGCCTCGGGCAATTTCACCCAATCGGGCACCCGCGCCGTCAGCCGGGCCTCGCCCGCTTCCAGCACGTCGTGCAGATGCTCCAGCCGCACCAGGGCCAACCCCAGCGTGCCACAGGACGAGCGCATCTCGCCCGCTTCGGCGCCGCCTGCCGTCAATGGCGTGCCCGGCGCCGGAGCGGGGCCGTCGATGGTGACGGGCAGCAGGCGCTTCTTGATCAGGCCGCGATACTTGGTGCGGGCGGTCAGTTCCTGGCCCATGTAGCAGCCTTTGTTGAAATCGACGCCGCCCAACTCGTCAAAGCCGTTTTCCAGCAACAACGCCTTGTCCACCGCCATGTCGCGGCTGCCGTCGGGCAGGCCCAGTTCCAGGCGGCGGGCATCCCACTCGGCCAGTTCGCCCTCGGTCAGACCGGCGGCGATCAGGGCATCGGGGCCGGACAGCAATACCCGCGCGCCCATTTCGGCATGGCGCGGATCGACGAAAGCCACGCCGTCGCCGAACGGCGCGGCGGCGCCTGCCACGGTTTCCAATCCCAGGGCGGCGGCGGGAGCGGCATAGACGGCCAGTTCGGTCAGGGCGACCGTCACCTTGGCCCGCAGCTTGTACAGCGACAGCTTCTTGCGGAATTCCTCGGCGCGGGCGGCTTCGACGTCCAGCAACAGGGCGCCGTCCTTTTCCACCACGAACAAATCATACAGGAACTTGCCCTGCGGCGTCAGGAAGGCGGCCCAGAGGGCGGCGGCGGGACCGGCCTTGGCGGTGTCGTTGGAGATCAGCCCTTGCAGGAAGCTGGCGCGATCGTCGCCCGACACCGAAATGACGGCGCGGTCCAGGCGGATGAAACGGGATTCCATGACGGAAGAAACTCCAGGGAACGCGGCGGACCCGTCAAAGGTGGGGCATGGGACGGCGCTTGGCAACCCCGTGACACTTCCGTTCCGGCCTTGGCGGGAACCGCCGCTGCATCTATAAGGAGGCGATGCATATTACCCTGGTCGACGATTCCATCCCCTTCGACGGCTTCACCGCCTCGGCCCGCGCCCTGGGCGGCGCGGAAAAGGCGTTCGCCGCCCTGCCCGGCGCCCTGGCGCGGCGCGGCCACACGGTCACGGTGTTCAACCGCTGCCGCTGGAGCCTGTTCATCGAGGGCTGCCAGTGGGAAACCCTGGACGGCCACAAGCCGTTGCTGACCGACGTGCTGGTGGCGTTCCGCAAGCCCGCCTTGCTGGAATTCGTCCGTCAGGCCCGCCGCCGCGTGCTGTGGACCACCGCCACCGCCCGCCAGTTGGAACGCGCCGCCGCCTCGGGTCCGCTGGCCGACCACAAGCCGCTGCTGCTGCTCAGCTCCGCCGCCCAGGTTCCGGCCGAGGGCCTGCGCGGCCTCAAACTGGCGGCGCTGCCGCCCGCCGTGAGGAACGATTTCCTGGCCGAGCGCACCACCGGCCCGGCCCAGCCGCCGCGCGCCATCGTCACCACCCATCCCAGCCACGGCCTGGATTGGCTGCTGAGCCTGTGGCTGGAGCGCATCCGGCCACAGGTGCCCGATGCCGAATTGCACATCCTGTCCATGGGACTGGCCAAGGCCGCCGAGGGCGGTGACATCGAGGAGTCCCTGCGCCCGCTGGCCGAGCGGGTGCTGGCGGCCCGCGATCACGGCATCGTCATCCGCCGTCCCGGCGGCGACGGCACCATGACCCAGGTCTATGGCGAGGCCAGCGTCCACCTCTATCCCGGCCACGAGGGCGACACCACCGCCTTTACCCTGATGGAATCCCAGGCATGCGGCTTGCCCGCCGTGCTGCGTCCCTTGGGCGCCGCGCCGGAACGGGTGGCCGATGGCCGCTCGGCCTATGTGGCCCCCGACGACGACGCCTTCGCCAATCTGACGGTGATGTTGTTGTCCACCCCCGACCTGAGCGCCAGCATGGGCGCCGAGGCCCGGACCCTTTACACCGGCCGTTCCTGGGATGCGGCCGCCCAGCATTTCGAGGCGCTGCTGTCATGACCCGCCTATTGCAAGCCATGGCCGGAGCCGATCGCGGCGGCGCCGAAGCGTTCTTCGAGCGGCTGGCCCCCGCCCTGCACCGGGCCGGTCTGGAACAGCATGTCCTGATCCGCAACAATCCCCGCCGCGCCCAAGCGCTGCGCGACGCGGGCGTCGCCGTCACCGAGTTGCCGTTCGGCGGCCTGCTGGACATCAAGACCCATCTGGGCTTCCGCAAGGCGGTGAAGACGTTCCAGCCCAACGTGGTGCTGACCTGGATGAACCGCGCCTCGCGCTTTTGCCCCGGCGGGCCGTTCGTGCGGGTCGGGCGGCTGGGCGGCTATTACGACCTGAAATATTACCGCGGCGCCGACCATCTGATCGGCAACACCCAGGACATCGTGGACTGGATCGTCAACCAGGGCTGGCCCGAGGAGCGCGTCCATTACGTGCCCAATTTCGTTGCCGAGAAAAAGGCCCCGCCGGTCAGCCGCAAGACCTTTTCCACCCCGGAAACCGCGCCGCTGATCCTGGCCTTGGGGCGGCTGCACACCAACAAGGGCTTCGACGTGCTGATCGAGGCGCTGGCCAATGTCCCCGAGGCCTATGTCTGGCTGGCGGGTGAAGGGCCGTTGCGCGCCGAACTGGAAACCCAGGCGGCGCGGCGCGGCGTCATCTCGCGCATGCGCTTCCTGGGCTGGCGCGAGGATGTGGCCAGCCTGTTCGCCGCCGCCGATCTGTTCGTCTGCCCGTCGCGGCACGAACCCTTGGGCAATGTGGTGATCGAGGCCTGGGCTCAGGGCGTTCCGGTGGTGGCCGCCGCTTCGGAAGGCCCCAGCCAATTGATCGAGGACGGCATCGACGGCATGCTGGTGCCGCTGGAGAACGCCACCGCCATGGCGGCCGCGCTCAACCGGCTGATCGAGGACCGCCTGCTGGCCGCCCATGTGGGCGCCGCCGGACGTCAGGCTTACGAAGAACAATTCACCGAGGCCGCCGTGGTCGCCCGCTACATCGAATTCTTCGAGAAAGTGCGGCGCTGATGTGCGGCATCGCCGGCATCGTCGCCCGCAACGGCCAACGCCCCGACCCGGCGGCGCTGGCCCGGCTGTCCGACGCCCTGGCCCATCGTGGACCCGACGGGCGCGGTGATTATGTGCGCGACAATGTGGGACTGATCCAGACCCGGCTGGCCATCATCGACCTTGAGGGCGGCCGCCAGCCCATCCTGGATGGCGACGGCCGCGCCATCGTCGCCAATGGCGAGATTTACAATTACCTGGAACTCAAGGCCGAGCTGGCCGATGTGAGTTTTGCCACCGGCTCGGATTCCGAACCGCCGCTGCATCTGTATGCCCGCGAGGGCCTAGCCTTCGCCCGCCGCCTGCGCGGCATGTACGCGCTGGCTATCCATGACCCGGCGGCGCGGCGGGTGGTGCTGGCCCGCGATCCGTTCGGCATCAAGCCGCTTTACGTGGCCGAGGGCGCCTTTGGTCTGGCCTTCGCCTCGGAACCGGCGGCGCTGGTGCGGGCGGGATTGGTGGCCGCCCAGGTAGATGCCCAGGCCCTGCGCGAGTTGCTGCAATTGCAGTTCACCTGCGGCGCCGACACCATCTTCCCCGGCATCCGCCGGGTGCTGCCGGGCGAGATGCTGGTGGTCGAGAATGGCCGCGTGGTGGAAACCCGCCGCCTGGACGCCCTGCCCGAGAACGGCGCCGAGCGCGGCGACACGGAAACCCTGCTGGAGCGCCTGGACCGCGTGCTGATGGACTCGGTCGAGATGCACCAGCGCGCCGACGTGCCCTATGGCATGTTCCTGTCGGGCGGCATCGATTCCTCGGCCCTGCTGTCCATGATGGCGCGGCTGAACCCGCGCCCGGTGCTGGCCTATACCGCCGGGTTCCCCGGCACCGGCGTGCATGACGAACGCGCCCATGCCCGCGCCCTGGCCCGCGCCGTCGGCGCCGAGCACGTCGAGGTCGAGTTCACCGAGGCGGATTTCTGGCGGCTGCTGCCGCGCGTCGCCACCGCCATGGACGACCCCGCCGCCGATTACGCCTGCCTGCCGACCTATCTGCTGGCCGAGCGGGCGCGGGCCGACGTCAAGGTCATCCTGGCGGGCGAAGGCGGCGACGAACTGTTCGGCGGCTATGGCCGCTATCGCGGCGCCATGCGGCCCTGGCCCTTCGCCAAAGCCATGCGCCGGACCGGCACTTTCGACGGCCTGGACGTGCTGCGTCCGGCGCCCGAGGGCTGGCGCACCCGCTTCGCCGCCGCCGAACGGGCGTCGCGCCGGGCGCATTGGTCGCGCCTGCAAGTGGCCCAGGCCACCGATTGCGCCGATTGGCTGCCCAACGATCTGCTGGTCAAGGCCGACCGCTGCCTGATGCATAACGGCGTCGAGGGCCGGGTGCCGTTCCTCGATCCCGAGGTGGCGCGCTTCGCCTTCGCCCTGCCCGACAAGTGGAAGGTGCGCGGCAATTCCGGCAAGTGGCTGCTGCGGCTGTGGCTGGACCGCGCCCTGCCCGCCGCCCGCCCCTTCGACAAGAAGCGCGGCTTCACCGTGCCGGTCGCCGAATGGATCGCCGCCCGCCCGGAACTGGCCGAGCTGGTGGCCCGCCAGCCCGCCATCGCCGCCATCGCCAATCCCGATGCGGTGCGGGCGCTGTTCAAATCCTGCGGCAAGAACACCGGCTTCGCCTGCTGGACCTTGCTGTTCTATGCCCTGTGGCACCGCGTGCATATTGACGGACGCGGCCCCCAGGGCGATGTGTTCGACATGCTGTCGGCGTGACGGAGAATTTCCATGTCCCAGACCTATGACCTGATCCTCAAGGGCGGCGTTGTCGTCACCCCCAATGGCCGCGAGCAGACCGACATCGCCATGCGGGACGGCCGCATCGTCGCGCTGGGCGGCTTGGGCGGCGCCTCGGCCGAGGCCGAGATCGACGTCAGCGGCCTGCATGTGCTGCCGGGCGTCATCGACACCCAGGTGCATTTCCGCGAGCCCGGTCTGGAGCACAAGGAAGATCTGGCAACCGGCACCGCCGCCGCCGCCATGGGCGGCGTGGTCGCGGTGTTCGAGATGCCCAACACCAAGCCCGGCACCACCACCGACGTGGAATTGCGCGACAAGCTGAAGCGCGCCGAGGGCCGCACCTGGACCGACCACGCCTTTTTCCTGGGCGCGGCGGGCGACAACATCGCCCATCTGGCCGAGTGGGAGCGCATCCCCGGCTGCGCCGGTATCAAGGTGTTCATGGGATCGAGCACCGGCAATCTGCTGGTCAGCGACGACGACACCCTGGCCCAGGTGCTGGCCCAGGGCTATCGCCGCGTCGCCGTGCATTGCGAGGACGAGCCGCGCCTGATCGAGCGCAAGAAGATCGCCGAGGAAGCGGGCCATCCCCGCGCCCATCATGTGTGGCGCGACGCCCAGACCGCGCTGATCGCCACCCAACGCCTGGTGCGGCTGGCCGAGGAAGCCCGCCGCCGCGTGCACGTCCTGCACGTCACCACCGCCGAGGAAATGGCCTTCCTGGCCGGGCACAAGGATCTGGTGACGGTGGAGACCACGCCGCAGCACCTGACCCTGGCGGCGCCGGAATGCTATGAACGTCTGGGCACCTATGCCCAGATGAACCCGCCCATTCGTGAAGAACACCATCGCGACGCCCTGTGGCGCGCCATCAATGACGGCACCGTGGACGTGCTGGGCAGCGACCACGCCCCGCACACCCGCGAGGAAAAGGACAAGCCCTATCCGCAATCGCCGTCGGGCATGACCGGGGTGCAGACCCTGGTGCCGCTGATGCTGGACCACGTCAATGCCGGGCGCCTGAGCCTGGAGCGGTTCGTGGACCTGACCTCGGCCGGTCCGGCCCGCATCTACAATCTGGCGGGCAAGGGCCGCATCGCGCTGGGCTATGACGCCGATTTCACCCTGGTGGACATGAAGGCCGAGCGGGTCATCACCAACCAGTGGATCGTCAGCCGCTGCGGCTGGACCCCGTTCGACGGCACCCGCGTCACCGGCTGGCCGGTGGGCACCATCGTGCGCGGCAATCCGGTGATGATGGATGGCGGACTGGTCGGCGACCCCATCGGCAAGCCGGTGCGCTTCCAGTTGGCGTACTAGAGCGGTGAGCGTCAAACCTGACGCACTCCGCGATCAGCGGCCATTGCGGCCGCGGCCAAGCGGGCGGATGCCCGCGCCCGGCGAGGGCTAACAGGCTGCGGAAAAAGGAGCGTCATTCCCGCGAAAGCGGGAATCCATGTGTCCGCATTCCAGATATTGCGGTGAAGTCAGTATCTTTCCCCAACATGGACCCCCGCCTTCGCGGGGGTGACGGGAAAAATGGGCTGCTCGAGAGTTTTTCCGCAGCCTGCTAAACATAAAGCTAGACCATCGTGCGTCATATTTGACGCGCGATGGTCTGATCCGCAACAACGCCCGTTGATAGGTCAATCGGCGGTTCTGGGTTATGCACAACCCAGGGGCCGCCGGACCGGCGGCATGGGCGTTGTTGTGGGGCCGCGACGTGAGCAGAAAAATCCAGAACCGCATGCCGCCGATTCTGGGGATCGGCGCCGCGACGCTTTTCCTCTGCTCCTACGCGCAGGCCGAAGAGGTCAAATGGGCGCCGTGGCTGGACGTGGGCGCCAAGATCGGCAACACCCGCCGCATCGGCGAGACCGACCTGTTCCTGCCCTTGGCCCAGGATGGCGAAAGCCTGCTGTTCCTTGACCTGCGCGGCATCGTCGATGATCAGGACCAGCGCGAAGGCAATGTGGGCCTGGGCTACCGCCAGATGCTGGACGATGGCTGGAATTTGGGCGTCTATGGCTTTTTCGACCGCCGCCGCTCGGCCACCGATCACCATTACTCGCAGGCCACCCTGGGCGCCGAGGCGCTGGGCCGCGACCTGGATTTCCGCGTCAACGGCTATCTGCCACTGGGCCGCAAGATCAACGATGTGGAAGGCAGCGCCCGCGCCGACATCGTCGGCGGCACCATCCGCATTCAAAGCAGCAGCGAACGCGCCTATCACGGCGCCGACGCGGAAATGGGCTGGCGTGCCCCGCTGTTCGACGCCGAAGGCGACAACGAGTTGCGCCTGTATGGCGGCGGCTATTGGTTCGATGCCGACCAAGCCGACACCGTGGCCGGTCCGCGCGCCCGGCTGGAATACCGGCTTTACGACCCGCTGGCGGAATTGCCCGGCTCGCGCCTGACCGTCAGTGGCGAAATCCAGTACGATTCCGCGCGCGGCACCCAGGAATTCCTGGGCCTGAAATTCCGCATTCCCTTGCAGGCCGAAGCGCCAACCCGCCGCCTGAACGCCCAGGAACGGCGCATGGCCGATCCGGTAATCCGCGACGTCGATATCGTCACCCAAAGCGCCACCCTGGTCGAAGCCGCCAAATTCGACGGCCAGATGCTGTCCTCGGTCGCCACCATCAAGGACGGCACCACCGCCCAGGCCACCATCAACGCCGCCGGGGCCAACACCCTGGTGGTGGTCCAGGGCAGCACGACGGTGACGTCGCAACTGACCCTGCTGACCGGCCAGACCCTGAGCAGCGGCGGCACCACCCTGACACTGACCGGCGCCAGCAGCGGGCGGCAGGTCGCCTTCACCCTGCCCGGCAGCACCGCCACCCTAAGTGGTTCCATCGCAGGCACTTCGGTGCTGTCGCTGTCCCAGGGCAGCACGTTGCGCGGCGTGAATGTGCAAAACACCAGCACGGCGGCCAACAGCCACGCGGTCTCGGCGGTCAACGTCAGCAACGCCACCGTCACCGGTTCCACCCTGAGCGCCGCCAAGGGCAACGGCCTGTACGCCTCGGGCAGCACCGGGCTGTCGGTCAGCAACAGCACGATCTCGGCCTCCGGCAACGATTTCAGCGCGGTGCGCATGGATCAGACCACCGCGACACTGTCCGGCAACACCCTTTCGAGTACCGGCAGCGGCAACGGCACCACCTTCGCCCATGCCCTGTGGATCACCAACGGCGGCGGCAGCACCGTGTCGAACAACACCATTTCCGCCAGCGGCATGTACGGCAACGCCATGTTCGTGGACAACAGCGCCGCCATCACCTTGTCCGGCAACACGCTCACGGCCAGCGGCTATGCCGGACGCGGCCTGCACATCGCCAACAGCGCCGGTTCGACCATCTCGGGCAACACCATCACCACCCGCGACACCAGCAGCGGCATGGGTTTCTACACCAGCCCCACCGGCCTGTTCCTGGAAAGCAGCGCCAACACCACCCTCTCGAACAACACCATCACCACCGCCGGTGAAGCCGCAGGGATGAATTTGCGGTCTTCGACCGGCCTGACCGTGTCGGGCAACACCATCACCACCACGGGTACTCTGGCGAGTGGAATGGTCCTGACCGGATCGGCCAATGCCACGATCAGCAGCAACCGGGTGACCACCACCGGCAACAGCAGCAACGGCATCCAGTTCTTTTTGAACGCGAACAACGCCCTGGTCGAGAACAACACCGTGTCGGTCAGCGGCACCTCATCGACGGCGGTAACCGCATCGTCGGTTAACGACCTGCGCGTGATCAACAACCGGCTGGTGGGCGCCGGTAACGGCGGCGTCTCCCTGACCAGCACAACCAACACGACAATCAGCGGCAACACCCCCTGACCCCAAGGATATTTCCGGCCTAGCCCTCCCCTGCCCGTATCTGCCATAATGTGACCACTGGACAAGTTCGTGCGCCGCATTATATGTTGCGAATGACTCGCAATTAGGGCCACGAGAGGGCACCGACCATGTTCGCAGACAACACCCTGACGCCGAAAGAAGCCGTCCGTCTGTGCGCCCTGGGCACCATCGCGCGGGAACCCATGCGCTATGCGGTGCTGGCGGGATCGGTCCGCCATTTCCTGTCCCGCGTCGCCGGGCCGCAACTGGACCTGATGGGCACCTCCATCGAATTGCTGCGCTATGAAGGTCTGGTCGAGGCGGTAGACGGACTGGGCATGGAAGACGACGCCCTGCTGGCCATCACCGAGGCCGGACGCCGCGAATTCCGCGCCCTGCTGACCGCCCGCCTGCGCCCCGGCACCGATCTGTCCAAACTGATCATCGCGCTCAAGATGCGGTTCCTCGACCTGCTGGAGCCGGTCGAACAACGCGCCCAGGCCGATCTGCTGATCGACATGGTCGAAAGCGAATTGTCCCGCCTGATCGACCTGCGCGGCAGCTTCGCCACCAACGATTCCGACCCGTGCCACCTGACCGACTGGCTGGATCACGACATCCAGATCCTGGAATTGCGGTTGGAATGGCTGGAAGCCTTTCACGACCGCTTGTGACCTCGGAACCTGCCCTGGATCGGAAAAAAGACAAGGAACCCCATTACAAGGGCCACCGAGAGCGCCTGCGTGACCGCTTCCTGGCGGAACCGGAGGCCCTGCCCGATTACGAGTTGCTGGAATTGCTGCTGAACGTCATTCCGCAAAAGGACGTGAAGCCGCTGGCCAAGCAGTTGATCGAGGAATTCGGCGGCTTCGCCGAGGTGCTGGCGCAACCGGCCGAAGTGCTGCAACGCTTCAAGGGCGTTTCCGCCACCACCTCTGCCTATCTCAAGACCGTCGAAATCGCGGCCCAGCGCATCCTCAAGGCCAAGGTGATGGACCGCCCGGTGATCTCAAGCTGGGATGCCTTGCTGGATTACTGCAATGCAGCCATGGCCCGCCGCCCCACCGAACAGTTCCGCCTGCTGTTCCTGGACCGCAAGAACGTGCTGATCGCCGACGAATTGCAGCAGGAAGGCACCATCGACCACACCCCGCTCTACCCGCGCGAGGTGGTCAAGCGCGCCCTGGAAGTGAACGCCAGCGCCCTGATCATGGTGCACAACCACCCCAGCGGCGACCCGACGCCGTCCAAGGCCGACATCGAAATGACCCGCGCCGTGCGCGACACCCTGCGGCCGCTGGGCATCACCCTGCACGACCATCTGGTCATCGGGCGGCGCGGCCACACCAGCTTCAAAAGCGTCGGATTGCTGTAGTCATACCGCCAGATCGAGCGGCAAATCGGAAATATCCCGCAGGCGCTTGCCCTTGACCATGATGTCGAGCATTTCCCGCGCATCATCGAACCCCTGCGCCGCCACGGTCTCCTGCAACTCATGCAGGGCGAAGTGGTAAACGCAATCGATATCGCCGGTTCCCAGGGCGATGGAGGCCAGGCGGCTGGGCAAGGGTTCGGCGGTCACCACCACCACATGCGGCAGGCGGCCTTTGCGGTTGCGCACCAGATTGAGAGCTTCCGAGCGGGCGTTCTGGGCGCGGTCGCTGCGGATGGTCCATTTGCACGAGATGCTGGCGTGCAGCAGCGGCGAGCCGCCATTCTTGCGCCGCAAGCTGGCATATCGGGCGACGCTGTCGTCAATCAGCACCCCAGGCCCGTTGATAACGTTGTCGGGCTCGGTCTGGCGCGCGACCACGATATCGGGGGTGATGGTGTAATCGCTGCCCAACGCCGCCGCCAATTCGGCGTCATTGCGGGCCGCCCGGTCCAGAGCGACCAGATGGGCATATTGTTCGTAGCGGGCGATTTCCAGGCGGTTACGACCGCCAACCTGATGCACGTCCCACTCCCCCGGCCGCAAATGGCCGAGCTTGAGAAAGGTCTCGCGCACAAAGGCGGCACACACCCCCTCGAACTTGCTGCCCGAGGTTTGCCCGGCCAGCCGCTCACCACCGGTTTCCACCTTGAGCAGGTCGGCAATGCCCTTGGCGATAGCCACGCTGACCTTGAAACTTTTGTCGGCATTGCTGGCGATCCCGTCGGCATTCAGCGTCAGCGTGCCATCCAATAAGGCGGCGTGAAAAGCTTTACGGGCTTGGGAAAACACCATCACGCCACCCTGAAGATACGTTTCGCCGACAGTGCCGCATGGATTTGCCGCCCCACCGCCGCCGCCACCGGCGGCGGAAAGGCATTGCCGATCTGGCGATAAGCGGCGGTCTTGCGGCCAGAGAACTGCCACTGATCGGGGAAGCCCTGGATGCGCGCGGTCATGCGCGGCGTCAGGCGCGGCATGCCGCTGAAGCCGGGCGGCGGCGCCTCGTCCCACAATCCCATGCCATCCACCCCCAGCGCCGCCCAGGCGCGCTTGGCGCGGGTGGGGCCAAGATCGGGACCGCCATGTTTCTTCGAGCCGCCGACCAGGGTCGGGGCGATGGCATTGGCCTGTTCCCGCCAGGCATCGGCCCCGCGCCAGCCATTGGCGGCCATCAGGTCATGCAACAGGGCGCCCACGGTCAGCGGAGCCTCGGCCTGCGGTTCCGGCCACGAGAACCCTTCGGACAAATCCTGGCGGATACCGACGAACACCACGCGGGGACGCAATTGCGACACCCCGAAATCAGAGGCATTCAGCAGCTTCCAGCCGGGAACATAACCCAGCTTCTTCAACTGCGTTTCCACCCAGGCGCGGTAATCGGCAAAAACGCCGTCCAGCAGGCCACGCACGTTTTCCAGCATTACCGCCAGGGGTCGGCATTCATCGGCCAGCCGGATGGCCTCGGGAAACAGGTCGCGCTCGTCTCCGGCGCCAAGCTGCTTGCCCGCCTTGGAAAAGGGCGGACAGGGCACACCGCCCGCCACCAGATCGACGCCCTTATAGGGAATGCCGCTGAACTGGCGCAGATCGCCCTCGACCACACTCCAACCGGGGCGATTGAGGCGCAAGGTCGCGCAGGCCGCCGGTTCGATTTCGACCAGCGCCCGGTGGTCGAAGCCGGCCATCTCCAGCCCCAGCCCCTGACCGCCCGCACCCGCGCACATTTCCAGCGAATTGAACAACACACGCCCCATACTGACACCTGACCGCACCCTAGCGTATCCCCCTGGACAAAGCAAAAGGCCGGGGAATGCCCCCCGGCCTTGATCGTTCCGCGATGCGGCGCGCAGCTTACTTCTTGGTGACTTCGTCGATGATCTGGCTGCGGGCGATTTCCGCCAGCCGCGCCAGTTCCTTCTTCACCTGATGCTCGTCCACGGCCACGCCCTTGGCGGCGAAATCGCGCACCACCTTGTGGCTGGCGTCGTGGTCGGGCTCGCTGAATTCGGCATCCACCACCGACAGGGCGTAAGCCTTGGCGGCGTCGCCGGACAGGCCCAGATGCTCGGCCGCCCACAAGCCCAGCAGCTTGTCCCGGCGGATATTCACCTTGAACTGGTTTTCCTGATCCAGCCGGTACTTCGCTTCGAACGCCTTCTCGCGGTCGTCGAACATGGTCATGGTGTGCGACTTCCTTTTTCGCCCACTATAGGAAAGTGGTTATCGTTGTATCCCGATGCCATCGTGGCGATGGTGTTATAACTGCCGAAGCTTCCAGTAGAAACGGATTTTTCATGTGTACGCTTGTCATTTTGCGCCGCCCCCTGTCGCCATGGCCGGTGCTGATCGGCGCCAACCGCGATGAAATGGCCGGAAGGCCTTGGAAACCGCCAGCCCGGCACTGGTCTGACCGCCCGGAAGTGGTGGCCGGGCTGGACCAGCTCGCCGGTGGGTCGTGGATGGGCATGAACGAGTCGGGCGTGGTGGCGGCCATCCTGAACCGGGCTGGGACGCTGGGTCCGGCGGCGGGCAAGCGGTCGCGCGGTGAATTGGTGCTGGAGGCGCTGGACCATGCCGACGCGGTGGATTCCGTCCACGCTTTGGCCCAACTGGACGGTGCGGCCTATCGCCCGTTCAACATGCTGCTGGCCGACAACCGCGACGCCTTTTGGGTGCGGGCCGATGGCGGCCGCCGCGTGCAGGTGTTGCCGGTGGCCGAGGGACTGCACATGCTGACCGCGCTGGAACTGGACGACGCTTCCAGCCCGCGCATCAAGGCCTATCTGCCCCGCTTCCAGGCGGCATCGACGCCTGATCCCGATACCGGCGACTGGAGCGGCTGGACAGCCCTGCTGGCCGATGGCGGCGGCGGGCCGGACGGCGAGGAAGCCGCCGCCATGTGCTTCACCCGCGACAGCGGCTTCGGCACGGTGTCGTCCTCGCTGATCGCCCTGCCCGCCATCGGTGCCGAAGCCAAGCCGGTTTGGCGCTTCGCCGCCGGACGCCCGGATCGCGCAGAGTGGGAAAAGCTAGAGATCGCTTGAACGCGAGAAGATTGCACTTCCATGACATACAGGGTAGACATTACGACCTAAGTATGGCCCGTCATGGCTTCTCCCCTTTCAAGACAGATCGCACCCCGCCACCATGAAAATCCGCACCCAAGTCTTCGCCGGGCTCGGCCTGGTGCTCGTCCTCTTCGCCGCCACCGGTCTGGTCGCCACCTCCAAGGTTGACGGCCAGCAGCCGCGCCTGAGCGATATCCGCCAGCAGGCGGACAAGGTGGCCGAGCATGCCGTGCCGTTGCTGGTCGCCATCAAGGATGCCAAGCTGGACGTGGTTCAGGTCCAACAATTCCTGAGCGACGTATCGGCGACCCGCGCCCAGGACGGGCTGGCCGACGGCTTCGACAAGGCCGAGGAATTCGCCGCCAAGTTCCGCACCGACGTGGAGCGCGCCCGGGGGCACGCCAAGGCGCTGGGCCTGGACGAGGTGATCAAGGCGCTGACCGAGGCGGAAGAGGTCTTCCCGCCCTATTACGAAACCGGCACCTCCATGGCCCACGCCTTCGTCGATCACGGCCCGGCGGCGGGCAACAAGCTGATGGGCGGGTTCGACGAGACTTCGGAAGCCATCCAGGAGCGCATGGAGGCGGTGGTGGCCAATGCCACCCGCGCCACCGATACCATGCTGTCCGAGTTACAGAGCACCGGCGGCGAGGTTCACGCCTCCAACATCGCCGTCAGCCGCCTGTTGTGGCTGACCGTCGGTGCCGCCCTGGTGCTGGGCGCCCTGGTGGCGGCGGCGATCGGCCTGCACCTGTCGCGCATGTTCCGCGCGCTGGAAGGCGATGTGCAGGCGGTGCTGGACAACGACCACGCCCGCCCGCTGACCATCGCCGCCGGACGTTCCGACGAATTCGGCCCCATCGCCCGCGCCCTGGCGCTGTTCCGCGCCAATGCCCTGGAGATGATCCGCTTGCAGCAAGAACAGCAGCAGCAGGCGGAACAGGCCGAGATTGCCCGCCGCGATGCATTGCTGGGCATGGCCGACACCGTCGAGATCGAAACCACCCAGGCGGTCGAGGCGGTGGCCGCCGAGACCGACCGCATGGGCGGCATGGCCAATGCCATGGCCGATTCCGCCGTTCTGGTAGGCGGCAATTGCCAGGGTGTGGCCGCCGCCGCCGAACAGGCACTGCGCAACGCCCAGGCGGTGGCGGGTGCCGCCGAGCAATTGTCCGCTGCCATCCGCGAGATCGGCGGCCAGGCCAGCCTGTCCACCAATGTGGTCGGCCAGGTGGTCAGCGCCGCCCGCGACACCTCGGATACCGTGCTGCAACTGACTGAGGCCATGGGCCGCATCGACGTGGTGGCCAAGCTGATCGCCGAGATCGCCGACCAGACCAACCTGCTGTCGCTGAACGCCACCATCGAGGCGGCCCGCGCGGGCGAAGCGGGTAAGGGTTTCGCGGTCGTGGCGGGTGAGGTCAAGCATCTGGCCACCCAGACCGCCCGCTCGACCGAGGAAATCGCCCGCGAGGTCACCGCCTTGCAGCAGATCGGCCGTCAGGTGGCCGACGCCATCAGCACCATGACCGGCGACATCCACGAAGTCAGCTCCATCGCCAATTCCATCGCCGCCGCCGTCGAGGAACAGGACGCGGCCACGCGCGAGATCGTGCGCAACGTGGTCCAGACCTCGCAGGCGGCCGAGGAGGTCTCGGCGCGCATCGCCCAGGTGGCCGAGGAAGCCACCGCCACCGGCCAGCGTGCCGATGCCGTGCGCGACGCCCTGGGCGACATGGGCGGCCGGGTGCGCGACCTGCGGGTCAGCGTCAACCACGCCGTGCGTACCGCCTCGCCCGATGTGGACCGCCGCCACGACCCGCGCATCGAACTGCATGACCACGCCCGGCTGAATCTGGGCGGACAAAGCGCGGACATGGAAATGGCCGATTTGTCCCTGGGCGGCTGCCATCTGACCGGCATCCCGCCCAAGGCGGCGGCAGGCGACACCGGAACCCTGACCTTGGTGGGCCTGTCCCTGCCGCTGCGGGTTCTGGAGGTGCGCGAGGACGGGCTGCGCGCCCAGTTCGACACCGTCGGCGTCGATGCGGAGAAGCTGTCCACGCTGATCGCCAAACGCAACAGCGCCCGACGCGCTGCCTGATTTTACAAATCCGCATGGCCGCCGGGGAGACAGTTCGTTGTCTCCCCCGCCGTTGCCTGCTATATGATCGCTGTGATCGACGGGACGCCCTGATCGTGGCCGCCCCGTTTTCCCCGCGCGAGACCACCAAGCCCCGCGCTCCTAATACCGGATGTTTCCCATGGCCCGACGCAAGCAGATTTACGAAGGCAAGGCCAAGGTCCTTTTCGAAGGTCCCGAGCCCGGCACCCTGGTCCAGTATTTCAAGGACGACGCCACCGCCTTCAACAACAAGAAGAAGGGCACCATCACCGGCAAGGGCGTGCTCAACAACCGCATCAGCGAATACCTGATGCTGCGCCTGGGCGAAATCGGTATCCCGACCCATTTCGTGCGCCGCCTCAACATGCGTGAGCAATTGGTGCGCGAAGTCGAGATCATCCCGCTGGAAGTGGTGGTCCGCAACATCTCGGCAGGTTCGCTGGCCCAGCGCTTCGGCCTGTCCGAAGGTACCCCGCTGCCGCGCTCGATCGTCGAGTACTATTTCAAGTCCGACGCCCTGGGCGACCCCATGGTTTCCGAAGAGCACATCACCGCCTTCGGCTGGGCCACCACCCAGGACCTGGATGAAATCATGTCGCTGTCGCTGCGCGTCAACGACTTCCTGACCGGCCTGTTCCTGGGCATCGGCATCCGCGTCGTGGACTTCAAGCTGGAATTCGGCCGCCTGTACAACGGCGACGACATGCAGATCGTCCTGGCCGACGAGATCAGCCCCGACAATTGCCGCCTGTGGGACCTGAAGACCGGCGAGAAGATGGACAAGGACCGCTTCCGCCGCGACCTCGGCAATGTCGAGGAAGCCTATCAGGAAGTTGCCCGCCGCCTTGGCATCCTGCCCGAAGGGGGTCCCCGCGACCTCAAGGGCCCGGCGACCATGCAGTAACGCGCAGCTGTGTGGGCGAGGCCCTTGAGGTCGCAGACCATGCAGTGATCTGAGGAAGGAAGAAGACGTGAAGGCGAAAGTCCACATCACCCTCAAGAACGGCGTCCTCGATCCCCAGGGCAAGGCCGTCCAGCACGCGCTGGGCTCGCTGGGCTTCGCGGGTGTCAACGATGTCCGCCAGGGCAAGTTCATCGAGCTGGATCTGGCCGAGACCGACAAGGCCAAGGCCAAGGAAGCGGTCGAGCAGATGTGCAAGAACCTGCTGGCCAACACGGTCATCGAGAACTACACCATCGACCTGATCGACTGATCGGGACGTTGGACGCGAAAAAGGCCGGGCCGCCACAGGCGCCCGGCCTTTTTTCATGCCCGAAATCGAAAAGGGGGCGAGCATTCTGCCCGCCCCCTTCCGCCATCGGCGGCTTACGCCGCCTGATGCTGTAACAGGACAGAGAGCATCTGGCTGTTCATGCGCCCGGCCGACAGGTTGGACGACACCGTATTGGCGCCGTTGCCCATATGGCTGTGCTTGAACGTTTCAGTGCCCGATACCTGACCGTCGCCGTTGTCATCCCACGCCGCGTTGATGCCGCCAGCCTCGTCCATGACGTCGCCGCCCTCGACCGAAGAGGCGGAGGAGCTTCGCACCCCCGGTGTGGTTTGCAGGAACGGCGCTACTGCGCTGGCGAAACTGTCGGCGGCAGAGCCTTCCTCGGCACCGTCCACCAGGGCCTGCGCCCGCGACGCCTTTTCGACGGCGCCGACGGAATCACCCTCGCTGTTCTGGCCCAGGGCGGCCAACAAGTCCTTTTTGCTGGGGGCATCGGCGGTCCTGGCGCCCGCCTGACCCAAAAGCGTTCGCTTGAGAGGGAAGACCTCGTTTCCCCCCACGGACGCCGTCTGGCTGGAAATCATGACGCGTGTCCTTGCGGTGATATACCGGCAAGTCCCATGCAGGCGGCGGGCCAACCAGAAAACGGCGGAATGCCTTATTTATACGGTTGAGGATCAGGTTCCAGGCGCGGAATTTTTTGCCGGGCGTGGAAAATTCTGCCCAAAGAAAAGGTTCTTCACGGATTTGCGGGGAAGTGCTCATCATGGCCGGGCTTGATCCACGGCTGTCCGGTTTAGATTTTGCGGACTGAGCGCACGGTGTTGATTCTACTCGTGTTCTGACGTTGGCGCGTCTTCTGGACACGAAATGGAGCAACACCGTGCGGCACCACAATAGCGTTTTCCCCGATCTGTTGAAGCGGGTTCCTTGGGGCGAATTCGATCGCCTGACCAAGGAGCACGGTGCGGACCACCGGGTTCGCCGCCTGCCGACCAAGAGCCAGTTCATCGCGCTGCTGTACGGCCAGTTTTCGGGTGCGGCCAGCCTGCGGGAAATCGTTGGCGGCCTGGAGAACCATTCGGCACGGCTCTATCACGTCGGCGGGCGCCCGGTAACGCGCTCCACGCTGGCCGATGCCAATGCGACCCGCCCCAGCGAGGTTTTCAGCGACCTGTTCGCGGTGATGGCGTGCCCGCAAGGGCGGCATCGAAAACGCCATAGGCAGATTGCGGCGCCCGCTGCCAAGAAAAACCGACCTGGCCACCATCGACCCCACCCGGCTCGATACCCTTGTCCTCGACTACAATCTTACGCCCCGACGATGCCTCGGTTTCCTCACCCCGATCAAGGTCTTCCTCGGGCAAGAAGTCAGCCTCGGTGTTGCACTTGAAATGTGAGTCCGTCTTCCCGCTTGCGCGGGGGTGACGGGAAAAATGGGCTGCTCGAGAGTTTTTCCGCAGCCTGTTCTCATGTTCGCTGTCAAGGATTTCGGGCAGGGTTTATCGCCCTGGCTGCGCCCAGACGCTGATATCCAGCGATGCCCACGGCAGGAGGCGGGGCCGAAGACGACGGTTGAGCAAGCTCTCATGCGCGGGTTGGCTACCGCATGACCGTGGTTTCGTCTTGGGGCTGCCTCGGT
>Ga0209373_10001950_pt1 | contig 22271 bp, 23 predicted proteins | sample Higcelweek5metaG_FD_187173 | JGI IMG/M metagenome (GOLD analysis project Ga0209373, IMG submission 187173) | Freshwater pond sediment microbial communities from the University of Edinburgh, under environmental carbon perturbations - High... | ecosystem: Environmental > Aquatic > Freshwater >... | reverse complement strand
GTGAGGTTGTTTGTGAAAAATGCGCTCCTCAAAAGTACTTAATATTTTCAAAATTTCAGTTTGTTTATTCTGCTTTTCAAGTCCGACATCCTTCCCATAATGTTGTCAAACGATAGCGAATCGCTATAGAACATACTTCCCTGCATTAATCTGTAATCTTTTTCCCATGAACTCAGTGTTTCAGCTGGTGGTAAAATATTTATTGAACCTGGATGATGAAAAGAATAATCAATTCCACGCACCGGCGTTATTGATTTACGATGTGTTACAATATGCCAGTACAAATTCCGGTCTGCCAGCGCATTATTCGAAAACGATGTATCCATCAATCTTTCCAGATCATAAAAATGCCTGCTTTTTCTGGCAACTTTAATTTTCGATACAGGTTGCTGAAATTCCTCATGAAGCAAAAATACCTTTTCCAAAAATGTACGTTCGGGTGTTACTGTTGGTATGAGTATTTCTGCGTCAGCAAAATTCCTTCCTTCGAAAATTTGACCAACATACGTTGAAACAGGTTTTGAAACATATGGTTCAATCAGCGACCGACTACCTATTTCAATTAATACACGTTGCTGCAGATACGCCGAAGCATCGGTTACAGACGGATATATAATCTGAATTTTCACAGGATCTTCATCGGCTGTTTTTATATCAACAACTTGTATTTGTACATCAGAAATTCCTGTTTCAATGAATTTTTTCTGCAACTGAAAAACAAATGTTTTGCTGAAGTATTGATTTGATTTTTGCCGCAACCTGGTAACCTGCGATTTTGTCATTTCTTCATCGCTCAGTTCAAATCCAAGATACTTTCGGTCCAGCGCCAGATCAATGTCTTCCGAAAACCGGTCAATCAGATTCCAGGCCTTACTAAGCGATGTGCCGCCCTTGAAAACGGTATATGCTGCAATTTCAGTCTGAAACACCAATTCAAGTGTTTTCACAACCCACCAGTCCTTTTCGGCTGCAGCAGCAAACGGCAACCCCTTTCTTCTGGCCGTTTCTTCAAAGATGTTTCGCTTGCTCTGAATGGATAATTGTGACCACTCCTCAAAAGGCATCTTATTCATTTTTTAATTCATTAAGTACCGTTTTCATTATTTCTCGTATCCATTCCGGCGCAAGTCTTATATCATGCTCCAACCTAGTTGGCTTTTCCTTTTTCAGCATTTCGCATATCTGAACAATTTCATCATCCGTAACATTTTCCTTTCCAATGGTGCGCAAAGCTTGTATGACCAACCGGCTGATTTCTCCAACTGCTGCTACATTGCGCGGTGTTGTCTTTTTAAATGTTATGGTCGTTTTACCTATTTTAATTTTACGCGAAGTCCCATCCGTCAGATATACCACATTCATCGGAACCTGCGTTGAAAGGCCCAGACGATTCAATGCATACAATCCAGTAGGAACAATGCGCGCTCGATCGCGCCGGGCAATTGCTTTCGCTATTTCTTCAATTCCCGGCAACACTTTTCCAATAACCGGATCTATCATTGGCCGCACATATATTCCTGTTGCAACCCGTTCCAGCTCGCCCGATTTCACCAGCCTCGACAATGCTTGCCGTATAGCTTCGGCCGTTCCAAAAGATACAAAATTGTCACTGAAAAACAGCGACCCTCTCCGCGCTTTTGAAATTTTTTTATTTATTTGTTTGTCAATGCTTTGAATCATATTTCGCGTCGTTTCTTGTCACAAATATAATACTTTTTCATGACAAATCATCTTTTCTTTTATATTACCAAATCAATATATCCAAATCCCCTTGATGAGGTTGTGGGAGAAATGGGGATTGGACATCGCTTTCTTTTTTATTCTTCAAACACTTTCCAATTATCTTTGTATTCCTGCAATGGACCATAGTTTACGGCTGGCATTGAAGAAACTTTGTTTCTGTATGAGGAACCAAAAAAGTGATCAATTTTATTATGAATTTCAGATCCTTTGACTATAAAAAATTGTTCTTCTTTTTCGAAATCGTTTAGAATGATGAAAACATAAATATGATTCGAATAGATGTCTTCTTTTTTTATTAAAAAACAATTTTTCTGTCGGCATGTTTTCACCTGCACATTATAGTTTTTATCATTCCCTGGATTGTAAGCAAGCACATCAACCGCTTTTGCATTGCCAAATGTAACTGAAGCCTGCAAGCCAAGTTTAAATAGTTTGCCTACGGTGAGAAATTCACCTGCCATGCCGGTTAGTTGAGAATCTTGTTTACTCATTGTGTTTTGTTTTTATGGTCTAAACCAATTAGCCATAAATATTTATCTGTAACACGAAGCTGAAATAAATCTTCATCATCGACAAGGGTTGAAAGTTCTATGATTTCTTTAAATTCTTTTGGCAGCTTTCTTTTTGAACTAATTTCTGTTTTTGCCGAATTACTGAATTTATAAAAATTGCTAATGTAATCACGATAGCTGTTTACTTTTTCTGAAGAGACACTATTAAGTGCCTTTACTACGTATGCATCATAAAGTGGAACTTTTGATGGATAACAAATAAAAGCTGTTTTTGAAACAAGGGATCTTGCACTCGCATCATGCGTTAAATCTGTAATGCTTTCAATAAATTCATCTATAATACGACCAATATTTTCAGGCTGTTTAATTGTTTTAAGGCATGCAATCAATCCGTTTTTTCCAAAACAACGCTTAATATAATTAATTTCCGCGTTTTCGCCAGCATTTAGACATCGCCGAACACCATATGAAGTTGAAAACTCATGAAACAAATCAATAAAAGCCTGATCTGGCTTGCTGTTTCTTGAATAGTTTAACCTTGCTCTTTTAAATGATTGAACAAAGTTGTATTCATTATTTTGCCACCAAAAAAGAGCGTGCAAAACTGCTTTATCAAGAATTAGATTATCAATACTCATTATTAAAAGCTTTGCGGCACTAAACCAAGATTATTAATACTCGTATTTACAAATTCCAGACTTTGATGAACATTTAATATTTCTTCGTAATCCCAAAACTTCAACTTTTCGCGTAAATTCGGAACTCCTGAGGCATGCTTCCTAATCTTTTCAATCTGTTCTTTGTCTGAAACAGCTACAACGCCTTGAACCGCTGGATTGTTGAGTGATTTTAATAAATTTAAAATCAGGCTGTCAATGCTTCCCTTTGTTTGTACTTCAAAGACATAAATAACCCTTCCCATGTTCCCAATAGTTGCTTCCCATACTGTATCCACGACAGAACCATCTGCAACCTTTTGTTCAGTATTAGCAGCAAAACCCAACCACAGGCCAATGTCCCTAAGCTTGTCGCGAATATCATTATGAATAAATTTCGATTCTTTTTCTGAAAGCTTTTCAACCGGAACAGCTTCTTTGGTTTTAGATCCAAGCTTTGAAAGATTATCTTCAACTTGCAATTCTTCCCAAATGAAATAATCAACGGCAAGCAATGATGAGTCTTCTAAGCCTGCTTTTGTCATTTCTTTACCAATCAGGTTTTCAATGTCACAGATTCGTTTGTAAGCTTCACCATTGAATTGATAATCGTAGCGCGGTAAATCATCAACGCCCAGATATTGAAGCCCTACAAAAGCTCTGCGATTCCAAATTGCATATTCAAACGGATGTGTTTTGCACAAGAGTTCGCTTATCATTGCAGGTCCAAACCCTTTGACATTTGTTCTGAATTTATCCCATCGCTTTTCTATTGGATCTTTTTCCCAAAGCAAATCAACCAGGTTGTTTTTCACCTTTTCCAGACTGTTGTCAGTAATGATTTTATCAATAGCGTATCTCTTGTTTCCCCAAATCATTAAGGCCCATAGTGGCGCTAAATATTGATGCATGTCTTCTTCCGTCATTTTTTTGATCTTGGCAGCAGTATATGATTTGTAAAAATCAACTTGCTCGCTGCGATCTTGAATTTTAGCATCATATTCGGATTTGTCTTTTGCATATTTAGATGCAAATGTGGATACATGCTGTTTGAGAAGTGTTTTATTCATGGTACAATTAAATTTTTTAACATCTGGCATTGCAATTTAAATCATGCTGTATTCGATTCACAAATCAAACGTTCTTATTTTTCCATCTCCCGCGCCATCATCTCCGCTTGTTGCAGTACGGTTTCTGTGGCCAGTTTTTGCATGTCGGGCGGATAGCCGTATTGGCGGAGAATGCGTTTGACGGCTACTTTCAGCTTGGCCTTTACGCTTTCTTTGATGGTCCAGTCGATGGTTGCGTTTTGTCTGATGGTTTGGGTGAGGACGACGGCAAGTTCTCTCAGTTTTTCCTGACTCATTAATTGTTTTGCGGAATCGTTGTTGGCGACAGCGGTGTAGAAGGCATACTCAAAGCCGGTCATGCCCATTTCGCTGGCTTCGGCATCGGATGAAGTGATTTCTTTGCTGAGTTTTATGAGTTCATCAATGACCTCCGCAGCAGTCAGAATCTTGTTTTGATATTTCAGAATTGAGGTTTCAAGCATTTCGAGAAAAGTGCGGCTTTTAACAAGATTCATCTTTGCTCTTGCTCGGATTTCGTCATTCAGCAATTTCTTTAAAGTCTCAAGGGCTATGCTTTTGTGCTGCATTCCTTTGAGTTCAAGCAGAAATTCTTCGGAAAGAATTGATATGTCAGGCCGCTTGATTCCCGCTGCATCAAACACATCCACGACTTTTTCCGACACAAGGGCCTTATCAATGACCTGACGTATTGTTGTTTCAATTTCTTCATCGGTGCGACCAGTGCCAGTTCCGCTGAATTTCACCAAGCGGGCTTTCACGGCCTGAAAGAATGCAACTTCGTCTTTCACATCCATTGCCTGATCGTGCGGAATGGCTATAGCAAAGGCTTTGCTCAATGCTGTGACTTCATCAATAAAACGCTTTCGCCCATCATCAAGCGACAATATGTGTTCTTCTGCTTCCAGTATCAATGAGAGTTTGCGTGATGTGCCGGCATCGAAATATTCTTCATACTTGAAACCATGAAACATCTGCGATACAACTTCCATTTTTTCGAGCAGCAGATGTACGGCTTCTTCCTGCAACAAAGTTGGATCGCCCTTTCCGCCTGCGTCGGCATAGAATGATAATGCTTCTTTCAAATCGGATGCAATGCCCAGATAATCCACAATCAAGCCGCCGGGTTTGTCTTTATACACACGGTTCACTCGTGCAATGGCCTGCATGAGATTGTGTCCTTTCATCGGCTTGTCGATGTACAATGTATGCAAGCATGGAACATCAAAGCCTGTGAGCCACATATCACGAACAATGACAAGTTTCAATTCATCATTAGGGTCTTTCATGCGGTCTGCAAGCGACTTTCGGTTTTCCTTGGTGGTATAATGCTTTGCAATGGCCGGCCCATCAGATGAAGCCGAAGTCATTACAACCTTGATGACACCTTTGTTTAGGTCGTCGGAATGCCATTCAGGTTTCAGCGCAATGATTTCGTTATACAGCTCAACAGCAATCCTGCGGCTCATGGTAACAATCAGTCCTTTTCCATCGAACACCAATTGCCGCTCTCCGAAATGTTGTATGATGTCTTTTGCAATATTCCTAACTCGACTCTCGCTCCCAACCAATGCTTCCAGCTGTGTCCATTTTGCTTTTGCCTTTTGCGTCATGGTCAAATCTTCATCGGCAAGTTCATCGTCGAAGTCTTCAACCAATTGCTTTCCTTCGTCGCTTAGTTTCACTTTTGCAAGACGACTTTCGTAGTAAATACGAACGGTTGAGCCATCTTCGACTGCCTGAGCAATGTCGTAAACATCAACATAATTTCCGAAAACAGCTGGTGTATTTGCATCCGTCTTTTCAATTGGCGTGCCTGTGAAACCAAGATAAGTCGCATTGGGTAATGCGTCACGGAGATATTTCGCAAAGCCGTAAACGGTTTTCTTTCCAATTACATTATTGTCTTTATCCTTTGCATCAATGGTCTTTGCCTTGAATCCGTATTGTGTCCGGTGCGCTTCGTCTGCAATAACAACAATGTTGCTGCGGTCTGAAAGCAATTCATACACATTTCCTTCTTCGGGTTGGAATTTCTGAATGGTCGCGAAAACAACGCCGCCAGAGCCAACTTTCAGCAGTTCTTTCAGATGATTGCGGTCTTCAGCCTGCACGGGTTCCTGCCGCAACAGCTGTTTCGATGCAGCAAAGGTATCGAACAACTGGTCGTCAAGGTCGTTGCGGTCGGTAATGACAACAATGGTTGGATTGTCCAATGCAAGAACAATTTTCCCGGCAAAAAACACCATCGATAGAGATTTACCGGACCCTTGCGTGTGCCAAACGACTCCAGCTTTGTGATCTCCGATTGGTTGTTTGTTCACACTATGCAAACCATAAGACTCCGGATCTTCCATCGCCAAATACCCCTCCTTTGTACCCGTGCCCGCCAGGGCACCCTTCTCTATTCCCCTCCTCTGGAGGGGTGCCTGCAAGGCGGGGTGGTTCTTAAGCCTCTCTATCACATCATCCACTCCACTCAACACATCCGTATCCGAAATATGTATAACCGTTAATCCCAATGACTGTAGAAAATCATCTCTCTTTGCATCGTATTCTGCTTTGTTATCATGGCTGCTGCCATCTATTTCTACAATCACATTGCAATTAGCGCAATAAAAATCTGCAATATAATTTCCAACTATTTTTTGTCGGTCAAAATCAAAGCCTTTGAATTGTTTATTCTTAACTTTCTTCCAGAATAATACTTCAGCCAGATTACCAGCTTTACGCAACTCTCGGGCTCTGGCTTTGAGCGCTGGATTGAATGGCAGGCTGTAGAAATTTTTTGTCGCACGTTTTAATTCCCCTCCCGTGGAGGGGTGATCGAAGATCGGGGTGGTCAAAAAGACCACCTCCGAAGGAGGGCATGTAAAGCCCGAAGCTCTTAACGTAGACTCCACCGCTTTATTCACTGCAAAATACTGATGATACGCAGCCAGTTTCTTTACCGTAGTTACAGTCGTGAGGCCGGTTTTAGGGTCTTCTTTTTTTGATTTTTCAAAAACAATGAAATGGCGGATTAAATCAATCAGGGTTTCTTTGTTCAGCATTCCCTTGATGAGTGTTTCGAGTTGGCTGACCAGATGCGATGCTTCAATTTTTCCATCCACGGTTTTCCATGCCATGAAACGGGTGTATCCGGCAGAGATAGAGCCGGCTTTCGCTTCAAGTCCGTCAGAGATAACATTGAACGCATTGTATGTAAACAGCGACGGAATAATTACTTTATACGTTTCAATCTGATTAAATGCAGAATGCATTGTTGTGTTTTCATCGGCAGCATTTTTCAGTTCAATCACAACCACCGGAATACCATTGACAAACAAAATTACATCAGGTCTGCGATTGTGATTGTTTTCAATGATGGTGTACTGATTGACTGCAACAAATTCGTTGTTCCTTGGGTTTTTGAAATCAATGAGCCAAACCCTGTCGCCACGCTCTGCGCCTTTCACACGGGTAGTTACCGAAATTCCTTCGGTCAGATAACGATGAAAAGTTTCGTTGTTTGCAATCAGTTCTGGCGATGCAATTCGCTGAATCTCCTTCAATGCGGTTTCCTGCGCATCGGCCGAAATGTTTGGATTGATTCTCGCAACAGCATTTCTAAGGCGCGATAGCAACAACACCTGCTCATAGCTTTCCCTTTCAGGGGCGTCTCCATCAGGGGCTATGTTGGGCCCGAAGATGTAGTCGTAGCCGAGTGTTTGGAACAACTCGATGGCAAACGATTCAATTGTATTTTCAACTATTTTAGTCATTAGTTCGGAACTAATCCAACCTTTAAATTCAATTTATTTCTGAAATCTTCCGGAATGTCATTCCAGTGTTCTGCTAATATATCAACCAATTGTTCGCCATTGATAAGACCAATTCTTGGGAACCCCTGTTCAACTGCAATTTCTTTTGCTGCCTTTTGATAGTCAGCAGTTGTAATGAAAGCGCCTTGCCCTCCGGCTGGAATGTTTGCCCTGAGTGCTTTTACAACATTCGCACTGATTCTTGACTCCACCTTATATCGTTTTGCCTGAACAAACAATTTGATTTTCGCCATGTTGGCAACATTCAATTCACCTGTTGCATCCACGCCTCCATCGCCGACTCTGCCTTTGTGTTCCGAACCTTCAAACCCAAGTGCGGTTAAAATATAGGTGATTAAAATTTCAAATTCTTTGTCGTCCAATTCCAAAATTCTGGACAGAACCGATGAATAATAATCAAACTCGCTGTTCTTCTCGCCATCGGGAACCAATTCAGGTTTGTTTATGGTAGTGAAGAAGTTCTTTTTGTGACTGATGTAGAACACGGTCAGAGAAGACCTTATGGTGTTTTGAAACGGAACAGAAAATAGACTTCTTCGTATGGGCTCTTTATGCCATTTCACTTTCTTCCGGTGCAGGTAAGGGCAAGCATCTTTACCTTCAGCAAAATAATAGGCATCGGGTTGAATAATACCGTAATAAATAAATTCAGTGTCTTGCGCAGGTGTAATCACATAATCGCCTGTTTTCATTTCAAGAAGAAAACGAGCAATCTGACCTACTTGCTGCCCGATAACCACATTGCTAGTGTCTTTGGGGTATTCTTTCTTATACAGTGGATATATTTCATCTCTGCTGGTGATGGCAGAAAGGTCATTCTTTGGCAACCAACCAATGGCTACATAGTTGCCATCAAGAAAATACTTGGTGAAGGAACCAAACTCTGCTCTGACACAATAGAGCTCAATGTTTTCTGAATTTATTTTTGTCATACTTGGCTTCGATTATATATTTCTCATCATTTAGCTTTCAAAGCATCAAACATCGTTAAGATCTTCAACAGTGTTTATTTTTTCAAAATTGACGCAACAGCCTTCAGAATTTTCTCAAGACCATTTATTGAAATATCCTCCTTTTCTTCTTTTGAATCGTCAGATGCGTGGTCACCGTTGCCGAAAAACCTATCAACCATTTTCTCTTTAATCAGTTCTTTCTTTTCTTCCGGCAACAATTCGATAAACGGCCCTATTGCTGCCAGTTCCAACTCCATGTTCCTATTATATGTTTCAAGTTTTCGGTGTTTGCTTGATTCTCGTGATGCGTAAGCAGCAGGATAGCTCAATATTGAGGCCGCAACAATTCTTATTATGGTCATTTCCCAATTTATTGTTCCTGTACTTAAATCACATATAACCCAAATGAGCAAAGCAGCCATTCCGCCCATAAAACCTAATGCAATCCATCTAAACAAATTAGCATCACTTCTATGTTTATTGGCAGTAATTCTAAAGTTTCCGCTAACTCCAACATCACCTATAGCTGAAAGAATTTGTTTAGCATCGTTCAACTTTTGCAACAAAGTATCGACGATATTTTTGGCATCATCAGCAATTTTATCCGACCACTCTTCAAACTCTTTCTTTAAGAGATCTTTTTGCTCTAAATCTGCTTTAGTAAAAGCAACCCTGTCATCTTGAAACTGCGTTTTAAACTCTTTTCTATCTATTTCAATATCACTACTAATTGTTGATTTTATATTCGCAAATTCTGTTTTGTAAGTTGAAAAAGCATTATCAATTTCGTTCTGTTTGTTTTGAATTTTTGTTTCTATTGCAATTAACTGCTGGTTCTTTGTATTTATTGTCTTTTCAATGTTTTCTAAATCAGAACGCAGTTTCCCAATAGTATTAGTAAGCTCCGCTATAGCAGTTTTTGAAATTTCTTGAAATTTTGATATTTGCGTAACATGATTATATTCATTATCAGGGATAAAAGTAGGAAGAGTCCTTGCTTTTAATGTAGCACTCAACAAATTGTTTTTGGAGGTATAGACCGTTTGAATGTTTTTATTATTTATCGCATCATTAAGTTGACTTAGGCATGCATCAACTTCAACGTTAATCTGACTCAGCTCCTGCTCTGAAATTAGATTGGGTAATGATTGTCTAAGTCTACTAGATACATATTTACTTGCGGTGAAAAATAACTCACTGTTTTCTGTTCCCAGAAAAGATTTCAAGTCATTTTGATTGACAATTTGTTCAATCGCGTTTAACTTTTCAGTGATTGAGTTGATAAATGAGTTTTGTTGGTTCATATCTTACTGATTAAAAAGTTTACATTTCTCATAGAAATCATCATACTCCGGCTCGGAAATGAATGACAAAACATCTTCCCAAAACAATAAATTAATTTCAATTTTGTCATGCACAAATTCGTGCAAATGGTCTCTCAGCCAGTCTATTGATGATTGGGGTTTTGGGTCTTCTGGAAACTGTTTTAACCGGTCCTCAATAGCCCTTTCAATTTCATCAGGCTTCAATAAACCCCTTGTTACTTCAATATGCTTGCTGCCGTTAGGCATTAAAACAAAGAATGCGAGCTTACAGAAAGATGCATCCGTCAGTTTGCTTCGCACCAGCAAATCAGCTATACAGGCCACATTGCGAGCTGCCTGATTATATGTGGGCGCATTTTTGGTTCCTGCCGCCAGCGGGCTACCCATTTTTGCTTCAGCTACGTAAAATAAGTCGCAATCGGATGTCAGGCTTAATTCTCCTTTTTGAACTTTGCCGATTTCAAATTTTCCGGCAACACCATCTGCATGAGTATAACCCTCATTTATTCCGTTGACATACAAAAAAGGAGAGGGCAGCAATGCTTCTGAATACCATTTGCAATCAGATGGAATGGACAGTGAGTGCGACTTCTGCGGATTGTTTTTAAACCATTCAAGTATGAGGCGCATCATCCAACCCTCATTATAAACAAGCGTGGGCGGGAAATTACGGGTGTCGTCCTTTGCCCTTTTTGTCATATCGGAAATGGTATCAAAAACGCTCATCTGGCCTCCTTTTCTGTCATTTCTGATTCCAAAACCCCAACCTCCCCACTCATCAATTTCGGCAACAATGTATCCCGAAGCGATGTGAGCGTGCGGATTTGGATGGTGTTTATTTCGATTTTCTCACTCATTAGGATTTCAATTAAATTGAATTTTTCGATTTTGAGCAAATGTTTCAACTCTCGAAAAGTTCAATAAATCATTTTTTACAAATACTATTACATCATCATTTTTATTTTCTAAATGTCGCTGCATGGTGTTTTTCCATTCTGTTCTTATAGAAAATGGTAAATACCATTTGTTGCAATAAAACAATTGCTCGTTGAATAGCCCCAAAAGGTCTTTCTTTAATATTTCTTTGTCTTTTTCCTTTTTAAAGTCGTTCTCCTGAATAGTATGTGCCATTTTTCGATACTCAAATATGCATTTATGCATTGTAGTAATATAAGAGCTACGAATAGCGATTATCAGACCCACTGCGGCAATTAGCACGCCGGCTGCAGTGGCTACGTCTATTACTTGCTCAAAAAATGTTGTTGTCAATAGTATCATAGAATCTCTTTTTTTAGTTTAACCATTCAAAACCCTCACCTCCCCACTCATCAATTTCGGCAACAATGTATCCCGAAGCGATGTGAGCGTGGTTATTTGTTTGTGGTTAGCAATTATCTTTTTAATTAATGGAGAAAATGAAATAGTCATTGTTTCAATTTCATCTTTTGACGGAACACAAACAATAGCTTCATCTAAGTCTCCTCTCTTTATGTGTCCCATTGTTGTTGCATGGCTTGCTGCTTTTGCGATAAACTCTTTTAAATGATATTTGCACCATAGATAGTAAAACCATTTTGGATAAAAAGAGGATGTGACTTTAAATAAATGTTGATTGAGAATACAGTCGGAACCATTCCAGATTTTCACCATTAGCGATGCTGACCATGCAAATATTACGTCACCATTATGAACAATGAACTCAGGATTAATTGTCGTTGATGCCCAGTCACAGTCATCAGAAATACCGTCACTAAGTTCTCTTATCTTTAAAACCGGAAGTCGCTCTAATTCGTTTTGAGGCGGATATTTTTGGCAGGCAAGTCCATTTAGAAAATCAGCAATTGAGCTAAGAGGCTTGTTTTCCCAATCCTCCTGCGCCTCCTCAACAAACCACTGCCTGAACAGTGTTTCGGCCATTTTTTCAAGTGTGGCATTCTGCCGGTGCAGCAGGTCTATTTTGTCATCGAGACTGGAGAGAATGTTGGCGATGGAGCGTTGGGTGTTTAAACTCGGAATCGAAATATTAAGATTCTCAATATCGCTTGGTTTTAAGGACGGATACGTTGAAGTCGAGGCCTCTGCAATAACATCGAGATACTCAACTGTTTCGTCTGAAGTTAGCAAATAGTATAAAAATTTTGGTTTCAAAATTTCTTTATTGCACGTGATTGTTACAAAACCTGTTGAAACAACAAGGTTTGCTATAGGTTTGTCAATATATCCAAAATGTCTTTGAATAGGTCTAACTGTTGAGTAAATAATATCATCTTGTTCAACTAATCGCTTTGCTCTACTTGGGGCATCCTTTAAATTGTATGTTTGAAATGCATCAATTCTTCCATTTGTAATAGAACCTGTATCCAAATACTCAACTATACTAAAAGAATAATTGGAACTTATGCTGCTCCTATTAGTGTGCACTAAATCTCCAAGCCGATATTCTTTCCACTCACTCATATCAAACCTTTAATAATTAAAAAACCAAACAAGCAAATTAAACCTAACCCAATAACAAGAATTATCAAACTAACAAAAGAATGTTTAATTTCCTTTAGCGAATAAATTCCTTGCGACACCGTTTTCCATGCCATCCATTGAGCGATACCTGTGGAAATCATACCTAGGCCAAATCCAAATAAGTGTTTGCGTTCAATAAAATCAAATTCAAACATTAACGAAGCTGCTACAGCCAAAATACCTAGAACCAGTACGGCTTTCCACCAAGTGTCAATTTTAAAATATTTCCACTCACTCATAATCCCATAAGTTTATTAATCCGTGAATATATGTTCTGAAATTCAGGTGCAATATCGGTTTTCTTCCCTTTGGTTTTATTGAGCAAACGTTCATGAAGTTTCTTTTCAAAGTCAAATATCATGGCATCTTCAAACTGATGTATTTCTCTTTGCCTTTTTTGATATTGTTGGTATTCGGCACTTTTAATTTCGAGTTGAATCAGTTCATGCTTTTTACTTCCTTTCCATGGTTTGTATCCGGCAATTGGAAAGTGGTGCATTCTAATTTTCAAGTCATCAAGGAATTCTTCAATGCTATCCTTTTTGAAATACTCTCTCAAAGCCTTCATAAGCTGGTTTTGAGTTGAATATTCACCCAACTCAAGATGGCCTGAAACCCTATGAAAAGCAGCACGTGCAGAAGGATAGAATTTGTCGCCGGTCATACCAATGTAAAACAGTTTTTCCCTTTTATAAAAGATTTCAAGCAAATACACCGAAAAGCCCTGTTTCAATAAAGAACCGGGTAATTCGAGCATCTGATATTCTTTCCACTCACTCATTGATTTTAATCTTTAGAAGTTTCAGCAAGTCCGCTACTTCAGTATCCATGCGGGAGAAGGCAAACCATTTTTTACCCAGATCCTTAACGGAAGCGCCGATATGATACAATTCGGTATCATCAATAATCAAAAACCGGTCGTGAGCAACTGCAATGGGTTTTACCTCAACCGGTGCATGTTGGGCTTTGTGCTTTTCGGCATCAAGCTTCAGCTGCGGGCTGATATTGCGTGTGTAAAAAGTGACTTTCACACCGGACTTACGCTTCAGAAAAAGTGTAAACACGGTATCATCAATGTAATTATCAATCAGCACCAGCGATTTCCGCGCTTTGCGAATCAAATCCGAAACAAAAGCATGGGCATCGAATATCTGGCCGTCGTAAAAAATACCGCTTACCGGCTCCGGCTTACCGCTGTCGAGCGCTTTAAAAATCTGTTCAAATTTGCGGTCAGCATCTATTAGTTTACTTTCCATCCGGTCGAGTCGTTGAAAAACCAAAGCGTTTTCATGTAGAATTTTGCGCATTTCAATGAAAGCTCTGATTATTTTAAGACTAATGTCAACGGCAACCGGAGTTCTCAAAACTGCTGAAAGCATTGCTACTCCTTGTTCTGTAAAGGCATAAGGTTTGGCACCCCCAAAACTTCTTTTGGATGGTATCACAAATTGTGACACCAAAACATCCATTTGGGAATCCGAGAGTTCAAACATGAAATCGGCTGGAAAACGACTGATATTCCTTTTAACTGCTTGTTTCAGACTACGGGTCTCCGTCTGATAGAGTATAGCCAGATCTTTATCCAGAATGACCTGTTGTCCGTCAATCAAATAAATCATTTTCTTGATTGTATGATTGCTTCTGATGGTTAGTTTGGGTTGACTAACAAAATAGTGAAGGGCAAAAGCAATTTCTTCCTTCTTCGGATCTCCGTTTTGAGCAATCAGATAACAGGCAAATCGGGTCAATCTGTAATCCATAACTTTACGTTGCCCACCCTTGCCTGTTTTGATCAATTTCGTGGCCTCACGAAAATGATCGTCTATGTTGATTCCCTGCGCTTTACACGATTCAACAGCGCGGCCAATGGCCACCTGAAAATTCTCCCATCGGGCATAGCCAAGCAATTCCATCAATTCACGGGCAAACCAGATTTCGACTTGCTGCTTGTCCTCTTCATTAAAAATCAGATGAACAATACTGTCGAAATTTGATTTCGTTTGTGATATTTTCTGTTTTTCTATACTCATTGCTCCGATGCTATTTAAGAACTTCTGCTGCTTTTCATGGTCGCAAAATGCGACCTTATATTTTCAGAAAATCTACTCTGTTTCTTTCAGTATTATTTTCGACAGATTCTCAGCAATCACTTTGTTCAAGGTCTGCTCTTCGGCAATCTGTGTCTCCAATTCGGCTTTCAGCGTCGTAAAGCGCTCATTAAAATTAAAATCGTCTTCATCATCGGGTAGTCCAACATAGCGTCCGGGAGTGAGCACATAATCGAGTTCCTTCACTTTGGTGATTGAAGCGGCAGCGCAGAAACCGGGAACATCTTCATAGGCGGTGGCTGAGCTTGTCGAAGCCCGCCAGTTGTGATATGTGTCCGTAATTTTATCAATATCTTCCTGCGAAAGTTCAAGCGTGCGGCGGTTTATCAGATGGCCAAGATTTCTTGCATCAATAAACAATATTTCATTGCTGCGGTCACGGAATTTACCGGAACCGGTGGCTGAGCTTGTCGAAGTCCGGTTACGGCTCATAAACCACAACGAAGCGGGTATCTGCGTGTTCAGAAACAGCTTGGCAGGCAGGTTCACGATACAGTCAACCAGATTGTTTTCAATCAGCTCTTTCCGTATGTCGCCCTCACCGGAGGTTTTGGAAGTGAGCGAACCTTTGGCAAGCACGAAACCGGCCTGTCCATCGGGCTTCAGGTGATACATGAAATGTTGTATCCATGCATAGTTGGCATTACCAGCGGGCGGCACGCCATATTTCCACCGGCCATCGTTGCGCAGCAGCTCTCCGCTCCAGTCGCTCACATTGAACGGCGGATTGGCAATGATATAATCGGCTTTCAAATCGGCATGAGCATCTTTCAGAAACGAGCCCTCTGTGTTCCATTTCACCTGCGAGCTGTCAATGCCACGAATGGCAAGGTTCATCTTGCACAGCCGCCATGTGGTCTGGTTGCTTTCCTGCCCGTAAATGGAAATGTCATTCACGTTTCCCTGATGTTTCTGAACAAACTTTTCCGATTGAACAAACATACCACCTGAGCCGCAGCAGGGGTCGAATACACGACCGTTGTACGGTTCAAGCATTGCAACAAGCAATTCCACAATACTTCGCGGGGTATAAAATTGACCGCCTTGTTTTCCTTCGGCCAATGCAAATTCTCCAAGAAAGTACTCAAACACATGTCCAAGCACATCGGCGCTGCGGGCTTTGGCATCACCCAATGCAATATTATTTATCAGGTCAATCAGTCCGCCCAAAGCCATCGGATCAAGATTCTGCCTAGCATACACTTTCGGCAACACATCTTTCAGCGAGCTGTTTTCTTTTTCAATCACATCCATTGCATCATCCACCACCTTTCCAATATCGGCCTGCTTGGCCTTTGAAACCAGCAATGACCAACGTGCCTGCTTAGGCACAAAAAACACGTTCTCGGCCTTGTATTCGTCTTTATCTTCGGGGTCGGCACCATTTGCAATATCAGCCTGCAACTTCGCATACAGCTCTTCAAATGCATCGGAAATGTATTTCAGAAATATGAGTCCCAGCACCACATGTTTGTATTCGGCAGCATCAATGTTTTTGCGCATTTTGTCAGCCGCCGCCCACAGTTGCTTTTCGAGAGGTTGTTCCGTCGTAGTCTTTTGTTTGGCCATTGAGATATGTAGTTTTTTAGATATAAAACGTAAACTAACCTGCCAAAGTTAGGAAAAGATTTAGAATGTAGAGATATTCAGTCAAAGAATGTTGTTTTAGATAACAAGTATCCTTGAATTTTTTATTATCAATGAAATGAATGTTGATGAAATAGTATCAATACGAAATATTTCTATTATTTTTGATAAATATTATTGCACTAATCATGAAAAGAGAAGATGAAATAAGAATGGTTCACCAAAATGGGATGCATGTGGTAATTTTGGGTGCAGGAGCCTCTCTTGCTTCAACGATACATCGACCTGAAAAGAATGGGAAAAAGCTTCCACTAATGAATAACATGGTTGGTATTTGTGGATTAGATAGTATTGTAAATCAATTACCATTTGAATATAGAGATCTGAAGGATAATTTCGAGCTACTCTATAGTAAACTAAGTGAAAATCCAGAGTTTAGTGAGGAAAAGCTGAGTATTGAATATGCGATTCGATCATATTTCGAAGATTTAGAGCTTCCCGATGAGCCGACAATATATGATTATCTTGTATTATCGTTAAGACGAGAAAAAGACATTATTGCTACTTTTAACTGGGATCCATTTTTATATCAAGCCTACAACAGAAACTGTGAGTGTGCAAAAGGGCCACTATTGCTATTTCTTCATGGTTGTGTATCACTGGGATTTGATGCTGAAAGTAGGAAAACTGGTCCGGTTGGGTTTCAAAGCAGGAAAGATGGTGGAGCTTTCGAACCAACAAAAATTCTATATCCTGTACATAACAAAGATTATACATCTGACCCCTTTATTAGATATCAGTGGGAAGATTTGGCAACTGCGTTGAAAATTGCGGAGAGGGTAACTATATTTGGTTATTCAGCGCCTAAAACAGATGTTGAAGCATTGAAATTGCTAAAAAATGCATGGGGAAATATCGAAGATAGGAACATGGAAGAATTTGAAATAATTGATGTGAAAAGTGAAGACGATGCTAAAAGTTCATGGAGTGAGTTTATCCACACACATCATTACCACTACTGCAACAACTATTTTGAATCATCACTTGCATTACATCCACGGAGATCTGTTGAAAATTATCATCATTGGGCAATGCCGTCTTCGCCATTTGAGGCATTTCAGGATGGAAATAAAATTCCAAGAGATTTTAGAACATTAGAAGAACTATGGTCATGGCATGAGCCATTGATAGAGGCCGAAAAGAAGGCTGGGTGCTAATTATAAAACAATTCAGATGAAAAAAGAAAAACACATATTTGTATTTATCCTCGCATTTCTTTCAGTGATTTCAATCTTGATTGGATTGGCGTATATTTTTTATTTTAAAAATAAATTATCCATTGATAGCTCAATGGTTGCCGCATGGTTTTCATTAGCTGGCGTTATGCTATTTGCCGCTGCGCTATTTTATCAAATAAAAGAATTTAAACTGCAAAGAGAGGAACTGATAAAAAGCGTAGAAGCACAAACGAATACAAGCAACGCCCTTGAAGAACAAAAAAACATCATGTTGGAACAAAAACAAATAGCGTTGGAGCAGAAGACTGATGCGTTTTTGATGAGTATTATTGAAGGGTACAATACGTTCAAGGAATTAAAGGACATACAAGTACACATTAATCATCTAATATCCGGTTTGAATGATCAAGAATTTGTTCGCAAATATTCTTCAAACAAACGGGGTGAGCATACAATTTCAATGCTTGCTGAAGATTTGTTGATAATTGCAGAGGATCACTTGCAAAGCCCTTCAAATAAGCCTTTTCTAAAGTTTTCATGGAACATGCTAAAAAAAATCGAAGAAAGCATTCAAAATTATAGAGAAAAAGATGATTTTTTCCGAGTGTACTTTCATAATCATCTTAGCGAAAAAGAAACAATTCTATTACTCTTTTCAGAATTACTTTGTGAGAATGCAACAATAGGGAGAACAGTGTTTCTCAAGGCCCAAACTATACAAAAGCTAATTGACTATCTGCCTACTCCTAATATTGTAATATTACAAAGCAATAACGCGGCAAAAGAACTACTAGATGCTTTTGCAATTACGGAAAAGGTTAAAAATAAGAATTTGGTTTTTTAGTTGTATAATCAATGATTATTTTTGAACACAATAAAGTCGGAAAATTTCCTGTTTAAATTTTTTCAAATCACTTTTCAGAACCATCAAAGTCCATCACCCCGCCCGCAAAAACCGCTCATAGCGTGCGCTCAGGTTGTTGCGCAGCGGTTGTTGGTGGCGGTGGCCGGGTAAAATGAGTGATAATCCGTTCATCGATTGAATGCCATATTTGAGCATGGGTCCATCGGTTTCATGTAAAATATCTTCGCGTACATGGATGATATAATCAGGCGAAATGCCAATGATGTTGCTGTCAAATGCAGCATGATGAATTTTGCATAATGAAAGACCGTTCTGAACAATCGGCGCACCGAGCTCTTCATGATCGGGTATGATATGCGCAGCATCGAGCAACTCCACATGTTTCAGGCGACATATGCTGCATTGAAAGCTGTAGGCTTTTATCACTTCCTCTCTGAATTTCTGTTGGTGCAAGCGCACCATAACAGTTGAAATCGCATATTTCTTTTGAACGTCAACAAACGGTTCTTCTGACATGGGAAGTTTCAATGTTTCAACAGATACATGAAAATTCAGATTGGCCGGTTCATCGCCAACAATGAATACGGGCCATAATGGCATGTATCGTCCCTTCGTTAATCCAACAAAATAAATCAATGGTTTTTTGTGCAGAAAAAGAGTCCGCAGTCCTTTATTCGCCGGATGATTGGCATCGGTGCCACGATAGGCATACACAAAATTCTTCGAATCGGCCGAACAAAAATCTTTATATGGTCCATTTGGAATGGAGGTGATTGAAATGGGCAGCGTCATAGAGGCAGGCTTCCATATTCCCTGCGGACCCAGCAGTGTTATTCGCTGTCCATTAAATTCAAATCCGTTTTCCAATAAAGACCGCTCCAACACTTCGCCATGAAGCAATGTCATTTTGCTGAGCCATTCAAAAGCTGCTGTGCGAATTGGAGTGTCCATGAGAGATTTGTTCCTGGATCAAATGTATTAACTTTTTCAAAGCATGTTAGTCTTTTCTTTATCAACCTCACCCGAAAAAGCAGGAATGTTTATCCGCAATAATCAATTTAATTGCAGCCTTTAAAGAACCCGTTGCTGATGGCTCATATGCGTCCCACTGCAGATTGCCGCGCATCCAGTAAATCTTCCACACGCTGGTGTTGCGTACAAAAGAAATTTTTGCAAAATCGGAATGTCGCAGTATTTCAGGTTTGTTCCATTGCGGCCGGATTTCAAAAATGAAAACATGTTGTCCTTCGAGTCTGTATCCATAATCGAGTTGCGGTCTGATATGCTCCGGAGGCCGCATCGCATCAATGAAATCACTCATTTGTTTTCTGATATCGGATTCTTCTTGTTGTGTAAAAGCCATGATATTTCAGTTTGAATTTTTCATCTTCATACGCTCATTCGTTTCTGTTTTCATGTACGCCTCTGTAATTAAATTACTTCAAAATAAGTTTGTTTTCAATTTCTTGGGGTCACATTCATTTCCCGGGGACAACGGAAAGCGTTTTTAAATGCTGAAGAAGGAAGAATAATGGTTTAGTTTCGGTGTTATTTCTTTTTTGGAGGCAATTTCTTTTTCTGCTTTACTGGCGGTAAAAAATTGTCGCCTGTAATGACAGACTTTCCTGTTTTTGATTCCAGTTCTTTGCGGGCATTTTTTGCAACAGCCCCACCTTTTTTACTGGCTTTTGCATTCTCGGTCAATCCTTTCGCCAGTTCGCTATCGGCTATTTGACGTGTGGAAAGTTCTGCCAATGCAGTAAAGATCAATTCCGCTTCACTCATGTGATCTCTTAAATTCTGGCTTTTGAGCCCCTTTAATTTTTTGTGCTGCTGAACCGTTAAATCTGACCATTCTTTGTGTATAATATTAGTGAGGAAGGCAAATTCATCTTGTTCATTGATGCCCGCTTGTTTCCAATAATCAGTAAGTTTGTTGCGCGTCTCCTGACCCGTCATTCGTTGCTGAATCCACTTTTCGCTGCGTCCCATTTTTTGCCAGTTTTCACGGGCTCTGTCCATACTCAGCGATGGGTCGTTGATTTCCTGAATCCGCTCATATCCTACTTTTGCCAGCCATTGTTTAAAAGGCTCTGCCTTTGGCGAAGGGATTGATTGGATGAGCCGGAAAATATCCTTTACATTCCCAGCCAATGTTTTACGTTTTTTCCCATTGGTGATCATTTCTACCTGGGGACAATTTGTCCCTATGTAGGAACCTATTTCCGGGTCTCGTTTTCTCAATTTCTTCAGATAATCAGTTGGATTGGCTGAATCCGTCAATGCTTCCACAATATCCACGATTGAGAAATACCATGTATCAGTTTTTTCATCATAGTATCGCCTTACTTGTTTGTTTTCAAAAAACGCCAGTGATTTATTATTTTCCATAGCTATATATTTTCGTGTTAAGCTTCGATTTCACCCCACCAAAATTAATGGATTTAATTAATCAAAAGATTCTTCCTCGCATTTATTTTTTACAGCCAAAATCAGTTGCGCTGGAATCTTTCACTCTCCACTTTCCCCTCCAACACCTTCACAATCGTCCGCATGCTGACGCTTTCGAAAACGTCGCAGCAGCGTGGCGCGGCAGAGGCGCGGCACGCCGCGTGACGATACATCTCAAAGGTGCTTCGCGTGGTCCTTTGCCCCCGCAGCCCTAAAGGGCATCGGGCTATTATTATTGGACTACGCCTGTAGTCCCTTTCAAAGGAACCAACTATAGTCATTTTTGGGGTAAACGTTTTTAGCTCCGTGTATAATTTTGCCGCGGCGGATGGCCACTACCACTAACTCATAACTCATAGCTTATAACTCATAACTATCTACTATATTTGCATAAACTCCCAATCGTCATGAAAACAAAAATACTGCTTACGTTTTGTATGGTTGCGCTTTCCTGGGCTATTTCGGCACAAACCACTATTGTCGGGCGTTGGGAGGTTGCGGACGATTCGGGACAAAGCAAACTTCAATTCAACAATGACCAAACGCTGCTGATGACAGATGGAGATGAGCAGTTGCTATTTACATACGAGGCAAACTACAACAGCACGCCCATAAAAGTTTTTCTGACTTTGATTGAGAATGAAGAAGTAAAAATGTATGGGATACTAGAGTTCATCAGCGAAAATCAGGTGCGTTTCTGCCTCGATATGACCGGCTCGGGTTATCCGGACAATTTCGAACCTGTGGAGACCGTTCAGTCGGTTATTATGAACAGGATGCAATAGATTATTACTTTTTGCCTCTGTTTCATGGGCTATGGCTCGCTGCGCTCGTCATAAGCCATTGGGGGGGCCTCATCAAAACAAAAAACGCCGGTACTGCGTACCGACTTTTTTTATTAAATGCCTGTTACTGAAAGCAAGCTTTCGCAACAGGCATTTAATAAAAAACCCGCCTGATCGGCGGGTAATTTTTATTTGTGGGCATTACTGGGTTCGAACCAGTGACCCCCTGCTTGTAAGGCAGGTGCTCTGAACCAGCTGAGCTAAACGCCCTTTTCCCTGCTTTGGGAGTGCAAAGGTAAATAATATTTCTGAATGGCAAAAAAATATTTTACCAATAAAAAAACCGTCACAAAAAACTCTGTGACGGCTCACTTGTACCCCGGGCGGGACTTGAACCCGCACGACCCGAAAGTCACAGGATTTTAAGTCCGGCGTGTCTACCATTCCACCACCGGGGCTTCTTGTCTGGTAAACGATCTTTAACTAAAAACCCCCATTTCTGGGGGCTCTGGAGCGGAAGACGAGACTCGGACTCGCGACCCCGACCTTGGCAAGGTCGTGCTCTACCAACTGAGCTACTTCCGCATTTCGGACTGCAAATATACAATCATTTTTTTAT
>Ga0209373_10001949_pt1 | contig 22287 bp, 46 predicted proteins | sample Higcelweek5metaG_FD_187173 | JGI IMG/M metagenome (GOLD analysis project Ga0209373, IMG submission 187173) | Freshwater pond sediment microbial communities from the University of Edinburgh, under environmental carbon perturbations - High... | ecosystem: Environmental > Aquatic > Freshwater >... | reverse complement strand
TTTGCTGCAGGGGTTCCTGTGAGCCGTCCTGAGATCCTTTCACCCACCACCATATCAAAAGCAGTCTCACCGAGAAGTACAACAGCCTTTGGCTGGAGCCTTTTAATGAGGTTCTTTAATCGGGGAGCACAGTATTTAATTTCTTTCTTAGTCATAGCTCTATTGCGCGGAATCCTACAGCCTGAGCTTGTGGTATAAAAAAAGTCTTTCTCAAGGCCATACCCCATATCTTCCAGAGTGGTTTCGAGAAAAACGTAATTCTTCCCTCTGCCATATTCCCCTTTCTCGTCTTCTTCCAGAGAAGGGGAAGCATCTACTATAAGTACACCAGTTTTGCCCTCACCTATGAAGCGAAGATTGGGGTTTTTTGCAACCTCACATAGCTTACACTCTTCACAATTAGGCTTGTTTGAGGGAGGAGCAATTTTATTCTTAGTAAAGAGTTTTTTAGCCATTATTTCCTTCTTAGATATATAATTCTTTACCACAGTATGGGCAAAATCTCATACCATTATCTCTGGGAGTACCTTCCATTAGTATAAATTTCTCTTTACAGGAGGTATCCCAGTTCCCATCACCATCCTGTGTCCACAGACAATCATGGGGCCGTGCGTTAAATGGTTGACCTGTGCCATGCATTTTTAGAATTGTTCTGATATCATTATATACTTTATATACTGGTTTATAATTACACATAGAAAGAGCTTCTAGCCAATGTTGTAAAGTTTCAATTCTAACTTCCATATTTCTCACTCCTTCTTATTAGACAATAATGCCACAGAGCCCATGTAAGACCCTGTGGCTCACTAGAATTACTTCACGCTAGGGAGAATGCCTGATAGGATTTCTTCTACAGTAAGTTCTTTGAAATCATGGTTCTGAAAAAACGCCGCATCAGAATCCCATCCTATATTACCATTAGGAAACCTGAAATATAGGTAGGCATATTGTGTGTTCTTTGCAAGTTTGACACCATACCACCCATACCCTTTCTTAAAAGCCTCTTCCTGCACAGCCTTAGAGACGACTTCACGATACTTCCCTGTATAGGCTGCAAGAGAAACTTTGTATCCTTCAAGCTTAGGGGCTTCTTCCTTCTTGGCATAGACACTATACGTCCAGAAATCACCTTTCAGGGCATTGTTGACAGATACTTCAGGAATCTTGAGAACCGTTTCCTTAGGTACATGATTTCCATCCCGTTTGCCGTCGAACTTAGCTTTTTCATTAGTATAGAAGATAGTCCCGTCTATAATAATGAGATATGCTCCCTCCTTATCACAAGCAGTGGTATTTCCGTTATACCACCTAGCATCAGCCTCAAACAGCTTCTTCTGGATAGCTTCAGAGATAACTTCTCGTGCCTGACCTTTAATCCACGAAAGGTCAATTTTACAATTTATGGTCTTCTTATCACTGAGCTTCATGAATTCGTCATATGAAATATCCATATAGAGTCCCCCATCCTTTGGAAAAATACATAAATAAGTATATGTATCTCCTAATCCTCCGAACACAATGTCCCCGTCACCACATAGAACCATATACAGCTCTCCAAAATCACGGTTAATGGTGTTATAGGTATCCGTATATCCCATCTCTACGGCCTTCCTAACAGCATTGATGTGTGCGGTTTTACGATTAATCCCTATAGGGAGATTTATAAAACTAACACGATACCTATCCATGCTTTTTTCTACCTCTTTGGCATCCTCTATGTCAATATAAAACCCCTTATCATAAGGTGCGGGAGCCTTGACCACATAACTCCCACTATCGAACCATTCTACCTCAAAAATTTCCCCGATCTTATTGGCATACCAATATGTTGACCTATTTGCCTTAACAACCTGTACTTTCATTCTTGTCCTCCATTAAGCATTTGCTAATACCGCCAGTCATTTTCATAACGAACTCAACTTCATGCCCATACTGAGCAACATAGAGCTTATGAGCTTCATCAACGGATTCTGCCACAACGTAGGCGTCCTCAGTATTCTCCAAGTTTTTCATATGATAGACGTTCAAGCCAGACCTACCTTAACCAGAGTTTCCTTGAACTGCTGGATAGTAATGCCACCAGACAGCCTTATAAGCTCCATAGGATTATAATCCTTATGCTCTTCTTCCCAAAAGATAATAGTAGGTACAGACTGAATCCCCAGAGAATCAGCCAACTCCTGCTTATCGTCCAGAAGGACAAATTCAGTATCCGGGTAGGCTTCCTGCACTTTGGGCTTCAGGAACTTGCAGGTAGGACAAAATGATGTAGAGTAGAAAGTTACATGTTTCACTATTCCTGCCCCTTACAAACCACATTCACAATGTCCAGCATATCGGGAAGGGTGTCAGGTTCATTGTTGATTTCTGCCTGATACTCCTTAAATGCCTTAGCCATAGACTTCTTGAGCCACTTTCGCTCTTCCTTGTCTGCTGTAAGCTCTGCCACAAGACTAGTCATGGCTTCTGATGCGGAAGTGTTCGACTGCTTGGCATCCTCTTTGTATTGCGCCATTACTGCGAATACGCCCTGAATTCGTTCTTTCTTAAAGTCATCTAGGATCAATTTGGTACCTCCAATAATATATACTGTATTCTAACATAAGTAGAATACTTTGTCAACTGTCTTCGAGCTCTTTCCAGTTAAGAATAGTTATATTTTGAGCTTCTGAATGTAGATATTGAAGTCTATCAATAATAGCATCAATATCTACATCGTTAATGGGTGCTTCAGTGCTCAGTATTCTATAGGTGTTTTTAGTCACAGAAGTGCCTTTTTCATAAGAATAAACTACATACAGCATTATTCAACCTCCTTAACATACCCGTGTTCTTTTGCCCAAATCGTCAAATCCTCTTCAGGAAAAAGATCTTCTGGTAAGAAATTGCATTGTACATAGTCCAGCACCTCTGGTAGCAGATTTGCAAACAGACTCTGAGCGAAGTCATTCTTTCTCCATTCTTCTACTTTAATCATCACTTAGCCCCCTATCCTACTCTTGAATCTCGAATCTATACAGAACTTGCCACACTTTAGGTTCTGTATCCCAACTACAGTATCATATGAACCAATTCCGGCACGATCAATATCAATCTTGACGTTTACTATCTGATTCTCTAACTCCTCTTGTGTATGATAGATACTAATGACTTTAGCTCCATGTGCAATAATAGCAACACCTTCTGCTGCGTTGATAGCTCCAATCTCCTCTCCTTCAAGAGAGTTTCTTCCTGCCTGTGATGCTGCTGTAATGTGCATATGACGTTCCTGAGCTATACGACGCAAATTCTTGTAAATACCATCCAGAATAAATCTGGGCTCCCTTCCATACATCTTGCCGTTAAGCAATGCGGGGTAATCTATTGCTAGAATATCTGGTACAAAGTGATCATAGTATTGCAGATTATCCAGCAAACTTTCTAACTCTAGTATTCCTGTAGACTCCGCAGGAAGGGAGAATAGCCGTATTGAGCCTCCTTTATACCTTAAAGCCAATCCTTGTTTGGTCTTAGGAATATCATCAAATGTTACACCCTTATATTCTCTAGGCTTATATGATACTACATATTGGGTGTTGGGGTCGATAACATCTGTAGGTTCTCTATCAGCTCTAAAATAAGGCACTTGATATATTCCCGGTTTATCAGGTTCTCCCACAAGGCTTGACCAGAATCGCTTAATAAGCTGAGATTCAGAGATTTCTAGGTTAATATGAAGAACTCTAAGCCCCTGTTCTGCACCATACTCAGAGAGCATTTGAAGTGCAAATGACTTACCACTCTTGAAGGCCCCCAAAAATATACTAACATCTCCACGGTAGAATTTACCTAGCAATGTGCCCAAATCTCCCGGTATAGTGAGAATGGATGACTGGGTTTCTTCATAAGCCTGCCTAATACGATCTGTATCATTAAATATATCTACACCTCTATCCTTGCAGATACCGGCCTGTTTGTAATTAGCGATAGACTGCTCTGCCTCAGATAGCTTTCCCTGATTCACTAAAGCACTCAGTTTTTCATTGAAGGCTTTGAGGTTACAAGTCTTGATATAGGCTTCACCACTATCAATGAAGTACTGAATATTGCTGTAATTGCTCTCATCATATTCCTCAGATAGAGATACCAGAAACTCACCCACAGACTCTAAAGTACTGTCTTCTTCAATGTGAGACTTCTTGAGTTCATATATATCCTGAATAGATGACTTGGGCACATCCTTATATACCTCATAATATTCCCTGACCCACTGACAGATCAACTTAGAGTAAGGTGCTTCAAGGTTCTTCTCTGAGAGGATGGGCATAATGGTATCTGCATAAGTCTTATTATTGACAAGTAAACTCACAAGATTTCTTTCTTGTGATAGATCAATTGTTTCACGCTTCAAATTATGTACTCCTTATTCTAGTTCTTTTAATTTTCTATTGTTCTCTGTATCCTCTATAACCTCAGCCACCAATGCCTCTATCTCCCTACGGAGTTCATACCAAGGCGTGTATCGCTGAATCTCCCTAGCCCGTTCTGAGTATTTAGCTGGGATCATTTTGAGAATACCTTATAATATGGCTGCTTAAACCAAAACTCACAAAGAAGTTCTCGTTTTGTCTTCATGAAAGCTCTTCCATCATAATGTCTACGAAATGTTTTGTTTCGTATAGCTTTAGTTATTTCTTTTGTAGTGAAACACTGTTCATACTCCATAGATTCATGTACTATAATGGGCCTAAATTTCATACTATTCCTCCAGTATTTCAGATATTTTGATATGTCTACCATATATCCTCTGATATAAGGTATGCTGTTGGAGGCACTTCTTTATTTTTGAATTGGTCACACCGTCCTGCTTCAAAGTATGCCTGTTCACGGTCAAGAAACTGCAATGAGTCTGTAATGAAACCCTGAATACAGTTAAAGTGCAACTTTCTTGATTCTTCATATTCAATACCCGTTGAAATAGATATATTCATTAGATTCATGAAACAATCTCCATGACGTTTACCAACAAACACACGACCATCTGTTAATTTAATTGCTGCAGCTATTATCATTCAGTCCTCCAGTATCTCTGATAAATCTTGCCCAAATAATTGAGCACCTTCCTTTCTATCCAATACAGAAGAAAGCATTTTAGCTCTCTTCTGTAAGACCTTTATACGCTTTTCCTCAAACGACCCATCCCCCACAGCATAATAATATGAAAACTGCTTCTGGTCAAGGTCTGGCATCCAAAGCCTGTTAGACGCTTGTTCTATGGATCCACTATTAGCACTTCCCAACTCAGCAAACAAAACACTATCAGATGCAGCAAGGCTAATACCCTCTTTAACTGAGGCAATTTGCCCTATAAATAACTTTATTTTAGGATCTTTATTAAAGTTGTCTATATTAGCCAGTTTGTCTTTAGCAGGAGTTTCTCCATTTACCATAACCGCAACTTTCTTGAACGTATTTAAAAGGTCATTGGATGTAGCCCGAAACCACGTATAAACCACGAGTTTGTCATTTATCTCCAAAAAATCCCGTATCCATTGAATTATCTGAGACCTTTTTGCTGTATAGGACAAAGATTCAAACTTAGACATCCTTTCATCTACTTCTTCCTCAGATAGATGCTTGGTTTTCATTTCCTTCTTAAGCTGAAGCATCTCTTTTTCATAGAGAATACTATCTATCTGCATAGGAAGAAATTCATGAAACTCTTTCGGTAGAGATTTGAATACATCGGTCTTAGTGCGCCTGAAGATATATGGTGCTGTAAGCTGCTTGAGCTCTTCTATGTTGGTCGCGCCATCAAAAGTGGTGCCAAAGTACGATGTTTGCGGGTCGCAGTACCTATTGAGGAACCACCATCTATTAGCGAACTTCTTATCCAAAACAGCTAATTGAGTTTGTAATTGTGCTACCTTAGAAGTCGCAGGTGTTCCAGACAATAGCACTTTATGAGGCACAGACTTGCAAATAGCAGTAAATGAAGCAGTAGTTTTTACAGGTATTTGTCGCCCTTTTTCTTCTCCCGGTTTCTTTTGATATATAGAGTAATTTCCAGTACGATGGCTTTCATCTGTAATAAAGTACTCAAACCCATAGGAAGATAAGTATTCCTGCCAATCAGATAAGATATCAAAGTTGATAATAACAAACTCAAACTTGCTGGGAATCTCATATGGTGTAGTGCTTTCAAGTATAATAGACTTCTTACCAAGGCACTTCTTGATCTCCCTCTGCCATATAATTTTAACAGAAGCGGGACACACAATAAGCGTAGGAGTCATTTCTGGATGCAGTAATGTGGCAGACAGGGCTATTACTGTTTTTCCCAACCTTGGTGCTAAGGCCAGCATACAATTCCAATCAGAAGATTCTGCAAACTTGACTGCCTGTATCTGGTAGTCTCGTAAAGTATATGGTAATTGAGACAGTTTAGTCTCATCTACGTCTTTCTGCGGCTCTGGTAGAATCACATAGGGAAGCGGTTTATCCTCTGCCCCTATAGCCTGTGCCAATGACATGTCTAGTTCATACCCAAATGATTTCAGTAGCCTCACATTTTGTACAGAAAACGGGACAGTCCAGTTCTTTCCAACCGGATCAAACTTCCTGCCAGAAATAGATTTCACCTTGGACAGCTCTAAGTTAAACAAAGCAGGGGCTACAGAAAATTTGATTTTGATGATGTCATTGTCCTTGTTTGCCTTTTTCATCCTAATAGTTCCCTTTTTATTTCTTTACACTCTTCAGGAGAAGTATCCCCCAAGTCATAAGGCTTCTCAGTATCAACAACCTCTACTTTGACCCCAAGAGCCCCAACCTTTGCTGCCAATTTTCTAGCTTTCTGCTGGGCGACTGGCTCAGGATCGTTAAGTATAAAAACCTTCTTATATCTATCTGCAAGCATTCTCACCTGATCTTCAGTAGTGCTAATTCCAAGAGAAGCGATTACATCTGAAGTATTTTCCCCGGCCAACTTAATAGCATCGAAAATGCCCTCTACGACAATTACAGTGTCTTTAACTGCGTTATCCAAATTAAAAAATATATGCTTAGGGCTAATAACGCTTTTCTCATCAGGCAGGAACTTGTACTTAGGTTCTATCAGGGGTGTATAGGACCTCCCCTGATAAGATACCACAGCACCATTATAAATAATAGGTATAATTACTCTGTATCTATAATCGCCTATAGCTCCTCCATCCCTGAAACCATATTTATTCTGTAATGTGTCTGGATCAAAGCCCCGCTTCTCAAGATACCTTCTTGCTACCTTGCTAAGGGGGTCGAAATCGAACCCTACAGACTCAGCATGAATTACCTTTTTCTTTTTCAAAATGGCTCTGTCATCTATCCATCCAGCATAGGTTTCTAGCAACGTGTAGTAGCTGACTGATGGCGTTAATGCCTTAGTAATCTGATAAAGAGATTTTCCCCCGCATCGCCAACAGTGTCCAAAACTACCTGTCTGTGGAATGCCTAGATGGTAATGATCCCTGCTCCCACAAAATGGACAGTCTTTCAAGGCGAGCAACCATCCTTTGCTTAGATTTCCAGAGCTGGTTGTGTAATCAAGATTGTAGTCATCAGCATACTTGAGAAAATTAAAAGACTCTATTGCTTCCATTATTCTGCTACAGCTTCCTGCTCCTCAATATCAGCTTCTCCTGCATCTTTGCTTGCACTCTCATTAAGGAAGAACCTTTCACTCTTGAGCTTGAATACAGTAATGTCCTTAGCCTCAATACGAAGAACAACCTCCTCATCAGGAACTTTCTTACAAAGGTTGTCACTAGAATCTTTTTCAAGATACTCTCGCTTCAGTGTAAGCAGGAACAGATTATGCCACCCTTCTCCAGTATCAAAGTCAAACAAATCGGAAGCCTTTCCAAAGTAATACTCCTGCACCATAGGAACATTAAGCTCTTTGCATCGCTCTTTCATGGCAGCCCAACTATATTCAAATACAATACCATCTTCATTGGTCTGGGTAATACGGTATACTGCTACCTTATAATCCCCCGGCTTGCAACCGTAATCATAATTCTTCTGGATAAACGTAGAAGCTCCCGGAATATAACCAACAATCTCATAGTAAACAGTTTCCCCCTTGTTGAGTTTCCCCACAAAAAGAGTCTTCCCAACAGTAGACCAGAGATCTGTAAAGTCTCCATCAGTGGCATTTTTAATAACCGTTCTGGGGGCATAGAGATAATCATATACTGTGTTCTGTATAGAAACACCGAGCTTCTTAGCCAATTTCTCTATAAAAGTAAGTGATTTCTTGACAGGCAGATACCCACAAATTGCACTCGTGCCGTGGATTTTGCGACTGATAGAGATAATGTCGTTTGGATTGACCTTATGAATATTTCGAGCAAGCTGTTGGGTATCAATGTGGAAGTGAAACACTTCAGGTATGACACGGGAAGGTTTCTTAGCCTTGCCCATTTTACTATTACGTGAGGCTTGCTGCACCACTTCTGGAACCCACTTCTTGCAAATTTCTACAGAACCCAGAGAAGTAAAACTATTAGGAACGTCTTTAGTATATTTAAGGAATTTACCTTCCTCTACAGCAAGACCATTAGAAATAATGCCTTTGAGCTTAACGCAACGTACCCTGCTACCCTTGGCAAGATATGTCTTGAGCTCTGGGTAATCTGCAAGGAAAGTGTCACTGAGGCACATATTGCTGTCAAAATAGACAATAGGAATGCCTTCCACTGTATCTACACCAACTACTACTTGAGTAATAGGAACTCCATCCAATATAACTGAAGCAGAAACAATCCTGTCTGCACCTTCAATCTTGGTGATGTTACCAAGAACAGCCTTAAACGCTTTGTTATTATCCATAATAGCCTCCTTAAAAACTGATAGAGAACAGGGGGGAGATTTGAACTCCCGATGTCGGATTTGCAGTCCGATGCCTTACCAACTTGGCTATCCGTTCAAATAAAAAGCAGTCCTATACTCACTGGACATTATTGCCAAACTGGCCTTATTACCCTTCATACAGGACTGCTGAATTACTAGTTACTCTTATTAACCGTCGTGGAGCCCTTAATAAGCAACCCGCACAACCACGTAAGGCAAACTGATGCCCACCAGCCAACCTTTCCAGCAACCACTCCAGAAGCTACAAGTCTGGGAAATGCTGCAGGAACAGCTACGGGCCAGATTAGCTAGACAATCGTGCCACCAACAAGTGCAAGAGCACCTACAAGGATAACACTACCAATTCCTATTACAATTCCAGTTACAATCTTATCCATTTATTCCTCCTTAGTTCTCTTCAAACTGTAGAAAGCTACACACAGGCTTTTGCGTGTAAACAGTCTTAGCGGACTCACCTTCTCCAACCGTAATAGGCTGCCGGATCAAATGATTTTCTGTGTAGATAAACATCCCGTCCTTCAAGACTTCCTTGTACATATCACACATGGGCTCGAACAGCACCACATCAACAGAGAAATACCGCTTTTCTCCACCAATGTATTTACGCTGATCAATTGTCACGTTGAGACATCCCTTTCCTGAAGGACTCGTGTTAAACCGAGGAGTCCCTCTAATAGTTCCCTCAAGAAACACCTGATTCCTGTCATTAATTCCTGCTTTCACATCTTTCATAGTATAACCTCCGTTGTTATATTGCTATTATACACTATCTAATTTTGTTTGTCAAGGGCTATTTGCCCGAGTCAGGTTGAAGCAGTTGCTCGGTGTTTTTGGCACCTACAGTAAATCTTGTTTTACAAAACCTGCATTCAACTTTATCATAATTTTTGTAACCAAGTGCGTGAGGATGATTACAAAAATGCAAGCCTTTTTTACCACACTTAGGACAACTTTTACCTTTAGGCTCAAACATATTCCCTCCTTGTAATCTGCGCCAAAAACTTGGCGCGTATCCGTCTAATAAGCGTAGCGGTTATACAGTTAAAGCGTCCACCGAACATTTGCTTAACTCGCGGGTACGCTCGCGAGTCGAGTTCAAGCAGTTGTTATGCGCCATTCTGGCACGGACTTTCGTCAGCGTGCTTAGGGCTTCCGTCTTCGTTTCTCGGTGACTGATGACAAAACCGACATTCATCATGCGCGTCGTCATCGTGGTTGCAAATGGTTCCGCACCATTTACAGGGTGTTTTATTCTCTGTCATTTCAAACTCCTTGGCTTGGCGTGTGTCGGCATAGTGCGCTTGCGCGGTATGCCGCTAAAACGTCCGCATAACATTTGCTTAACCTGCGACGGGCTTTCCCGGAGTCAGGTTGAAGCTGTTGTTAGATGCCGTATAATTGCGTCTGCTAACTGCTTCGGTTCGTCTGCCTGTGAAACTGTAAGTGATATAAGTTTTGCAAAATCTTCGTATGATGCTAAAACCATTGTTTTGCGAAAAAACTCTTTTGTGTCTATTGCAACAACGTGCATGGTCTTTTCATCCATTTTCGTTACCTCCGGTTTAGTTCGTGTCAGTATAGTCGCCGTAGGCGGGTATACTGCTAAAGAATCCATCTAACATAAATTAGACTGAACATTGCATAACTGATTTATGCTGTTCAGTATAAAACCCCAAATAAGCATCTTATACTGAACATTATATCACATTATAGAATCTGTGTCAATAGCCTCTTCATCTTTATCTAGAGACTCTATCCAATCATCACTGTAGAATTTCTCTTGGCTAGGGTAAATATGAGCTGGCCCCGGATTTCTCCTATACCAATCTTGCACTTCATGATGCAATCTTACATCAAAATCACTCATCTGGCGACCATTCTCCACATCCTAGACATTTACATAGATAGCCATCTGTTGTTACATACTCTATAGGGTTATCGTATCCACATACAGGGCAGTGAAAGTAATCTGGATCAAAGTCATCCATAGATACATCTTCATAGGCTACACAGCTCATTTCTTACCTCACACCAATGTAATGTTTTCGATAGAACTAAGAGTTTCTATGCCGCCAGACACAGAAAACCATAAACGCTTTTTAGAATCAAGAATACTTATGGATCTATCTGCTTCTAGAAATTCTACACCAAACTTCTTAAACCACTTCTTTATTTTCAGCCTATCTGACTTATCAACTATGGTGGCCCCCCGCTTTACTGTGGGCTTAGGCTGGGTTTCAAGCAGCCCTATCTTACCTTCAGGTACTTCCTGAGCACAGTCTACATAGAAAATTGCACCATGAGATAACACCAAATAGGTTGTAAAAGACCGTGGAGGGTATTTGTCGGAGACAATTTTACCTAGATTGGTGACATTAGGACTACAATAGGGGGGGAGGACTGCTACAACCCTGCCTACACGTTCATGGAGGTCTCCACGCACATTTTTAACCCAGTACACATACTGATCTACTTTGAAGTCCATTATAGGTTTCCTTTTCTGTATTCTTTAATTGCTTTCGTAGCAGGGAGGTCTTCTTCATTAGTAATAGAAGTGTCGTCTTTTTTAAGAGTGATACCATCTTCTATCTGCTTTATATCATAAAGTGTATCACAGAAATGTTTAAGGTATTTATATGGCAGCCCAAATGAAGAGGCCAGTTTAGTTCCGAATTCTTCTCTAGTTTCTGTCATTTATTTTGTTTCCTTATCAGCACCATCACAGATGACATAGCCTTGACAGGTTTCTTCATTGAAGGCGTCTCCATAGTTATAAGCACAATATGCTGTACAAATCACACTTCCTATATATTCCCCTTCTTTGTAGGGGCAGGGGTTTACACATTCCTCATTTTTGTCTATTTTGTAGAATAGTTTTTCTAGCATCTATCTCTTCTCCTCTTCACAGATAAGCCACCAAAGATCCTCTACCGTTTTAATTATCTTAGTATTCTTATCATACCCCGCTTTCATCTTACTTTTACCAATATCAGTTTCCCACATCCACCAAGAAATCCAATTATCTTTAGGTGAATAGATCCTATCCATGAGATCTGTTGCAAGGTCTGTACCCCACAATGTAACATCTCCATGACACAATTTATAAAGGCCATCTGAAAACTCTTTATCGAGTTTGACAGCCTTAACCAGTTTTTCCATATCAGATTTAAATTGTTGCTTGTTCATACATCCACCTTATCACAAGTCTTTTGGTTTGTCAAGTACCTAGCATCCTTGATGGGATGAAGTCTTTTCCACTGTTACAATGAGGTAGATGGCAGAATTCTAAATCGCTATTTAAGAAATCTTTGCAATAATATCCAGAACAGAAAGAGCTGGGATTACCATCAAAAGACACCCTCTTGTCAGGTATGAGCATTTGTACAGGATTGTCTGCAAAATAATTGCCTATTTCCATATAATTGAGGGACATTACGTTTGATAACATTACCCAAGGCTTGCCCAATTCATTACATCTTTTGAATACATCTAGCTTTCTGCTAAAAGGTGGATTACTAATAATGATATCATATGGTTCCCTTGGTGTATAGGGCTCTATACATTCATCAGGGTCATCTGACACTATTCCAAGGAAATCTTGCCCATAATCTATATGTGAATAAATAACATTACAGTTTAGTTTCCTAAAGAATATAGCAAATTCACTGTATTCTTTGTCAAATGGCAGCCAGATGGTTACATGCCTAGCATATGTGTTATGTCCATTGCACCAATCTTCAAAATAGGGCCCCAGACACTCTACCAAAATCCTTGGTGTACAAAGATTATCATTTCTATTTGGCTTAAATGCTCCTGCTATACTATGCGACATTACAGCCTCCACTCCCAATCGTCATCATCTGCAAGAGGATCATCTTCTTTATATCCATACACCCTAACCTCTTTTCCTGTAAGATGAGACACTACTGATTGTAATAGGTTTGCTGTATCCTGTCCATATTCAGTTACGAGCACATTATCAATCCAGACGTTCATCCCATAATCTGAGCAACCATCCTCGTCATCCCATGACCATGGCTGAACTTTTACTACTATAGGCTGCTCTGGCATTTTAGGAGGGTCATCTTTTGTGCGAAAGATTTCTATGAGTCCTTGTGGTATATCAAGTTTTCTCATTTAGGTTCCTTGTCAAGTGGGCAATCGTTGGAAGGACACTGTAAGGTGCAAGATACGCACTGTTCTGTCCAATATACACCATCAAATGGCTTATATGGTGCTTTCTTTTGTGTACACTCCGCGCATTTTTTCGAGTGGAAGGACTCGGCATATTGCTGTATAGCTCGTGCGTCATCTTCTATTTCTCTATCATTGTCAACTATTTTTATTGCAACTTCCATTGCGTCGATAGTTGCAGTATCTTCCGGTTTCTCTGCTTCCGGCTCGGCGCGTCGATTCCATATTTCCGGTTCCGTGGTTGCCCCGCATTCAAGACATTCAATATAATCCCACGGCGTACCATCTCCCTTTTCCCCAATACTGTAATCAGCTTCGCTGCCACAAAACGGGCACGGCTTCAACTCTTTCGCCTTTTCAATCGGTATCATTTCTCACCCCTCCCTTGGTCTCTACAAAGCAGTATACAATGGCAAGTGGACTAATTGTATACTTTGCACCATTGAAGACTATAGAAACAGTACTATCACGCTCAATAGCCATTTTGGCAGATTCAAGTGCAACATCTGCAAAGTCGCAATCAATAATAGGCGTTACAATTATTTCAGCCTTTTCAATATAGCTCATTTTTTACCATCCGATTCGTATGGCAACCACCCATAAAGATAATGCCAATAATAAAACTCGCTTATATAAACGTCTGTGTTATTCATTTCTCACCCCTCTCTTCGCGGTCTTTCATGATCGCGGATTTTATGATACTTTCAAGGTATTTCTGCGTCGGTGCAGTTGTTGGAAGCTTTGCGTATTCCTCCGCTATTTCGTCAATGCGGGATTTTGGGAGAGTACGGGTGTAATAGTTTAGTTTTCCTACTTGCTCAGGGCATCCCATTGTTCCAGATTTGCACCTGAAGTGATAGACTGTTGCGTTTGTTGCGTCATCAGGCGCATTCGTCCATACTTTCGGCTTATCCATTTCGGCGAGCAGGGCGGTTGCGAGCCGCTTTGTTTCTGTGAATGTCGAGAATGTAGCACACCTCTTTACTTCTTCCCTTGTCAGTTCCATATTAATACCCTCCATTTTGCCATTCTTTCTCTTTAGCAAGAAACTCTTTTATCTTGCCTTGAGCCGTCTTACTCTGAGTAATCCACCACCCACGCACCCTGTAGATATATGCTGTAGTCAGATACCACGGAGTCATCATATCAGAATCCCCAACTTTAGTATGTACTAGCCAATCTGTCAACGTAGGGTATTTGGAATCTTTTTTCCACTTTTTCATCCGCTCACTATAATCCCTATATGCCTCTAACCAAAACTTCGCAAAAGCCTTACGCTGCCCAAGCATCATCTCTTTGCCTAAATTCTTCAAATCCCCCATAGTATCATCATCATAGATAGAATCAATCCTATCTGCTATATAATACAAGTAATCCCAACCTTTTGTCAACCCCCCTATTTTACCATAAAGATGGGTGATTCCATAGCTTCCGTTGGTAGGATCTTCGAGATATGAGTACTTTTCCTTCCACTTAGCAAGTTTTTCTGGATTTAGATCTGGTAGATTGGGCTTGAGCTGATAGTATTTATTAACAAAACGACTGAATTTGCCACCATACACCCAAAAAATATCATTCGCATTAGGTTTTCCACCTTTTTTAACGATACAGACACTCATAGCAACATCTATAATTTCCTCGAAAGACATTGGAGACAATTCTTTCACTTTATTAGTGAAATGACTTCCAAATCGGGATACAAATTCTCCTTTAATTAACGCATCAATGTATCCATCAACATAATACCAATACTTTGTAGGCTCACCGGAAGCATTGATGATATCAGTAGAAGCATACTCACTATGCTGATCCAGTAAGATCTTTCTAAATTTAATAAGATTATCTGAAGGAACCCACCCAGAAGGTATAGATTCCTCAGTGGGCTTGGTATTTTTCTTTTCTTCCGCCTCACATTCTATAGAAACAAATCCTTCTTCTATGATCTGTTCAAGATAGGTTTCAAGTACATCCATATTTACTGAGTAATATATTCTAACAGGGAATTGTTCTTTTGTTTCTGTAAGAATACCTGCTTTAGACAATTCTTCTCTGGCAGAGTCTATTCGCCTTGATGATATACCGAGTTCATCTTCCCATTCTTCTTTGGTTTTATACACTCCCAGATCACTTGACTTTTTATCATCCCAATACAATAATTGGGATAAAAGCACTATAGCGGACGGACTTAGACGTTTTTCATTACCATCTATATGGAAGTGTATCTTACCAAATTGATAATAATACACATGAGGTTTAAGTGCCTTGAAAGCATTTGCTAAGTTCATAATGGCTCCTAAAAAGAGAGACTTCCTATATCATCCCCACCTTTCGGTGTAGTCACGGGATAATACAGGAAGTCCTAGAGGGTACGAATGCACCGGAAAGTGACTATGTTTCCGCTACATTCGTTATATTACAGGGATATTGTAATACAGAGGAGTAATTTTGTCAAGTGGGCTCATCCTACCATTTATGCGGAAGTGTATCATCATTTACGACACTTCCGCATATCCATTTACGACACTTCCGCATAAATGAGCATGACGAAGTGTCGCGATGTACATTATATTACTTACATTATATTACTTACATTATATTACTACAAGTTATATAAATATAACAGGTGGATACACCTAACCAAGTTTGAGAAATTTACGCTTCGCTTTCAGGGTAATACTATACATGAAACAATAGGGGGGGGGGATTTACCACAAAATGACACTTTTCCATTTTTTGTTATACTCATGCATTATTTTTAATTTCCTGCTTGACATTGTTTCCTGTATCTGTTATAATCCTAAGTATCAAAGGTTTTAGGAGGTTCTGTATGACAACTGATGCAGATAGGGAACTCATCATAGTTAGGGAGCGTTTACGCACGGCAATAGAGGCTCTTTCAGAAGTGGTGATAAAACGCACATACGGTTATGATGAGTATACCACAGAGGCTAAGGAAACCATGAGAAATGCTTTATACACTCTGCTTGCTGTAGAAGCACAGATACCCGGAAATTCATGACTATAGACCCCGAAACACGCAACTGTAGCATTATTTTGAGGGTATATTGGCTTTTTGGTGAAAGTATATCAGAAAGATATTTAGTATGTTTTTAGGAGGTTTTTATGACAGATGGTATAACCGTTGTTATTGAGGTTGATTCAGGTATGTATCGTGAACGTGCATTTGAGCGGGCTCTTTTGTATGCTCAAAAGATTGACGAATCTGTAACATTTATGTTTAATGGGTATCAAATGTATGTGTGGCCAGGTTCCAGTGCTTACGCTTTAGAAGAGCAGTATAAAGAATTAGTGAGTCTAGGTAAATAAAACACGTTTAACAGCCCTTCTCGTGCGTCTGGGAGGGTATTTGACTAGGAGGTATAAATGGACTTAATCATAATAGATGACTATTCCAGTCTGTTTGACAGACCTAAATTGACAGAACTAGAACGTATCAGATTTGATGCAGTTTGGGATAAACTTGTAGAAACTGCAAAAGAGCACAAGATTAAGTTTCATGTAGATAAGGGGGCAGAAGTATGAAGAATTACGAGCTTATTGATTACATGCAGGAATATATTAATAGTTGTGGTGAATCAAAAGATGACAGCTATATATCTGATGCTGATGATGCTTCTTATGTATTCTATAATTTCTGTGAGTGGCTTCGTAAGGAGAGGGGTATCAGAATTACACCACCAAAGGTATGGATTGATAAATGATCTGTCCAGATGATCATTATCAATTACCCACCACTCCCTACAAGATAGGTAATTGCAGCATCTACGTGTATCAGCCTAATGAAGTTCCTGCTGCGGGATCATATCCACTGGAGCTAGAAGTCTATCATGACTGGAAGGGACGTAGGTGCTGGAGAGAAGTGCATAAATGTCCTCGCTGTATGCGGGAACTAGAGATGAATATGATGGAGGTAGAGAAATGATCGGATGGTTAATCGTTTTTGGATATATTGTTATGGGTGGAATTATTTCAGCCCTGTCGGAAAGATGTTTGCTAGTGAATGATGTTGGTTTTATAATAGCTTGTTGGCTATTTTGGCCTGTGTTTGTAGGTGCATACATAGTTATAGGTATATTTATGGGTATTTTTATAGGTTGGAAATTTATAGCAGGAACTCTATGAAAATAGCCGCAAACGATAAAGAAACCTATCTCCCCTATGTCGATGCTTATCTTGAGCAGAAGACCGATAAAGATGAGATCATCGGACTCAGAAAGCTGGAGGAGATGGCAGCTATGATTTCCCCGGATGTACCTATGAAATACACTAAACGAGCTATTTCCTCGTTTACCTATATTTTGTGGTATCTCATAGCAAAGAAGCGTAGGAACCTCACTATACCGGGGTTTGCTACGGTGACTGTAGAGAAGCAAGGAAGAGCTTGGTTATTGACTATTAAAGCAACTGCCAAGATAAAGGCAAACAAGCCCTACAAGAATACGGAGAAAGTTACAGGTATAGAGGAGGAGAAAGATGATTAATATTGAGGTAAAGCGTCTTAAATTGGTGGAATTCTACTTACAGAATATCTGTAAGACGGAGGCTTTTATTTGTGGTGGATTTGCTCGCGTAGCGTGTTCTCCTAAAGAGAACCCTATACCCTCCAAGGATATTGATATATATTGTCTTGAAGCATCTCACTTTGATGAGGTAGCCAAGAGGATTGAAGCTCTTAATTATATCAAGGTGAAGGAGAATGATGTTTCTCATATCTACAGGTATGCTCTCGATTCTAGAGACACTATGCTTGAGATCAATTTGATTAAACCTCTTCAGACAGGACATCTGCATACGTTTGGGGATCTTGACACCATTCTAAGCAACTTCGATTTTACTATTGCTCGTATTGGGGTGTACTTGCAGGATAATACCATCAAAGCTCGTGGAGATGAAGAATTCATTAATAATGAGCGTGACAATGTATTGATTATCAAGAATATTCATTGTCCTATTGCTGAAGTGACTCGTATAGCTAAATATATTCAGAAAGGGTATAAATGTCCTCTGGGTCAGATCTTACGTTGCTTCCTTGATTGGGATGACCGGGATGATGAGTTTAGGCGGTTCTTGGTGGCAAATCTTATTGAAAAGAAAGAGCTTACCAATGAAGATACCCAAGAGTTGTACAAACGACTGTACATAGATTAAGGAGAGTGTATGAAAGAGAAAATCAGTAAGTACTTACATGACTGTTTCTCAGCAGTCTATTGTGATAGTTGCGAACACAGAAAAGATGATGACTGTGATGATTGCCATAGGAAGAATATGTATTGGTCCCTGTCTAAAGAATGTGCTAATGATATAGCAGAGGAACTACTCACAATTGTCGATGAGCCCTCTTGACAGGGGTATTTAGGGATGTTACCGTAATAGTGCCAAGGAAGCTCAGGTTGGAAGAGCACTGATGAAAGTTGTTACGAGCATCAGAAGGTTATGGGATCGATCCCCATCTTTGGCAAAATCCTGAAATACTGCTAGACAGTATAGTAGGGATTCCCTAGCAGCAATGCTCTGGTTGGCTACCCTATGCACAGCTTCATGCTGAAGGTCTAGAACAGCACACTTACTTATTTAGAGATGATGTACTAATTACTGTATATTAAAGGAGATACCTAATGAAAAAGACTCTATGCTTCGATAATGAGCTTGTGGTGGATAGACCTCTCAAGATTATGTCTGCCCCTATAGGTAACGAGTACGACGTATTCCTTTATGAAATCAAAGAGCCAGAATACTATCAGGATCTTTTCTATCTCCTTAAAACAGCAACAGAGAATGATGTAGTTAATGTTCATATCAATTCCCGTGGCGGAGATGCAGACAGTTTAGTGCAGTTACGCACATATCTACGAGAAACTGATGCTATAGTTGTGGCTCATGCTGAAGGTATGGTAGCCTCTGCAGGGTCTATGCTGTTTCTTTCTTGCAATGCTTGGAACGTCTATCCTAACATCTCTTTCATGTGTCATAACTACTCTAGTGGAATCAGTGGCAAAGGTGGAGAGATGGCATCCAAGATTGACTTTGAGAAAGAGTGGTCTAGGGAGATTATGTACGATTGCTATGCAGGATTTCTGACAGATAAAGAGATTGAAGAGATGTTGGCAGGTAAGGATTTCTGGATGGGCAGTAAGGAAGTCAGCACTAGGCTTGCTAAACTTGTAACCTACAGAGAGAAGCAGATGAAGAAGGCCAAGAAGTAATGCCTCCTAAGCCTATTAAATTATCTTCAGAGGAATCAGAAAGAGATCCAGAATCCAAACGTCTCTTGATAAATCTGAAGATAGTTTTCAAACGCTATATACAGAAGCGTGATAAATACCGTTGCGTATTAAATTCTGAAATTCGCAATATTAGTTTGAGCCACTATTTTGGTGCAGCAGGCAGTCCTAATGAAGCCATGGCTTATAATGAGAAGAATGTACATATGATGAGCAATAGGCTCCACAGAGAATACCATGAGGTGAATCCTCTGCCTTATACTCGGTTTATGACAGAGAAGTATGGGATAGAAGAGTTGGAGCGTATGGAGAAAGAATCACAGAAGAAGAAGAGATTATCCAAGCAGGAAATAGTTGAACTGACTAACCACTATGCAAAGCTCACGAAGAGCTTGGGTGAAGTAAATAGGCTAAAAGAATATAAGGCTAAGAAGGCACAGAAATGAATGAGCTAACAGAGTTCGTCCAGAGTGAAATACACGAAATCCTCCCTGCTCTTAATGTAGATGATTATAAAGAATTCAAGATAACCCCCGAAGAAACCTTATTTGTTTATAAATATGCAGAAACAAATGACGTTGCAAAAGCCTATCAGTTGGTCTTTGGCGAAGCTAATTACACCAAGGCACGATCTTCCGGGGCCAAGATGCTCAAGCGTAAAGATATACAAGATGCTCTTAATAAGATGCAAGAGCAGATTTTTGACTATGCACTCAAGTCTTTACCCCTTGCTCTCTTACAAGATATACAGCAAATCAGAAACCTAGATCCTCTAGACTATTATACTGCTACAGGTGAGGCTCGACTGCTTGATGCCATAGATCTAGAGAAGCGTAAACTTATAGAATCTGTAGAACATATTATTAATAACAAAACTGGTGAGATTATTGTTAGATACACCCTGCCTAGTAAGACTAATACAACCAAACTCATGCTGGATTTACTTAAACTCCGTGATATGAGTAAGGGCAGTAACGGTGACGCTTCTCTATCTGATTCGCTCAAGACAGCATCTGAAATGCGAAACAAGATTTTTAATTCTATCAATATGGAGGAACTAAAGAAATGATTAATATAACAGATACCTGTGCGTGGAAATATGAAAGTGCTCAGTTTGCAGGAGGGCCCTACTACTTTACATCTTGTGGGGAAGTCCTCCCTGTAGAGGATGATGTACCATATAGATGTCCCAACTGTTACAAGTTGGTAGCATATAAGGTTAATGAAGATGAGTAAAACAGTAGAAGACCTCTGTATAGAGTGTGGTAAGATGACTGAGCACATCAGGTACTGTGAGGATAGGGAGTTTGAGTGGAATGGGGTGATGGTTCCTTATACTGAGACAGGTAGGACTTGCTGCATTTGTGGTACAGAAACACAAAGTAATGAGGAATGGGATGATTCATTGCTACAGATCAAAGAGAATTATAGAGATCATAGGGGCTAAGGATAATAAAATAAATTTACAGATCAGGCAAAAACTGACAAATGTGACAGGATATATAGAAAACTTCCAATTTTGAAAAGTAATTCCAGAATTTCATAAATCCGTTAGCTACAGACAATCATGATACTATCAAAAACCAATCAAACTATCTTGAAAACAAACAACTCAAGATAGTTTTTTATTTGCAGCAAAAACAAATCACTTTATTTCCGTAAAGATTTGAGTACACAGAAACCGCATTTCAGAACAATTTTAAAGAACTCAAGAATATTCAATAATTAATCAGATAATTAAATAAAATAATCCAACTTAATTAAACCAACTATAAATCTTTACAAGATAAAGAATTAGATTACCAAAAAGCATAATCTCATTAATAATTAAATAATTATCGAATAAATAATACAGAAAATTACCTAGATAAAGATAACAAAAAGGTTATAAAACAGAGATAAAACTATAACTTTTAACTTATATCAAAGTTATGATTAAATTGATTTTAGATACATAAGTTAAACTTTAGTTATAATAAATTGCAGCAGAGTATAAAACCATTTGTTTTCTGAAGTTGATTTGTATTTGAGTTTGAGCAGAAAGGTTTTTGTTCTTGTACGTGCGTGTATATATACATATATTGTACCTGTAAAGTTGTACTTCTTCTTTCTTACTATAGAACTATAAAAAGGGCAAAATACTATATAAGATCCCTAGCAAAACAATAGGCAATAATGCATAGTAAAAAACTAGATTTTATCACTTGTTGATAACGTTGTGGATTCTGGGGATAACCCAAATTCTCAATGTGCATAACCCTTGTGGATAACTATCGGTATAGTATCATAATTCGATTTTATTGTCAATAGGTGAAATTTGTGTATAAGTCTAGTTTATCTTTATAGTGTATAGATTTATCTATTTTTATGATTATTTCATCCATATATAGCTATATTCTCTTGATTATTTTTTATATATGGCTATAATAGATATCAGAGGTTACAAAAATGAAACATATGATTTTGCTTGCCTTAGTTGTATTAGCTTTTGCCAGTTGCAAACCTATGATGAGTTATAACGATTACAGAGAACATTATAAAGAAGTATATAAGACTGAATTTTATAACGGCATGCTTCCAATCGGCGCGGATATAAAAGAAATAAAAGATATACCCTTTTATATGTACTGTAATTTTGACTATATATCTGATAATACGAACGAAGTATATAATGCTAAAGATTTTATATCCCTAGGCGGTGGCGATTGCGAAGAATTTGCTATAATGTATCTGACTCTGTTATATAGGTACTTCGGTATAAAAGGTCAGTTTTGTTTAGTTGGTTCAGTTGGTTGTGAAGACGGTTTTTTTGACCATGCTGTCGTCAAGATTGGCGAAAAGCTAATTGAGTCACAAAGAGGTTGTGACGTAACTAAATTATATAAAATAGCATATTGTTATGATTTCGACGAAATTCTAGTTGACTAATGTTTTTATCTATGTATAATTAAGGTATCAA
>Ga0209373_10001948_pt1 | contig 22290 bp, 15 predicted proteins | sample Higcelweek5metaG_FD_187173 | JGI IMG/M metagenome (GOLD analysis project Ga0209373, IMG submission 187173) | Freshwater pond sediment microbial communities from the University of Edinburgh, under environmental carbon perturbations - High... | ecosystem: Environmental > Aquatic > Freshwater >... | reverse complement strand
AATTCGTAATGAATCGAGCACAGGAGAGCGGTTTTCAGGCCAGTTTCCGGTCCAGATTTTATGCATGGCATCAACAATTTCGGTTTCCTCACCACTTTCGAGGAACATTCCATACCATGTAGGTGTGCGTTCTTGTTTTTGTCCCCACAAAAAGGCATAAGAACCCATACAGTGGTTTTGATCAGAAGCTATAGCAAGGTCATAACGGTGAAGAAATGCATTCTGTTTTTCGTGGCTGGTTTGCTCAACAGGTGCATTCCATTCTGTTGGTCGAACTTCCCAATGGCCAGTTGCGCCCCATTCGGTTACCACGTATGGTCCATCGTACCCTGCATCAGCAATTCGTTGCGGGAGGTTTTCAATATCGGCATACATTTGTGTGCATAAGAAATCGAGATCGGTGCAATTCGTTTTGATATAGTCGATCTCTTTTTTCCCTATTCCGGCAAGCATGGTGGTTGTGGGGTGATTGGGATCAATCTCGTGGATCATTTTTGAAATCTCGTTTACGGCATCCCACACCTTCATGTTGTTGGCTCCCAGATTCAGCTCGTTACCAATTCCCCAAGCCAGTAAAGCCGGGTGATCTTTATACTTCATCACTTCACCCTTCACATATTCAAACTGCGCTTTTACCGAGTCGGCATTGTTGTAATCGAAACCGTGGCGTTCGCGGCTGATTTCGAGGCCCATCATGACCAATAACCCATTTTTCTGAGCAAGGTCAAGAACTTCCTTACCTGATTGTTGCCCGTTCTCGGTTCGCCATGTACGGAATGAATTGGCGCCATGGTGAGCCAATTTTTCTATATCGCCAAATTCGCAACCTGCTCCTTTGATGTAAAACTCTTTTCCATCGACATAGAGGCGGTATTTGCCTTCCATTTGTTGTACTTCAACCTTTTTTGGGCCATTAACTGAAGCAACATTTTGGCTTGTTTTGGTTTTGCACCCGGCAAATGCTGTTAAAACCAGCAGTATTAAGATCATTTTATTCATGGCTATTTTTTATTATCTGATTTGACCAGAAATTTTTCAAGCTCTTCGAGCGATTTTCCTTTTGTTTCGGGCAAAACGAGTAGTACAAAAATTAAACCTACCAGCCCGAACGCACCGTAAATAAGGAACGTACCTGTATTCCCGAGATTTTGCAATTCCCATGGAAAAACCAATTGAACGGTAAAACTTACAGCTGAATTGATGAATCCGGCAAAGGAGATTGCAAGCCCGCGAACGGCATTTGGAAATAATTCAGAAAACAGTACCCACATAACCGGCCCAACTGAAACGGCAAATGAAGCTACAAATCCCATGATGCCAATCAACACCCACCATGAGTTGATGTGGATACATTGGCTAACAATGCTGCCAAGATTTACATTGGAGCTGGCAACACCAATGAGGCTTTCAATGGCCGCTCTAAATTCAGTGTCGCTGTTATATACAATGCCTTGAACACTGTTCCAGTCGATGTTAGGGACCAAAGATGTTAAAGCGGTAATATTCTGCGGATTGATTTGATACGTTGCTGACGCGAATGCCGAGGCTAAAACAACCATCGAGACCAGAATTCCGGAAAAACCAATAATCAGCAACTTCTTTCTGCCAATCTTATCGATAAACAACATGGCTACAATTGTAAAGACTAGATTCGTTAGCCCAACAAAAATTGCCTGTGAAAAAGCGGCATCAGTACCAATACCTGTTTGTTCAAATATCATTGGAGCGTAAAAGAAAACGGCATTTATTCCGGTGATTTGCTGAAGGATAGCTATTCCAATTCCGATAAGTAACACCAGTTTAAGCGCTGGTTTGAAAAGATCTTTTAAGTGAGACTTTTCAGATTTTCCCTGATTTTTTGACCCTTCTTTCATGGCTTTTATTACCCCGGCTGCATCTTCTTCACCACTAACTTTGGAGAGAATCTGAATGGCTTTTTCTTCCTGGCCATTCATTGCCAGCCATCGTGGACTACTGGGGACGAAAAAAAGGAAGATTAAATAGAGAACTGCCGGTATTGTTTCAATTCCAAGCATCCACCGCCAGCTGTGCTCCGCAAAATTCATGGACATAGCAAATGAACTTGTACTTTTGGCAAGCTGCAAAATGAGGTAATTGGTAAAGAATGCCGCAGAAATACCTACAACAATGTTTAACTGGTTGAACGAAACCATTCTCCCGCGGATTCGTGCAGGCGAGATCTCGGCAATGTACATTGGGGCAACAATTAGCGAAGCTCCAACACCTAACCCGGCCATCATCCGGGCAGCAATCAGGAGGCCAAAGGTTGGCGCCAACCCCGAGGCTAAAGAAGAAACAGCGTACAAAAGGGCTGCCCATTTTAAAATAACCCTTCTTCCAAATTTATCGCTCAGCGGACCGGCAATCATCATGGCCAGTGTAGAGGTGAGGGTTAAACAACTTACGGCCCAACCAAGCTCAATTTTTGACAGATTGAACTCAGGTTCAATAAACCTGATTACCCCTGAAATTACCGAGGCATCAAAACCCATTAAAAAACCACCAAGCGCTACAATCAGCGAGACTCTGGTAACAAAGCCATTATTGTTTTTCATACGTTTCTTTTTTAAGATCTCTATTTTCGTTTTGTATCAATCGTTTGTAAAAACCTGCCCGATAATTTTGACTGGTATCGCATTCTCAGGCAGGTTTAGTCCTCTAATTTTTATTCTGATCTAAACTTATTCTACTTTAAAAGTGGTCATTAAACCGGCATTCGAATTTCCACCAATCCAAAGGTTGAACGTTCCCGGTTCGATGGTATAGTTCATCTGTTGATTATGAAATCCAAGTTCTGAAACCGGCAGTTCAAAGGTTACCACGGTATTTTCACCTTTTGCCAGATGCACCCTTTTAAACCTTTTCAGCTCTTTTACAGCCCTGGCGCGCGAAGCAACTAGGTCGCGAATGTAGAGTTGTACCACTTCGTCGGCATCGTAATTGCCGGTGTTCTTCAGTTCAACTGCAACTTCTACAACATCGTTCTGAGCCAGTTTATCGCTTTTGATTTTCAATTTGTCATATTCAAAGGTGGTGTACGACAATCCAAATCCGAACGGGTACAACGGTTCGAACCCATAGTCGAGGTAATGCGATGTGTTTCCTATTGAAAGTTGAGGGGCTTCAACCGGTATATCGTCCAGTTTTTGCCAGGTTGTATTGTTGGCTGGTTTTCCTGTATTCCGGTGGTTGTAATAAATTGGAATTTGCCCTACATGACGGGGAAAAGTCACCGGAAGTTTTCCCGATGGCGATTCAATTCCAAAAAGCAGATCGGCAATTGCCGGACCAGCCATGGTACCCCCATGCATGGCGTACAGTATAGCGGAAGTTTTATCGACAATCCGTTCGAAGGTTAACGGGCGGCCAGCCATAATGATGGTTGCAACCGGTTTATTTTGAGATGCAATCAAGTTGACCAACTCTTCCTGTGCTCCGGGCAGATCGATGTTTGCCAGGCAATGCGATTCGCCAGAGAGGATTGATTCTTCGCCCAAAAACAGAAGGACCAAATCGGCCTGACGGGCAGCTTTCACCACGGCCTCTTTATTTGAAATCTCTTTTGAACGGCTCAACGCAAGGGCACGTTCGTAGATCACTTTTATTCCAAGTTCTTTCGCCTTTTCACCGATGGCGGTAAGCGGGGTAACCGAGTTTATTTTTTTGCCATCCATCACCCATGTTCCCATTTGGTCGTGGGGGGCATCGGCCAGCGGGCCAATGATGGCAATGGTTTTTACGTTTTTTTTGATTGGAAGAGCACCTTCATTTTTTAGGAGTACAGCGCTTTCAACAGCCGCTTTCTTTGCTATGGCCAGGTGATTTTCGTTCAGCATAGCTGGAAAATCAGATGGATTGGTATAGGGATTTTCAAAAAGCCCAAGTTCAAATTTTACTTTCAGAATCCGGGCAACAGCTTCATCAATTTGCTCAATAGTAATCTCCCCCTCATCGATCAATTCTTTCAGATAAGTTCGATAAGAACCACTGGCCATGTCCATATCAACGGTTGCATCCATGGCCATCCGTGTGGCCACTTTTTCGTTTTCAGCAACACCATGAGTAACCAGTTGAATAATTGATACCCAATCACTGACTACAATTCCTCCGAATTTCCATTCGTTGCGCAGAATTTGTTTGAGCAGAAATTCGTTGCCGGTAGCGGGTACACCGTTAATATCGTTGAATGTTGGCATGAAAGAAAGGGCGCCTTCGTTGGCACATCTTTTAAACGGAGGTAATACCACGTCGCGCAGTTCGTTCTCGGGAATGTTTGCTGAGTTATAATCGCGGCCACCTTCTGTCCAGCCATAAGCGGCAAAATGTTTTACACAGGCGGCAATAGATGTTTTATCGTTGAGTTTTTCACCCTGATAACCCCTGACCAAGGCCGCACCCATTTCGGAAGTGAGGTAAGTATCTTCACCAAATCCTTCTGAAATCCTTCCCCAACGCGGATCGCGGCAAACGTCGACCATTGGCGAGAATGTCCAGCGGATACCACTCGAAGCAGCTTCAGTTGCAGCAACTCTTGCTCCCTGTTCAACAAGTGAAGAATTCCAGGTCGCGGCTTGTGCCAATGGAATTGGCATGATGGTTCTGAAACCATGAATCACATCGCGCGCAAAAAGAATGGGTATTCCAAGACGGCTTTCTTCTCTGGCTATTTTTTGTATTTGGTTTTGTGTTTCAACATCAATTTCATTTAAAATGGAGCCTATACCTCCCGCTTTGATCAGACTATCGGAAAAGGATCCACCGTTTTTCTGTACAAGTTGGCCAATTTTTTCATCAATAGTCATTCTGGTAATAACTGATTTTACCTTTTGATCTATCGTATCGTCGCCCTTTTTTTCCTTAGAACAGGCCGACAAAATCAATAGTAAAACAATTGTTACTCCAACCAGTTTTTTCATTTTTTTGTGTATGATCTTTAGATTTTATTTCTGAAAAACACGGATATAGTCGATTTCATAGGTCGATGGCAGAGCGCTTTCGTCAACCCCCTGAGCTCCTCCCCAGTTTCCTCCCCACGCCAGGTTCAATTTCAAGTAGAAAGGATTATCGAATGGCCAGGTGTCATAGTTGCTTTTGTGGTCATTATCGAATTCAAAGAAGCTTTTCCCGTCAATATAGCCTTTTATGAAATCGTTGGTCCATTCAACTGCATACACATGAAATTCAGTTTCAGAAGCGGCAGCAAAGGTTTCAGCCGTTTTTTGGGTGCCATTCGGATGATTATACGCTTTGCAATGAACGGAAGTGCTTACCCAGTTTGGCCGGTAGCCAACCTCTTCCATAATGTCGATTTCGCCATCATCGGGCCATGCTTTATAGTTTTTGGGCATCATCCAAAATGCTGACCATGCACCTTTACCTTTGGCAACTTTTAAACGTGCTTCAAAGTATCCGTAAGTCCAGCTTTCAGATGTACTCATGCGAACAGACAGAATCTCGCTTCCTGATTTTCTGGCAATAATCTTTAATGTGCCTTCATCGATCTTCGCACAAGTATCTGTACCACTAATTGCGGGAATATAATTTTCAAGTTCATTGTTTCCCCATCCGCCATTTCCGGTTTCATACCACCATGTTGAAGGGTTTGGCAAAACGGCTTTTCCGTCACTGGTTTGAGAATCGTTAAATTCATCTTGCCATACCAGTTCATAACCGGCCGGTGTTGGAATTTCGGGTTCCAAATAGGTCGCTCCATCAGGCTTCAAAAAAGAAGAATTCGGAGAAAACCGGGTCCAAACATGAATGGTAGTGAGTGATGGATTTCCAGTGCAATTAAATTGATTGAGATTGATATTTGCGTGAATATCAATCGAGGACAACTGATTTTCAGAACAATCAAGTGAAACCAGATTCTTTAGATTCAATAAATTAATTTCCCTGATTGAATTATTGCTAAAGTTAAGAGTTTCCAGTGAAGTGAAGCTTTCAATTCCCGCCAAAGAAGCGATTCCAAGTCCTTCTACATTAATTCCCTTAACCAAAGTGGCTTCTTCAATGCTGACCACACCATCTTTATTCGAGTCAAAATTTTGAATGCAGTATGATTTAAACACAGCATCATTAAAGTTAACCTCTTTAATTAAAAATTCCTGATTGACAATGTATTCCTTTTTATAACTACCCGATTTAAAAATTAAAATAGCTGTTCTTGTTTCATTTCCTTCATTCTCTTTCACCTTAACCGTTAGCGTTGAATTACCGGCTATTCCTCCACCCGGAGAAACGGTACACCAGCTTTCAGGAGAAGAAATGCCCCATTCTCCGTTTGCAGTTACAGTTAAGGTTTGTGTTGAAGCTTCATAATTCAGATCCAATTTATCAGGCGAGACTTCAATTGAAACCTCTGCGATTGGTTCCGGATCATCCTTATCGCATCCAACGATGAATAAAAGAAGCACAAGCAACGGAAATAATTTTGCCATAGGATTTTTAGATTCAGAAATAAGAAGCGACAGGATCAGAATATATTCCATATCCTGTCGCTTCTATCTAGTTAGGTATTCACTATTCTACAACAAACTCTTTTACTACTGAACCATCAGATACACCATTCCTGTTATAAGCTTTGACTTCAACAGTGTAAGTCCCAGCTTTGTAATTCGACTGGTAATCATTTTTCGTAGAAGTAATCTTTGGAAAAATCCAGATTGGAACACAACCTTCATTTTCCAAATGGAAAGTGACTACACCAGCGGTTGATGTAATTGTTATCTGCATTTCAGAAATTTTTGGAACACCTGATTGGTCAAGTCTTACTATTTCTTCCGGAGCACATGAAAAAAGTGTTAACAGAATAGCAAATGTTCCAACGAGTCGATATATAATGCGTTTCATAAATATGTTATTAACAAGTTATTAATATTGGTTTTGAACTAAACCCGGATCAGCATCCATCTCGGCCTGTGGAATTGGCAGGTACTTCTTCGATTCACTCCAGGTAACTGTACGGTAGTCATTTGGTCCCAGATAAGTGGTTGCCATGCCACTACGGATTAAGTCCCAATAACGTTTTCCTTCGCCAACAAATTCCAGACGACGTTCCTTAATGATATTTTCAACAGTAGGAGCAATACTTCCAACCCCTGCTCTTGTACGAACTTGATCCAAATAGCCTTGAGCTGTTCCTGAACCTGAAGCTCCACGAGCGATTAATTCAGCAGCATTCAACAACGTTTCTGCATAGCGGTATATGCGTAGATTATTGTTGTAGTTCAAATCGGCATCGGCTGCCTGCCCTGCATTGCCGTTATAACGCGGGATATATTTCTTCAGGAAGAAACCTTGATCCTGATAACGTTGAGCATGTGTCACGCCTGTTTTTGCAGCGTAAGCAGCAAAGTTGAAAATACCACCATCGCGGCGCTGATCATTTTCTTCGTACATTTCGTAAGCCACTCTGCGGACGGGTTCAAAACCCCAGCCACCAGCCCAATCGGTGCTGCCTATAATACCGTAAATGCCAATAAGCTTTGGATAAACTGTACCTCCGTCAACCAACGGATTACTCCAACTGCGTTTGGCACCGGCACTGAAATAATTTATTTCATAAATCGACTCCGAACACCATTCTCCGGTTGATTCCCAGATACCAGCAAAATCGCTAACCAACTTATACTGACCTGAGTTTATGATTTCTTCCATATAACCCAAAGCCTTTGAGTAACGCGATTGATCATTCTGATACATCACGACTTCAGCATAAAGCATGTAAGCCATTGCCAATGTGACACGTCCGTTCCATTCAGATGTAGTTTTCATTGGTAACCCACCGTTAGCGATGGCATCCTCCAGTGTTGTTACGATTCCATTATAGGTTTCATCAGCTGTTAACTGTTTTGACGTATAAGGGTATGAAAGGTTTTTTTCATAATAAGGAATGTTTCCCCAAAATTTCCAAAGAAACGTGTAATAGAATGAGCGCAAAACCTTTGCTTCAGCGGTATAAAGCGCCTTATTCGCGTCTGAGATTTTGGTAACATTCTCCATATTTTCCAATACATTATTCGCACGGTTTACTCCTGAGAAGAGTGTGGTCCACAAATCGGCGATAACGGAAGTTGGAAGGGCTGAATAATTAGCCATTTTGTGATACCAGAGACAGTCGTTTTCATCAGCTCCCCCAACGTGCACATCGTCAGCCATTACATCGGAAGATAAATTGAGAGGTGTATATTGGTTTTTCCATGACCAGTCGCACCATTGCTGTGGGTCATAAGCGGCAACCAAAGCTTCAAAAATACGTTCATCCGTTGAATAGTATTCATTCACATACAATTTGGTTGCTGAATCAACATCTAAAAAATCCTCAGAGCAGGAATTCCAGGTTAAAACAGCGAAAATGCTAAGTACTATTAAATTATATCTTTTCATTGTCTTAAATTTTTGAGTTAAAATGAGAGATTTACACCAAATGTATAGGTTCTTGCCTGAGGATATATTCCTCTATCTATTCCAAGCGAAGTACCACCTGATGAGATTTCAGGATCAAAACCATCATACGTTGTGAACGTAAATAAGTTTTCAGCGCTTACATACAGCCGAAGATTTGATATAAATACCTTTTTCAACAGGTTGGAAGGAATTGTATATCCCAACGTTACATTTTTAATTCGCATATAATCTCCATTTTTTACATACAGGTCAGAAGATAGCCAGTTATTATTTGAGTCGGTAAATGTAAAGCGTGGAATGGTGGTTGAAGTACCCGGACCCGTCCAACGGTTCAACATGTATGCTGGAAGGTTAATATAGGAAATATCGGTACGGCGTGTGGCATCGTAAATATCGTTGCCAACAGTTCCCTGCATCATGACACTTAAATCAATTCCTTTCCAATCAATGTTTACATTCATACCGTAGGTCCAGTCTGGCATACCTTTACCAATCATAGTACGGTCAAGCTCAGAAATCAAACCATCATTGTTTACATCAACGAAGCGGACATCGCCTGCAACTGCTTTTGATTGTATTGGTTTTCCGGCAGCATTAATATATTCGGCAACTTCTTGTTTGGTTTGGAAAATACCATCGGTTTTAAGACCATAGAAGTATGGAAATGGTGATCCATTTTCAGCACGTGAAATTGTACCCACATTCTGGTAACTATCGTAGTTGGAAAATCCGTCACTATTTCCAAGGTTAATCAATTCGTTCTTCAAGTATGAGGCATTCGCACCAATTCTGAAATTAAAATCCCTGATTTTAAGCCTGTACGATGTTTCAAATTCAACACCCCAGTTTTTCATATCACCCACATTACCGATAGGTCTTGCATCGCCAACATACGCAGTAACTGGCATTTCCATTAACATTCCGTTTGTTTCCTTGTCGTAATAATCAACAGTCAATGTGAGCGAACGGTCAAAAAAACCAAAATCTAAACCGATATCCGTTTGAGCTGATTCTTCCCAATGCAGGTCGGGATTGATGAGTCCGGAAGGTTTGATTCCATTATGAATGGTACCGTTGCCCGATCCAAAAACATAGCTGTTTCCACTTGAAGTAAGTGCTACATAACCAAACGGTGGAATGCTTTCATTACCATTTTTACCCCATGACGCACGCAATTTCATTGAAGAGAACCAATCGGGACGTGTTTTCATAAAGCTTTCGTTTGTGATGTTCCAACCCACAGAAACGGAAGGGAATATGCCATATCGCTTGTTTGGCCCAAAATTAGAAGATCCATCACGGCGAATAGTGGCTTGTAACATGTAACGTTCGTCGAAGTTGTAACTTATACGGCCAAAAAGTGAGGACATTGTATGTGGGTCGTAAGCGCTTCCGTTAACCGATTGATCGCCACTGGTCGAAGTTCCTGTGGTAAAGTCGATGTTTGCTTTATCGCCATCTTCTTCAATCATGTAACGGTTGCTACCACCCAGGATACGACCGGTTGTCTCTTTGGCCGACTGTCCAATCATTGCCTGAATATTATGTTTCTCTAAAAATGACTTATCATAGGAAAGAATATTTTCAACCTGCCATGTATTCGCACGGTTCATACTTGACCATACTTTTGATTCGTTAGCATAATTTGACTGGCCCAGATAATATTTTGGAGACCAACCATCGTTACCCCAAAAAGAAAGGTCGGTACCGAATGAGGATTTAAATTTCAGATTATCCCAAAGATTGATTTCACCCCAAAAGGTAGATACAAATTTATCGGAGTTGCCTTTTTCACCCGGAAGGGCTAACTGTGCTAGTGGATTGGTAATTTCATTATAATTCGCACCGGCAATAGTGTAAATGAGGTCGTTTTTCGGATCGCGAACTGCATACGGATGAGCAATGACTGCTGCTTCCTGATCTTCTTCATAGATACCTAGAAGAGGCGAGAAGGCAACCGCACTACCCAAAATTGAACCATATTCTGAATTGGTACCAATACCAGTTGAGGTTGTTCTTGTATAGGAAGCGTTTACTCCGGCAGTAATTTTATTTAGAAAATTACGGTCAGTTACATTTAGTAAATTATAAGTGGTGTTCGAACGTACTGAAAAACGTTCATAATTTGAACGCCCCCAATTCCCTCCAACAATACCATCTTGTTTAAGATATCCGGCAGATAAATAGTATGAAACCTTATCACTTCCACCGCTTACACTTAGCTGATGGTTTGTTTCGGGAGCATTATAATTGAAAACTTCGTCCTGCCAGTCAGTACCCTCTCCGTAGGAATAGGGATCGGTGTATGGTGCTGGCTTTCCTGAAATCATATAAGCTTCATTCATCATTACGGCATACTCTGCTCCATTCAGCACATCACGTTTTTTCCATGGGCTTTGAACGCCACGAGAGAAATCGTACGATACTTTCACCTTATCTTTACTACCACCTTTGGTCGTAATCAAAATTACCCCATTGGCAGCTCTCGCACCATAAACTGCACCAGAGGCAGCATCTTTAAGAATCTCAACCGACAAAATATCGGCTGGATTTAAGTAGTCAATTCCTGCGTTGATGGCATTACCATTCGCGTCAGTTCCTCCACCGATTGGCATCCCGTCTACAATATAAAGAGGGTCGCTGTTGTGGATTGTTCCAACACCACGGATACGAATCTGAGCGGCTGCTCCCGGTTGCCCGGAAGATGATGTAACAGTAACACCCGACGCAAGGCCTTTTAAGGCATTATCAATACGTACCGACGATGTGTTTTTTAAGTCGTCGGCAGTAACCTGGGCAATGGATGCTGTAACCACACTCTTTTTCTGAACGCCATAACCTACAACAATAACTTCATCAACACCCCGAACATCGGGCGATAATGTAACGTCGATTATGTTGCGGCCATTTACAGGTATTTCCTGCGATAGCATACCAACAAATGCAAATACCAACGTAGCATCCTTTTCTTTGATGACCAACGAGTAATTACCGTTTATATCGGTAATTGTTCCTGTAGTAGTTCCTTTAATAGCGATACTAACCCCCGGAAGGGAGTTGCCATCCTCGGATGATGTTACCTTTCCGGTAACTGAGTACTGCTGGGCATAGCTTACGCCCCAAAGTACAAATAACAGAAGTAAAAGAAAACCCTTTTTTTTCATAAATTCTTTTTTATTCTCAAGGTGTAAAACAGATGTTAATTAAACTATAACAATTTCAATTCTCTTTCGATCGGTTTTACTGTGAGAGGTTTATCAGTTATCTTAGTAAATTAAAAATTGAGAGTACGAATTACCGAAAGAAACTCCAAATACACAAAGTATTGGCAACTACAAAAACACATCGTTCGAAAAAACTGAATTCATCATTTTTACATCATTAAAATTTCAAAAAACTGAATTTCTGATATTTGATCTCTGAAATAAAATCTCAAAATCTGAATTTGGACTTTCACAAACGCCTGAAGTTATATTGAAAGGATGTAGTCGGTGAGATTTTGATTTCTGTCGAGGTTGCATTTCCTTCGTAACCGGTATCGGCTAATTTCAACACCGCGGGTGGTAATGTTCATTAACGTGGCAATCTCTTTACTCGATATGTTCATTCGTAGGTAGGCTGCAAGTTTTAACTCTTTTGGCGAAATTTCGGGATGTCTTTCGCGGATGCGTTTCAAAAAATCTTCGTGAACCTGTTCAAAATTGGTTTCAAAAATCGACCACGATTCATCGTTGCTGGTCTCCTTGTCGATTTTGCGGATGATCATATCAATCCGGCTTTTAACCAACTCTTCTTTCAAGTCGTTTTGAATTTTCAACATCTCGACCTTGATTTTGTTGAACTGTTTGTTTTTCTGTACAAGGTTGATTGCAGAGTTCGCCAGTTCCTTATCCTTATGGATCATTTCCGATCTCAGTTTTTCATTTCGAAGCCGAATTATTTCTTTCTCAGACAAAAGGGCATCGTTCTTTAGTTTCTCCTCCTTTTCCATAAACTTCTTTTTCTGCAAGTCCTTTTCCTTTAACCTCGATTTTTCAATTTTTTTCATGAAAACAACGATCAGCAACCAGATTGATATGAGAATAACAACCAGATAAAGGAGTATGGCAGGAATTGATTTGTACCAAGGTGGTTTGATAGTAAAATTAAAGGGTTCGGGCGAGGATATTACACCATATTTGTTGAGTGTTCGCACTTTAAAGGTATAACTTCCGTCGGGAATGTTTGTGTATTCTTTGGTTGATTCGGTTTGCCAGTCAGACCACTCTTCATCGAAACCATCCATCTGATAGGAGAATTTTGTTTCGTTATTCCCTTCAAAAAACAGAGCAGAGAATGTGAACCGCAGCGAGTTGTTCTTGTAACTGATTTCTGGTGTAACGACTGGAAAATTCTCGGATGAACTTACTCTGACACCTGAATATAGCCTGTCTCCTTTTCCCAGCAAGGAAACGCTGTTGAGTACGGCATTGTACCCCCTTCGATAATCGATAACCAGGGTAGGGTTATAGTGTGCGAAACCTTTTTCGAGGGCAATCAACACATTTTCATCATCGATTACATTGAAGTGAAAAAAGCTCCCGATAAATTTTCCCTTCAATTTATAGAAAGGATATGAAACATTTGAATAGGTTCCATCTTCCTGAAAGCGTAAGACTCCACCTTCATTGTTGGTGCATATATACCAAATGTTTTTTTGGTCATCTTCCTGAAGATAGGTCACAGGTTTGTTGTCGACCAGATTGTTATAGTAACTTGATTTTGAAAAAACATTTCGATTAAAATCGAATTTGAAAATGCCCGACGGAGTTGTAAGCAAGACATCCCCATTTTTCATCTGCTTTATTTTGTTCAAATAGTCCGATGGCAACCCGTCTTTCTCTCCAAAATGTTGAATGAATTGAAGGCTGTCAAGCGATGGGGTTAACCTGAAAAGCGATACCCCATTGAATGCGTGACTGATCCAAACGTAACGATCCTTTAAACAGGCTATTTCCTGGCACGAATAGTTAATTCCTTTAACATGTGTCAAATGTTTCATCGTACCGTTTACGTTAGAAAACAGTTCGGTTCCATTGTAGGTTCCTTCGAGGTACATTCCATCATATCCGGGAATTTCATTAAAAGCCCAGCATCCAGGTATTTCGCTGATGTTGATTCCTTTGGTTCCCTTGATTAGAAAACTTCCATTGTTATGTCCGCAATAAAGATTGCCATTGATTACCTGCAAACTCCAAACTTGTCCCGATGTATTTTCGACCATCTGAAAATCGGTTCCATTCAGAAAAGGGCTTTTAAATTTTTCGGGTGTGCAATAAAATAACCCTTGATTTGTTCCCAGATAAATCAGATTGTTGTAAAGAATGGAGGTGTACCCAGTTCCAAATCCGAAATAATCCTGCAGAAGGGTTACGGGTGAATTAATCTCCACATAATCGATCCCATTGTCGAGGCCAAGCCAAAGATTGCCATCCAGGTCGAGGCATAAACTCAGAATGGTATTGTTCTGCAGCCCTTTTTCACGATTGATGATCTGTTTTATTTCGCCTCGTTTATCACAAATAATGAGTCCGTTTTGAATTGTACCAAATGCGAAATGATCCTTATCGATCGCCAGGCTGGAATAGATCTGATGTTTTTTCAGCAGGTTGTTAACGGCAGTATTCCAGGGCTTTAAGGTAAGCCCATCGTACTGAAACAATCCCTCTTTGGCTGTTCCTATCAGAACTTCATCGTTGTTGAGGGGTAGAATCGACCAGACTTCTTTTCGGATAAAGAAATCGCCCGAAGGTATTTTTTTGAGATAACCGTTCCGGTATTCCATCAGTCCGTTGTCGCGATCGAAAACGTATAAAACGCCATTCACATAGTATGAAAAGTGGAAATTACTTCTGGGTTTGACTATCTCAATTTTGCCCTCATTATAAAAGAACATTCCTTCGAATGATTGAAACATGATTCCCCATGGGCCTTCAAAAATTTTCCAAACATCGCCGAAGTTCCTCTCCTTTTCAGGCACTAAAGGCAATAGCGAAACATAAATAAGATTGCCCGTAGAATCGTTGGTGTAATATCCAAATTCGTTGAAAGCCCCGGCAAATAGAAGCTGTTTGTTTTCAGAAAAGAAGATAGTTCGCAAATTTGAGCCATTGGGAACAGGGAACAAACCCCAGAAACGACCGTCGTAACGAAGTAACCCGTTGTTGTTACCAAAGTACATCACCCCGTTATTGCCCTGGTCAGAACTCCAGTTTTGTGTACCAGCATTGTATTCCGAACGCTGAAAATTTTGAATGGTTGGCACCCCAATCTCTTTAACAACAGCTTCTGAAAAATAAGGTGTTGCGAGAAACAATAAGATAAATATTCTGATCTTGCTCCTTTTGATTGAATGGGTGAGAAGAAACGATTTGATGTATTCCTTGCGCATCTTTTTAAAGCTTGAAAAACTTTCTCAAGATAGTGAAATTCGACCTTTCTTAAAAGAGAAGAATTTGGTTAAGTCAGAAATTCGTTAGATTGTTATTTTTCCTCTTCCAGCCCTTTTGTACTCAACAACCCGCAGGCGGCATAAATATCTTTTCCACGTGAGGCCCTGATGGTGGTAAGAATCCCCTTTTTGTTCAACTGGTCTTTGAACTCCTGTATCCGGTTTTCATCGGTAGGATTGAGCGGGGTGCCGGGAATGGGATGAAACCTGATCAGGTTCACATGACTTTTAATACCATTCAGCAAACGGGCCATCTCCTTTACGTGCGATGCTGTATCGTTTAAACCTCCAAAAACAATGTATTCGAACGACAGTTTGCGCTGATTGTCGAAATCGAACGAATGAATTTCATCGATCACTTTTTGTATCGGGTAGGCAATCTGCACAGGCATCAACTTTTCCCTCTCTGTATCGAAAGGTGTGTGCAGGCTAATGGCAATATTGCAATTGCTCTCTTTTAAAAATCGTTTTAATCCGGGTATGATTCCTATGGTTGAAACGGTAATCCGGCGTGGACTCATGCCATAACCCCATTCTGCGGTAAGTATTTCGGTGCTTTTTAGCACTTCGTCCAAATTGTCGAATGGTTCGCCCATTCCCATGTAAACGATATTGGTCACCTTGGTGAATTCGTCGATGCTTCTGATTTGGTTCAAAATTTCGCCAGCCGTAAGCTGACCGTTAAAACCCTGTTTGCCGGTCATGCAGAAAAGGCAGCCCATTTTGCAGCCCACCTGCGACGAAACACACACGGTAACCCGCTCTTTGTCGGGGATCATGGCTGTTTCGATGAATTTATTGTGTAGGGTAGGAAAGAGGTATTTCTTTGTTCCATCCTTGCTTTCCTGAACTTTCACAGGCTTGATCAACCCCAGATCGTATTTTTCACAAAGTACTTCCCGCGCTTTTTTCGAAAGGTTGGTCATCTCTTCAACGGAAGAGATTTCCTTTTTGTAGAGCCAGTCGGCAATCTGTTTGGCCGTAAAACCGGGGAGTCCCAGCTCCGAAACAACGTGTTTCAGTTCGTCAAGGGTTTTTCCGAAGAGGGGAGACTTCTCGATGCTGGATACTTGGTGCTCGATGCTCGATGCTGTATGCTGTATGCTGGATACTGGATTCTGGATGCTGGATACTTGATGCTGGATACTGGATGCTGGATGCTGGATGCTGGATACTGGATTCTTGGTACTGGATTCTTGATACTTGATACTCGATGCTTGATGCTCGATGCTCGATGCTGTATGCTGTATGCTGTATGCTGTATGCTGTATGCTGGATACTGGATTCTGGATACTGGATACTTGATGCTGGATACTCGATGCTTGATGCTCGATACTGGATTCTGGATTCTCGATACTGGATACTGGATTCTTGATGCTGGATACTGGATTCTTGATACTTGATACTTGATACTTGATACTTGATACTCGATACTCGATATTAGGTGAGCTTGTCGATACGGTTGGTGAGCTTGTCGAACCAATTATTTCTTGTTTCTTGTTCATTATTTTTTGTTCCTTGTTTTCCGATGCACAGAAGGTTGAATACTTTATGCTAAGTCAGAAGTAGATTTCCGCGATGATATTCTCATAAGGAACACCTTTTGAAATAAGCAAGTCACGGACTTCGACCACCATAAGATCATGACCACAAAGGTAATATTTAATGTGCTTTGGCAATGTTTCCTGTGCTTCCAAATAGCGGGTTACCCTTCCCATATAATCGCCAATGCCATCTTTACCTGAACTGCAACGAAGGTAATTCTCTTTCAACGCCTGTTTGAATTCTCTTTCAAAATAAAATTGTGAACCTTCACGGGCACCGTGTAATAGTTTTTCAGCCCGAAAACCCGAACGCATCATGGAATAAAACGGGGCAATGCCTGTTCCGGTTGCAATCCACCACATCGGCAATTCATACGTTGGCAAATAGCTGCCATAAGGTTTTGTAACATAGATACGGTCACCTGGCTTGAGTCCGGCAAGTTTGGGAGTAAGTAGCCCCTCCTTCTTCAGGTCGAAAAGAATTTTCATTTGCGGGTCGTTTTGTCCGCTGCAAAGACTATAAATCCTTGGTTCAATATTCCGGTCTGACGTGAGAGCTACAACTTGCCCGGCTTTAAATCCAAACTGTTTCTTAAATGAAAGGATGAATTTACCCGCAGTAACTTCAGTTACATCCAATACGTTGTTGGCAAATAAAAATTGGTCGTCGTTGATGTATTCTTCTTTTTTTCCCATTCGAATTAAACAGATATCGGGTGAGAATGTTTATCGACCTGACGAGGTTTCGATCTACGATAAAATTAATTTTATACCTTTCCAAAATACAATGGACGGAGATAAAATCTAATTTTATGAGAACCCTTTTCACTTTTGCACTACTTTTTTTATTCACCGTATCGATGGCACAGAAACAAAAGATCATTTTTGATTGCGATCTGGGTGGCGATATTGACGATGCCTTTGCGGTAGCCCTGCTGCTTACAAGCCAGGATGAATTTGAGATCATGGGATTCTGCATGGATCATGGAAATACTGCCGGACGGGGAAGTGTTGCTTGTAAACTGCTTTATGAAACCGGTTTTGAAAATATTCCGGTTTACCTTGGCCGAAATACTACAGAGATTACGACAGGTACAACTGAAAATCCCGGAGTTGAATCTCAATTTTTATGGAGTGAAGGATTTGATCAAGTAAAGCCTCAGAAACAAAGCGCGGTTGATTTTATGACGGAAAGCCTCAATCAACACCCGGGTGAAATTATTCTTTTTACCGTTGGGCCGGTTAGCAATATTGGTGATATGATTGACAAAGATCCCTCCATTTTGAAAAAGGCAAAGATGGTTGTTTCGATGTTTGGCTCTGTCAATGTGGGCTACGGAGGCGGGCAACCTTGTCCTGAGTATAATGTTTATGCCAATATCGAAGCCTCCAAAAAGTTGATGAATTCAGGAGCCAATCTGTTTCTTGTCCCGCTCGATGTAACCGACCATGTAATAGTTTCAGACAAATACCTGCAGGCGATTGCCATGCGTCAAACCCCATTGACCGATGCATTATGCGCACTCTATTCATTATGGTATCGACATGCCGATTGGGCCACAACGCCGAAAATGTTCGACGGGGTTGCCGTTGGAATGGCTCTTTGGCCCGAACTGGTTGAAACTGTTCCCGCGTTCATTTACATCGATGAAAAAGGAAATACACTGATCGATACCCATAAAGCTCCGAATTGTGTTTACGGATCGAAAATCAAATCGGATGAGTTTTTGGATAAAATGTGCCGGAGAATATTGATGCAGAATTTCAGAAGGACAATGAATTAGATCCGGCATTTTTTTATAAGATCCTTTGCCGAGAATATCAAGAATCAAGCATCAAAAAAGTAAAAACAAGGAATAATTAATTTGGAATTTATTTTTTGTTACATTTTATCAATTTCGCTTTGGATGAGTTTTTCAATTTCTATTAGCTTTTCGTAGGGTACGGCGTGGAGGGTGCGGGTGAGGTCCATCACCTTATCGACCCGGTGAAGGGGCGAAAGCGGATGGTTGGCAGTGTCGGTATCGTTGCTGTCGGGTATCCACTGGAGGATGTCGTTGGGTGTACATTTTAAGAGGGTACATAAACGCTCGATGTTGGAAAGATCCATCCTGCGGAAACCGTTCCGAACAACTTTGGTGGCAAAATTATCGGAGAAGCCGTTTTTCACAAGGTAGCCGGCGGGTTTGTCGATTCCGCGTGCTTTAAAAATGCGGGAGAAGTTGAAATATAACATGGTGCGGTTGCTTTTTTATGGTTTTACACTACGAGTTATGGTTTCTCAAAAGGCTAATTTATAAAATTTCTCGTTCAATTAAAATAGTTTTTCGTGTGATTTGTCTTTGTGGCCGTGTGTAGTTTAACTTTTTACGTTAATAATATACTATCGGTCGTTTATTACTTATTCTTAGTAAATTATACTTTACGACTTTTCTTTTAATGAATAATTACATTCGTTTATTTCATAAAAAATATACCTTGTTTCGGAAAGTAAGTTGTGTAATCAGGAAAAGGAGGAGCAGATTGAAAGATTGTACTACGTTTTTTTTGCCACGAAGGCGCCAAGACACAAAGTTTAGAAGGAAGATTTTTAAAAGTTCGACCCTTATCGCAAAAGGATGAAGCTTTGTACTGGCAGTCAGTTGGTATATACATTCATATTGCAACACTAAACAGATAGACATTTGGTTGCGTATACAACTGTTATAAAGGATTGTAAAATAGAGCGGCAACCCTGATTCTCTCAAACTAATTCTTTAATTTTGAGGAAAACGAGGAAGTATGAATATTCAGGCAGAGAAAATTGAGATCATGAAATTGATTTTAGAAACCGAGAATCCAAGTATTTTACAATCGGTTAAAAATATTTTTATTAAAAGTAAAACTGATGATTTTTGGGAAACCCTTTCTAACGATCAAAAAGTGGATATATTACAAGGAATTAAAGAGATAGAAAACGGGGAGGTTGTAGATTACGAGAACCTTATGAGAAAACACCGATAATGAGAAAAGTAATTCTTTTCAAAAAGAGCTTCAACCCGGCTTGAAAAACTGCTAAATATCTGGAGTTAGAATGGTCGCTCAAAGTCAAAAATGATTTTATCAAAAAACTCGATAAATCCTTAACCCAGGTTCAAAATTTCCCGAATCATGTCAGCAAACCGATTTTATTAAAGGGCTTTATATGTTTGTTGTTACCAAACAAACCTCATTTTTTTACCGATTCGACACAAAGACGATTACTATTGTAACCATATTTGATAATCGTATGAACCCGAAAAGGTTGAAAAAAGAGGTAGAATAACCACGATTAATAAGATTGCTATTAAACCTCCTGCCCTGCATTAAGCCTCCTTCACCTTTAAAAAGCTTGAAAATAAATCGTCTGCAACTTTGATTTGTGAACCGATCAGTATACTTTTAATCCTTTACAAAAATAAAACGAATCAACGACCTAAAAATATACTGCGGAATGAAAACCAACAGAACATCGAAAAAGTACTATAAGCTTTCCGCTATTTACTAGTTATGCACTATTATAACGCATCTACAAACATTTGAATATGAGAAAGATTATAAGTTTTTTAAGCATTTTTTTAATGACATTTAGTTTTGTCTACGCCCAAAATTTAAAAGAAAGTATAATTAAGGTAGACAAGGGTGTTTTCCCTAGAGGAATTATCTCGGGAAATGTTAAATCAATAAAAGTGAATGAATATCAATATAAAGACAATCTCCTTGACAAACGACTAAAAAAGGCGATCATAATATCTTTCAATAAAAATAAAAAAATTATAAAGGAGGAATATTTAACCTATGCAGACAATAATGCAGTACAATCAAGCATTGCACATTACATATACGATTCAAACAATAATTTAGTAAAACAATTCTATGCCAACTCCAAAGACACTTCGTTTTATTTTTATGATACAAAAAATAGATTGATTTTAGAAAAGAAAACATCTCTTAACACGACCAAAGTTGTGTTTGAACAGAAATTTGACAATTTGAATCGTACTTCTGAGCAGATAAATTATGGTAGACGCCGCGACTATTTTTATGAAGGAAAATCAATGAATTGTAAATCTACTAAATCATATGACCAACAAGGCATTTTATTTCAGACTGTTACTTTTGAGTATGATGAGTGGGGTAATTGGATAAAAGAAACCACAATTAATTATTTGCTTGAAGGTACAAAGAAAGAGGAAAGAGTTCGCAAATTTGATCATTCAAAAGAAATTTACCTAAAGACTTCTTGGGGACAAGAAGATTATACTTCTTATGATTCTCTTGGTGGTATTGCTTTAAAGAAATATACAAAACAAGGTTTGATTTATGAATACAAAACGGTTTATGACAGTTTGAATAACGAAAAGGAGGTTGTTGAAATTCATAATGGCAAGCCTGTTAACTATTTTGATTTTATTTATGAATTCTATAATTGATTAAATAACAGTGCATAACAAAAAATATATGATAATTGCCGTTTCCGTGCTGATTGCGGAGTTCAAAGCCCGCAACAACGGCGGTGCGGCTCGATCCCGAGTACTCGGGACAATCGGCAACTACATATATTTCCGAACGTTATGCGTCATGCTAATGGACACTGCAACAAACTTATAGACAGATAAAATGAAAGGATTTCTCACCATTTTGACACTTTTTACTTTCTTGACTGCTTCGGCAGACAATAACTGCAAAAGCTGTGACATTGAGAAAGTGAAAATTGTTAATGACCACATGGACAGCTTGACATTTCAAATTGTTAGCGACTTCTTGTGCACATTTGACAATTCCTGCATTAACAATGTTGAGTATTCAGAGTGGAGTAATGAGACGCTTTTCAAATTGCTTGAGAGTTCACCGACTTTATTTTTTGAAGTTGTAACTAAGGGACAAGTGGATAATAAATTACTCCTAAAGGAAATAGAAAATCCAATCCAGGACTTTGATATTCAAGTTATTTATGACAAAATCAATGGAGCGACAGCATCGACAGACTTAAAAGGAGAATATTTAAAAGCTTTAATGACAGCTGCAAAAAATGGAGGACAGAAAATTAAAAAATGAAAGCACGAACGCATAACAAAAAATATATGATAATTGCCGTTTCCGTGCAGATTTGGAAGTTCGCAGCCCGCAATAACGGTGGTGTGGCTCGATCCCGAGTGCTCGGGACAATCGGCAACTACATATATTGTGTCAAGAAGCAGGGCAACCTGCATGCTGTAATTAAGATGGAGGAGACAATTGTAAGTTGGACCTCCGGTGTCGCCTTACAGGAGGGGGCGCCAAACCACCTAAAGGTGCTGTGGTAAAGAGTCATGGTGCTGAGCGTTTAGGAAAAGATAAGCCACGAGCTTATCAGGTATGAATATAGGAGCTGAACGAGAGTGAACCCTTGATGAAGAGTCGAGAAGTTGCAATCCCGATGCATCGGGATCAAAAGCTACGGATTATATGACGGAGTGATAAGCTTAACGGGCACCTGATTTACTGGTTAAGCGGCAGTCGTCTTAAAAAGGGCAGGAACTATATTTGGGCTTGGTTACGGAACTTGAGAACCTGTTTGGAAATGCTAAGGGAAACGCACAATGGGCACAACCCAGAGGCGGTAAACCGATGATTCAAGCAGGGGCAGACTAACCCGTAGTAGTGATGATACAACTGTAATGGAAGAGGAGCGAAGGGGTTAGCTAATATGAATTACATTTTGCCAACTTGAAAGAGGATGAGCTATAGAATGTATGAAATATTAGAAGAGCCGTGTGATGGGAGACTATCAAGCACGGTTCTGTGAGAGGCTTGGGGTGAAATTCC
>Ga0209373_10001947_pt1 | contig 22292 bp, 20 predicted proteins | sample Higcelweek5metaG_FD_187173 | JGI IMG/M metagenome (GOLD analysis project Ga0209373, IMG submission 187173) | Freshwater pond sediment microbial communities from the University of Edinburgh, under environmental carbon perturbations - High... | ecosystem: Environmental > Aquatic > Freshwater >... | reverse complement strand
TGTCCGGCTGGTTCAATCTGCTCCGCGTCCTGGAGTTGACGCTGTTCGGCGGGCGCGATCCGCTGACCGGAGCCGGACTCCTCCCGGAATCCCCTGCCCTGCCGGAGCTCGCCTCGTTTGACGACCTTTGCCGGCACTTCAACCGCAACGTCGAAACGATGGCGGCGCGGATGATCTACCACTGCCGCCGGGAAGAGCGCGAGCAATGCGTCTTCGGCTCGCTCCCGGCCTGGTCGCTCCTCACGCCCTCCTGCCTCGAGCGCGGGCGCGACATCACCGACGGCGGCGCGGAATACAACTGGCACTCGATCTGTCTCCTCGGCGTGCCGGACACCGCCGACTGCCTGATCGCGTTGAAAAAACTGCTCTTCGACGAACGCCGGATCGCGGCGAACGAACTTCTCGACGCCCTGAAGCAGGATTTCAAGGGGAACGAACCCCTGCGCGAAATGCTGCGGAACCGCGCGCCCAAATACGGAAACGGCGACGACGAAACCGACCGGCTGGCCGCCGGGCTCTCCCGCGACTTCATCGCCTTGATGGACCGCTGGAGCGAACCTGCGAACCGCATTTTCGTTCACCTGTTCAGCTTCTACCTCAACATCTACTTCGGCGAAAACGTCGGCGCCATGCCGGACGGACGGCGCGCCGGGGAGCCGCTCGCTTACTCGCTCTCGCCGCACCAGGGGCGCGACAGCGAAGGCGTCACCATGCTGCTGCGTTCGCTGGCGAAGCAGCCGCACCGCGAAGCGGCGGGGGGCTCGGCGGCGATCATCGACCTCCACCCCAGTCTGTTCGCCGGGGAGTCCGGGGAACAACGCTTCGTCGCCCTGCTGCGGGGCGCGCTGGAGATGGGAATCGGCCAGATGCAGTGGAACGTCGTTTCGGCAGAACGGCTCGAGCAGGCGAAGCGGGACCCGGAGCATTACGGGAACATCCCGGTCCGCGTCGCCGGTTACTCGCAGTTGTTCAAGCTGATTCCCTCCGAGATCCAGGACCATCTCATCGCCCGGACCAAGCACCGGAGATAAATCAGGCGTAGATCCGGTCCGCCAGCTTCCTGGCCAGCGGACCGTTCTTCTTCGCCAGGCGGCAACAGCCGATGCGCTCCCCCTCCAGCATCGTCGCATGGAGTTCATCGTGAATGTAGATCAGGGCCTGGATTTCCCCGTCGAGGCGGAACCAGCATACCTCGATCTTCTCCCTCGATTCCGGGACGGTGAACGTCTCTTCCCTGATGAACTCGCGGGAATTGAGATAGGGCGGCAGCGGGTTCGAATCCCCGCACCATTCCGGCTCCTCCGGCGACGCCACGGCGTTGTAGAGCCACACCTCCGAAACCACCCGGCGATCTTTGCAAAGATAGGCATACGCCGTTCTGCCGTTGAAATCCACGCATACCATATAGGCGGGGTTGCATGCAAAACTGTCCGCAAAAGCAAATTCCATAATCATGTTTCGCCAATCGATTCCCTGTTACTCACCCTATGTTCCCCTACGCTCTGTATATAATAGATTATTTTTTATAAAAAACCAATACAAATTCGAAAAATAACGCGATTTTTATAATAATATACAGATAATAATAATTAATTGCTAACAAAACAGCGGCATTGGGAAATCAGCCATTGCGAAACAGAGGTTGGCTCATGCGCAGAAAAAAAATCCGGTGAAGATCATACGGTCTTCACCGGATCACGGAATCCGAAGCGCCCGGAGCTTATTTCACCGGGGCCGGGGCTTCCACTTTCTTCGCGCAATCGGCCTTCACGTCGCTGGCGGCCTTCATGTCGCAGGCGGCCTTGTCGTCGGCCTTCTTGTCGCAGCCGCACAAATCCTTGCAGAAACCGCAGCAGCCGGCGGCGAGGAACATCACCACACCCGCGAACGCGGCGGTCAACATCAGTTTCTTCATCATTTTGGTTTCTCCTTCTCTGTTTTTTGCGCCGGAACCCCCTCCGGCTCTGAGAAATACTATACACGCGACCCGGAAAATGTCAAATCCGACTTGAAAAAAACAGGATTCCCGGTAAATTATAGAGATGTTCATATGCGATCGTCATTAATCAATTCAGGAAAGCATACCGGAAGATCATGAAAGCATCGGAAATCCGCCGCAGATACATCGAATTCTTCAAGAGCCGGGGCCATGCGGAAATCAAAAGCGCGCCGCTCATTCCCGAAAACGACCCGACCTGTCTCTTTACCACGGCCGGAATGCACCCGCTGGTCCCCTGCCTGCTCGGCGCCCGCCACCCGGCCGGCAAGCGGCTGACCGACTGCCAGAAATGCATCCGGACCGGCGACATCGACGAAGTCGGCGACGCCGTTCACCTCACCTTCTTCGAAATGCTCGGCAACTGGTCGCTCGGCGACTATTTCAAGAAGGAGATGATCGGCTTCAGCTTCGAATTCCTGACCGGGAAGGCGAACCTCAATATTCCGCTCGACCGCCTCGCCGTCACCGTCTTTGCGGGCGACGCCGACTGCCCGTTTGACGAAGATGCCTTCAAAGAGTGGCGCTCGCTCGGCGTCCCGGCCGCGCGCATCGCCAAACTGGGAAAGAAGGACAACTGGTGGGGCCCGGCCGGAACCACCGGCCCGTGCGGACCCGACACCGAGATGTTCTACTGGACCGGCCCCCTCCCCGCGCCGGAAACCTTCGAACCCGCCGACAGGCGCTGGGTCGAAATCTGGAACGACGTCTTCATGCAGTACAACAAGACCGCCGAAGGCACGTTTGAGCCGCTTTCGCAGAAGAACGTCGATACCGGCATGGGCCTTGAGCGCGTCACCGCCATCCTCCAGGGCAAGGCGAGCTGCTATGAAACGGAACTCTTCGCGCCGCTCTTCGCGAAGCTCGACGAAATCCGCGGCGTCGCCGTTCCGCCCGAAACGCGCACCGGTTCGGAGCGGATCATCGCCGACCACCTGCGCGCCGCGACATTCATCCTCGCCGACGGCATCGCGCCGGGCAAGGTGGACCAGCCCTACGTGCTGCGCCGCCTGATCCGCCGCGCCATCCGCGAGGGGCGCAAACTCGGCATCGCCGAGGCGTTCACCACGAAGATCGCCGAGGCGGTCATCGCCGAATTCGCCGACGTCTACCCCGAACTTTGCGAAAAGGCCGAGATCATCCGCGAAGAGCTCGACCGTGAGGAAAAGCAGTTCGCCGTGACGCTCGAAAAGGGCACCCACGAGTTCCAGAAGCTGATCGAGCGCGTCCCCGCCCACATCGAGAAAAAGGTGATTTCCGGCAAGAACGCGTTCAATCTTTATGAAACCTACGGCTTCCCGATCGAGCTGACCGTCGAAATGGCCCGCGAAATGGGCTTTGACGTCGATCGCGCCGGGTACGACGCGGCCTTCGCCAAACACCAGGAGTTGAGCCGCGCCGGAGCCGAACAGAAGTTCAAGGGCGGACTCGCCGACAGTTCCGAGGCGACGGCGGCGCTGCACAGCGCCACCCATCTGCTCCAGGCGGCGCTGCGCAAGGTGCTCGGCGACCATGTCGAGCAGCGCGGGTCGAACATCACCGCCGAGCGGCTCCGCTTCGACTTCTCGCACGAGGACAAGATGACCCCCGAGCAGCTCACGGAGGTCGAGGACCTGGTCAACGAGGCGATCCGCCGCGACCTGCCGATCGTCTGCGAGGAGATGGATGTCGAGGAGGCGAAAAAGACCGGCGCGATGGGCCTCTTCGGAGAGAAGTACGCCGACCGGGTCAAGGTCTACACCGTGGGCGACGTGAGCAAGGAAATCTGCGGCGGCCCGCACGCAAACCGCACCGGCGAACTCGGCAAATTCAGGATCAAGAAGGAAGAGAGCTCCAGCCGCGGCGTCCGCCGGATCAAAGCGGTGCTCGAACGATAGAAAAAAGCAACCGGAAGGATCTGGGGAAATGAAAGAATCCGATCTTCTGATTTCGCACCGGGACGGCGTTTATTTCGTCAAAGTCTCCGGCCGTGCGAATTTCGAATACGCGGTTCCGCTGCGCGAACTGGCGATGGCGCTCGATGAGTTCAAGCGCGTCCGGCTGGACATGACCGAATGTCTCGCCATGGACAGCACCTTCATGGGGGTGCTCTCGATGATCGGCCTCAAGGCGAAAAAAGCCGAGGCCAGGGTCGAACTGGCGAATGCCTCCGATTTCCTGAAGAAGCTGCTTCGGGACCTCGGCGTGGCGAAGCTGTTCGACTTCGTGGCAGGCGAAACCGATGAAGCCAGCTACGACAGCGCGGCCCGGAAATCCGACCTGCTCGCCACGGCGGAAACCGTGACCGAGGCACATGAGAAGCTGGTGGAAGCCAACGAATCCAACGCGCAAAAATTCGGCCAGGTCATCGCCTTCGCCAAGCAGGACGTTGAACGCCTGCGAAAGAAGAAAGAGGAGGATTCGAACGGAAAATAGAGAGACGGAGCTGCCAAGAGCAACGTCCCGGGACTGAGGAACTCCATCCTCGCTTGAATCGACCGTACAATCGTTCCCTCTTTTCAACCAAAATCATGCGGACGGACGTCAAATCCGGAACCGCGACTTTCGGGCGGCGGACTTTATCCCACCGTCCGTTTTCCGTTTCTTCAGGAGCAAAACATGTTCAGACCAGTTCTCTTTTCCGACCTCAAACATTATAATTTCCAGACCTTTCGCGCGGACCTGTTCGCGGGGTTGACCGTCGGCGTGGTGGCGCTTCCGCTGGCCATGGCGTTCGCCATCGCCTGCGGGCTGCCGCCGGAGCGCGGGATCTACACGGCGATCGCGGCGGGTTTCCTGATTTCGCTGTTCGGAGGCAGCCGCGTCCAGATCGGCGGCCCGACCGGGGCGTTCATCATCATCATCTCCGCGATCACCACCCAATACGGGCTGGTGGGGCTGGCGGTCAGCACGCTGCTGGCCGGAGTGTTCCTGATCCTGCTCGGGCTGTTCCGGATGGGCGGGCTGATCAAATTCGTGCCGTTCCCGGTGGTTACCGGCTTCACTTCAGGCATCGCGGTGGTGATCTTCTCTACCCAGCTCAAGGATATTCTCGGGCTGAAGATCGACCTGCCCGCGGAGTTCCTGGCGAAAATCGAGGTCTGCGCCCGCCACCTGCCGGAAACCAATTTGCAGGCGCTGGCGCTCTGCGCCGGAACCACGGCGCTCATCATTCTCTGCCGGAAACTCTTCCCGCGCCTGCCCGCGATGCTGATCGGCATGATCGCGGCAACCGCCGCCGCCGCGCTGTTCCACCTCGACGCGGAGACGATCGGAATGCGGTTCGGAGACCTCCCCGGCGGACTGCCCGCCCCCGCCCTGCCGGAGTTCCGGTGGGCCGAGCTGCCGCAACTCTTCGTCCCGGCGATGACCATCGCGCTGCTGGCGGCGATCGAGTCGCTGCTCAGCGCGACGGTGGCCGACGGCATGACCGGCGACCGCCACCGCCCCGACACGGAACTCATCGCCCAGGGCATCGGCAACATCGGCGCGGTGATCTGCGGCGGCATCCCGGCCACCGGGGCGATCGCCCGGACCGCGACCAATATCCGCAGCGGCGCGAAAACCCCGGTCGCCGGAATCATCCACGCCGTGACGCTGACCGCCATTCTGCTGCTCTTCGGGTCGCAGGCCAAGCTGATTCCGCTCGCCGCGCTGGCCGGAATCATGATCGTCGTCTGCATCAACATGAGCGAAACCCACGTCTTCCTGCGCATGTTCCGGGGGCCGAAAAGCGACTGGACGGTGATGGTCATCACCTTTCTCGTGACTGTGCTGATCGACCTGGTCGCGGCGGTTGAAGTCGGCGTGCTGCTGTCGGCCTTCCTCTTCATCCGGCGCATGGCGGTGGCCGCGGACATCCGGCTGATCACCGGCGAACTCGGCTACGACGGCAGCAACGAGCACCCCGATCCGGACGCCACCCGCGAGAAGCACATTCCGGAGGGCGTCGTCGTCTTCGAGGTGCAGGGGCCGTTCTTCTTCGGCGCGGTCAACCAGTTTCAGGAGATCACCCTCAATATCCTGCGCAGCGGCAAGCCGAAGCTGATCGTGCTGCGGCTGCGCCATGTGCCGATCATCGACGCGACCGGACTCAATGTGATGTCCGACTTCGCGCGGCGCTGCCATCACGAAAAGATTCCGCTGGTGCTCTCCGGCGTCCGGCCGCAGCCGTTCCGCCAGTTCCACAAATACGGAATCAGCGAAGAAGTCGGCGCCGAAAACGTCTGCGAGAACATCGACCGGGCGTTGACCCGGGTCAACGAAATTCTCGCCGCGCAGAAAAGCGCCTGACGACCAATCCCGCTCAGATATCCGGACGGAAGCCTTTCTCCCGCAATTCCTCGGGAGAAAGGCCGAGCCGTTTGCGGAACGTGCGGTACAACACGGAATACTCGGTGTATCCGCACCCGGCGGCAATCTCCTTGGCGGTCAGCCGGGTCTGGAGGAGGAGGTCCACCGCCATCCGCAGCCGGGCGCGGGTGATGTAGTCGTGCAGCGTGCTGCCGGTCTGTTCGCGGAAGGTGCGCGACAGGTGTTCGCGGGAAATCCGGAAGCGCCGGGCGAGCGATTCGGCGTCGAGCCGCTCCGAAATCTCGGTGGCGATGACGGTCTGCACGTCGCGGATCAGTGAACTCCGCGGCGATTCGCGCAGCGCGTTCTCCTTCGACGAGCAGAGCATGCCGATCGAGTCGAGCGCCAGCGTTCCGGCTTCGAGCGGAGAGAGCACCTGGATTTCGTTGCGGTAGTTCCGGAAGGACATCAGCTTGGCCACCAGCGGCGAATTGAGCGGCACGTCGAAAAGATAACCGTATTTGCGGTTAATCTCACCGATCAGCGACTCGGAATACGCGCCGTCGAAGGCCATCCAGAGAAAATTCCAGTCGCCGCGCCCGTCGGCGGGGTAGTAGTAACAGACGTCGTGGTCGCCGTGGTTGTGCAGAAAAGCCCTCCCCGGCGTCAGCGGGTAGTCGGTTCCGGCGATGCGGATGCCGCCGCGCCCGGCGAGCGTGATCGAGAGCTGTCCGCCCGAGTCGCCGCGCAGCCTGCCGTCGCAGCGGTAGGCGGGGCCGGTCTGGATCTCCTCCACCACGATATCCGGCAGCGGCAGGGTCGAAAACGGGCGGTGCACTTCGAACTGCACCTGCCACTTGCGCATTTTCGCGTAATCCATGCATATCTCCTACGTTGGCGTTTCTCAACGTAGCCGTTTTTGGCGATTTTTCAAGCGAAACTCACAAAAGGTTTTTCAAAATCACAAAATGCAATCATTGGCGGGCTTGTTTTTCCTGTAATTCCGGTTAACTTAATAACAAAAGCGGACCCATCAACAGGAATCAGGGGGATTTCGATGAGCAAGATCAATGTCACCATCTGGAATGAATTCCGTCACGAAAAGCAGAATGAAGGGATCAAGGCGATCTATCCGGAGGGGCTCCACGCCGCCATCGCCAAGGGAATCGCGGCGGACGACCTGGCCATCCGGCTCGCATCGCTCGACGAACCGGAGCACGGGCTCACCGACGAGGTAATCCGGACCACCGACGTGCTGGTCTGGTGGGGCCACTGCGCCCACTCCGAGGTGCGCGACGACATCGTCGGTAAGGTGCTGAAACGCGTGCAGGAAGGAATGGGTCTCATCGTGCTGCATTCCGGCCACTTCTCGAAGATCTTCAAAGCGGTCACCGGCTGCTCGTGTTCGCTCAAGTGGCGCGAGGCGGGCGAGAAGGAACGGCTCTGGAACATCGCGCCGACCCACCCGATCACCCAGGGGATCGGCGAATACTTCGAGCTGCCGCACGAGGAGATGTACGGCGAGCGCTTCGACATTCCGGACACCGGGAAAGTGATTTTCATCGGCTGGTTCGAAGGCGGCAACGTCTTCCGCAGCGGCGTCACCTTCGAGCGCGGCTACGGCAAGATCTTCTACTTCCAGCCCGGCCACGAATCCTACCCGATCTACCACGACAAGAACGTGCAGAAGGTGATCGGCAACGCGGTCCGCTGGGCGAAGCCGGTCTTTTTTCGCGAAATGAGCGCGCCGAAGTATGCGGCGCTGGAAGAGATCCGCACGGCCGATCCGGGCGCGCCCAAGGCGGGCGTGGACCAGAACGCCGACGGCAGCAACAAGTAATTTCAGGGGAAACAGAATCATGGCCAAGTTGAAAGCCGGCGTCATCGGTCTCGGCATGGGGTGGGGTCACCTCGCCGGATACGCCTCGCATCCCGACGTCGAAGTCGTCGCGGTCGCCGACCGCATCGAATCCAAGCGCGAAGCCGCGAAAAAGGAGTTCCACCTCCCGAAAGTCTATGCCGAAGGCATCGACATGATCCGGAGCGAGAAGCTCGACATCCTGTCGGTCGCGGTGCCCAACAACCAGCACAAGGAGCTGACCATCGCCGGTCTCGAAGCCGGGGCGAACGTCCTCTGCGAAAAGCCGATGGCGATGAACACCGCCGAGGCGCGGGAGATGCTCGACGTCGCGAAGAAGCGCAAGCGCAAGCTTGGCATCGACTTCAGCTACCGGTTCAACCCGCAGTCGCGGGCGATGAAGGACCTGGTTGAAGCGGGCAAGCTCGGCAACATCTACTATGCGCGGAGCGTCTGGCTGCGCCGCCGCGGAGTTCCGGGGCTCGGCTCGGGGTTCAACACCAAGGGCGGCGGAGCGGGGAGCTGGTTCTTCGACAAGAAGCAGTCCGGCGGCGGTCCGCTGATCGACCTCGGGGTGCATCGGCTCGACCTGGCGCTCTGGCTGATGGGCTACCCGGAACCGGCGTGGGTGATGGGCAGCACCTATTGCGCGCTGGCGGGCGGGATGGCGGCGAAGCGCGGACTCGACTACACGGTGGAAGACTTCGCCTGCGCGATGATCAAGTTCAAAAACGGCGCGACGCTCGAACTCGACGCCTCGTGGGCTTCGAACATCAAGGAGAGCGAGCAGATGTCCACCCGGCTCCTCGGCGACAAGGGCGGCCTCTACCAGCAGAACCTCAACGAGGGCTACACGTGGGACGCCGAATACTACGAAGACCTTGACGAAAAGCAGTTCGACTGCCGTCTGCACTCCTCGCCGGATCGCGGCAGCGCGTTCCAGCTCTTCGCCGACGCGGTGCGCGACAAGAAGCCGTTCCTGGTGCAGCCCGAGGAGGGCGTCACCGTGATGCGCCTGCTCGACGCGATCTACGAGTCGGACCGTACCGGAGCCCCGGTGAAGTTCTGACCGGCACGACACGTGACAACGCCCATACCCGGCGCCGGCGCCCTGCCGGCGCCGGGAACGGCTTCGCCGCTTTCTGCCTTCTCAGGGCCGGATGTTGCGGCATTCCGGCGGCAGGGCCGGGTTCCGCCAGTAGTTGCGCAGGATAATCCCCACCCCGTCCCGCATGGCACGGTTCGACGGCGTGAAAACGTTGCGGTATGAGAAGAAGATCGAACCGTCGATCTCGGGGCGTTTGTTATTGTAGCGCAACTGGTCGGCCAGCTCGTCGGCCGGCCATTTCCGGTCCGCTCCAAGCCGGTAGGCGGCGTGACCGATGTAGAGGTTGACGTTGGTTCCCTTCACCACGTCGGCCCACCAGTCGGCCAGCGCCGCATAGGCCGCGACCTCCTGCGAGAACGGCCAGTAAAGCTGCGGCGCGATGTAGTCGATCCAACCCTTCCTCACCCAGCCGCGGGTGTCGGCGTGCTGCACGAAAAACGATTGCAGCCCACCGGTGAGCGAGCCCCCCGCCATGTCCTTGCGGTTCGCCCAGATTCCGAACGGACTGATGCCGAAAGCGACCTTGCGCCCGCTCCGGCGGTTATATGCGGTGAGCTCGTTCTTGACGCCGCGCACCACGGCGTCCACGTTCGCCCGCCGCCAGTCTTCCAGCGCAAGGCCGCGCGGATTGTATTGGCGGAAGGTACTGTGGTCGGAGTCGCCCATCCCGCCGTAAAGGTAGAAGTAATCGTCGAAATGGATCGCATCGACCGGGTAGGTCTCCACAATCTCGCGCACCGTGGCCAGGATGTGCCGGATCACCCGCGGATCACCCGGATTCAGCAGCAGCGACCAGGTGCCGTCCGAACGCCTCACCTCCAGCACGCAATGCGGATTGAGGCGGGCGAAGTTTTTGCGGTCCAGCGTATTGAGGTATGCCGCCTTGCGCAGCTTCGTCGAGGTGACCACCCGGTAGGGGTTGAGCCAGGCGTGGAATTCCAACCCGCGGCGGTGCGCCTCTTTCACCATGAAGTCGAGCGGATCGAACGCCCCGAGCCCGCGCCCCTCCGTCCCGCTCAACCAGCGCGACCAGGGGTTCAGCTTCGAGGGGTAAAAGGCGTCGTTCATCGACCGCACCTGGAAGATGAGGGTGTTGAAGTTCGCCTTTCGGAGATTCTCCACAACCATCAGGTAGTCGCGCCGGAATGAAGCGGCGTCGGTGTGCGCCGGGAAGTCGATGTTCTCCACCGTCGCCATCCAGACGCCGCGCATCTCGCGCGTCTTCGGCCGGTAAACGTCGGGAACCATGACCCGGGCGCTGGAAAACCGCCCGGCGTAGGCGACCGGCTTGCCCGTCTCCGGATTCATCTGCACGCTCTCGTCCGCCACCGCCGCCGGGAAGACGGCCGGAATCAGGACGACCGCCACCGCCAGGAAAAGCCCGGTCAATCCTCGGGGCGCCCTCATCCCTGCGCCACCCCTTTTTCGCCTCTGCGCGAACGGCCGCCGCGCCGTCTCCGTCTCGGGCGACGTTCTTCTTCCTGCTCCTCTTCGCCGAATTCCTCCGGGGCGGATTCGCCGTTGCGGCGGCGGCGGCGCGGCATGGCCGCCGGCCACTCGCGCTCGGCGCTCTCCATGTCGCCCTCGACGACGGCGAGACGAATCAGCATCAGCTCGCGGGCGTGCGGATACGATTTGGCGTCGAGCATCCGCTCCTTCGCCTTTGCATCGGCGAAGAGCGACTGGAGGATCAGCACCCGTTCCGCCGACAGGGTCATGCGGTTCATCATCGTCTGCGGCTTGAACAGCGTATCCAGCACACCGCGGATCGCCGCGGTCGAATCGGGTCCGGGCTGCCACAGCCCGCCGGGGTCCGCGCCGCATTCACGCTCGATGAACGGCAGCGCCAGCGTCGCCATCGCCAGCGAAACGCTGTTGCGGTAGACGCCCTCGCGGACGCGGCAGTTGCGCTCGTTGAGCAGATTGAGCGCGTAATCGCCGTGCGGCGTATCCCACGCCGCGTTGAGTGCGGGGAGGAAATAGGGCAGCAAACCGTAGTCGTGGAATGCCTGGAACTGCTTGTCGCCGTAGGCTCCGGCCATGATCTTCTCCAACTCCAGCGCGAGGCGGGAGGTCGATGCGAGGCGAATCAGCTCCAACTGCGAAAACAGCGCGTTCTCGGTCGCGGAATCCATGGTGAAGTCGTACTGGCCAATCAGCTTCAACGCGCGGAGCATCCGCACCGGATCCTCCTCGAAGCGGAGCATGGGGTCGCCGATGGCGCGGACGACGCGGTTGCGGATGTCTTCGATCCCCTGCCCGGTGTAGTCGAGAAGCTCGGAGCGCACCGGGTCGTAGAAGAGCGCGTTGACGGTGAAGTCGCGCCGCCAGGCGTCTTCCTCGGCGGTGCCGAACGAGTTGTCCGAGAGGATCATGTTCTCCGGCAACTCCTTGCGCGCCGGTCCCTCGGCGCGCGACGGCGCCTGGCGGAAGGTGCTCACTTCAAAGAGCTCGCCGCCGAACATCACGTGGACCAGCCGGAAACGCTTGCCGATGATCCGGGCCGAACGGCGGCCGAACACCGCCCGCACCTCCTCCGGCGTGGCCGAGGTCGAGATGTCGAAATCCTTGGGCTTGCGCCCGAGCAGAAGGTCGCGGATTGCGCCGCCGACGATGTAGGCTTCGAATCCCCCATCCTGAAGCTGGGCAATGAGGTCGGTGACGTGGGAGGCTACCGGCAGTTCATGTTTCATGGTAAAAGATCACAATTCCCGTTGAATGACCGTATCAACGCACTCGAGTTCGGGGTCCCGGTACGGATAATCGGCGTTGTAATGAAGTCCGCGGCTCTCGTGCCGCAGGAGCGAACAATCGATGATGAGCTCCGCCACCGTCGCGATGTTGCGCAGCTCGACCAATTCGGCGGTGACAAGGAAGTCCCAGTAATATTTTTCGATCTCTTTGCGGATCAGCTTGATCCGGTTCTTGGCGCGTTCCAGCCGCTTGTTGGTGCGGTAGATGCCGACGTAGTCCCACATAAAGCGGCGGATTTCGTCCCAGTTGTGGGTGATGACCACCTGCTCGTCGGAATCGGTCGCGTTCCCGGTGGTCCAGTTGAGCGCGGCTTCGGCGGGCGGCCGCCCGGCGCGGAGCACCGGATACTTGCGGTCGATCTCGCCCGCGGCGAACTTCGGCACCACCATCGCCTCGAGCAAACTGTTGCTGGCCAGGCGGTTCGCGCCGTGCAGCCCGGTGCAGCCAGATTCGCCGACCGCGTAGAGCCCCTGGATGCTCGATTCGCCGTTCACGTCGGTCTTGATCCCGCCGCAGACGAAGTGGGCGGCCGGAACCACCGGAATCAGGTCGTGCGCCATGTTGATTCCCGCCTCCAGGCACTTGGCGAAGATGTTCGGGAACCGGAGGCGCAGCTTCTCCTCGTCGATGTGGCGGATGTCGAGGTAGACGCACTCCTCGCCGGTCCGCTTCATCTCGGAGTCGATTGCACGGGCGACCACGTCGCGCGGCGCGAGGCTCTTCATCGGGTGGTACTTCTGCATGAAGGCGACCGGCTCGGAATCGCGCGATTCGCGGCATTTGAGCACCGCGCCTTCCCCGCGCAGCGCCTCGCTGATGAGGAACGAGCGGATGGTCGGGTGAAAAAGAATCGTCGGGTGGAACTGGATGAACTCCATGTTGGCGATCTTCGCCCCCGCCCGGTAGGCCATCGCCACCCCGGAGCCGCAGGCCACGTCGGGATTGCTGGTATAAAGGTAGACCTTGCCCGCGCCCCCGCAGGCGATGGTGGTCGAGGCGGAGAGGAAGGTGATGACGTTCCCGCTCTTCACATCGAGCGCATACGCGCCGAAACAGCGGTTCGGGCCGCGCAGGCTGAGGCGCGAACTGACCACCAGGTCCACCGCCGAATGGTGTTCGAAGACGGTGATGTTCGGCCGCGAGCGGACCGCCTCGACCATCACCCGTTCGAGTTCCGCGCCGGTGATGTCTCCGGCGTGGAGAATCCGGCGCTTGTGGTGGCCGCCTTCGCGCCCGAGGTCGTATTCGTCGGGCCCCTCGGTGTAGCCGAGTTCGCCGCGGGTGGTGAATTTCGCGCCGAGGTCGATGATTTCGCGGATCGCCTCCGGCCCGGCTTCGACGATGGTGCGCACCGCGCCGATGTCGCAGAGCCCGGCCCCGGCTTCGAGGGTGTCTTTCACATGCTCTTCGAACGAATCGAGGCTGTCCATCACGCAGGCGACGCCGCCCTGGGCGAGGCGGCTGTTGCATTCGTCGATTTCGCGCTTGGTTACAACAGCGACGCTCCTGCCCGATTCGGCGAGGTGCAGCGCGTTCGTCAATCCGGCCAGACCGCTGCCGATCACAAGATGGTCGAATTCCCTGATTTCATCGATTTTCATGAGCCACCAGTTCAAATTCCGAAAAAAACCGCTCCGGCGGCGGAAACGGGAGTCGCTTTCGCCGCAATTCATGCAAAACGGTTTTGAAATTGTCCGTAAAGTGATGTAAATTACACCAAAAGCAGCATTCTGTCAATGGGACCTGTTTCGAAATGTTGAAATTGCGTAAACTTTTTTCCGCCGATACGGCAAAAACCGAACCGGACGAAGCACCCCTGGCGGCGCTGCGTTTCCGGTTGCTCGACCTTGTCTTCTGCTTCGCCGGCGGAAGTTGCTTCGCGGCGGCGCTGCCGCCTTTCAATTTTCACTTCCTCGCGCTGGTGACGCTCTTCCCGGTGATCGCCGTCGCTTCGCGCTCGCGCTGGAAATTTGCCGCGCTCTGCGGCTACGCCTGGGGCGTCGGCTGGTCGCTCTTCGCCTTCCGCTTCCTGCGCGAAATCGACCCGGTGATCCCGTTCCTCATGCCGTGGGTGATTTCGCTCTGGCCGGCGTGCTGGGCGGCGCTGCTGCCCTTCCTGCGGCGCAACACGCTGTTCCCGCTCGAAGTCGAGCTGGGCGGCTACGAGGAGCGCCGGGAATTCGAAGCGTCGCCGCGCGCGTTCCCACGGATGCTGCTCTTCGCCGCCGGAGCCGCGGCGCTCTACACGCTCATCGAGTGGACCCGCTCGCGGCTCTTCCCGTGGAACGACCTCTCGATCACCATGTGGCGGGACATTCCGCTCATCCAGCTCGCGGCGGCCACCGGGAGTTACGGCATCATGTTCCTGCTGGCCTTCTTCAACGCCGCGCTGGCCGGGGCGTTCCGGAGCCGCTTCCGGCTGCCGGGAATCAAGCTGCTGCTGCTCGCGGCGGCGCTTTTCGCGCTGGCCCACGCGGTGGGCCTGCTGCTGTACCGCTACCACAACGCGCAGGAAGGGGAGCAGAACTGGTTCCCGACGCTGCTCCAGGGCAACATTTCGCAGCGCCGGAACGCCACCATCGAGGAGGCCGACGAGGCGCTCGACATCTACGCCGCCCTCGCCCGGCAGGCGGCGCAGACGGAGATGAAGCCGGATCTGGTCATCTGGCCGGAATCCTCCGTCCCGGTGCCGTTCCGCTCCTCGCACCCGGTCTCGGCCAAGTTCCGGCGGACGGTTTATTCGCTCTGTGTCGGCAACAGCGTCCCGATGCTGGTCGGGGCGATCGATTTCCACGATCCGCTGCCGCGCGACGGCAGTGTGCCGCGGGTGACCAACAGCGCGCTGCATTTCGACCCGGCCGGGCGGATGCGGCACAAATACGACAAGATCCACCGCGTGCCGTTCGGCGAATACATCCCGTTCCGGAGCTTCCTCCCGGAATTCGTGGTCAGGCGGATCGACATGCAGCGCGACCTCGAACCGGGGACCAATTACAACCCGGTTCCGCTCGGCAAAAACGTCCGCGCCGGAATCGCGGTCTGTTTCGAAGGGATTTTCAGTTACCTCACCCGCTCGTTCGCGCTGCGCGGAGCCAACGTGCTGGTGGTGATCTCCAACGACGCCTGGTACCCGGCCAGCAGCGAACCCGAGCAGCATCTCGCCAACGCGGTGATGCGGGCGGTGGAGACCGGGCTTTCCATGGTCCGCTGCGGCAACAACGGCGGCTCGCTGGTCGTGCTGCCCACCGGGGAGATCAGCCAGGTGCTCGAAGTCGCCGGCCCCGAAAAACGGCTCGAACTGCGCCGCGGCCGCGGATTCCGCCAGGTCGGCGTCTTCGTTCCGGACAATCCGCGGCAGACGCTTTTCGTCCGCTGCGGGGAATGGTTCATCGCCCTCCTGGGAATCGGCTGCCTCGGCTGGATTCTCTTCGCCGCCGGGAATTTCGCACGGCGGAAACGGTACTTCCGGCTCCAGATTTCACCCCCGACCGACAAGGAAACCCGATAGTATGGAACCACACCCGAACCGCCCGCTCTGGGCTCCGTGGCGAATCGAATTCATCCGCGGAACAAAGGAGCCGCGCTGTTTCCTCTGCGGGAACAACGCCGATTCCGGCAAGCCGGAGGACGCGCTGGTCGTCCGGCGCGGACGCACCGCCTTTGTGATGCTCAACCGCTACCCCTACAACTGCGGGCACCTGCTGGTCTCCCCCTACCGCCACCTCGCCGATTTGCCGCTGCTGTCGCCGGAGGAGCGCGGGGAGCTCTTCGACCTCTGCGTCGAAGCCGAACTCACGCTGCGCCGGACGCTTACGCCGGAAGCGTTCAACGTCGGCTTCAACATCGGCGCCGCGGCGGGCGCCGGGGTGGCCGACCACCTTCACCTGCACGTCGTTCCGCGCTGGAACGGCGACAACAATTTCATGCCGGTCCTGGCGGACATCCGCTGCGTGCCGGAAGCGCTGGAATCGACCGCCGAACTCCTGCGCGCCAACTGGACGGAGGCGTAATCATGCGGGTTCAGATCGACTGTTACCCCTGCATTCTCTCCCAGCTCTCGGAGCTGGCCAAAAAGGCGATCGGCGACGAAGACGCGCAGCACGCCCTGGTCAAACGGATGATGAAGCAGGTGCTCGACGCCGACGCGGAGACGACTCCGCCGGAATTCGCGTCGCAATTCCACGCCGTCGTCGCCGAAGTTTCCGGCGTCGAAGACCCCTACCGCACCATCAAAGACCATTCGACCGAACTTGGCCTGGCGCTGCTGCCGGAGCTGCGCCTCCTCGTCGAAACCCACCCCGACCCGTTCGAGGCGGCGGTGCGCCTCTCCATCGGCGGGAACATCATCGACTACGGCGTCAACCCGAACTTCAAGCTGCACGAAGCCGAGGCGCGGATCCGCGAAGTGCTCGACCTCCCCTTCGACCGCGAAGCCTGCGCCGAATTCCGGCGGCGGCTCGACGCGGCGGAGTCGATCTTCTATATGCTCGACAACTGCGGCGAAGCGGTGATCGACCGGCTGCTGATCGAGCGCTACGCCGACAAGATCACGCTCGGCGTGCGCGGCTACCCGATCCTCAACGACGTGACCCGGCGCGAAGCGAAACTCTCCGGAATCTCCGGGGTGCGGCGGATCGTCGATACCGGCGACCGCGCGCCGGGCGTCTCGCTGCGCAACAGCAGCGCCGAGCTGCTCGACGCGATGCGGAGCGCCGACCTGGTGGTCTCCAAGGGACAGGGCAACTTCGAATCGCTCGACGAGGGTTACGACCGCCCGGTCTTCTTCCTGCTGCGGGCCAAGTGCCCGGTGGTGGCAAAGCGGCTCGACTGCCAGCTCGGCTCGATCCGCATCATCGGAAGGAACCTCTGACATGTTTCATTTCGGAAAACACCAGAAGCTGACCGCCGAGAAGGAGACCGACTTCGGTTTCTACCTTTCCGACGGCCGCGACCGCCGCGACACCTTGCTCCTGCCGCGGAAATTCGTGCCGGAAGGGTTCCGCACGGGCGACGAAATCGAAGTGTTCCTTTCCTTCGACAGCGAAGACCGCCCGGTGGCCACCACGCAGAAACCGAAGGCGGAAGTCGGCGAGTTCGCCGTGCTCCGGGTCAAGGAGACGACGAAACTCGGCGCCTTCCTCGACTGGGGGTTGGATAAGGATCTGCTGCTGCCGTTCCGCGAGCAGCCGGAGCGGGTCGAAGCAGGGAAGAGCTACCTCGTCCGCATCTACATCGATGAAAAGACTGGGCGCATCGCCGCCACGCGCCGCCTCGGGCGGTTCTGCAAAGGCGAAGCCAAAGAGCTGAAAGTCGGCCAGGAAGTCCGCTTCCTGGTCTGGGCGAAGGTCCGGCTCGGCTGGCGGGTCATCGTCGAAAACAAGTACCAGGGCATCGTCTACGACAACGAACTCTGCCGCCCGCTGAAGCCGGGCGACCGCTTCACCGGGTTCGTCCACGCGGTTCGCGAGGACGAAGACCGGGCCGACATCCGCTTCCGCGCCGACGGCATCGAGGGCGTCACGGCGGGCAAACCGACGATTCTCGACGCGCTCGAAGACGCGGGCGGCTTCCTGCCGCTCAACGGAAAAAGCAGCATCGAAGAGATTCAAGCCACGTTCAGTTTCAGCAAACGCACGTTCAAACAGCTCATCGGCATGTTGTACAAGGAGCGCAAAATCGTCATCACCGACGACGGCATCCGGCTTGCCGCTGACGCAAACGCCACGGAGGACCATCCATGAAGATTTTCGCCATGTTCCTGACCCTCGCCCTCGCCTTCGCCTTCGCCGCCGCGGCGGAAGAACCGGCGCCGATCGGGCCGAAGCTCGAAGAAAAGATGCTGGCCTGGGCGCTGCTCGAAGCCGAAGGCGTTCCGCAGATGATGGAGCAGACGCTGCAATCCACGCTGTCCACCCAGATGAAGGAATCGCCCGAGCTGCTGCCGTTCCGCAAGGCGTTCGAATCGTACCTGCGCCAGACCATCTCCTACGAGGCGCAGAAGGAGGATCTCGCCAGGATTTATCTTACCGTCTACACGCCGGACGACATCCGCGAGCTGATCCGCTTCTACCAGACCCCGCTCGGCCGCAAAAAAGCCGCCGCCGGAGCGAAAATCGCCGTCGCCGCCACCGAAGTTACGCAGAAGAAAATGCGCGACAACATGCCGCAGTTCATGCTGCAGATGCAGCAGGGAATTCAGAATATGCAGGAGGCCCCCGCCGTTCCCGCCGCCCCCGTCATCCCCAGAAAGGAGAACAAATAACATGTTCAAACTCGTCGTCGTCATTCGGGTCAAAGCCGATAAAGCCGTCGAATTCGAAGAGGCGGTCAAACCCCTGGTCCTGAACTCACGCAAGGAGAAGGGCTGCATCAGCTACGACCTTCTCCCCGACGTCCTGCACCAGAGCTGCTACATCTTCCTCGAAACCTGGGAGAGCGACAAGGCCCTCGAAGCCCACAAGCTGACCCGCCCTTACTGCGATTTCATCGGGAGCCTCAACGAATACACCAGCCAGCCGCCGACTATGCACCGGGTCGAACCGGACAAAGTTAGCCTTTTCTAACAACGACCGTTTGAAAAAAATCCGTTCACGCATCTATGATTGATGCGTGAACGGATTTTTTTATTTGCACCGTGCGGTCCCGGCGGCCGAACTTGTCCCAGGGGAGCTCGACCTCGGCTCCCCGGTTCAGGACGGCGTCCATATGGAAGAGCAGCGGGTAGTTCGCCTCGTCTTCATTCCGGGCGCGCAGCGCGCGGGCCACGCGGGTGACGACGGCGACCGCTTCGAGGGTGACGCCCTGCAAAATCCGCTGCGCTTCGGCGAATGGAATGCCGCGCCCGAGCAGCGTGCCAAGCCGCCGGGTGCGCCCGCCGAAAATCGTCACATAGAGATCGCCCGCGCCGGGCAGCTCCCCGGCCAGCGCGCCGTCGCCGCCGGCGAGCGCGACAATGCGGCGCATTTCCAGGCAGCTCTGGGCGAACAGCGCCGCCTGCGGGTTGTAGACCGGGTTGCGGTCGGGAGCCCCCGGCGCGCAGAGCGCCGCGGTCGCGGCGTCGTCGAGTTCGCCCACCTCGCGGTCGGCGATGCCCACCGCCAGCGAAACGCCCATCGCATAGGCGTTTTTGAGCGCCACGCAGCCTTCGACGCCCATCACGTCGGTGGTCGTCTGGATGTGGTAATAGGAAGTGGCCAGGAGCGAGCGGATTTTCGCCAGCACCGCCGGGTCGTCGCCGCAGAAGTACACCATGGTGTGGCGGCGATCGAGCAATTCAAAGCAGATGCAGGGGCCGCCGATCGCGTTGAACGGGACTTTCCCGCGCAGCTCCTCCGGGAGGCGCGAGGCGAGCAGGTGCGGGAAGGCGATCAGCGCCCCGCCCTCCTCGTCCAGCAGCCCCTTGGTCACCGAAATCACCGGCACTCCGGGCCGGAGCTTCGGCAGGACCGCCTCCGAAAACCAATCGACGCCGAAGCTGCTGACGCCGCCGATCACCAGCTCCGCCCCGTCGAGCGCCCGGTCGAGCTCTTCGACCTGATACGCGGTCACGGCGGACGGAAGCTGCTTATGGAGCGCGGGGTGGAATCCGCTCTCCTGAACCGAACGGATGATGTCGCGGTCGAGCGGGGTTCCGACCAGCCGCACAACGTGTCCGTTGTCGGCGGCGGGCGCGGACATGGCCGACCCCATCATTCCGGCTCCGACGATGGTGATGATGCTCATGAAATTCTCCTTATGGTTTCAATCGGCGTCTCCAGATTTCGCCTGTCGGTGAATATAGACGAAGACCGGGTGTTTGCCAGTTCATTCGGGCACGTTTTTTTAAGAAAATTCGCAATCAATCACAAAAATTGCGCATTCGATCATTTTGCCGCTTGCAATCTGTTCCCTTCCTATTATACTATACACAAAAGCGAGAAAGATATGAGAACGGAAGAGCAGGAAAAGCGAATCTGCACGCTGTTGGCCGGGCGGGATTTTCTGCCCACCGGGGAGATTGCAGCCCTGATCGGGGCGAGCGAGGCGACGGCGCGGCGGGTCGTCAACCATCTGGCGGAGAATCGGATGCTGCTGCGGGTCCACGGCGGAGTTCGCCCGCTGCCGCCGGAGTCGAACCCGTCGATCCCCTTCGGGTTGCGCGAGCAGTGGTTCAGCCGCGAAAAGCGGCTCCTGGCGGCGGAAGCGGCGAAACTGATTCCGCGCGAAGGGGTTCTCTTCATTCACGGCGGCTCGACCACCACCTGCCTCGGGAATTATATTTCGGGCGGCAGCGTCATCACCGATTCGCTGCGACTGGCAGAGCTGCTGCGGGAGCGCTTCCCGACCGACGACGGCCCCGAGGTGATCGTGCCGGGCGGAACGCTCGACCGCAAGGCGGGAATCCTGACCGGAAGCCGCGCCGAACGGGCGATCGGGTGTTACCACGCCGACGCGGTCTTCTTCTCGGCGCGCGGAATCGACGCCGAAGGGGTGCTCGACACCAGCGACGCCACCGCCGGAGTCGCCCGGACGATGATCGAGCACGCCCGGCTGGCGGTCATGCTCGCCGACCACAGCAAATTCAGCGGCGACGGCATGACCCGGATGGTCCCCTGGAGCCAGGTGGATGTATTGATCACCACCGACCGCCCGGAGTCGCGTCCGCTCCTGGAGGCGATCCGGCGGCAGGGGGTGAAAATCGTCGCAGTGGAATGTCCGGAAACTCCTTCCGCAAAATAATCTGGAATCCGACTTGAAGAATCGCAAGTTGTTGTTATATTAATTATTAAAATACTTGGTAAAAGTATTGAAATAACTAAGGATAAAACCCGTATGAATCGTCTCGGCGGCACCGGAGTGCGGCTCCGGCAACTGAATCTGGAGATGCTGCGCATCACGTTGCGGGCGTTTCCGCAGGGCGCCACCGTGCAGGCGCTGTCCCGCCGGACGGGGCTCAGTCTGGCCACCTGCGGCACCTTGCTTGCCCGGCTGGTGGAAGATGGCGAAGCGGTCGAGCTGGCGCGGGAGAAGTCCGGCGGCGGCCGCCCCGCCCTGCTCTACGGCTGCAATCGCGAGGCGGCGGTGAGCGCGCTGCTGCTGCTCGAATTCGCGGACGGCGTCGGCTGCCTCTCCGGCTATACGGCCAACGCGGCGGGCGAGGTGCTGACCCGCGAAACCATGCACCGGGGAGTCGTCGAAGCGAAAACGGTCCTCGACGCACTGGAACAGTTGACCCGGCGCTCCCGCCTGATCCGGTCGGCGGCGATCGCCTTGCCGCAGCGGGTGTCTCCGGCGCTGGAAACGATTCTGCGGGAACGGTTTCCTTTCCCGGTCGCGGTGGATCACGAAGCGAATTTCGCGGTGGCCGGATACCTCGAATCGGCTCCCGCGCTGCGAAACGGCACGGTCTCTCTGGTGAACTTCCCGGAAAACTGCTTCCCGCGCGCCGGAATCGCGGTGGACGGGGCCGTCCTTCCCGGGCGTTCCGGGTTTGCCGGGGAGCTTTCGTTCCTCCCGTTCGGCATCAGCCGCGAGCAGCAGAAACTGCGGCTCGGCAACCGGGCCGGGCTGACCGGGCAGGCCGCCGAAACCGTGGCGGCGCTCACCGCGGTGCTCAATCCGCTTCAGGTGGTGCTGTGCGGCGGGGCGTTTGACGAATCGATGCGCCCGGCGCTGCAAAAGCTGTGCCGGGAGCTGGTTCCGGCGGAACACCTCCCGGAACTGGTCTTCCGCAACGACTGCCGCGAAGATTGCCTCCGTGGCATGGCCGTCACCGCCATGAACGCCCTGGCTCCTCCGGTCCGGCTGGTGGGGAACTGAGCGAGGATTTCTCCGCCCTTCCCGGCGGCCGCCGGTAAAAAATCTTCATTTTTGCAATCTCCCCGCTTGGAAATTGCGGAAAATGCTGTATCTTATACTTTGTAAAGATTATTAACAAAGGAACGCCATGATCTCATCCTCCGAAAAACTGCTCCGGCTGCTGCTGCGGCAGGGACCGGGTTCGCGCGCCGACTTGGCAAAAAGCCTGAAGTTGAGCCGTCCGGCGGTGTCGTCGCTGGTGGACGGGCTGATCCGGCAGGGGATCCTGCGCGAATCGGGGTGCGGGGCGTCGAGCGGCGGGAAGCCGCCGATCCTGCTCACCTTCGAGCCGGACCGCTTCGCCAGCATCGGCATCGACGTCGGCCACGAATCGCTGCTGCGCGGCGTGCTCTGCGACGCCGCCGGGAAGCCGCTCGAAATCCGCGAAACCGGGCACGGCAACACCTTCGAAACCATCCTCGACGGAGCGGCGCGGCTGGCGAAGGAGCTGGCCGAAGTCGCCGGAA
>Ga0209373_10001946_pt1 | contig 22296 bp, 15 predicted proteins | sample Higcelweek5metaG_FD_187173 | JGI IMG/M metagenome (GOLD analysis project Ga0209373, IMG submission 187173) | Freshwater pond sediment microbial communities from the University of Edinburgh, under environmental carbon perturbations - High... | ecosystem: Environmental > Aquatic > Freshwater >... | reverse complement strand
AAATTGCAGTTGTGGTACAAGTAAGGATTGTAGTTCCAGTATTATTAGTTATACCTGCAGTTGGTGGAGTAATATTCTGAGTTATTGTAATGCTGGCTGTTGCTGTACAACCACCATTTGAAACAGTTACTGTATAAGTTGCTGGGGTCGTCAAACTGTTTGCGGCTGTTGCCGGAGTAGCTCCGCCAGACCATGCATAAGTTCCTCCACCAGTAGCAGTAACAGAAATAGCAGTAGTTGTACATGTCAAAATAGTTGTACCAGTATTATTTGTAATTCCGGCTGTAGGATTAGCATTAACAGTAACATTCATTGTTGCTGTCGAGGCACATTGTCCTGCATTTGGAGTGAAAGTATAAGTTGTTGTTCCAGCCGCTGCTGTACTTATTACAGCTGGAGACCAAGTTCCGATAATACCATTAGTTGAAGTACCAGGCAAAGCTGCTGGTGCAGCACCCTGACAGTATGGTCCTAATGCTGTAAATGTAGGTGTTGTTCCTGCAGTAATGGTAACGTTCATTGTAGTAATAGAACCACACTGACCAGCATTTGGAGTGAAAGTATAAGTTATTGTTCCAGCCGCTGCAGTAGAAATTGTAGCTGGTGACCAAGTTCCAACAATACCATTTAATGATGTTCCTGGTAATGCCGCTGGAACAGCGCCTTGACAGTATGGACCTAGTGCAGTGAATGTAGGCACGGTTCCAACGTTTACAACTACTGGTACAATTGTATCATAAGTACAACCAAAATCATCTACAACTGTATAGGTATAATTTAACGTTCCAGCAACACCCGGCACAGCAGTACCAGTGTTTGTCGCCACAGTTACATTAGTCCCAGTCCAAGTTTCTGAAACAATTGTTGGAGTATAGCTCCATGCAACTGGATATAATGATGGATCAAACTGAATTCCCCACGAGAAAATATAGCCATTATCAGCAGATAAGTGGTCGGTTATTTCAACTGTCCATGTACCGTTGAGTGGGCAACCAATCAGATCAGTCCAAACACCATCAATTTCGTAATCTCCTGGGTTTAATTGATAGAGTGTTCCAGATGATGCTTGTCCAACTAAATCCGTATATGTAGCAAGGGTAGTCCAGTTTCCGGAATCGTCAATAGGTCCGTTTGTTGAGGTTGGAGACCAACAATAATCATATCCAATTCCAGGGGTTGCAAGGGCAGTATTATCATCAACTGGCAAATTTAAGGCTACCGGTTCGCCCAAAAATGTTCCAGAGCCACCTTGAAGAAAAACGGTCATAGAAGATCCATCTGGACATCTTAAAACCATAGATAAGTCTCCCATGTATGAATGCTCCATATTTGCACATATAGAAACAATGTCATTTACAGAAGTGACTGTCTGTCCTGGAGTAAAATTTCCGAATGTTAAACCACTGTAATATGTAGCTCCTGTACCATCAGGAAGATAAACAACCCCAGCTAAATCAGCCCCATAAGCCATTGTGGCAGTTACCGGAGCGACTTGTCCATCAAGCGTAATAGCATTTCCTGTACAAACAGGATCCGGTGTAATATCTGTACCTGCAAAAATCGGAGTAGTTGAAATTCTAACCCTTACTGCTAGGTCATCAAGATTTCTACATCCATTTGCATCAGTAATAACTAAGTCAACATCATAACCTTCTGTATCTACATAGGTATGATTGACAGATGTTCCAGTACCAGTAGTACCATCACCAAAATTCCATGCAAATATTGATGTTGCGTCAGACTGCGCATAATTAGTGTTGTTTTCTGGATAACTACCAGTTGCAGAAAAAGTAATATTTTCTCCTTGACAAATGTCAATAAAGTGAATTCCGCCAACTGTATAATACGGGGGATTTGTTGTAATCGAACCTATATAAATATCCTGACATGGTGCGGAACATGATATAGCTGCTGCCCAACCATCATCCTGCACAGAACCATCAGAATGAAATACAAATGTAAGACAACCTGTAGCATTGAATCCAGTTGCAGAAACAATTCCAGCTAAAGGTAGGGAATTATCATAAGTTCCAAGACTTGGAGCAGAAGTATTATCACCATCAAATACTTCTAGATAATCGAGACCAGTTTCACAATCAAATGCAGTAAAATTAAACTGAATGAATGAACCTGCAACTACAGGACAATAAACTACAGTGTAGTCTTCATTTGCAGAGTATGTTCCTCCTGCGCCTCCAGTATCGTAAAAATTACCAGCACAAGTAGTGATTGTAAGAGGTGGTGGTGCTGTGCCAATACAAACATCAAAATCAGCAGTTTGCCCAGCCGTTGAGGTCCACGTATATACCCTAACATAATAAGTTGCACCAATTGTAAGACCTGTAAGGTCAGATGAATTGCCATCATTACAAACAATTTCGTTCAAAGCACCACAATTTCCACCATATACTACATGGTACATATCAGTTGTTGAACCAACTATATTTATCAAACTTACTCTATGTTGATCTGAAGTTGCCACGAAAGAGAACCAAACATCATCATCAGCCGTGCCGAAACATGTTCCCATTCCCTGAGCAGAAGCGGTAGCCTGTGTTGTATATCCGTGTGTTACTAGCGCACAACTATAATCAGCATTAACTGCTACAGGAAGAGCTGTAGGACAATCATCGTTTGTAGGAGGTGGTGGCGGGGTTCCTACACAGACATCAAAAGTCGATGTCTGTCCCGCAGTCGCTGTCCAAGTATAAACACGAACATAATAAGTATTGCCAGGAGTAAGTCCAGTAATATCCGTAATATCTCCATCATTACATCCTATTTCTACCAAAGCCCCACAATTACCGCTATAAACAGCATGATACATATCGGTAGTTGACCCCGCTGTATTGATAATACTAAATCTATGAGCGGTTCCAGTTGCGACAAATCTATACCAAACATCATCATCTGCCGTTCCAAAACAAGTGCCCATACCCTGGGCTGATGCAGTTGCATTTAATACTGTACCCGAAATTACACTCCCGCAGGCATAATCAGGATTAACAGGCATTGCAGTAGCATTAACACACTCATTATTTGCAGGACCAGCAGCAACGCAAGAGATTGATGCAACCCAACCAGGCCTAACATTGCTTGCATCTGTTGTCCAAGTAAACGTTAAACAAGTTCCAGTCGAAGTAATTGTTAATGGAAGTGTAACCCCATTTCCACTATATGTTCCAATTAATGTTGAAGCAGTATTAGGCCCATCATACACTCTAAGAATATCTGCATTTCTTGTATTAAAAATTGAAAAAACAAATTTCATTGCTTGTGCAGTACCGGAGCAAAAAGTCTCAGTAATCGTATTATTATTATCGATGTAATCAGATGTCCCTTGTGGATCATAAAAGGTGCCCGAACAAGTGGTAATGGTTGATCCATTTGTCATATTATATGCAGCTGGTGGTGCCACACAGGTTGCTACAATTGCAAAACCTGCATAATTAAGGGAACCATCAGAAGTAAAGCGTATTGTCAGACAAGTTCCTGATGAATTAATAACACCTGGAACTGTCGAACCTGAGAAAGGACTACCTGCTACTTGCGCAGCAGCTGTACTATTTCCGTCATAAACATACACATAGTCATAACCACTCTCAGTTACAAAAGTCGTAAAGTTAAGCTGAATAAAGTTAGCTGTTCCCGAACATATTGTTACTTCGTAATCTTCACTGACTACATAATCACCTCCATTGCCTCCGCTATCATATAAAGTCAGTGTACAATCAGTGATAGTTGTGCCGTCTACAGCATCAATTTCATAGGTTTGAGAAAACCCAAAAACGGCACTAAATAATAAAACACCTATTAGAAAAAGCTTGTAAATATTTTTCATAACCTGACTATTTGCTTGATAATTTAATAGATTCTTCACTTATGGTCAATCCCCAATCTTTCACCAGACTTTCAATATCACAAGGCGATAGTTGATTAGGAGAAAATAATTCCCATGCGTCATTATTAAAATTAACATCGGAAATATCATCATCATTTTTAAATGCCTTGTAAATCTCAGTTATCACTTGGTGATCCTGAACTCCGTCAAGAGTGAAAACAACTCTATAAACTTCGTTTTCATAGAAAGAGTTACCAAATACTCTAATGTCTTGATTTTCTCCTTCAGGTTCAAATGACGCTATTACCTCATTAATGATTCCTACAATTGCATTTTCATCAACAGATGTTTCAGATATAAACATACATTTTGCTAAATCAGAGGCATCGTAAAAAGAAAATTCTTTTACCCCAGGACGCGCAATAACTTCCTGTTGGATTATCTCAGCAATTTTAGTATCCCAATTACCATACAGAGTAAGATAGGAAGTTCTAGTATTATTTTCATAAACCTTTGAGGCATCTACCACATAAGAATCGATTTGCGCTTGTATTCCGATGGTAAGTAATGACAATGCGGCAAGAATAAATAGTTTTTTCATATAGTAATGCATTTAAAAATTTTAACAAATCAATAGCAAAATAATAAGTCAGTACCTAGAATTATTCATTCAAATTTATAAACCGTTTCACTTTGCAAAAGTGAAACGAAAAAAACCCTAATCGGTTGCCTATTTTTAACATCATTTAATAAACTTGGAACAACTCCTTCTCTCTCCACAAATTCCTAGAAATCCCTCTTTCTCTTATGCAAATATAATTAATTCCTTAATTTTATAATAGAAAATAAAACTTTATTTTGATTAATGTTTTATCAAAAAGTAAATTTTTTACGAATTTGTACAATAAAAAATAAGCCTATATCAAAATACAGGCTTATTTTTTATATCAAATTAACAATTCCTACCAAATACTCGCCCATTTATTTTCAGGCAGATACATTTTATCGCCTTCTTTGATTCCAAAGGCTTCGTGAAATTCTTTGATTCCAGGCAATTGTCCGTTTACGCGCCATTCGCCTAATGAATGTACATCTTCTTTGGTTCTTCGTCTTATTTCTGTTTCGCGTATGTTTTGTCCCCAAATTTTTGCATAAGCGAGATAAAAACGTTGCGCTGCTGAAAATCCGTCAATCTTATCAGGTTCTTTACCATTTAAGGCCATCATCATAGCATCATAAGAAATTTTCAAACCGCCATAGTCAGCAATATTTTCACCTAGAGAAAGTTTCCCATCAGCATATAAATCAGGCAGCACTAAAATATTATCGAACCGTTCTACCAGAATTTTTGACTTTTCATCAAATCTTTTAGCATCTTCGGCTGTCCACCAATCTTTTAAATTTCCATCTTTGTCATAACTACGTCCTTTGTCATCAAACCCATGAGTCATTTCATGTCCAATAACAACGCCAATTGCACCATAATTCACAGCATCATCAGCATCGAGATAGAAAAACGGAGGTTGCAGAATTCCAGCCGGAAAACAAATCTCATTCATGCTAGAACTGTAATATGCATTTACTGTCTGAGGATTCATGAACCACTCATCTTTATCAACTGGTTTTCCAATCTTCGAAACCATATCAGCAAACTCAAATTCGTTAGCACGCATAATGTTGCTTAGATAATAATCTTCAATAATATTTAGAGATTCATAGTCTCTCCACTTATCAGGATATCCAATTTTAACGTTTATCGCAGCCAATTTTTCGAGTGCTTTTTGCTTGGTTTCTTCACTCATCCAATCGAGAAGTTTTATTCTTTCAGCAAAAGATAGTCTAAGATTTTCGACCAGTGCTTCCATCCTCTTTTTTGCCTCTGGAGGAAAATATTCTTTAACAAAAATCTGACCTACGGCCTCACCAAGGCAAGAGTTTGTTTTATTAACCACTTTGCGCCAACGTGGTTGTTGACTTAATGCACCAGTAAGAAATTTGCCATAAAATTCCCAATCTGCATCTGCCAAATCAGTATATAAATATGGAGCAGAATAGTTAATAATATTCCATTTAAAATAAAGTTTCCAAGTTTCAATATCTGTAGTTTCGAAGACTTTAGAAAACTCATCAAAAAAGTCGGGTTGACTGACATTAATTGTTCCGGCAACTGGCAAACCAATCTGATCAAAATACATCTGATAATTAAACTCCGGGGCAAGGGTTTCAAGCTCTTTAACTGTCATCCTATTTGTTGTGGCATATGGGTCACGAAGTTCTAGATTTGTCATCGACTTTACGGCAAGTTTATATTCAAAGTCGTATATCTTTTTAGCAACTGCCTTGGAGTTCTCTTTGCTAATTCCAGTTAATTCAAAGATTTGAGCAATATGTTCAACATACTTGGTTCTAATTTCCACCGATCGAGCATCATCAGATGTATAATAATCACGATTAGGTAGGCCAAGACCACCTTGATACAAATAAGCAATCTGCATATCTGAGTCTTCGCTATCAGCAGAACCAAAAATACTAAAGCCTACAGGTACTCCTTTTTTATGAAGACTTACAATTGTTTTCAAAACATCATCTTTTGTTTTGATCTTGTCTATGTCAGACAGCAAATCTTTTATTGGAGCCATCCCATCCTTATCAATTTTTACTGAGTCCATTCCCAATTTGTAAAATGTCTCAATTTTCCATTCAATCGAATTTGCTGGATTGTCTTGATCTGATAAACCTGTTATAAGGTCATTAACTTTCTGATTGGTTTCTTTGGCAAGCAAATCAAATGCTCCGAAACGACTTTCCTCATCTGGTAAAGGATGGCTTTTCTGCCATCCACCTGTAGCATACTGATAAAAATCATCTGCCGGATTTACATTGGTATCAAGGTCCGACAAATCTATCGCCTTGATTTTCTTTTGATCCAATTTCTCCATATTATCTGTTTTTGATTTGCATGAAACTAATATCATGCCTGCAAGAAATAAACACAAAAAAATACTTATTGTTTTCATTTTAAAATATTGTTTTCACAATATTACTTCATTTTTGTAAATGTAAGACGTTTCTCCTCGCCCTTTAACAATCTTTTAATATTTTTTAAATGAGTTATAACAATTAACACCGATGCAACGATAGAAAAAACGGTCAATGTTAACGAATCGGCTTTCTCAAGGATATAAATAATGAATGGAAAAGTAAATGCTGTAGTTAATGAAGAGATAGAAACGATTCTTGAAATGCTAAAAACAATTGCAAATACTCCCAATGCGATACCCGCTGAGGCAGGATGAATAGCTAGAACCACCCCAAGCATAGATGCAACTCCTTTTCCACCTCTAAAACCCGTATAAAGTGGGAAAATATGGCCTAGGATTGCCGAAATTCCAAAGAGTATCTTAACTTGATAAAAAGATTCACTGCCCGAAACCAGATCTGGGACAAGATTTGCCAACTGGACAGCAATAAAAGCTTTTAATATATCCGCAATAAAAACTGGAATTCCAGCTTTATAACCAAGAACTCTGAAAGTATTTGTTGCTCCAGCATTCTTACTGCCAAATTCCCTGACATCAGTTTTAAAAAACCATTTGCCAAACCAAACAGCAGAGCTGAATGAGCCGATTAAATATGAAAGTATTGAAAATCCGATAAGATAATAAACCATGTCATCTCTTATTTGTACGATCCAAATCACGCTTTGAATCTTTGGTTTTTATGTCCTCACGCTTGTCGTGCAGTTTTTTACCCTTTGCCAGTGCAATTTCCATTTTGGCAAGCCCTTTCTCATTAATTGTCAGTCCAATAGGCACAATGGTAAGTCCTTTTTCAGAGACTTTCTTTTGCAATTTAATTAATTCGCGATGATTTAAAAGTAATTTACGATCGCGCTTAGGCTCATGATTATTACAAGTGCCGAGTACATATTCAGCAATATGAACACCAGTTACCCACAACTCACCTTCTCTAAAAACGCAATACGAATCCGAAAAATTTATTTTACCATCCCGAATTGATTTTATTTCTGTACCAAGCAAAACCATCCCAGCAGTAAATCTTTCGATAAACTCGAATTTAAAGTATGCTTTCTTATTTTTATATGTAATTACTTTTATTGCCATCAAAAAACAAAATCAAAAAAGGGATAAACAAGCGCGAAATTTAATATTAAATACACTCCTACTATCAGTAGTGATACTATGGTAAACAATATAGTAGAATCTTGCTTTGCTGGCCTGAGAAAATATCGAATCCCCCAGTACAAAACGAAAAATGAATATAAAGATATTAAACCAATAAAGAACAAGCTAGGGAATAAGTTAACCAAAATCATAGAAATATAAAACGGCAAAAGACTGACATAAATTAATACTGCCACTTTAGCTTTAGATTTCACAATTTTAAAATACGGCAATAATGCATTTAATGTTAAGACAATAATCAAGAAAAACAATAAATCAATTATCAGATGCACAATCGAATATAGGATGATATATTTGAAATCGGTAACATCAAGATACGTCAGAGTTTTTCCTACGAGGCGTGCAACAAACATTACAATCATGGTAATTATAAAAAACGGGCTGAATAAGTCCCTGAATCTTATATTATCCGGATTATGCTTAACCCATCCAATTGTTGGATTAATCAGAATGCCCCAGAATTTATTTACCAATTCTCTAGTTTCCACATTTTTGAAATCAGACTACAAAAGTAGTTTATTTTTCTTATTTTTATGAATTCAAAAACACTAAAGATGTCAACAAAGTACAATCTTATCGTAGTTACTGGAGCCACTGCTGGAGGCAAGACTTCAGTTGCAGCAAATCTTGCAGCAAAAATTGACGGTGAAATAATTAGTGCTGACAGCAGGCAAATTTACCGTGGAATGGATATTGGTACAGGTAAAGATCTCGATGATTATTGCATAAATGGAGTAATTATACCATATCACCTTATAGATATTGCGGATGCAGGCTTCAAATACAATGTGTATGAATTTAGAAAAGACTTTTACAGAGTTTTTAAAGATATTTCGCAGCGAAAAAAACAAGCAATTTTGTGTGGTGGAACTGGTCTATACATTGAATCTGTCCTTAAAAACTATGATCTTATAGAAGTCCCCATTAACGAATGTCTGCGAAAAGAGCTTGAAAATCTGAGCATTGACGAGCTCGAGAAAATCCTAAAATTATTTAAACGAACACACAATCGAAGCGACCTTGACACAACAAAACGTGCAATTAGAGCAATTGAAATTGCCGATTATTACAGTCGAAACGAGCGAATCCATGAAGAAATTCCAACTATTACACCATTAATAATAGGTATACATTTCGAACGAGATCAGCGCAGAGCACGAATAACTGAACGCCTCAGACAACGACTCGAAAACGGCATGATTGAAGAAGCAAAGTCATTGTTAAACTCTGGCGTTTCTCACGAAGACATGGAATATTATGGATTAGAATACAAATTCTTAAGTTGGTATCTTTCTGGTAAGATTAGTTACGAAGAATTGTTTAGTAGCCTAAACACTGCAATACACCAATTCTCGAAACGCCAAATGACTTGGTTCCGCAAAATGGAAAAAGAAGGCACAAAAATACACTGGATAGATGGAAATTTGAATCTGGACGAAAAGTTAGAGTGGATTTTAAAATTAATCTAAAAAAAAGGCCACCAAATTTTTGACAGCCTTTCTTTTATCTTATTCTTCCGGTTTTGCTTCCGGATTATCTTCTCTTGGAGGTTTTGGCAACAAAGCCTTGCGACTAAGTTTAAGTTTTCCTGATTTCTGATCAATTTCAATCAGTTTTACTTCTACTTCCTGTCCTTCTTTTAAAACTTCTTCGACTGACTTGATGCGTTTCCAGTCAATTTCAGAAATATGTAGTAAGCCTTGACAATTAGGCAAAATTTCGACAAAAGCGCCAAAGGTTGTAATACCTTTTACTTTTCCTTTGTAAATTTCGTTTAATTCTGGCAATCGAACAATAGACATTACCCTCTCTCTAGCAGTTAACATATCTTGTCCACTTAAAGCAGAAATTTCAACATAACCTTTGTCATCTACTTCGGTAATAGAAATTGTTGTGTTTGACATTGCCTGAATTTCCTGGATAATTTTACCCCCTGGGCCTATTACAGCACCAATCATATCCTTAGGAATAACTATTGTTTCAATACGTGGAGCGTGATCTTTATAATCATTACGTGGTGCAGGAAGAGTTTTCATCATTTCGCCGAGGATATGTGCTCTGCCCTCTTTTGCCTGATTTAAAGCTTGCTCTAAAACTTCATAAGAAAGTCCGTCAACCTTTATATCCATTTGAGTTGCAGTAATACCGTTTACAGTACCACAAACTTTAAAGTCCATATCACCAAGATGATCTTCATCACCAAGAATATCACTTAAAATTGCGAACTTTTTAGTTTTTGGATCAGCTATAAGTCCCATTGCAATACCTGAAACTGGGTTTGAAATCGGAACACCAGCATCCATAAGAGCAAGACAACCTGCGCAAACTGTTGCCATTGAAGAAGAACCGTTTGATTCTAAAATGTCAGAAACAATTCTCACTGTATATGGAAATTTTTCTCCTTTAACAGGAATAACTTTTGACAATGCTCTATGAGCTAGATTTCCATGCCCAACTTCGCGACGGCCAACACCTCTGTAAGGTCTTGCTTCGCCGGTTGAGAAAGGTGGAAAATTATAGTGCAAAACAAATGGAGAATAACCTTTAAACATTACGCCATCAAGCATTTGTTCGTCAAGTTTTCCACCAAGAGTTACAGTTGTTATTGACTGTGTCTCGCCACGGGTAAATAAAGCTGAACCATGTGCCATAGGTAAATAATCCACTTCACTCCAGATTGGACGAATTTGATTAGTTTTTCTACCATCGAGTCTTACTTTCTCGTTCACTACCATTTGGCGAACAGCTTCTTTTTCGACGTCGTGATAATATCTGCTAACCAATTTTTTTACAGAAGCCAAAGTTTCTTCGTCATACTGAGCGAGGAATTCTTCTTTTACTGCACCAAAAAGTCTAGCTCTTTCATGCTTGTCTGCAGTCTGGGTAAAGGCTGCGGCATAAGCTTTATCGTATGTTTCAGCCCATACTTTTTTGCGTAATTCCTCATCATTATTTTCGTGACAATATTCTGCAAAACCTGTAATTCCACAAGCTTCGCGAAGTTCTAACTGAACTTTACACTGATCAATAATTGCTGTATGTGCAAATTTAATTGCATCAAGCATTTCTTTTTCAGAAACTTCGTTCATTTCGCCTTCTACCATCATAATATTATCGATGGTTGCAGCAACAATTAGGTCAATATCAGCACGCTGATTGTCCTCGTATGTAGGATTGATTACGAAATTGCCATCAATGCGAGCAACACGTACTTCGGAGATTGGTCCGTTAAATGGAACATTAGTAACTGCAAGTGCAGCAGAAGCAGCTAAACCTGCCAGAGCATCCGGCATTTCGTTAGTATCAGCCGACATTAGCATAATATTTACAAATGTTTCAGCATGAAAATCATCAGGAAATAATGGACGTAAAGCTCTGTCAACCAACCTTGAAATCAGAATTTCATAATCAGATGCACGACCTTCACGTTTTAAAAATCCGCCTGGGAATCTACCCACCGAAGCGTATTTTTCTTTGTATTCAACAGATAGTGGCATGAAGTCAACATCTTCTTTTGCCTCGTCTGCTACAACTACAGTTGCTAACAACATGGTTTTACCCATCTTCACCACTACCGAACCAGTTGCCTGCTTCGCCAGTTTGCCGGTGGAAATCTCAATTTCTCTTCCGTCGTTTAACTTAACGACTTTTTTAATTTCATTGTACATTTATCTTTTCTGTTTAGTTAATTCAATTATAAAAAAAAAGCAAAACATCCGGTCTTGCTTTTTTTTTGTGTTTTAGCGACGAAGTCCTAATTCCTTCACAATCGCTCTGTATCTCATAATGTCGTTGTCTTTTAAATAATCCAACAACTTTCTTCTCTTTCCTACCAATGTTATCAAGGCACGCTGAGTACTGAAGTCTTTTTTGTTAAGTTTCAGATGCTCGGTTAAGTGATTGATACGGTAGGAAAATAATGCGATCTGAGGTTCAGCAGAACCTGTATCGTTATTAGACTTCCCGTGTTTGTCGAAGATTTCTTTCTTCTTTTCTGAATCCAAATAATTTTTCATCACTTATTATTATTTATAAAATTTTAAGGCAGCAAAAGTAACTTAATATTTCTTAACTGCCAAATTAATTAAGATATTTTGTAATTATTTAGATATTATAGCAAGTTTCGGGTTTCGTTGACTTTTTTCTGTTTACCACTTACTGATTACCGATTACCGAATACTGATCACTGCTTACCGATTACTGCTTACACCTAGCTACCTATATTAATTCTATTCCTCTATCCTCTCTAGCACAACCTGAATGAATACCTGATAAATAAACAAAATATTAGCAAGCAATATGAGCAAAATACCCGAAAGTTTCAGTATATTAAAATCCGACTGTATATCAACGAGTTGACCAGTGGCCGGAAGCATTGTCCCAAGCAATACATAATATGTAAACAAAAGCAAATTGCCGAAGCCAATAAGTATCGGTGCTAGCAAACTTAACTTTGCAGTTTTCGAAGAAAGTCTAATGTAGAAGAAAATAAAAATAAATCCTTCAATAGAAAACAAGATTGATGTTATGGCAGCGTTTTCGAGGAAGCCAAATGCTTTTTCACAAGTAATCATGGCATTGCCTAAATTACCCTGATTTTCCATTAATAAAGAACCGGTAGCACTGTCTCTCATCAAAGACATAATATCCTTTTCAAATAAAAATATACCAGAAAACAAACCCACTCCTAGCAGCAAAGTCAATAAGTTAATTAACACAGAGTTTTTCCGCCTCCTCAATCTCGACAACGTTCGTGTATTTTCCATCATTATTATTTTTTAAAACTTAGAATTGCTAATCTGTATGAATTTAATCCGAATCCAGTAATTATTCCTTTGCAAACCGGAGCAACGATGTTCTTCTGCCTAAAGTTCTCACGGGAATACACATTCGAAATGTGAACCATAACCACAGGTATTTGAATTGCCGCAACAGCATCTCTAATTGCAACCGAAGTATGACTATATGCCCCAGCATTTAGCACAACTGCATCAAAATTTGTGCTGTAATTTTGTAATTTCTCAGTGATTTCGACTTCTGAATGTGAGTGAAAATATTCAATACTATCAGCAGCAAACTCAGTCTTAAGATTTTCCAAAAAATCAGAAAAACTGATATTTCCATAAATTTCCGGCTCTCTTAAGCCAATATTGTTTAAATTTGGACCGTTTATTATCAATATTCTCATTAAGAAAATTTAATTTTAGTTTGACAAAAATATAAAATTTATATATAATATACATGAATAATTGGCAAAATATTCTCAGAGATTTCAAATTTTACATTCAATTAGAACGTGGAATGTCTGAAAACACTGTGGATGCTTATGTCAGTGATATTAATAAATTTGTTGCATATCTTGAGTCAATCGGCAATATTATCAAACCGGACCAAGTAGAATTAAGTTATTTAAGAGATTTTATTGAATATATTGCCTCACTTGGCTTAAATGAGAAATCGCAAGCCAGAATAATTTCAGGACTTAAATCTTTTTTTAAGTACTTGATAATGGAAGATATTATTTCGAGAGACCCTTCAAAGCTACTCGAATCGCCAAAAACAGGAAGGAAATTGCCAGTAGTACTTAGTGTTGATGAGATTGTGAGCATGATTAATGCTATCGATGTAAGCACTTCTTTGGGACACCGAAACAGAGCAATAATTGAAGTGCTATATGGTTGCGGGTTGCGGGTTTCCGAGTTAGCAGAATTGAAGATTTCGAATATTTACTATTCCGGTGAATACATTAGAGTTATTGGAAAAGGTGATAAGCAAAGGCTGGTTCCGCTTGGAAAATCTGCAAAAAAAGAAATAGATAACTACATGAAGTCATTCAGGAACCATATTACTCCAAAAAAAGGACAGACAGATTTCCTATTTTTAAATAGGCGCGGCAGTAAATTAACTCGCGTGATGATTTTCAATATCGTAAAAGATGCCTGTGCCAAGGCTGGCATAACCAAAATAATATCTCCTCATACTTTTCGACATTCATTTGCTACACATTTAATCGAAGGTGGTGCAGACTTGAGAGCAGTTCAAGAAATGCTAGGCCATGAGTCAATTACTACCACAGAAATCTACACTCATATTGACCGAGAATATCTTCGTGAGGCGATAATTCAATTTCATCCTAGGTCATAAAAAAAGCCATCCGAAGATGGCTTAAATTTTATCTGATTAGCTGAATATTTCCGCTGTGCTCATGCCCAATAGCATCATAATCTGTAAATGTAGCATACCAATAATATATTCCATTTGGCAGATATTCGTCACCCTTTATCCTCGAACCTTTTGTTCCGTCCCATGCACCATCACCGCAGGCTTCACATCCGGCATCAGCGTTAAATTTATCATACGAATAAACTAGCTCACCCCACCTGTTGTATATTTTTATTGTGAAAGTATATGGGTCAATTCCATTACCACAAACTCTGAAACAATCGTTCTTGCCATCACCATTAGGAGTGAATGCAGTTGGAGCATACAAAGTATATTCTTCCCGAATTAAAACAGGACGATAAGCGGTGTCAGTACAACCATATTCATTTTCGCTGATAAGCATAACTTCGTATTCGCCCATGTCCTGATAATAATGCTCAGGACTTCTGAAATTTATTGTAGAATCACCATCACCATAATACCAGAAATAGAATAAAGCTTCTTCGGAATAATTTCTGAATTTAATAAGTGGATTAAGAATGCCAGCGATTTCAGGTTCTGCTCCAAAATTTGCATAAGGCTGCGGCCAAATTTCAATTACAGAATCAAGTCTGATACTATCTTCGCAGCCAAACTCATCCTTAATTGTAAGACTTACATCATATACTCCTTCTTGGCTATACTGATGAGTTGGACTCTTAACAAATGAAAACATACCATCACCAAAATCCCACACATAAGTGTAATTCCCAACCGTGTCAAGAGAAATGAATGGAATATATTCACCCGGACAACCCTCGTTGACATCTACTCTAAAATCAACCATCGGCAACTCATTAAAATAAATCATCAAAGAGTCAGACACAGAAGGAGTTTCGCACAAATCCTCCACTGTAAAAATTAGATTTACAGTTTCCTCTGGATAATAATTAAACGGAGAACTTAATATCTCGCCAAATTGATTTGTAATTAAATAAGGGCCACCGTTTCCACCAGTTATGTCAAGTTCGATTCTAGTACTACCACCATCACAAATATTATCCACACTATTAATAATATTCTCAATAACAAGTGGAGGATTAACATATACCGTTACAAGATTTCCAGCATTTGTACATCCATTATCATCAGTTACTGTTACATAGTATTGTGTTGTAATATCAGGACTTGTAGTAAACTGATGCTCCCAGTTTTCGACACCATCAGTTCCCAACCAATGGAAGTGGTATGGCTGAATACCTCCCGATGCCTGACCGATAACATTCGCTTGTCCTCCAATACAAATTCTTGGATTGTATAATGTTATAACCGTCAGCTCTTGGGGAGCATTAATCGTAGCAGATCCGTAAACACGGCAATTATGGTCATCACTTACAGTCAGATAATAATTTCCTGGGCCTCCAGTAAGTTGATTTACTAAAGTATTTTCAGACCAAACATAGTTATACGGTGGAGTTCCACCAAATACCACTGCTGCAGCGGTACCATCTTCGGATCCAGCACACAAAGCATCGGTAGAAGTCATTGTTAAACTTAAATCTGTTGGTTCGGTAATTACAAACATAGTATCAGCTCTACAACCTATCTGATCGGTGATTGTAACAGTATATAACCCAGCACACAAATTCTCTAAATTAGGACCGCTATTTGCCCAACTAAATGAAAATGGTTGTAAACCTCCTGCAATTCCAAGAATAGCAGAACCATCACAAGTTTGATAACAACGATTATTCTCTGTTGTAAGACTAAGATGAATTGTAGGACTAACAATTACCTCACTAAATGCATAATCGCTTACACATCCGTGGGCATCTTCAACATAAACTGTATAGTTTACGTCAGCATGAGGTACTATATTGAAAGCCTGAGGACCACTGTTAAATCCAGTTCCGTCTCCATTATCCCAATAGTAAATATATGGCGCTGTTCCTCCCAACTCTTGAGCAACAATATTTACTGATTGATTTTCGCACAAAGCAAAATCACCAGAGGTAACTACCTGAAGTAAATTAGGCTGGGTAATCTGAAACTGTTCGTTAACAAGACAGCCATTAGCATCATACGCTGTAACAGAATAGTTTCCTGCAGCAATTCCATTATGCGGACCCGCACTAAATCCATCACTCCACAAGTACAAATATGGAGGTGTTCCACCTGACGCAGTCATCGTAGCCCCACCAGTTTGTGTTCCAAAACAAGCAACATGATAATATGTAGTATCAAACTCAAGTAATGTTGGTTGAGTTATTGTGTAAGTTGTGTCATACGCACAACCATTTGCATCTGTTACAGTTAAACCGTAGTCGCCTACACAAAGATTATCCAATTGATTTGACGATGAAGGCCAAGAATAATCATATGGAGGAGTTCCACCTGTCATCGTTATTGTTGCATTTCCATTACACGACTCAAAACATGGATCATTTTCGTGGGTAAGACTACCAACAATGAGAGGAGGATTAAATACAATAATGCTATTATTAACAACCGCATCTATTTCAGTAACAGTAAGGCCTACGACATTATTTCCTGAAGTTGGGAAATTAATCACATAAGGACCTTCATCGCTTCCACTGACAACAGTTGCACCACCAAAATCCCAGTCAAAAGTAGCTAAACCAGGAACATATTCACCAGTATAGGTAATAGTAATATCATCGCCAAAACATAGAGGCTGTGATGCGGTAAAAGTTGCAGTTGGTACGTGATAAAAGTTAACATTTACATCATCTGATGTTACGCAATTAGGAGCTAAACTAGTTTCAGTCCACATAAAATTATAAATTCCAAACTGATCAACAGTTGCAGTCGCATCAGTGTTTGTTGGAGGGGCAATGCTGCCAGTTCCAGGACCTGAAACAACAGTCCAAACTCCAGTATTTCCAGCTGACATGCCAGCACTAAGATTTGTAGTAAATCCAATCACGTCAAAATCAGGACCTAAATCTACAACAGGTGGTTGTATTACAGTAACAGTAGTTGTCAATGTGATTGTATCGCAAGGATAAATAATATCGCAGCTATAAGTTGTTGTTACAGTTGGGTTTACTGTTACTTGATCAACGTCAATATCTCCTGTACTCCACTCAACAGTCACATTGGCTGGATCAGGAGTATTTACTGTGAGTGTTAATGTAGCTGGATCACCTGTACAAATAGGGCCATCATTAACTAATGTAGGGTCAACCACAAAAGCATCAATAATGGTTATAATATGTTGTGTAGAGCCTGCTCCACAAGGACAGCCGTTTGCGAAATTAAGAATTATTGTCTCGTCACCTTGAATTACGCCAGTGTCATAAGCATCAAAATAGTATGTTAAAGTTTGTTCTCCAGCAGGAATTTCAAGATTGGTGGGAATTGTAGAATAGTCTACTCCAGGAGTGGCTGTACCAGTAATTGTCATCACTATCGGAACAGGTTGATTTAATGGAGTTGCATCTGTACGACTAAAAACGATATAGTTAGAACACCCACGCATTACCATAAGTGATGCTGACCAGGAGTTAAAACTCTCTACTGTGTAACTTTCTCCAGAGGTAAAACTGTTTGCTTTTAGAAAAACAGCAGAATCATATGAACTGTCTCCATTGTCAGCTACTGCTAATTTTATATGATATGTTGCACAGGCTGTAACAGGTTTTGATGCTGTTAAAGTCACCGTAAGACCGTCATACTCTATATTTGGACTAGTTTCATTGTTTACATAATATTGAGGATAATCTGTGGCATTAACATTATTGATTGACACTGGAATTGTTGTAGAAGGAATTAATGCAACATTAACATTAACATATCCTTCGGGGCCACCAGAAATGAGGAAAGCAAAAACATCATTAAAACTTGAATTTGCAAATTCTGGATATTCATCACTTCCAAAAACATATTCAAACTCAAGCAAATTTGATGCAGGGACAAAGTCAAATTCAAGTACTGCAGCATCCTGAGTGATATCGCTAATAATGTTATCCAAATCCGAATCTCCAGCAGTTCCGAGACTTCCTGTAGTGCTACCCGATGCATTTGGACCAGGAGCATCTACAACATAACCAGTAGACAATATTACACCTTCGGCAAAATCAAGTCCTGGGATTCCATTAGAAAAATAGCCTATTGATCCTGGATCTCCAGTATAGATAATATTACTAGCTGATAAACATCCAGTTATTAAAACGTCCTCCACCAATTCAGTTGGAGAATAAGTAGTTGCATCAATACTCAGAACTTTAGCAAATGAAGGAATATTCTCACCTGAAACACACAAATCTATTATTCCACTATCTGCTTCGCCAAGTTTCCAAAAACGTGCAAGAATCTGGACCCCGGCAAACCCTTCAAAGTCGTACAATCTCAATGCACCTTCTGTTCCCCTGAAAACGTCACATTTTATTTCTTGATATTCGCCATACTGAAACGCATAAAAAGCAATTCCAAACAATGTTTCTTCTTCAAAAGCAATCCTTACCGTAGCTTCCGATGTTTCAGGAACTATAAAACCGAAGTAATTACTTGCTCCAGGATACATTCTGTCACAGCGCGGCAACTCCATATCTATACCAGAAGTCTGATCAAATGTAAAAGTCTGATAATTACAGTCGTGATCAACTATTATCGTGGTTGGATTACCAAAATCGTTACTGAGCTCAGTTTGTGAATAAACACAAAACCCAATAAAGATTAGACCTGTTATTAGGGTAAGACGCTTTATCATATAATTTTGTTTTTTTTCAAGACGAATATATTTCATTTAGGTTGTCTGTACAAGCAATATTTAAATAATTTTAAACCACACTGATTTTAAGCCATTTATAAGAACTTTTCCATTACTTTTCTCAACAAATCCATAAACAGTTTTAGACCCAGATTTTATTAAATCCGTTATATCACAACTTTTCTCAGTTAAGTTATGAATAATCAGATTTGTTCCTTCGTCGCTCTTTCTGTAATATGCCATCAAACCATCATTAGTTTCAATAAACTCAATTTCACCTTTGCTCATAGCCGAATTCCTTTTCCTGACAGCAATCATTTCTTTGAGTGAATTGAAAATTCCAGATTCAAAACTCTTTGAGTTCTTAAGATTCTTTTCCAATTTCTTCCAATCAACTCTTCCTCTAACTAGATTTCTGGTATCATTGTGACCTGTGATTTCTATCTGATGTTTGTAATATTCAGAATCGTTAGCTTTGCCTGTTTCATCTCCATAGTATATTACTGGAGTACCAGGAAGGCTAAGCATCATAGAAAATGCAAGAAGAATTTTATCCGTGTCAAATTTAAATAACTCGCTTAATCTAGCCGAAATACCTTCGCCACTGCGGAAATCCCATTCTGGTTTATGACAATATTTTTTATGAATATAACTTCTATCTTCTTCGGAAACATAAACCAGCTCGAGACTTAATTCGTCGTGACATCTTAAAAAAGTGAACCATTGACAAGACTCAGGAATTTCTGGAGTTATTTCAAGGCTCAACACTTTTTTAACCGGAAGTGATGATTTTGCTGCAATAGATTTGAAAATTCTAGGCATTAACGGAAAGTGGTAGCCAGCATGACATTCGTCACCATCGCCCATATATTTAACTACTTCGACAGGTGGTTGGCAAGCTTCGGCTAATAAAATTACATCTGGATTTAAAAAACTTACGACAGCACGGAAAAATTTAATAATTATATGAGTGTTTTCAAGATTCTCGCAAGTGGTTCCTTCTTCTTTCCACAAATAAGGAATTGCATCTGCCCGAAATCCGTCCACCCCTTTTTCCATCCAAAAAATTAAATTGCGGCACATATCAAGCAAAACATTTGGATTTTTATAATTTAAATCGGGTTGGAATTCAAAAAATCTGTGAAAATAATACCTATTGTCGGCATACTTTTCCCAATTACTGTCGCACATTCCCTTAAAAAGCAAGCGACAATCAGAATATCCTCTGTCATTTTCGCTCCAGATATAATAATCCGAATATTTATTTTTTTCGAGTAAAGCAGATCGTTTAAACCAATCGTGCTGGTTGGAAGTGTGATTTATTGCAATATCAAAAATTACACGAATTCCAGCATCGTGAGCCGATTTAATAAACTCATCAAATGCCGTATCACCTTTTTCTCCTAATAGATCAGCCCTAATTTTTTGATAGTCAGAAATATCAAATCCAGCATCTCTCATCGGAGACGAAAGTACAGGCAAAAGCCACAAACAGTTAACACCCAGGTTCTGTAAATAAGGAATTTTAACAGTCAACCCATCAAAATCCTTATTAAATAAATCGACATACAGTGAATATACTACGGCATCTTTGTACCACAAATTGGTATCAGTGGCTGTTTTATTGAAGCGATTTTTGAATTCGCACAATTCAGTAACAAACACATCAAGTTGTTTGGCAGTTAGCTCTGGATAGAGAATCTTCCAATACTTTGAAAGTTCGTTTTTAATAACAGTCATAAATATGGTTAAGATAGGTGAAAAATCTCCTTTACAATTAGTTTATAAAGATACTAAAAATTATATTTGTAACAAAAATTATTTCGAAAAATCCGAGTTTTAGAGAAATTAAACTTGGAAAATAGCAACAGTTACAAGGTCAACAGAGCCTAATTTTTATAATATTCACTTAAGAATTAAATATATATGAAAAACATTGCAGTTGTTTTATCAGGTTGTGGAGTATTCGACGGAAGCGAAATTCATGAAGCAGTTTTAACACTTCTGGCACTATCAAAGAATGAAATTTCTTATGAATGTTTTGCTCCCGACAAAGAACAATCGGAGGTTGTGAATCATTTGACACGCAAACCAACCAATGAAACTAGAAATGTTTTGGTAGAATCAGCCAGAATTGCTAGAGGTAATATAAAGCCATTGGCAGAACTTAAAGCAGAAAACTTTGCGGCAGTGATATTCCCTGGAGGCACAGGTGCAATAAAAAACCTTTCAGACTATGCATACGAAGGTGCAAGTTTTACAGTTGATAAAGATATTGAAAGAGTTATTCTAGAGTTCCATTCGGCTGGTAAACCAATCGGAGCTTTATGTATTGCGCCAATGGTAATTGCAAAAATAATAAACGCCGAGGTAACAATCGGTAATGACAAGACCAAAGCAGCAGAAATAAAATCTTTTGGTTCCACACATACCAACAAAGATTTTAATGAAGTTGCGATTGACGAAAAAAATCGAATTGTAACAAATCCATGCTATATGGTTGCCGAAAACATTTATCAGGTCAGCATTGGTGCCGAAGCAACAGTAGAAGCCATATTGGGATTAATGAAAAGATAATTGCGTGAAAAGACTAATTCTGTTTGAATTCTATTACAACTGTTCCTGATTGCAGACCACTACCAGTAAGAGTTTCATATTTCCATTTTTTAACGGCATCTTTAGCGGGTTTAACACATTCATTACATGTTGTACTGACAAGAATGATATCTGTAACATTCCCAGACTCATTAACAGTAATTTGGAGGACAACCCTTCCGAATGAATTGTCCATTGATTCTGGATTTACTTTAACAATTTGCTTTCTGCCTGTTAAATTACCTGAAATATTATCGGGATTTTTACCATCCCCGTCATACGGATTCTTACCATCTTTATCATCTCCCTTATCATTTACTCCGAACGGATTCTTGAAAAGATCATTAATTCTATCCAAATTCGACTCATCTGTCTTGCTATCGCTATTTCCGGACTCCACAAATTCAGAATTCTCGAAGTCTTGATTTAGAATATTTTCAGTTGAACCGCCATCATTCAAAGATTTTTCGCCTGACTGAGAACTAGAACTTTCTTCAATAGGAATGTCATAATTGCTAAGGTCGAGCAGAATTGCTTGTTCTTGAGGCAAAGGCAAAGGAGTTGTAAAGCCTGCTAAAATAAGAAAAACAGAAATGCATACTAAAAAGACAAATGCTCCTGCTACTCCGTGAATATGCTTTTTAATTGTGCTCATAATCATTCAGATTTAAGTTAATACTAATGCATTTTAAATTAAAACGGAGAACAGATGCAATATCGTATTAAATTCCATAAAACAAAAAAGTTCGGACAAAGATCAAACCTCAAAAGATTATTTTTTA
>Ga0209373_10001945_pt1 | contig 22301 bp, 20 predicted proteins | sample Higcelweek5metaG_FD_187173 | JGI IMG/M metagenome (GOLD analysis project Ga0209373, IMG submission 187173) | Freshwater pond sediment microbial communities from the University of Edinburgh, under environmental carbon perturbations - High... | ecosystem: Environmental > Aquatic > Freshwater >... | reverse complement strand
ACAACTTTTTTCCCAATCAATTCTTCCCGACTCCAACCATAGAACTTGCACGCAGCAGGATTTGCATCGATAATTGTTCCAGTTTCCGAGTCGATGAGCAACATTATGGCATGGCTCTTTTGAAACATGTTTCTGTACCGTTCTTCACTTTCTATTAAAGCTGCTTCCGCTTTTTTTCTGTCGGTAATGTCGCGCCAGTTGCCGTGCAGAAGTTTTTCGCCTTTTAAAACAATCGGCATGAGCGTTATATCGATCAATCTCAATGCACCGTCAAACCGTTTACACATCCATTCAAAATGACAGTAATCGTTTTCAAGTGCCAGGTTTGTGTATTCATTGGCAACTACCGATGAGGGCCTGCCATCGGGTTGTACTTCAGGGGCAACATCAATGGGGCTAAGCCCGATAATGTCGCTGGGACTGTTGGCCCCAAGCAATTTCAGGACAGTTGCGTTGCAGTTTATAAATTTACCATCTTTAAATAAAAACTGAGCATCCGTGGAATCTTCAAATAGTTTTCGGAAAACGATCTCGCTTTCTTCGGCTTTTTCTTTTGCCCGAATCATTTCTACCTCTGCATTTCTCAGGCTTGTGATATCGGAGAACGTGATGACGACAGTTTTGATTTTTCCGTATTGATCAAAAACAGGATAGCCGTTGCAAATTGACCAGGTTAAATGGGCTAGGTCAGGCCTGCAAACACCGACAAGATAATTATTCAGTGGTTTGCCAGAAGCCAAAACAACGTTTGCCGGATAATCCTCAACGGGCATAACAGACAAATCTTCTTTCACGAAACCCCAGGCCGGATCAATCGAACTTTTCCCTTTCATTTGCTCATCAGTCAGACCCAATATTTGACAGGCCGTGATATTTGACAGGATGATGGCTGAACTTGCATCGTGGACAACAATACCAACCATAAGGTTTTCGACAAGCGTACGGTATTCTTCCTGCTGTTCTTTTAATGCTTCTTCTGCTGCCTTTTTTTCTGTAACATCTGAAAATGTAAGTGCGAATTTTCCTTTTTCAGGACTATATGCTTTTCCCTCGAAATATTTCTGATAATAAGTTGAATAGAAAGTATAGGTTAAAGGGTGGCCGGTCATTGCAACTGGGCCAAACATTTCGAGCCTAATTTTTAACTCATCATCGGGCAAAAAAGTACTTGCTTTTATTCCAACAACTGACTCACCTTTGACGTTCAAAATCTTTTCAAAAGCGCTGTTTACTTCCAGCGTAATGTAATCAATCGGATTGCCATTGCTGTCGCAAATAACTTCGTGGTAAGCAAAGCCATCAATCATCTCGTTAAAGAGCTCGCGGTATTTTCGTTCACTTTCTTCGGCTTTTTCTTTGGCCAAAATTAATGCTTGCTCTGACTTATATTGCTCGGTGTTGTCGATGGATATTCCAAGTATAGCAGGCAGGTTATTCTCAAAAGATGTAAAAGGAATTCTGATCGTAGAGAAATAACGAAGATTTCCCTTTGAATCAATAATTTTTTCAGTGATATGTTTGGGATTGCCCGATCGGATAACATCCATATCGTTGGAACGATCGATTTTGGCCTTTTCGGAAGGTGCAAAATCAAAGTCTGTTTTTCCAATCAAATCAGCAATTGTTGTATGATAAGCATCAGCGAGTGTTTGATTTGCTAAAATGTAATGTCCATCTTCATCTTTGGCGAAAATATAATGAGGAACAAGGTTTATTACCTGACTTAATGCTTTTTCGTTTTTTTCAGCTTTTTCTTTTGCAAGTCTAAGTTCTTCATTTATTTGTTTGTACTCTTCATTTTTTTGATTTATTAATAACTCAGCCAGTTTTCGTTCAGTGATGTCACGCATAACCCCAACGATATGTGGTGCCTCATCAACATTCAGGATAGAAGAAGTTATTGAAACATGGAACAGTTCGCCATTTTTCTTTCGACACACGGTTTCCAGATTATTGACATATCCATTCTCCTTGAGAAGGCTGACCAAACTAGCCCTGTCTTCAGGAATAGCCCACAAGCCAAGGTCTGAAGATGTTTTGCCGATTAATTCTGCTGAAGTGTATTGAAAAATATCTTCAAAACCTGAATTGATGTCAAGGATAATGCCTTCGTTCAAGGTACTGATATAGAACCCATCTTTAATAGTCATAAAGGCAGCCCGGAATTTTGCTTCCGATAAGAGCATTTTTTCTTCTGCCAGTTTGCGTTCTGTTATATCGCGGACAATACCTTCGCTTCCCGAAATTTTGCCATTCTGATACGTCACCTGGATGTTCATTGAAGCCCAAAAGGTGGAACCATCTTTTCGTTTTCCTTCACCAACAAGGTCTGTTATTTCTCCTTTTGTTCGCAATTCGTTTATGAGTTGATCTCTACCTTCTTTATTTGCATAGAGGATTGATGCCGGCTTTCCAATCATCTCTTCAACAGATTCATAACCAAATATTCTTAGGGCCGATGGGCTTACCAATGTAAAATTCCCCGAAAGATCGGCCTGAAAGAAAGCATCCTGAAGGTTGTTAAAGATGCCACGAAACCGTTCTTCGCTAATGCGCAACGACTCCTCGATGTGCTTGTTTTTGGTGATGTCGCTCATTGCAATGCACCAGTGTTTTTCGCCTTCTTTTATTACTGGTTCCACGCCCACATTCATCCAAACCTTCTGAGGATTTCCGTCATGATTTAAGGTGAGCTCCAATTCAGCTCCATTAACAGCTCCTCCTTTGGCAATTAACGATTCAATGGCATTGCGAACTTCGCAGGTTTTACAATCGGGGGAATAGCCACAACCACGGGAGTCTTTCACACTATGCACACATCGCAGCGCATTGCCCGGACGATGTTGGAGAATCTCCTCTTCGCTACCTCCGCACAACTTAACTGCGGCAAGGTTGACCATTACAATGTTGGTGGTTTCGTCAATGATAAACATGGCAACAGGCGACGACTCAAAAATAGCTTCGCAATTCATGATCCTTTTTTGGAAGGTATCATTAATCAATTTAAGTTCAGAGTTTTTCTGCTTCAATTGTTGCAACTCGTTAATGAGTTCTTCTGTGGTTTTATCGAGATCGGCCATTATAAAAGGTCTGTCTATGATTCTGGTTTTTAATTTAAGCGCTAAACACGGACATTAATTTAAGGTATTTTCATTGAACTGTCGATACATTTTATGATTTTTTCCAGACAAAGTCCAACCTTCTGGCGACCAATACCTTAACAAACAGGAGGAAACATTTTGCTAGGAGAAAGATTAACGAGTTTGATTTTTGAAAACTATTTAGATAATGGTATTATCAAATTACTACATCATTTTACTTAATTCACCAAAACAAAAAACCATCGGCTTTTGGCCGATGGTTTCTAAAATATATAAGCGCTAATATTATCGTTTTATAGATTCGTATTTCAGCCTAAATCCATCTTTTAGCTCTGTAAAGAGCTCTTTCACCGAGGTGATTTTGGTGGCCCTGAAAGCATTGCTTCCACAGAATGCATATCCCGATTTCATGTTGCCTTTTGCTGCATTATAAAGTGCTGTTACAATACAATATGGGCTGCTGCTAATGTCGCAGGTTTTGATGCAGTGGAACGGACAAACTTTAGGCATTTTCAAACCTTGCTTCACCATGTCGAGGAATCCGTTTCCAATTGCACGACCGGGCATTCCTACAGGGCTTTGAATAATTTCAATTTGGCTTTCGTTTGAATCGATATAAGTTTGTTTAAACAAATCGGAAGCATCGCACTCGTGGGTGGTTACAAACCTGCTACCAAGCTGAACGCCTTTAGCACCTTTTTGCATAATATTATAGATATCAGCACCATCGTATAAGCCACCGGCAGCAATTACCGGAATTTCTTTATTGTATTTTTCTTCGAAAAAACGGACCTCGTTAACAACTTCGGGAACAATTTCTTCTAACGAATAACTTACATCTTCAAGTTGATCGCGTTTAAAACCAAGATGACCTCCGGCTTTTGGTCCTTCAACCACAAATGCATCGGGTAGATAATCGTAGTTGGCTTTCCATTTTGCGCAAAGTATTTTAGCCGCTTTCCCCGATGAAACAATGGGTACAAGCTTGGTTGTGCTGTCTTTTTTTAGAAAGCTTGGTAAGTTTAATGGTAATCCGGCACCGGCAAAAATGATGTCAACTTTTTCTGAGATCGATGTGCGAACCATATCTTCAAAATTGGTTAATGCACCCATAATGTTCACGCCAATAACCCCGCGTGTAGCTTTTCTGGCTTTTCTGATCTCTTCTTTTAGCCCTTCGATGCTGGCAAGCAGATAGTCTGTCGACTTTTCTTTGTATAGTAATCCAAGACCTGCACACGAAATCACACCGACTCCGCCCTCATTTGCTACTGCGGCAGCCAATCCTGATAATGAAATTCCAACTCCCATTCCGCCCTGAATAATAGGGACTTGAATGTTTAATCCTCCTAACTTAAAACCTTTCATTCGTAATATATTAAATAATTGATGCGCAAACCTATAAAGAATTTGATAGGTGCTATTTTACGTCTTGTCTTATAGAAAAATAAAATTCTCATATTTTTAGTATCATTCAGATATTAAGTAGGATATGGAAATTAGTGCAAAAATAGTTTTTCGATTTCTACGACGAATGGTTCACAAATTCCCTTCTTGTTGATTAGCCAGACTCAAATAGATTTATAATGTAATCTTGAAACAAGCATTACTGACGCACTCGGTAAGATAAAAAAACTTTAGGAGATTTTTTAGGTCTTGCTCTAATGTGTTTAGATGCAGTAAACTAAATAGATATAGTTTATTTAAGGAAATTTAGAACCAAACCTATAATTCATTTTCAAGAAGGAAAAGTGATTCTTCAAGATTGGAGCCAAAAGCGATCAATCCATCTTCGTGACCGCCCATTATAAGGACACCTCGTTCCATCTTTGTTTCTATAATTAACCGTTGAATTGAAAATGCCATTTCAGGCGTGCCGTATTCAACTTTCTGATCGGTAGTGGGAAGTAGGTTAAAGTTATTTTTCCAACCTTTTGAATCATGAACGTGTATTACTGCGTTTGCCGATGGAACTGTTTTGTAAATTATAGCGTGGCTCATACTTTCTGATGAAGCGGCTGTTAATCCTCTGCAAACTAAACTGTTCTCTTCTATGGAAGTGCTTTCAACTAAAGCTAAGTGTGAGTTTTCCAAAACCGGAATTCCCCCGGTGGACGAGCCAGTGATAATAAACCGGTTTGAATTTCCATCGCGAATTGAGATGTTTCCAAACCCAATACCATTGGGTAACACGCCCAAATAGCCTTTTACCTTTAGCGCGGAGCGTATTTTGTTAATTTCCGCAAGTAACTTATTTCCAATCGTAATTGGTTCTTTTATCCATTGCGGATTGAATTTAATGTAACCTTCAGTCATTTTTTGAACAATTCACCTATTTCCTTATCATTTGCGCCGCAAATTCCTTTTTCGGTAATTAAACCTGTAATCAACCGAGCCGGTGTTACATCAAATCCATAGTTCGAGATGGTGCTGCCATCAGGAACAATCTGGACTTTACCGCCTTTTCCTTCCATGAATTTCACTTCTTCGGCATTGCGTTCTTCTATCTCAATTTCGGTTAGTCCGTCGGAAATTGAAAAATCGATGGAGGAGGAGGGAAGGGCAACATAAAATGGAATGGCATTATCGTGAGCAGCAAGGGCTTTAAGGTAAGTTCCAATTTTGTTGCATACATCGCCCGAGCGGGTGGTGCGGTCGCTGCCAACAATTACCATGTCGACCATTCCATGCTGCATCAGGTGGCCACCGGCATTGTCAACAATCACAGTATGAGGAACTCCTTCCTGCTGCAATTCGAACGCGGTTAACTTACTGCCTTGATTTCGGGGGCGGGTTTCGTCGACCCAAACATGCACCGCAATTCCTTTTTGGTGGGCTTTGTAAATGGGTGCCAGCGCAGTTCCCCAATCGATGCAGGCCAGCCATCCGGCGTTGCAATGGGTGAGGATATTTACCGCATCTCCATTTTTCTTCTTCGATATTTCTTCAATCAGCGGCAACCCGAAATCGCCAATTTTGTTGCAACTATCAATTTCAAATTGCTTTATTTGGTTGGCTTTTTTTAATGCAACTTTCTGTAATTCAGAAATAGTGTTTTCATTTTTTAGTGCAGAATACATTTCATCAACCGCCCACGATAGGTTTACAGCTGTTGGGCGGGCTGTTTTCATTTTCGAACAAAGTTGGGCAAGGTGATCACTGGCTGGAACAGATTCGGTTAAGGCCAGTGTTCCTAGGTAAATTCCATAAGCGGCGGTAACACCAATTAGTGGCGCTCCACGCACAACCATCTCTTTTGTTGCAGAAAAAGCATCGTCGAAGGTTTTCAGGGTTTTAATACTGAATTCGAATGGAAGTTTCTGTTGATCAATAACCCGAATAATTTCCGGATTGTTTTCGTCGACCCAAATAGTGTGAAAATGTTGCCCATTAATGATCATGCCCGATATGATTTTTAACTTTGCGGCAATTTATAACTTTTGCAAATGGTAGATCAAAATAAAATAAAAAATGTGGTGCTCGATTTGGGCGGCGTTCTTGTTGATATCGATCCGCAGAAAACGCTCGATGCAATGATGAAGCTTATTGAACCCAAAATATCGTCGGAGCTTGATTGGGAAAACCTTAATGTCGTTGTTCATGCCATGGAAGTGGGCAAATGGTCGCAGGAGGAGTTTATTTTGAAGATGAAGGAGGTTTGCAGGCCTAATGTTACTGAGGCCGAAATCATTGATGCATGGTGTGTTATGCTGCTTCATTTCCCATCTCTTAGGGTCGATATGGTTCGTTTATTATCCGATCGTTATCGGGTTTTTTTGTTGAGCAATACAAACGAAATTCATGTTAATAGTTTTGAACAGCAATTTGAAAGTCGCTATGGTTTCCCGATGCAGAATTTGTTTGAGAAGGTTTTTTATTCAAACGAAATTGGGTGCAGAAAGCCCGATGCTGAGGCATTTTTACATGTTTTGAACCAAGCAGGTTTAAATCCGGCAGAAACGGTAATGGTCGACGATAGGCTCGACAATTGCCAAGGTGCTGAGTCTGTTGGGATGAGTTACATTAATGTGCCTGAAAACACGGGTTTGGAAGCTGTTGTTGATCGGTTGATTAATATGAATTAGTTATTTTCCGCACGAAAACTTTTTGCAGACTTCGAAGCCTTCGCTTTTAATTTTAAGCAGATAGAACCCGGCAGGCATATTGCTCATGTCAAGGTTTATCGATTCTGGATTCTCGGCTCTAAAAATCATTAAACGCCTGCCTTTCAGATCGAAGAGCTGCACTTCTTTCAAGTCGGTTTCGCTAAGTATTACAAATTGCTTGTTGCCCCTGTTCACCATTTTTATTTTTTCATTCACAACTTCCGAACTGATTTTCTTAAGTTTTTCAGACGAAACTGTGTTGTTGCATTTTGATATTTGCTCAAGGGTAGCACTGTATTTTGGTGCATAAATTTCTGTTGTGTCCTGATCTAAAGCTTCGAGCAAACCCCAACTTCCATACTGTGCACTTCGCGAACTGATGAATGAGAAGTTCATGTACAATGCCTGTTCTCCTTCGGGTATTATACTTTCAACCATTCCGAACCACTCTTTGTAAAGGTTGTACATTGTTGTGTCGCGCTGAATGTCTAACAGCGCTTGTGCATAAGTTGGTTCTTCGCCAAAAGGTGTTGGCGTAATATGCTGTCCAGCTTCGTAATAAATAATTGGGATATTGAGTTTCGAACTTAGTTCTTTGTAATCGTCTTTAATCCAGCTAATTTCTTCCGGCATTTCTTTCCGGACCCAGTAGGCAACATCCTTCACTTTCGCTTTTGTCCCCAATTTGTCGAGTGCCGCATCGCCTTCTTCACTTAGTCCGAAGTAGCCAGTTAAAGCTATGGCATCGTAGTTTCCCGGTTTCAAGTTGAGAACAATGCGGTTAGCAACATCTTGCCATGCAGTTTGAACACCCACAACCCGGATTACGCGTGATGGTTTATCTGCGAAAACTTCGGTCCAAATATCGAGGTTGCGCTGTATGGGGACAACAATACCTTCGGGCCAGCCTTTGCCAATTCCGTCGCCATAAAAAGTATTTAACCATTGAGTTTGCCCAAACATCCAGTTCCAGTTTTCGTTGCTGTATTCAGCATATATTTTTAGTCCGGGGTTCAGTCTCTCTTTAATCAGTTTTGCCATTTCCTGTATGTATTCAGCAGAAGCACAATACGGTACACAAACCCACATGTCTTTGTTAAGGGTATTGCACAAGTCGCACATAATTTCGTACGGAGTTCCTTTGTTGGTTGCCCATGTGTAGTTGGTCATTGTGCTTCGTTCGTTCCAACGGGCGAGTAGGGTATCTTCTGGGCTGTCGTAACAAGTCCACGCATTATCGTGACCCCAGTTGTTGGTGTTTCCCCAATCCATAAAACGCAACGCTTTAAATGGTTCTAACTTTTCGAGATACAACGGGTTGAACGGCTGTGTAGTATATGTGCTTTCGTGACCGGGCATAATGAGGCGGATATTGCGGATGTGGTTTCCTCTTTTCGAACGTAATATCTTCATTTCGAGAAAACTATCTTTAACGCTTGGTGTAATTCTGATGCTCATTTGTCCGGGTTGTTTGGCTATAATTTCCCCATCGCGGCCAAATTCAATTTCGCCCTCACCATCGTAAAAAAGGGTGTAAACCCCGGCTTCCCAAGCTTCGATTGTTGCCCAAACGGTGAAGACTATCTGGCTGTCTTCCAATCCAATATTGTTGATGAAGAAAGGAACTTCCAGCGGGTATCCGTTTTCATCTTTTTCAATTGAGTCGGCCAGTTCGGTATTCCATTCATTTTTACCATTTTCGATCCATTCTGTTTGGTTGCGAGTGCCCCAGGTGCGTGCATTTCGCATCATATCAACAAACGGCATCTCGGTCATCCAATCAGAAATTCCGCCCAGATTTGTACCAATCATCAGTTTACAGTCTGAGCTTTGAGCAAAACATACCGAGCTGATAACTAAAAAAATAGAAGAAAGTAGGGTAGAAATTTTCAGATTCATGATTTAGATTTTGTTGCAGTTAAAAACTGCTTTGGCTGGCGAATTATTGTATCGAGGGAGATTTTTTTGGTGAGGAACGTTAATATTGTGTGCAATATTGTTACAAAACATTTGTTGATATTTATAATAGTCTTTTATTTGTAACAAAAATGCATGCAAAATGACTAACAAAATTGGAAATAATATCCGCGAGTTTCGTACAAAACTAGGTATAACGCAAGATGAACTTGCCTCATTTTGTTCTATTAAGCGAAGCATGATCTCGTATTATGAAACTGGCGAGCGTGAAGTTTCTTTGTTACATTTGGACAAGATAGCAGAATATATGAATATCGACATGGATGTCTTTCTCGAAGAAAATCCAAAAGATATTAAACCTGATTTGGCTTTCGCATTTAGGGCTAACGAACTTTCAGCTTCCGATCGGGATAGTATCGCTTCATTTAAGAGTATTGTCAAGAATTTCCTCAAGATGAAAAAGATAGAAGCCAATGGAAACTAAACTAAAGGCTGATGTGACTAAGTTCAGAAAGCTATTTGGCTATGGTAGTTCAGAACCGATCGATTTCAAAAATCTATTCTATAGGCTTGATATTCTTGCTGCTTTTTTGCCTTTGAGTGATGATTTTTCGGGAATGAGTATTAAAAGCGATGAGAATCGATTTGTGCTCATTAATTCAAACCATTCGGTTGGCAGACAAAATTTTACGATTTGTCACGAATTATATCATCTTTATTTCGATCCTGATTTTGAACCACATAAATGTCAGACTGGACTTTTTCCCAAAAAAGGAGGTTCAGAACTATTTGCCGATCAGTTTGCTTCACTTTTATTATTGCCTGAGGAAGGAATTTTAGCAATGATTCCTGAGTCAGAATTGGACTTTGATAGTATAAAGATTTCCACTTTGTTGAAAATAGAACAAACTTATCAGTGTTCGCGTTCCGCCCTACTTATTCGCTTGTCGAAAATGAAACAAATTTCTCAGTCTTACCTTGATTCTCATTCACTGAATGTAAAACAAGGAGCTTTACAATATGGTTACGGTTGTGAACTCTACTCTTCAACTATCGGAAAAAAAATTCTTGGACCTTATGGGATATTGGCAACACAACTGTTTGAAGATGAGAAAATATCTCAAGGGCATTACCGGGAACTTATGGCCACTATTGGCATTTCCATTGACGAACTGACTGAAGATGAAAACTGTCAATGCTAATACAAAGATAATTCTCGATGCCGATGTAATTATCCACTTTTTGAAGGCTGGCCATATTGGTGTGCTTACACAAATTTACCCGAACCAGCTTTTCATGCCCGATGTGGTTTTCAACGAGACATTCTTTGGAAAAGAGAAAACAGAAGTTGAGAATCTGCTGAAATTTAAGCTTATCCACGAGATCGTAATCAAGTCTGACCTTCGCATTTTTACTGAATATAACCGGTTAACGAAACTATTTGGAAAAGGCGAAAGTGCATGCATGGCTTATTGCCGGTTTACCCGCGATGCAATTGGAAGTAGCAACCTGAAAGATATTCGGAGTTATTGTGAAGAACATCAGATTACCTATCTCACGACCCTCGATTTTATTGCGATGGCTTTTCAAAAGAAATTACTCACCGAAGCCGAGTGCGACTATTTTATCTATCTGATTGATCCAAAGAAGAGATTGCCAGTGGAGCGGATTGTAGACTACCTTTAGTTTTTCAATCTTACCTTTTTCCCAGCGCCCCGGTTGGGCACTCATCGGCTACCTTTTCGCCAATGTCGTTTATTCAGGAATGATCAATTTTAATCCATCGATCCGTGAAAAGTGTTTTGCATTTAGAGTTGCAATTATCGCATCGTTAGCCATAGCACAAGCCGCAATCATCAAATCAGGAACTTCAATTTGTTTGCTAATTTGTTTTAGTTTCCTATCAATATTAATGGCAATTTTATTTGATTGGCTATCAAATGGAAGTTTCTTCATTGTAGAAAAAAGACGATCCCAATAATCATCTTGATCAGATTTGCTCCCGATAAAAACCTCGAATTCGGTAATTGCAGAAATGGCAAAACGATCGTATTTCTCTGTCAGTTGGAAAAAGAAACTTTTCGATTTATCCGTTTTTCGGTAGAAGTCGATAAGAACAGTTGTATCTAGGCAGATCAAAGGCTTCTCCATTGATTCATTTTTTTCCGGTTTTCAAGGAAGTTCTCATATTGTTCATCAGACATTAATGGCCCGTCCAAAACTAGTTTTTTTAATTCGGAATGTTCATGAGCCTTTTCGGTTTCCAAGCTAGTTTCAACCACCTTTTTTACTTTTTTTAATTGATTAGGTGGCAATTGTTTGATTGCTTGGAGTATTTGGTCAATATTAAAATCAACAGTGACTTGCATGATATTTTTTCTTCAAATGTAATAATTTTCGTTCAATCTTACCTTCTTCCCAGCGCCCCGGTTGGGCATTCATCGGCTACCTTTTCGGCAATGAGTTTCAGTCCTTCGTTGATGTTTTCATTAAAGGGAACACCAATTTCAACATCGAAGCCACGGCCAATGTACGTGAAGCCGTATTTCTCCTGATGCTTGGCCGTGAGACGAACGCAGATGCCACATTTGATGCACTTTTCGGGTTCGTACACAATGGTGTCGTGAAATTGCTTGCGCACAGCTTTACGCTCTTCGAAGGCAAACCGTTTTTGTACCGCTCCGTATTGGTCAGAGTATTCGCGCAGTTTGCAGCTGTCTATTTTCCGGCAGTCACAGTGCATGCAACGTGCAGCTTCGGCCTTTACTTCTTCGGAAGTTAGCCCTTTCAGAATACCATTGGTTGGCTCAATGCGATTTCCTTCTACCGACTCTTTCAGGTATTGGGCGTATTCGGGAATGACCAACTTCCCAAATTTCGAATTGAATTTTGATGGCTGACCAACAATGGGTTTATCGTTCAAAAATTGCCAAATACTGGCTGCGGCTTCTTTTCCCTGAGCCAGCGAACGAATGGCTATTTTCGACGAACGTAATGCCGAGCCTACCGCAAAAACCTTTGGAATATTGGTTTGGTATGTGTCATCGTTGGCAACAAAGCCTTTGAAATTTGACGTTACGCCCCAAAATTTTTCTTCCATAGTAATTTCGCCCGAAGCAACAATTATGGCACTGTATTCATTTTGAAGCTGTTCAAAAGAAACTTTGTCAATTTCTGTGTTGAAGTTGAATTGAACTCCCAGTTTCTCTATCACGTTAATTTCACGATCCAATACATCTTTTGGCAGTTTGTCGTCGGGAATATCGGTGCGCATCATTCCTCCTGCCTCATCTGCCTTATCAAATACTACTGCCTGAATACCTTTTAGTTGCAAGTAGTAAGCCGCCGATAATCCTGCCGGACCGCTACCAACGATCGCAACTTTCTGTCCGGTAAGTGGTGCGGGTTTTTCTTCAAAATTGCCTTCGTTGCCAGAGAAGCGTTTCAGCAAGCAAATTGAAACCGCTCCGTCGATAGGTCTTCGGCGGCAAGCTCCTTCGCAGGGAGCAGGGCAGATGTAACCCAGTACTGATGGCAACGCAATGTTTTGCTTCACTACTTTTAATGCCTGATCAAACTTTCCTGTTGCCAGCAACCGGTTCATGGTTGGAATGTCCATGTGTGCCGGACAGGCAATGGTACAAGGTGCTTCGCAGTCGCCCACATGGTCGGAAAGCAACAGTTCGAGTCCTGTTTGCCTTGCTTCGCTGATCTCATCGTCGAGGGATATAATCTCCATTCCTTCTGCTACCGGCATGGAGCACGATGGGTACAGTTTGCCATTTTGAGCGTTTTTCACCAAACAAATCATGCACGAGTTAAAGTGTTCAATTTCATCATTATGGCACATTGTTGGTATTTCAAATCCCAATTGTTGAGCGGCTTTTAGAATGGTCGTTCCGGGTTCAACAGAAACGGCTATATTATTTATTTTTAGTTCGATCATGTTTTTTTAGTTTTCACAAAACTTCAGAAAATCTTCCACTGTTACCCCCATGTTTCGAAGGTTGTTTTTGATTACAAATTCTGGAATCGGATCAATGTGAGTTTGGATTACAATTGGACGAAGTAGCTGTTTGCCGCCCCAAATTTCATGTCCGCCATTTGTTCGTATAACTTTTAAACCTTTTGAGGTTAAGAATTGGCGGAACAATCGCAACGATATGTTCTTAATACTACCGCCCATTTATGCGGGAATTGCAAATTCCTGATCAATTTTTCGGAAAGGAAAATGGTTGAATATCCTGTTGAATTCGCTATTTGTAGTTAACAATGTAGAAATATCGGGAGGGATAACCGTTTGTCGCTGATGTTTTGGAAGAATCCAACCATGAGCTTTTAAATCATCGAAAAACGTGTTTTTGTTGGTGGCATATAATATGTATTCGCTGGTCACAACTTTAAATGATTCAGTTGCTTCGGCTTCATTTTGGCCATATCCACTTAAATCGAGCGCTGGACAATAAACCACAGTATTCCCATCTTCTTCGAAAATGATCAGTGACAATTTAATAGCAACCTTTTTATCGCCATGTTGCCTTGTTCCTTCAAACTTTGCTTTTGCTCCGGGTTCCATCTTTAAATTTGTTTATCGATCACAAAACTAAACAATTATTCATTTCCATCGGTAATGTGTTGTGTTAAAACCTTGTTATAGTTAATGACGTTAGAGAGGCTCAAAATTTATCCTCTCTGACTTTTTAAGTTACAACTCTTCCTATTTTTTCAACGCCGCTTTCGTGAAAATGTACTCTGGAATTTTCACGTCGAATTCAATCTTGGTGATTTTGAATTCGGTGCCATCGCCGTCCTTAAGCATGTCTTTGTAAACCATGGTCAGCGGGAACCAGCGACCTTGAATTTGCTTTACGTCTTTCATCTCTAGGCGTTTCAGCAATTGTCCGCTTTTGGCATACAGCTCTTGTTTGAGCGGCACAAAACGTTCGGCATCAACCCACATCTTTTGCGAGTGATAAGCCACATCGGTTACTTTGGCGGTAAGTTCTATGATGTACGTTTTTCGTCCGGCAAGTTCTTCGTCGCCAATCACTTTGGCTTCGTACATATCAGTTAGCTTGCGGTCGTCCATCATATCTTCGTACGAAAGGTCGCTGCCCATGACTGATTGCCGCAACATGTGCCCCGAGATTTGGATGGTGCGGTCGGTACCGGGCGAGTAAATCCAAAGTTGGTTTTCGAGTTTCAGCATTTTGGTTCCTGCCTCGCGTGCTGGCGACAGGTATTCGGTAAACGATTTTTGATCGCCCACCGAGAAGCTTTTTGAGGTAATGGTTCTTGCTCCCCGTTTCCCCTGAATGGTTATCGACGATTCTACCACGCGGTTTTCTGATGACAAATTTTTGTCGATGTTCTTCAAGATCTCGTTGGCATCGGGTGCCGAAAATCCAGAAAACACCATAAAAAGGGCAATAAATATTACCCCCAAACCCCCTAAAGGGGTGTTTTTACATTCTACGGAATTTTTACTATCGTTCATTTATCTTAAATTTTTAAGTTCCATCAATGTTCAAATTTTTAAAGCTTGTAGTTCCTTAAGTCCCCTCCCGATAACTATCGAGGAAGGGGGTTTAGGGGTGTTTGCCCCCCCCTTTAGGGGGTTGGGGGGTGTTCTTCACGTCTCCAACTCTTTAAACAACTGCGATGTTTTGCGTTTGTAAATCCCAATCCCGGCCAAAGCCGAACCGATTACGGTTGAGACAATTCCCGGCAAGAAACCGATGTAAAAATCGACTGGGGTGATGCGCGCCCTGATTACCGTGGGCATCATTACCGACGAGCTTTTCATGGCATCGCTGATGTTGAGGCCATATTCCTGCATTAGCCAGGCGAACAGCAAACCGAAAGCAGTGCCAACAATTGATCCCGCAATACCTATCATCACCGATTCGTAAATCAAAGTTCTGAAAACATGCTTTTTCTCTTCGCCCATGGCCAGCCGAACGCCAAACTCGCCATAACGGCGAATGCTTCCCAACAACCCGGCATTCCACAACACCAAAGCCATGGCAAACATAAACACCAAGGTGATGATTGTGCCCATCGCTTCGGCAATATCAACCATTTGGCCCATCAAACCTTGGTCTTGCAGAGTGAGCAAAACGGGCGCGTATTCATCGTTTTCAGTGTTCGGATATTCCTTCTGAAATTTACCTTTTACCGCTAACGCATCATCCTTGTCGTAATAACCAACGCTCAAATATCCATTGATTTCGCTGGCCGCATCGTCCATGTCGAGGGCAAGGCGCACATCGTTTATGTCGGCTACAATCGTTCCTTTATCGAGCACCTGAACGCCAAACGAAATAGTTCCGGCCACGGTAAAGTTTTGGTAGCTCATGCTTCCATTCATGGTGGTTCCCATCAGCGTTACCTCATCACCCGGGTTGACACCAAGGTTTTTAGCGAATTGGTCGCTCAACAATATTTCGAGCGGTTTTTCTGGCAGGTGGCCTCGCACCAACGATTTAGCAATGTTCAATCGTTCAACTTCGCCCGATTTCGCCGAAAGCAGATCGACGCCCATGCCCATTGCCGGGCCTTGCGAGCGGGTTTCGCCGTTTTGGTCGGGAACATCGATCAACCCGCCAAACTGGATACGTTCAACCCAGGTAACTTCGGGGAATTTCTGCTTCAATTCCTCTGTTAGTTTCCCTGTTTCGTTCAGTGCCAAATCAGTAGGCATTTGCGAAATATTTTCAGCGTAGGCTTTCGACACCACTTTTACGTGGCCTAGTGACATTTTAGCGTTCATCTCTATGGAATCGCCCATGATTCCGGTGATGTAAGCATGCAGGAAAACGCTCAGCATTACCCCCAGTGCTACAATTAATATAGGTACACGACTGCGGCTTTTGTCGCGTAGAAGTCCTATGAGTAAGAATCTTATCATTGTATTTTCCCCCTTAACGCTTCAGTTGGATTCATTTTAGCAATCTTTCTCGACGGCCAGTAGCTAACTATTGCCGTGGTTAACAGCACAATCAGTGTGGTCGAAACGATTAAGCTCACGCTATAGATTGGGTACATTACCGGGGCAATGGCCATACCGAATTCGCTGGTGTCCATTGGTATTTTCATGCCTGCATGGGCTTGCCAAATAAAGAACGGAACGCCATAAACGGCAGCTACAAGAGCGGCCAAAACTGCGTGCATAGCTCCTTCAACTGTAAACAAACCAACTACTTGCTGACGGGTATAACCTAACGCAACGTAAGTACCGATCTCTTTTTGACGCCTGAATATAGATAACACTTGTGTGTCGAAAATAGCCAGCATGGCCAACGCCATCAGAATAACATAGAACATCGATTGCCCTTTCGATTTGGTAGCGACCATGGCATCGATTTCGGCTGTTAAATCTTTTTTGGTTTTCAGATTGAAGGCTTCGACAGTGGTTCGTTTTTCTTCAGCATTTGCAATACTGAATAAGGTGGCTTCGTTGGGCAGAAGCAGTTTTTCTTGCATCGTTTCTAAGTCAATCCATACTTGTGCCACGTCGATGGATGGCACGTTGGACGAGAATACCTCAACAATTTCTATTTCCGTTGCATCGAATGTGCCTTTGCTGTCGCGCCAACGAAGGATTACCCTGTCACCCTTATTCAGATGACTCGAATGCGCCATGGTTGTTCCAATTATTGCCGGAATGGCATCGGAAATGGTGTCGAGCTTATGCGTTGGGATTTTCAACAAAGTTTGATCGGGTCGAATTCCTTTAATCATTACCGATTGCATACGACCTTGAGGATAAATAGTCCCTTGGGCAATGAGCATCGGAACCATAGTTTTGTTCTCGATTTCAACCTTGAACGCCTCTGGAATTGGGGCGTGGCTATCGGTTATGGTGAAGGCATCGTAGGGGTCGTAATGGTTGTTCCAGAACTGCCCTTTGCCAATCTCCCATTGTTCCATATCGGTTTTGGCCTGGTGGTCCCATCCCACCATTAACCCTTTGGCCCAGATAATCATCACGAAAGAGAACGAGAGAACAATTACGTTCAGCCATGTGCGTAACCCTGCGCCAATCAGGTTTCGGTAAGCCAATTTTAATGCGATTTTCATTTCAATTGGTTTTTAATTGTTTACCAGTTCTTCGTGGTCAACCAACCCATCTTTCATGAAGATTTTTCGGCGCAGGTAGCCAATCACTTTTTCGTCGTGCGTAGCAAAAATGAAGGTGGTTTTTAGCTCGCGGTTCAACGTTTCCATGGTTTTCAGTATGTTGTGCGAATTGGCAGCATCAAGGTTGGCCGTAGGTTCATCGGCAAGTACCAGCGACGGTTTTTTTACCATGGCACGGGCAATGGCCACACGTTGGCATTCGCCCCCCGAAAGTTGCGGCGGTTTCGACTTTACTTTGTCGGTAAGCCCAACCCATTCCAAGGCATCCATTACCATTTGTTTGCGCTCAGTGGTGGTGTAGTTCAACAGCAGCAACGGGAATTCCACGTTTTCGAACACCGTATGCACTTGCAACAGATTGTAGCTTTGGAAAATAAAGCCCAGACTTTCCTTTCGGAGCTGTGCCGATTCCTTGGCTGTCAATTCTTTGATTGATTTTCCCAGCACAATGGCTTTCCCGTCGGAAGGCGTATCGAGCGAACCCAGGATGTTCAACAACGTAGTTTTGCCCGATCCGCTGGGGCCGATTAGCCCGGCAAATTCGCCCGTTCCAAACGTTAAGTCAATGCCTTTGAGTGCGGTAAACTCACCTTTCCCGATTGGGAAACGCTTGATGAGTTGGGTGGTTTGAATGATTGTTTCCATATCGTATCTTTTTGAACCACAGAGGTATCAGAGTTCTCTCAGAGGAACACAGAGTTTTGACTCTATGACCAAAGTATCTTCTTGATGCTCTATGTTCGTTATTTATTGTAATTGATTAATGCTTTTATTTATATTTTTTAATCTCTAGTAACTCTGTATTTTCTCAGTGCTCTCAGTGGTTATGTGTTCGTTTTTAATGATTCCATACCAACATCACTTGTACCCCTGTTCCTGCAAACAAATTCACATCGTTGGCCGTGAGGGGCATTTTATAATTTTTTGGGTTGCTGTAACCCATGCAATACAATGTTAGGTTGTTGAACTGATGGTTCCAGGTGGCCATGTTGTAAACCCCGTTATTGATCCAATCGTAATAAACCATAGCACTCAAGTTGTCGTTCAAACTTATCGGGTAGTTGAGCGAAAGTGTCGAGAACACAAACGGATTGTTCATTTGGAACGGTTTTTCGTCGTAGGCAAACAGCAACTGTTCAAAAATGACATTCAGGCCGTTACCAACTCCAAAAGTATAATCAGTGCCCACGCTGAGCGAAGTTTGGTTGGTGAATGTGCCTATGTTTTTGCTTTTGTTCATCCAAACGGCTTCGAACCAGAGGCCCACGCCCAAATCCCATTTCCCATCGAGCCCGATGCGGTTTTCGGGAATTAACCCACTTACGACTGAAGAAAGTGCAAGTGGATCGGTATCGCATAACCGATGATGACACGTAAGACCCATTTCGCCCTTAGGGACAGGAGTTTGAAACCGTCCGCCAAATTCGGGCTGATCTTGGCTCGTATTGCCAATTTCCCAGGTTTTAGGGTTTTCGTTTCCATATAAAACCCACAACCAGAGGTTGGCGTTGTTCAGGAAATAGTACCGCCCTAAAATTCCCCAAACGCCGTCGGTAAGTTGCAGCGGATCGCGCGGATCGAGCTTGTCGAACCACATTAACGGGCGTATCATTGTTGCCGAACCGAAGTTTATTTTCTGCAATCCGGCACGAATTTCCAACTGTTCTGTGGAATAGCGTGCCCAAAGCCTGTACGGTTTTATTTTTACTGACGAATAAAGCGTATTGAAGGGATGTGTACCCAGAGGGCCATTCAGGTTGGCCGATGCTTCAAAATCGATGAGATTTTTCGGCTCTTCACCAAATTTCAGATTAAATTGAGGCAGATATCGTGCGCCTCCCCAAAGTTCCAGTTCGTTGCTGGGGTTGAAGTTTGTCCATGCTGAGGCCTGCCCTTTGAATTGAAGTTTTTGTGCGAACAATACTTGAACGATGAGCACACAAATCAGTAGCAGTATATATCGAAGGATGTTCATTGCTGATCGTTTCGGGGAGCCATTCCGTAGGTGAAAAAGTTGGTGATTTCCATAATTAACCCTTCGGCAGTTGGAAAGAGCGAGAGAAGATAGGGATCTTCCATTAAAGTATTCATTTGTTTTGAAAAGTAGAGGAAGAATTCGATATTCAGATCTTTTCTGATTAAGCCTCGGTGCTGAAGTTTTTTCATGTCGGAAATCATTTCTACTATAATTTCCTGCGATTTCATCGCAATATGTTCCTTCAATCCCAGGGTGCTATCGGCATAAAAATCAGCAAGAAATTCTTTGCTGATGTCGTGAACCCCATCTTTCTTCATGTTCAGCATTCCTTCAAGCAAGTTGGCCGTGGAAGTTGCATTTTCAATAAGCGTTCGGAAATCGACTGTTGCAGTTTCAACCACATTATCGAGTACTGCTTTTGCAAGTTCGATTTTGTTAGGATAGAATTTGTAGAAGGTAACTTTACTTGTTTTTGCTTCGCGGCAAATTTCTTCAATTGAAACCTTTTTGAAGCCATGCTTCCAGAAAAGGGTTTTAGCTGCCTCAAGAATGTTACTCTGTTTTTTATTTAATGTGATTGCGTTCATTCGTATATATATCTTAAGTTGCTGTTTATCTGTTGGATCGAAAGCCGTCTCTTCGAACATTAATGCTTCCACTCATGGAACTAACTCCATTGCATTTCGTTGAACTTCGTTTCGCTAAGATTATACATATCCTTTTTTGCTCCGCAGATCTCCGATTGTGGTAGCTCTCTGTTATGCTCGTTTCATGAAATCATTTTGTACGAATTGAAAACAAATGTACGAAAATGATTCAATAAAACGAAAAAAGTAAATTAATTCTTTAAGTGTTTATAAAAAAAACGGCTATACGTAAATGATTGTATAGCCGTTTTCAAAAATGAGTTATTGTATGTTATTTAGAATCAAGATTATCTATGATTGGTTCAACCGTTTCAGAGCTATCTTTCTCTAGTTGTTTCCCTTTAAGGTAATCGGGCAATTCCATTCCGGCCATTTTAAAAAGTTCGTCATAAGGAGGAATTGATCCTAGCATTCCAGACAGGAACTTGGCTGAGGTAGGTGAATTTCCATCTTTACCGCTCGACATGTTATCCCAAACAGTGATCTTGTCGATTTTAAGATTTTTGACTGCTTCGACCTGAATTTTAGTTAATTCAGGAAGTTTGTCAGCAATCATCAATTTTACAGCACTATTAGGATCATTGCCGGCAGCTGAAACAATTTTACGGAAACCTTCAGCTTGTTTGGTGAGTATCTCATACATACCTTTTGCTTCAGCCTCCATTTTCATGAATATAGCGTCGGCATCTCCTTTTGCATGGCGGCGGGTTTGTTCAGCAATGGCTTCGGCAGCGATTTCAATTTTTTCTTTATCAACCAGAGCAGGCACAACGATATCGGCAGTTTGCGATGCTCTATCTCTATCGGCTCTAACAATTTCGGCATTCTTTTCAGCAGCATAAGCTTCTTCGAGTGCTTTTGCCTGGGTAACTTTTTCGGCTGCAACGGCTTTACGTTCGGCTTCGGCCTCCATTTCGCGTCGTGTTGCATTTGAGTTTGCCATTGTAATTTTAGCAGTATTTTCACCTTCAACAGCAGTGGCATTTGCAGCAGCAACAAGTACGCGTTGATCTTGCATTGCATTAGCTTCTCCAACAGATCCGTCGCGATTCTTCTCAGCAACAGTCTTTTTTGCATCGTTTATTGCCTTTGCAGCAGCTTCTTTACCAAGTGCTTGGATATAACCCGATTCGTCGTTAATATCGGTAACGTTAACATTGATGAGTTTCAACCCAATTTTTTTCAATTCGGCTTCAACATTTGATGAAACAGCTGCCAAAAATTTATCACGGTTGCTGTTGATCTCCTCAATATCCATTGTGGCTACCACCAAACGTAATTGACCGAAAATTATATCTTTTGCAAGGTTATTAATATCAACACGGGTGAGCCCAAGAAGTCTTTCGGCTGCATTTATCATGATTCCCGGTTCAGTTGAAATTCCTACTGTAAAGCGTGAAGGCACATCAACACGTATATTTTGCTTACTCAGTGCGCTTGTAAGGTTAATTTCGATAGAAATAGGAGTAAGATCCATAAATGCATAATCCTGAATCACAGGCCATATAAAAGCTGCACCGCCATGAATACATTTTGCCGAGCGCGATTCCTGATCGCCACCTTTTCCTACTTTCCCATAAACGACTAAAATGCGATCTGATGGGCAACGTTTGTATCGTTTGAAAAATGAAACGATGAGCACGAAAACGAAGACTGCCGCAGCAATCACAATAAATACATAGTATTGTTCCATTGTTTGTTGAGTGTTTAATTATTTTGGATTGATTTAACAAGAAGAATTTCGTTGTTGATTATATCTATTATTTCTACCAACGATCCGTTTGTAATCTCATTTTCGTTGTCGGTCATGGCATCCAGGGTTTGAAAGCCTTGAAAGTTGATCTGAACTTTTCCTGTGCCTTGGCGTTTTGCTGGAATTGTAAGATAAACCGAACCAGTTTTCCCTATTGATTTCTTCAAATTTAAAGCCCCATTTTCATTGAGTTTCCCCATGAAATACATTAACGAAGCCATGATGGTCATCATAATTAATCCGGCAATGGTAGCAAGAGTTACCGTCCAGAAAGGGTGAATTCCACTTCCCAAAGAGACTACCCCCACCCATCCGAAGATTGTGAAAAAGGCAATTAGGTTTTTGATCGAAAGAAACTGAAAATCGATGCCTGTATCGCTATCAACCGAGACGTCTGCGTCGCCATGAGAATCTGCACCATCGCCACCAACTAATGTTAGAATAGTTTGAATAACAAAGAGAACAGTAAAGGGCAACGCAATGAGCCAATATATTTTAGCCAAAATTGACATGCCCTGCCACCAAAGTGTAAAATCTGCTGTCATAGTTTTGATTATTTTGTTGACTTTAAAAGTAGAAATAAGTTATCAAAAAATACACATTTTGATCAGTGTTTTCTATGCAAGATTTCAATGTGCTATATATTAAGTTGTTTTA
>Ga0209373_10001944_pt1 | contig 22303 bp, 19 predicted proteins | sample Higcelweek5metaG_FD_187173 | JGI IMG/M metagenome (GOLD analysis project Ga0209373, IMG submission 187173) | Freshwater pond sediment microbial communities from the University of Edinburgh, under environmental carbon perturbations - High... | ecosystem: Environmental > Aquatic > Freshwater >... | reverse complement strand
TTTTCTTGGCAAAGCTTTTCGGCAGTATTTCCCCGAAGGTCAAGATGATGATGGTCATGACCACGGTATTTAAAAGTGAAACAATCGTTTCGGCATTGGGAATGCTGGAAAACAAACCGTTGAAAAAAACGACGCTGACGGTGGTCAAAGCGATATTGGCTAGGTTGTTTCCCACCAAAAGCGTAGTCAGCGTGCGGTCGAAATTTTCCGCGATCCAATAGGCTTTCTTGGATCCGGGGATATTTTGATCCACGAGCGTTTTCATCCGTACTTTTCCCACGGATGAATATGCCATTTCCGCCATTGAAAAAAAGGCGGAAGCGATGAGAAGACCCAACATCAAAAACAACATTACCGGGTTGAAATCCACGGTTAACGCGAGCAGACTAGGTCGTATAAGACTACTGTCCAAATGACATCACTCCTAAAGGCACTTACTGTTTGGCACGCGAATCATATTCACCGGAAACAGTGGACACGACAATGCGTTCACCGTTTTTGATGAAAAGCGGAACGAGAAGTTTATACCCGGTGTTGGTAAGAGCTTCTTTTTTGGCGTTCGATGCCGTGTTTCCGCGGGCGTCTCCGGCAGTCTCGATGATCTCGAGTTCCACTTTGTCCGGTAATTCGAGTCCCAGAATTTCATCTTCAAAAGACATGATAATGACATTCATGCCTTCAGTGAGAAAGTTCAGTTCATAGGTCAAACGGCTCTTGTCGAGTTCGATTTGCTCATAGGTCTCGTTGTTCATGAAAACATGCGTGTCGCCCGAAGCGTACAAATACTGCATCGTGGACTTCGTCACATCAGCGGTGTCGATGTTGGTGCCGCCGTTAAAGTTTTTATAAATGATGGTGCCAGAGCGCAAGTTGCGCAGTTTGGTTTGCATGATGGCGCCGGCTTTTGCGGTTTTCATGTGCTGGAATTCCAAAACAGTGTAAATGTTGCCTTCAAATTGAATCGTCATGCCATTTCTGATTTCATTTGTGTTGATCATATCGGTTCTCTCCCATAAAAAAGTGCGTAATTAAAACTATTCGTTTAATTTACACATAGTATTATATATCAAAAAAGACTTATTGACAATAAAAATCATATCTACTATAATATGGAATATGCGTTTAAATGGGATGTGAGAATATGTTTTTAGCGACTCCTTCAATTTGGCAATGGATTCTCCCGATCGGCCTCGGTCTGTTACTGGGTGTTTTGCTCGCCACCCGTAAGAATTATGACTATAAAAAGATCGTGGATCTCTCCGCCGAGGATTTTCGTTTAAACATGCGCAAAGGCCAGTTGATCGACATCCGCGATGAAAAATCATTCGGCGAAAAGCGGATCAACGGCAGTCGCAACTTCCCAAAATCCTCCGTATTCGCCAATATCAGTAAGCTTCGCAAGGATCAGCCGGTATTCGTGTATGATTCGAAGGATTCGCTGACGATTAAACATGTCTCACGCAAATTGATCCGCAAAGGGTTTCGTCCGGTTTATGTCTTAAAGGGCGGACTGGAAAAATGGTCGTTTAGTTTGAAAGAGGAATAAGATTAACACAAAGGGACCCGTTGAAGGTCCCTTTTTTTATTTCATCTGAGAGTTAAGAAAAGCCTGCACCGCGGTGATCGTATCATCGAAATGTTCCGGATCGATTTCAAACCACTCGACCGTCATCTGATTTTTAAACCAGGTCAGCTGGCGTTTGGCATAACGTCTTGAGTTTTGTTTGATTTGGAGGATGGCCTCCGGCAGCGTGATCTCACCGGCAAAATACGGATACAGTTCTTTATAACCGATGGCCATCACGCTTTGAGTGTGAAGCCCGCGGTCATAGAGTCTTCGCGCTTCCGCAGTCAGTCCGCGATCGAACATCAGTTGCACGCGTTCTTCGATGCGCTGGTAGAGTTTTGCCCGCGGCATTTCCAGTCCAATCATAATAAAATGGTCATAATAGGGCAGTTTTCCGCTTTCGGATTGAGAGATTGGGTTGGACTGTGCCAGTTCCAACAGCCGGACCACCCGCTTCCGATTATTCGGATGCACGGTTTTTGCTGCCTTCGGATCGGTCATTTCGAGCATTTGATAAAGTTCGGTGATCGAGAGTGCGTCATACCGTGCGGTATTCTGATCATCGCGCTTTTCCCCTTCAAAACGGTAATCGTAAAGAACGGCCTGAATATAAAGTCCCGATCCGCCCACCAAAATCGGCATGACATCCCGTTTCCGCAACTCATCGATCTTTGTTCGTACGATTTTCTGATACTCGGCGACGGAAAAAGCGGCGTCGGGGGAGAGTATGTCGATCAGATGATGGGGAATTCCTTCCTGCTCGGCAGGTAGGGTTTTTGCCGTTCCGATATCGAGTCCCTGATAAAACTGCATGGCATCCGCAGAGATGATTTCGCCCTCGTACTGATGGGCCAAAGCCAGCGATAATTTCGTTTTGCCTACGCCGGTCGGACCGACGATGACCAGGATCGGTTTCATCACATCACCCGCTTGAACCATTTTTCGATGTCGTAGAGCGGAAGGCGCACAACCACCGGACGGCCATGCGGACAGGTATAGGGGTTTTGACAGAGTTTCAGATCATGCATCAGGGTTTTGACTTCGCCTTCGTTGATGAAATGATTGGCTTTAATCGAGTGTTTGCAGGCGAGCAGTTTGGCCAGTTCGTCGCGCACATCGGCGGCGGTGGGATTTTTTCCCTCAACCGCCATCCGGATCACTTCTTCGGCATACAGTTCCTCAAACCCGTGCGGGAACCACGCCGGCACCGAATTGATGAAAAAGGACTGTGTTCCCGATGCCGTCAGCGTAATTCCGAAGGCCGCGATTTCGGGCAGTCTTTTTTGAATCTGAATGGCTTCGTGGTTGGAAAAATCAATATTGAAAGGAATCAGGAGGTCATAGTACTGCTGATTCGGTTCGCTCATTTTTTTGAAATACCGTTCGTAGCGGACGCGTTCCGCCGCTGCATGCTGATCCACCAGAAACAATCCTTCGGCGTTTTGAAAGAGCAGATACGTACCGGCATACTGTCCGATATAAGCCATCTCCGGAAGCACTTCCTGCCGTGCCTGTGTTGGTTTATCGGCGAGAACGGGAGAATCCGGTACGGAGTGGAACGGCACCGGTTCTGACTCGGTCAGCACAAGTCGGGGTTCCGCTTGTTCCGGCGTGTCAAAAACAGAGATGAATTCCAGCTCTGCGGTTGGGTCCTCAGCTTCCTTCGTAAACGCGCCGTGGTCCGTTTCCTGAATCATCGCAAAGCGGTTGATGGTTTTCCTTAAGATATCCACCAGCAAGGCTGCCAGTTTGGCGTCTTCGGAAAACTTGATTTCCTGTTTGGTGGGATGAATGTTCACATCGATGAGCAGCGGATCGCATTCGATTTTCACTAAAGCGATCGGATAGCGACCTTTCGGAATCCGCTGATCGAACGCTTCGGTGATCGCCGCGATCAGACGCGGATTTTTAATCACACGGCCGTTGGCGATCAGCGTCATATAGCTTTTGGCGCTGCGGTTGATCAGGGGGTTGGCAATCACACCGGAAAGCCGGTAATCGCGGTGATCGTTTTGAAAAGCAATCATCTGCTTGGCCACGCCATAGCCGTAAATGGCGCCCATCACTTCCAAAACGTTTTTATTTCCGGCGGTCTTCAGAATTTCGTTTTCGTTGTTGCGGAGTCTAAACGCTACTTCCGGATGCGCAAGCGCCATTTTGTCGATCAGTTCCGTGATCGCCGCCAGTTCCGAATTCGGACCCTTCATGTATTTCAGACGAGCAGGGGTGTTGTAGAACAGCTTTGTCACGGTAATGCTGGTGCCTTTGCGGGCGGAAGCCACACCGCTCACAAGCTTTTTGCCTGCCTGAAACGTGACCTGATATCCTTCGGAACCGCCCGTGGAAGTGATGAGATCGATTCGGGAAACGGCTGCGATCGATGGCAAGGCCTCACCGCGAAAACCAAGGGAATGGATATGAAACAAATCATATTCCGATTTGATCTTCGAGGTGGCGTGTCGTTCAAAAGCAATTTCCGCATCGCTTGCGTCCATGCCGATGCCGTTGTCGGTGATACGAATGCGATCGAGACCGGCTTCCGTCAGTTCGATTTCGACGACCGTTGCTAAGGCATCAATCGCATTTTCGACCAGTTCCTTGACAACGTTCGCCGGGCGTTCAACGACTTCGCCCGCGGCGATCATATTCGATAAATGTTCATCCAAACGGACAATGATTCCCATAGTCGTTCCTTTCTAAATGACAAAGTCCATCAAAAAATGGACCGTGTCGGATTTATTTCTTTTTGATTTCTTCCACGACATCGGCGAGAATGTTCATCGCTTTGATCGGCGTGAGCTCGTTCACATCGAGCGCGCGCAGTTGTTCAATGACGGAGGAGTATTCGGAAGCCAGATCGGTTTCGGCGTTTTTTTCCAAAGCTTGTTCGAAGTTGAACAGATTCATTTCCTGCGGTTTGATCACGTTGTAGCCGTGATTCTCTTCCAGTTCGGCTAGAATGTTCTTGGCGCGATTCAAAAGCGCGAGCGGCAGATTGGCGAGTTTCGCCACATGAATGCCATAGGACCGATCCGTCGGACCGTCCATCACTTTATGAAGGAAAACAATATTTCCTCGTTCTTCTTTGGCCAAAACATGCACATTGTGAAGGGACTTCAGGTCATCTTCGAGATAAGTCAGTTCATGATAATGGGTAGAAAACAGGATCTTGCAGTGGATCTTGGAATGGCAATATTCGATGATGGCCTGCGCGAGCGCCATGCCGTCATAGGTAGCCGTTCCCCGTCCGATCTCATCAAACAGGATCAGACTGTTGTCGGTAGCGTTTTGCACGGCATAATTGACTTCGAGCATTTCCACCATGAAGGTCGATTTTCCGCCGGTCAGATCATCGGTGGCGCCGATGCGGGTAAAGATCTGGTCCACGATCGGAATGCGGGCGCTATCGCAAGGCACAAAGCAGCCCATCTGCGCCATGATGATCGTTAGGGCAAGTTGACGCATATAGGTGGATTTTCCGGACATGTTTGGTCCGGTAATCAGAAGGATGCTGGTGTTTTCACTCATAAACACGTCGTTTTCGACATATTTATCGTTTTCAAGCACTTTTTCGACGACCGGATGGCGACCGCCGATGATTTCGATTGAACGCGTGTCCACCAACGTCGGGCGCACATAACGATTATCGGAAGCCGCTTTGGCGAAGGCCAGTACCAGATCGATTTCCGCAATCGTTTTGGCCAGTTCCTGCATCACTGCCGTTTTTTCCTTGGCGGCGTCGCGAATCTCCACGAACAGATCGTATTCCAGCCGAATGGCATCTTCTTCGGACCCGAGAATCATCGCTTCTTTTTCTTTGAGTTCGCTTGTGACATAACGTTCGGAGTTGGAGAGCGTCTGTTTGCGTTCGTAGCCGAATTCATCTTTTACCAAGTCCAGTTGACCTTTGGTTACTTCAATATAGTATCCGAATACCCGGTTGTATCCGATTTTCAGCTTTTTAATTCCAGTCCGTTCCCGTTCGGATGTTTCAAACTCGGCGAGCCAGGTTTTTCCGAAGGACGAATTGTGCCGGGTGCGGTCAAGATCTTCGGAATAGCCTTCGCGGATGATGCCGCCTTCTTTAATCGTCAGAGGGGGATCATCGACGAGCGCTTTACCGATGAGCTGTTCCAACTCGGTCAGGGTATCCATGTTTTCCACGAGCGACCGCGCATACGGCTGATTCATGGCCAGCATTTTTTGCTTGATTTGCGGCATGCTTCTGAGCGAGCGCGCCAGATTCACCAGGTCTTTTCCGTTGGCGTTGCCAAAAGAAATGCGACCCAGAATGCGTTCGAGGTCATAGACTTCCTTCAGGGCTTCTTTCACTTCTTCGCGAATGATGAAGTGTTCGTTGAAGGCTTCTATCAGCGAATACCGCTGTTCAATCTTAACCCGATCTACGAGCGGTCGCATTATATTCTGTTTCAGGAAGCGGGAGCCCATCGCTGTTTTGCACTGATCCAAAAGCCAGAACAAACTGCCTTTTCGATTGCCAAAGCGTGATGTTTCCAGTAATTCGAGATTCTTTTTGGAGTTATTGTCGATGCGCAGATAGGAAGTGGATTCAAACACCTGAACCTTCTGCAGATGCGGCAGATCCTGTTTCTGGGTGGAAATCAAATAGTTGAGCAGACGGCCGAAGGCTTCGAGCGATTCTTTGTCGTATAGATCCGAGACCAGATTCCGATAATAAACCGGAATATCGATTTTATCCGAGATGGAGACCATGACGGCGTAATTCTGCAAGTGTTTACGAATGCCTTTTTGATTAAATTTCGGACCGATGATGATTTCCCGGGAATTGAGATTCAGAATTTCATTGAACAGCAGTTCTGGTTCTTTCGCCGTGGAAACAATGCAAGTTTGCCCAGTGGTCAGATCGCAATAGGCAAGCAGATATTTGTCGCTGGATTCCGCCACCGAAACGATGTAGTTGTTGGTCTTTTCATCGATGGCTCCCTCTTCTACGAGCGTGCCGGGAGTGATCAGTTTGATGACGTCGCGTTTGACAAGGCCTTTGGCAAGAGCCGGATCTTCGACTTGTTCGACGATGGCGACCTTATAGCCTTTTTCAACCAGTTTTTCCAGATAGATGGTGACGGCGTGATAGGGAACTCCGCACATCGGAACGCGTTCTTTTTGCCCGGCATCTTTGCCGGTGAGCACGATTTCCAGTTCTCTTGAGCCGGTAATCGCATCTTCAAAGAACATTTCGTAGAAGTCGCCAATTCTAAAAAAGACTATAAAGTCGCTATAGTCTTTTTTAATGTCGAGATATTGTTGAATCATGGGGGTGAAACTGAGTTCTGAATCTTTATCCAATTGAATCACCTGATTGTTGCAGGATCGAATTTATAGCCAAAACACCGGGATTCCGAATGGCAGCACGCCCTCTGTGAGAAAGATATAGGCGCAATAGCCGGCAAAACCGACTACCGCCACACTGAGAATAATCCAGAATGCAGTCCAGAATGCTTTTGAGCGGCGTTTCTTCTGGTATTTTTTGATGATCAGATTGATCTTTTCATCCAGCAAAGCGCGTTCTTCTTCGGAGAAATTCTTTCCGCTTTCGATGATCGCCGGTTTGAGGACGGGTTCGGATTCCACGATCGGAGCTTGGGCTGCGACCGGGGCGGAAACAACGAGTTCCGGTTCTTTCTGCTGTGCCGGTTCCGTTTTCGGTTTTTCTTCTTTTACGATTTCTTTAACGACCGGTTTTTCCACAACTTTTTCGATGACAGGTTCGACAACAACGGGTTCCGGTTCAACCGGTTTCTCGGCAGGAACGACGACTTCCTCTTCGGCCGAGATCGTGACAACCTTGAGTTCCGGTTCGGGTGCTGCCGGCTTTTCCGCCACTTTTTCCTGCGAAGCCGGTTCATTGATGATGACCGGAATATCCTGATCGTTCGTCACGAATTCGATCTTTTCAATCTTAACGGAATCGAGATCCACGGCGAGCGGGACATTGTAATCATGGGCATCTTTTTCAACTTCCACATGATACAAATTCAACGAGTAAACAATATATTCAACCATGTCGCTCTTCTTCAGGTCGATGGAAATGGTGAATCCTTTTTCTTTGGCATAGATTTCCAGTTCCAGGACGGATTTCGCATTCAGAAGCACTACTTCCTCATCAGAAAGCCGGAACCGTTTGGCCAGAATGTCGATCAATTGGTTTTTGTTAATGCGACGCGGGACTTTGACGGCATATTTTTCACCGAGTCCGCGCAAATCGCCTAACGTGCTCGAATGAATCATGACATCTTTGAGAATGGTGAGTCTGACGCCGTCCAGATATCCGGAGGGTTCATAGAATACCCGTCCGACCAGATTCATGAAGACCGGGTAGCTGATGGATTCAAAATCCACCGCGTATTTGTATTTCAGTTTGTCAAGTTCTGCGAAAAAATGATCCTTAATGCCATAAAGATCGGCATTCAGAAACAGAATGTCGAAGAAGATTTCTTTATACTTTGCCGAATCAAAATCGAGGTTGTAGTCGGAGATCAGTTTTTCGAGCATATAGATCGAATAATCCCGGTATCCCCGTAACCGATATTTAAGTTCGTCGGTATAGGTTTGATAAAGGCTGTTTGCGAACACTTTCGGATAGATCGTTTCGCTCAAAACAAAGCGATGAATATAGAGGGGAACTCTTATTTTCGAGCTCTGAATCAGATTAACGAGGTCCTCAGCCGGAATGACGCTTAATGTCTTTGAATAGGCGAACAACTCTTCGTTTGTTTTCAGTTTACTCATATTCTCACCCTTTTCACATTCTCATGAATATAGTCTACTATAATTTAAAAGTTAAATCAAGAGATAAGAACGATAAATAAGGATTTCCATCATCTTTTTTTTGTGCTTCCGTTTGTTCGATTAACTTGCTTTTTAAAAATCATTTTCACTGTTGAATTGTTGGAAAAATGAGTGGTTTTTTTAGTCTTTTTCGGAAATGCTCAGCCCTTGATTGAGGATGGCGGTGAGTTCTTTTACCAAATCCGCCAGTTCTTCCGTACCGTTCAGATACTCGGCAACAGCCGGCATTTCCGTCAGAAGATTGAGCTGTTTCAGATACTCCGAACGAGCTTTTTCAAATCCGTTCTGATCCCCGAGCTGATCCTTTCGAACCATGGTCTTCTGCAGTTTGAGAATTTCCTGAAAAAGCGAAAAATACCGGGGATTATCGGTGATGATCTGCTTCATTTTTTTTGTTTTGATGACCAAATCCGATTCACGAAGCAGAGCGAGGAGTTCATCTTGCTTCATGGTCTGCGACCTCCCCGTCAAGCGACCAGGTTTTGGCATCGGTAATGTGAACCAAAACCACGGTGCCGATGAGACTGGAAGGACCACGGAAATTGACGATCTTGTTATGTTCCGTATAGCCCGAAAGCACATCACAATCGGTTTTGGATACGCCATCCACGAGGACAAGCAGAGTTTCTCCCACAAAACGGCGGTTTCCGCGCGCGAATCCTTCGTTGATAAGTCCATTCAAACGCCACAGCCGCGATTTCTTTTCATCCATGTCTGTGGTATCCGGATAGGTGGCGGCCGGCGTTCCGGAGCGCGGCGAGAAAATAAAGGTATACGCACCTTCGAACCGGCACTTCCGCACCAATTCCAGCGTTTCCAAAAAATCTTCTTCGGTTTCTCCGGGGAATCCAACGATGATATCAGTGGTGAGCGATACGCCCGGAATGGCATGGTAGATGCGTTCCACTAACGCGATGTAGGCTTCCTTGGTATACTTTCGGTTCATTGCTTTCAAAATTTTATTCGATCCGGATTGCACTGGAAGATGAATGTAGGGCATTAAATGCTGACAGTGCGCCAAAACATCGATCAGATCATCGCCAAAATCCTTGGGATGACTGGTGGTGAAGCGGATGCGGTCAATAGAAAGCAAGGAGAGATCGCGTAGAAGATCGGAAAAATGATAGTTCCGATCAGAAAAGTCTAAACCGTATGAATTGACATTTTGTCCAAGCAGGGTGACTTCTTTGTATCCGCGCTCCGCCAAATCCCGTACTTCGGCGATAATGTTTTCTGGTTTCCGGCTGCGTTCTTTTCCTCGGGTGTAGGGAACGATGCAATACGTGCAAAATTCGTCGCAGCCGAACATGATGTTGACCCAGGCCTTGTGACCGCTCTCGCGCACTGCAGGCAACTGTTCGACGATTTCGCCCTCCTCAGATAGCACTTCGATCACTTTTTCTTTGCGCCGCATCACTTTATCTAGGTATTCCGGCAACAGATGCAGGTTGTGCGTTCCAAACACGATATCGACCTGATGATAGGTTTTCAGAATCTTTTCAACGACGACTTCTTCTTGCGGCATGCAACCGCCGACGGCGATGATGAGATCCGGATTACTTTGTTTGAACTTTTTGATCCGTCCGAGTTCGCCGAACACTTTGTTTTCCGCGTTGGCACGAATGGCGCAGGTATTAAACAGAATCAAATCCGCATCATCTTCCTGTGCTGTCGGAACAAATCCCAGTCTCGCGAGCAGCCCTCGGATATGTTCCGAGTCGGCTTCGTTTCCCTGGCATCCGAATGTCTGCATCACGTACTTTTTCCCGATGCCAATGCCGAGGAGGGATTCGGGAATGCTGAAATCGATCGCGGATGTTGCTCCCCGAGACCGTTTACGTGCTTCATTGAGTAGTGGTTTGTTATAATCATTTTTTTCCATAATAACCTCTTGTTATCCGGTGATGAACTACTTGATTCGATGAATAAAAAAGCCGGGCAACCCGGCTTTGCTTATTCAAAGATATGGATTGCTTCGATTTTCTTTTGTTCCAAATCCAGCAGGACCGCGTTAAATTGCAGTAATCCGGCGGTTTCCGGATTGACGCGCTCCGGAACACCCGTTAAGAATTTGCGGATGCCTTGCTTGATTTCGCCACCGATCACACTGTATTTAACCCCGGTCATTCCGACATCGGTGATGTACAGCATCCCTTTCGGGAAAACGCAGGCATCGGCGGTGGGCACATGGGTATGCGTCCCCACCAAGGCGTCGACTCGGCCGTCTAAGTAATTGGCCATGGCGTATTTTTCGCTGGTCGCTTCCGCATGGAAATCGACGATGACATGGTCACTTTTGATTTTGGAAAGCAGTTCATCCATTTTGGTAAACGGATTATCAATCTGATCGCGCATGAACACCCGGCCGAGCAGATTGATGATGGTGATTTTTTCGCCGTTGTAGTTTAAGGTGATGTATTCGTTCCCGGCCGCGCCGGTCCCGTAATTGGCCGGACGGGTGATGTTGGGCAGACTGAGGACTTCATTGCAGTCTTTTCGCGTATAGGCGTGGTTTCCGAGCGTCAGCGCATGGACGCCCATCGACATCAGTTCCTTGTAAATATCGGCGCTGATGCCATTGCCGTTGGCGATGTTTTCCGCATTCAGCAGGATCAGATTCGGTTTATAGGTTGCCTTCACTTGATCAAAATACTTTTTGAGCGCTTTTCGGCCTTGCTCCATATAGACGTCACCGATGAAGAGTATTCTCACTTTGCCACATCCTTTGATGAAAATGATAGCCTCCCCGGAGGAAGGCTATTTTTTTTATTTTGCGATATCCTGAGCTCTCGTTTCCCGGATGACAGTAACCTTGATGGTTCCCGGGTAGGAAAGTTTTTCTTCGATTTGTTGCCGAATTTCGCGAGCGATGACCACGGTTTTGGCATCATCGACTTCATTCGGTTTGACAATGACACGCACTTCTCGACCGGCCTGAATGGCGAACGCCTGTTCCACACCGGGGACGGAATTCGAAATTTCTTCCAACTGGGTCAAACGTTTGATGTAATTTTCAAGCGATTCCGAACGAGCTCCCGGACGGGCGGCTGACAATGCATCAGCGGCGGCGACAAGGACACCGATGACGGTTTTGGCTTCCGTATCGCCATGATGCGAGGCGATGGCGTCAATAACGGTGGCGTGTTCTCTGTATTTGTTGGCGATGGAAATGCCAATGTCCACATGGGATCCTTCGACTTCGTGGTCGACGGCTTTTCCGATGTCATGAAGCAAACCGGCCCGTTTGGCCAGTACTTCGTTTTCACCGAGTTCAACCGCCAGTTTACCTGCCAGGAAGGCAGTTTCAATCGAATGGGCGAGCGCATTTTGTCCATATGAGGTACGGTAGTGCAGACGTCCGATCAGTTTGACCAGATCGGGATGCATCCGGCCGACACCGGTTTCGAAAACAGCTTTATCGCCTTGGTCGCGAATGAACTGATCCACTTCAATACGGGTTTTCTCCACGATTTCTTCAATGCGGGCGGGATGAATGCGTCCGTCCGTGATGAGGGTTTCAATGGTCTTTTTAGCGATTTCACGACGTACGGGGTCGAATCCGGAAAGGACTACGGCCTCTGGCGTATCATCAATGATGAGATCCACGCCGGTCATGGCTTCGATGGTGCGAATGTTGCGTCCTTCACGGCCGATAATGCGACCTTTCATTTCATCGTTGGGCAGGTTCACCACGGTGACGGTGCTTTCGGCGGTGACATCCTGAGCGTATTTCTGAATTGCTTGGGAAATGATGTCTTTTGCGGTTTTTTGTGCTTCTGCTTTTGCGTTTTCTTCGGATTCCCGGATATAACGGCTGATTTCATCGGCCATATCCGCCTGAACGCGTTCCATGACTACCGATTTCGCTTGCGCTTCCGTGAAGTTTGCGATCTCTAATAGTTTTGAATTTTGTTGCTGAATGATACTTTCCAGTTTGTTGTTTTTTTCCTCAAGTGCGACTTTTTTCTCATCGAGAGCTTCTTCTTTATGGTCAAGGTTCAATTCGCGTTTGTCCAAATTCGACGAACGGCGTTCGAGCAAGTCTTCTCGCTGATTCAGTTTGTTTTCGAGCTCCTGAACGTTTGACTTCTTCTCCTTGATGAGTTTGTCGTTTTCTAAATTAAGAGTGTAGATCTCTTGTTTTGCTTCGAATAACTTTTCTTTTTTTAGTTTTTCCGCTTGAGTTGTTGCATCATCGATCAATTTTTGAATTTTGTTTCTGGTCGCCTGGAAACCTTTTTCCACGATGACCACGCGGAGGATGAACCCCGCAGTACCGCCGATGATGATTCCTAACAAACTGGAAATAATAATTGCCCATCCAATTGCTGGCATAGTATTACCTCCTGTTTTATTGATTTTTTATAAAAGTGCATTTAATATATTGAAGAACAGATCGGGTTCCCATAATCCGAATCCGTTCCATCTATATAACTAATTTAATCAACTTTTACTCCTACATTATAATATAAAACCCTTCCATAGTCAAAAATTATTTACCGAAATCGTCGGAATGGAAAATATTGCCTTAAAAAAAAGAAAACCAAGTTGGTTTCCTTTTATTTAGCGCTAAATTTTTCCCGTATGAGTTTTGCAATTTCATCCATAACCGCTGGATTATCTTCCAAATACTTTTTCGTGTTCTCGCGTCCCTGACCGATCTTTTGATCCTTGTAGGAGAACCACGCGCCCGCTTTTTGAATGATTTCCTGTTCCACACCGATGTCAACGATTTCACCGGAACGGGAGATTCCCTTACCAAAGATGATGTCGATTTCACAGGATTTGAACGGGGATGCAACTTTATTTTTGACAACTTTCACTTTTGCCTGGTTGCCCACAATCTGATCGCCCAGTTTGATCTGTTCGCCTTTGCGAATTTCCAAACGGACGGAGGCATAGAATTTCAACGCTCTTCCGCCGGGAGTCGTTTCCGGATTTCCGAACATAATACCGACTTTTTCCCGGATCTGGTTAATGAAAATGGCAATGCAATTCGATTTAGCGAGCACGCCGGAAAGTTTTCTCATTGCCTGACTCATCAAACGAGCCTGCAGTCCGACATGGGCATCGCCCATTTCGCCGTCAATTTCTGCTTGCGGAACTAAAGCCGCCACGGAGTCGATGACTACAATGTCCACGGCACCGCTGCGAATCAACGCTTCGGCAATTTCCAGACCCTGTTCGCCCGAATCGGGTTGAGAAAGAATCAGGGAGTCGATATCGACACCGAGATTTTTTGCGTAATTCGGATCCAGCGCATGTTCGGCGTCAATAAAGCCGGCATAGCCGCCGCTTTTTTGCACTTCGGCAATCGCATGAAGGGCAAACGTGGTCTTACCGGTTGATTCCGGTCCGTATATTTCCACAATCCGGCCTTTCGGATAGCCGCCGACGCCCAGACAGTTGTCAAGAGCGAGAGATCCGCTTGATACGGCTTCGACCTGCATATGCGAGGCTTCATCGCCTAAAATCATGACCGCACCCTTACCGTATTGTTTTTCAATTTCTTTTAAAGCGATTTCCAGTATTTTTTTGCGTTTTTCATCTGCCATGGTAGGCCTCCTGAGATAAAATCGATCTGATGCGGATCATGAATATAATAGAACCAAAGCACTGTTTTTACTTTATTTATTTGCTTTCGAAAATAACCTTACGGTTTTTCCAGAAGTAATCTACACCGGAAATAATCGTCATCAGGACGGCGATGCCCATCATTGCCCAGCCGATGATATTGAAAACGAGGATTTGGAACGGAAGCAGGAAGAAATAGATGGTGATCGCAGCCATTGTGCTGGCGGTTTTATATTTTCCGAGTTTTGATGCGGCGATGATCTTTCCTTCTCCGACAGCCACAAGCCGAATGCTTGTCACGATCAACTCACGGGAAAGGATGATAATCGGGATCCAAAACGGCATCCACATCTGCGGAAGATCGAAGTTGACGGCAACTAAAATCAAAAGTGCGGTCATCACCAGCAATTTATCCGCAAGCGGATCCATAAACTTGCCAAAGGTGGTCACAATGTCGCGCTTGCGGGCAATATAACCGTCCAGATAGTCCGTAAATGAGGCGACGATAAAGATCACGCCCATGATCCAGTAAACGTGGATAGACAGGAAATCTTTCAAAAGATACACGGCGATCATGACGGGAATCATGGCCATGCGGAACATTGTCAGTTTGTTTGGTAACGACATTTGCGCACCTCGATTAATTTTTGTGTTTTCGCATGAAACAGAAATAATTGCGAGAAAATATCTACTCGTTTATTATATCATATCTTGCCGTTCATGCAAATCAAAAAGCAGAATAAACATAGAAAAAGGCAACCTTTTTTGGTTGCCGATTCATTTCTTTATTCTTCTTCCGTTTCAGGAAGGTCAACGTCGGAAAATACTTCCTGAACGTCATCCAATTCGTTGGTGTAATTGATGAAGTTGTTGTATTTGCGCAGATCATCCGCTTCCAATTTGATGTAATTAAGCGGAAGATAGGTCATTTTTTCTTCAAAAAATGACAAATCAGCTTTTGCGGCAACCAATGCATTCTTGATTTTATCCAAGTCAGAGGCTTTTCCTTTGATGGTGACAACGCCGTCTTCATCGGAAGAAATATCATTGATTTCCGCATCGCCGTTCATGACAGCTTCAAGCGCTTCATCTTCGGTCATGCCCTCAAAGACCAGCAATGCCACATATTCGAACGAATGCAGAACACTGCCGCCAACGCCGATTTTTCCGCCGGTTTTGGTGAAGCAGGAACGTACTTCGCCGAAAGTGCGGTTGACATTGTCGGTCATGCATTCCACGATCAGTTTGCAACTGCCGGGTCCGAATCCTTCATAAGTGATGGATTCATAGTTTTCACCGCCGCCGCCTTTTGCTTTATCAATGTTGCGTTTGATCACATCGCTGGGAACCTGGGCTGCTTTTGCTTTTTCAATGCATGATTTCAAGGTCAGGTTTCCGGTGGGGTCTGTGCCGCCGGATTTTGCGGCCATATAGATTTCTTTGCCAAAACGAGAATACAATTTACTCTTCATCGCGGCGGTTTTTGCCATCGATGCTGCTCTTACTTCATGTGCTCTTCCCATAATAATTCACCTTTTTCTCCGAATTTCCTTAACTATTATAGTTTAAGGATGTATTTTATTCAATGATTTTTTTTACTAATAATGTTTTTTCCGGCGTGAATTCAATCAAACCGGTTTTATAGAGCGTGCCAAGCGCCCGTTTGAATGCGCCTTTGCTCATGTGGAATGCCGCTTGAATCTCCTCGGGGGAGGAATCATCGGTAAAGCGCATGCTTCCCATATGATTTTCCAGATAGCGCAAAATGGTTTGCGAATCCGGTTGGAGCATAAACTCTTTTTGCTGGATCAGCGTGCCGGTATATTCGTTGTTCTCATGTTTTTGAATGATCATGACGGAAACCGGTTCGCCCAGCCGATATTTTTTGCGGGTATTATTGTAATGGACAAAAATTTCATGTCCTTCTTTGGTAAAGCAGACGAGCCCTTCGACCAGCAGGAAGCAAACGATGGCGTCATACGCCGTTCCTTCTTCCAGTTCGGCCGGAATCGGCAGGAAAGTCTGAATCATCTTGCGGGAAACCAGTTTGGCAAACATCAGATCTTTTTTGATTTTGATGGTCGCAAACAATTGATCGCCGACGATCGGCCATGTATTAAAGGAAAGCGGAAGGTCGTCTTTGGAAAGCAACAAATCCTTGACCATTCCGTACGAAAGAAAGATACCAAGATCAGGATTGACGGAAACAACTTCCAAAAAAGCAGCCGAGTTCACGGTGACGAGCGGGATTTTGGTCGAAGCAGTCGGTCTTCCCTGATTGTCAACGTACATGAAGACATTCAGGACTTCGTCTTTGATATAATTGCGGAGTGCTTCTTTTTTGTGTAAAAAATATTCGTTTTCGCCATCTGTAAGCAGATAGGCGATGTCGGATTCACGTAAAACTTTCAGGGTATTATAGTCGCCAAGATTCATAAAATCGCCTCCAATTGGTGATTCATCGTCCGGTGCATCCGGGCGAAATGAGCAGTAGACTGGTTTGAAATCCCTAAAGGAATAAAAATCAGCAAAAACGTCGTCCGAATCAGATGCAAGATGGAGGGAATTCGTGTTTGCGGCTGTTTAGGGTGCAAGGATGCCAGCATCGCAGAATCCACGCTGGAAATGTTGCGTGCGGGAATGCCAAAAAAAGAAAAAATCGGTAAGGTGTTACTTCCGTATTTTCCCGGTAAAAACCGACCATATGCAGTTGAATTCTGTCCAAGGAAATCTTGTTCCAAGCGTGGGCAGTCAAACCGTGCTTTTTTTTGCATTATTCACACCAAAAAATTCTTTTGCAAGAATATGAGTAAATTATATCAAAAATCCCGACAAATGTCCACTGATGAATGACAAAACCGTTCATGAATCAGAGCGCTTTTTCTTGTTTTATCCGATTTCACCAGTTCTTCACAACAATTCCACGAAACAATCATATTTGTTCTTTATAATGGGGGTGTATCAAAAAACGGTGAATACACCAAGCATTTTTTCTTCCTTTTGTCCGCCAGAATATGGCGGACCCTCCTGTCTCCTCTGTTTCTCCCTTATAGACAAAAAAACGTGCAGACCGAATCGGTCGCACGTTTTTTGTTTAGAATTGTCTTTTCTGTTTTTCTGCTTCGATCAGCGGAGCGGAATGATCCGTGAAACGCTGCAGATAGGTTCGCAGCGTGAAACTGTCGCCCTGCCACCCCTTGAAAAGGGCCGGGAGCAGATAGCCGCTGATCAGATCCAGCACTTCACGTTCTTCATAACTTTGAATGACGATAACGGTATTGAATTCCTTATTAAGGACTATATAGGATTTGTAGAGCCCGGCAGCGCGATAATCGCCGAAATCATTGATCCAGAACAGGTATCCGTATCCGAACCGATCACGCGGATTATCCTGCTTCACGGTTGAAACATGATATCGCGTTGCATTGTTCACATATTCTTTCGAAACGACCGGTTGCCCTCTCCAGTTGCCTTCGTTGATCAGCAGCAAGCCGAACTTCGCTAATCCGGTTGCATCCAGTTGGAGTCCACTGAACCCGCATGTTTCGCCGTTAAATTCTCTCCAAACCGGTTTATCGATTTCCAGGACCGGATAAAGGACAACATTCAGAAAATCATTAAGTTTTTTTCCGGTGACCCGGTGAATGATGCAGGAAAGAATATAGGTGGCGAGATTGTTATAAAAAAACGAAGTTCCCGGCTCGTTCACAAGCGGGAGATGAAAGAACACATCCACGGGATCGCTCCCGTTTTTCACCGCATCAATGCCTTCTTCCGTTTGACCGACGGTCATGGTCAACAGATGTTCGATTTTCAGGTGTTCATATCCGGCCGGAACCGGACTCTTGAGTTCTTTTTCAAAGAACGGTAAGACCAGATCACTCAGTTTCAGCAGTTTCTTGTCCTGGCAGATCCCGGTGGCGATGCTGGTGAAGGATTTCGAAATGGAGAATACTTCTTCCGAAACTCCCGGACCAAATCCTTTGGCGTACGTTTCAAACACTTTCGCGCCGTCTTTGACAAGCAGAATAGAATGCAGATTCCATTTTTCAGCTTCAATCTTTTCAAACATGTCCACGATCAGGCTTTTTTCGACGTTGGCGTCTTTGCAGGACGCTTTTTCGAATTCTTTTCTCGGGTAGATCATATGTTCGCCTCCGTTTAGGTCATTATGAACTGATTATAACATGAATAATTTTTACTGGATAGATTCGCAACGATTTTTGTCCATGAAGTTGAAAATGTTGAATCTATTTGGCTTCTTTCATCAGGTACCGGTAAAAACGCACTGCTTCCGCGAGGGTTTCGATTTTGATCGATTCGTTGATGCCGTGCATCTTTTTCAAATCCGCATTGTTGACCCGTACCGGGGAGAAGCGGATGGCGGCGTCGGTGACGGCGGTATAATGGCGCGCATCCGTTCCACCGACGATGACATAAGGAGATAGTAAAACGTCGGGATAGTTGACTTGGATCGCATTCATGAGAAACTGGTAAGCACTGCTCTTGGTGTTGACGGTAGGCGTGCAGCCTCTCCCCATGATCACTTCACATTCCAAATCATATTTTTTAGCCACTTTTTTCAGCACAGCAAGCGATTCTTCCATATCCTGAATCGGATGCGGTCTGAGATTGACGATCAGATGCGCTTCCGAAGGAATGACATTGGCCGCATCCGACCCCTTTGCCTGCGTAAAGGCAATGGTAGTGGACAAAAGCGCCCGGCCATACGAATTGATGCGGGGCAAGAGCCAGGTCAAAAGACCGCGGAACAGCCACATGTTGCCAAACAATAGACGATAGACAAAACTCATTGATTTGGAAGCGGCCACGAACATATCTTCCACGGCCGGAATCATTTTGGCTTTCATCGGATAATGTTTGTCGATATCCACCACAAAGCGTGCCAGGCGCACAAGCGGCGTATTGGCCGGGGGCGTGCTGGAATGCCCGCCATGAGAAATGGCTTTGACCTTGACATCGATATAGCCTTTTTCAATAATACCGACCAAAGCCATCGGCCGTTTGACGGTTGGAAGCACGCCTTCGACAATGGCGCCGCCTTCATCCAGCACAAGCGCCGGATTGATACCGCGTTTCTGCAGCCAGGCGACCGTTTCTGGAGCGCCGCCGCCTGCGATTTCTTCATCGGAGGAGCTGGCAAAATAAATGTCGGTTTCCGGAACAAATCCTTCTTGAATCAATTCATCCGCGGCTTTAAAGAAGGCAAACAGCGTGCATTTGGTGTCAAACGTGCCGCGACCCCAGATTTCGCCGTCGACGATATCACCGGAGAAGGGATCCCGTTTCCAGCCTTCCGCCGGAGCGGGGACGACATCCTGATGCGCCATATAGAGATACGGTCTTTTTTTCGGATCTTTACCCGGCCAGCGGTAGATCAGAGACCCGCCTTTGAAAACCGTCTTTTCCACCGTTTTATCGACGAAAGGAAATTGTTCGGACATCACTTTCTGTAATTTCGTAAACGGAGATACATCCTCGCCGGCATGGATGGAAATGGTTTTAACCTTGATCATTTCCGCAAATGATTTCGCGTACGCGTTCTGGAGTTCTAACGGAATTCCCGCTTCCGGTTTCACATAGGGAGTATCCTTGACGAGCAGGGTTCGAATGACGGCAATCAGGAGGCACAATACCAGAATTCCAACAATGACAAAGAGACTAATCCAGACATAGATCATTTCTTATCCACTCCTTTTTCCTTCTTAATCGGTTCCAGAAATTTCTTGTCAAACATGATTTTCGCCGCGACTACCGAAATGAGGGCGCCGATCACGATCGTGATCGCCAGATTCGAAACGACGAATTTTGGCAGCAGGAGGGCAAAGAGAACCATCGAAACGACCGGAACAAGAATGAGTTTCGGATTGCTGCGGAAATACTTATACCCCAATGCGCCGAACAGGGCGGAAACCACCCAGTTGAATGCCGGTTGGAGCACGGGAGCGCTGAGAAGCGGAGAAAGCGGTATGAGACAGATAACGCCCAATGTTATGACGAGCGTCGTTGTAATGGTCGATGCGGATACCGCCAAGGTCGAAACGACTTCGTTTTCCGGCGATCCGATTTCCGTTTTGCAGAGCTGACGGGCATTCATCACGCAGGGAATTTTCAGATTGGACAGGTTTCCGGTGATGAAAGCCAGATAGGTCGCACTGGTGCCGAGCATCGGCGAATAGGTCACAACTTCAACAATTCCGCCCGGCAGCTGCAAGATTGACAGGCTTAAAAAAGCGGGGAGAAAGTCATTTATATTGGGCGGGACTTGGGTGATGGCCCAGATTGCGAAGGGAACCGACAGCATAAAGGCAAATCCGAGGACAAGGAAAATACGCCCGTTCCGGTGCAGAAGATCATTATAAGATAGTGTTTTTTTCATTAGAGGATTCCTCCGATTCCCAGAAGGACCGCAACAACCATTCCGAAGATCATGGATAATGCCAACGAGAAGTTTTCCAGCCATTTGACTTGTTTGACCCGAATCAGCCAATCAAAGAACGCCATCGCCGCCATGGCGGATAGCATCACGATGATCGGCACATAGGTCGGATTGTCCTGAATGACATAATCCCCATTTCCATCCAGCACATAAGCACCGTTTTCAACCAGTTTTGTTTCATACTTCAGGATTTTGGCCACCGCATCGCCGATATAGGCGGAGATCATTCCGATGAAAAAGGCATCGAAGAGGAATTTGCCAAAGCCCTTGTTCCCGGACGCAGTCGCTTTCACGACTACTTTTTCCTGATATTTTTTAAAGAAGAAAAACGCGAAAATACCGCCCCATAAAATGGAGCACGTCATGACAAAGGCGATCGTGACGAAGTTTTCCACGGTCATGGTGGCGATGGTGATGCCATCAGCGGCCACGGATGCCGCCATCAGTTCATAATGAAGCGCACCGACGACCGAAAGCCGGATCCACGGCAGCGGGATGCCCAGAAGCCCCGACATCGTGATGACTCCGATAAAGATGCCTACGGACGGTAAAACGGAAAAGCTGATCGAACTGACTACTGCTTTTTTGATTTGTTCCTTTGGCATTCCGAGTTTCTTGCTCTGCCGATACGCGCCGATCGCAAAATAAACAGATCCGGCGAGAATAAAAATGACAATCATCACGGCCAACGCATACATCCACCATGATTCTTTCACATCGCCGACAAGCACTTCGGCGAATCTTCCCAATCGTAACATCGACTCCACCTCGTTTGTCTTGTTTTTATAAAAACAATTTCAATCATTCTATATGATATTTTTTATTAAATCAAGGACACCGGCAGAAATAACCGTGATTTTTTGCATTCAACGGAAGAAAAGAAAAAAAGTCGGGATTTTTCCGACTTTCATTTTTCTATTTTTTAGCCTTTTTCTGGTACCGTTCCTCTTCGCTGAAGATACAGCCGCAGTACTTTTGCATATAGAGAGGCAAAGTGCGGGCGATCGTTTGTCCGGCCCGGAAATCGGGACGAAAATCGACATAATGAAACGGAATTCCCACTTCTTTTGCGATTTCTTCGGCGACTCCCCGAAGCAGATCGTGCTTCTGATAGGGACTGATGAGGAGAGTTGTGGAAAACCCATCAAACCCCTGCGCTTTGGCCGCTTTGGCCACGGCTTCCAGCCGCAGTCTATAACATTTCGGACAGCGGTTATCAAGATCATCCACCACCATTTTGGCAAATGGACGCAGACCGTACTCGTCCTGCCAGATCATGGGCAGATCAATCGACTCGGCATAGGTCATAAGCGCATTCTTCCGCGCCTCATATTCGGTGAAGGGGTGAATGTTCGGGTTGTACCAGAACCCGGTTACATCAATATTCGATTCCCGCAGCCGTTTGATGCACAGGATGCTGCAGGGGGCACAACAGATATGAAGCAATAATTTCATCTTTTCATCTTCCTTACATCATCGATAATTTTTCCAATGCGCCTTTATGGTTCAGTTTCGCCGCCGCTTCAAAATGGTTCTTTGCGGCTTTAACATCGATCTTGATCCGTTCGGGAACACCGGTGAGATAGAGGAGTCCTCGTTCATATTGTGCTTCCGCGTTGGTGGCATCCATTGCGGCTTTTTCCAGCCATTGAAGCGCACGCGGAAATTCATTAGTTTTTAAGATGCGATACATTTCCACCATCGCAATCGACAGATTCGCTTCCGCCGCCGATTCGAACCAGTAACGACAGATGCGCGGATTGGCTTCTGCGCCCAGGCCTTCCTGATAGATCCGGCCGAGGTAATTCATCGCAAAAGCGGCGTTTGCGCTATTGTGCAGCGGATCGGAGACATATTCGATGAAAAGCCGG
>Ga0209373_10001943_pt1 | contig 22308 bp, 18 predicted proteins | sample Higcelweek5metaG_FD_187173 | JGI IMG/M metagenome (GOLD analysis project Ga0209373, IMG submission 187173) | Freshwater pond sediment microbial communities from the University of Edinburgh, under environmental carbon perturbations - High... | ecosystem: Environmental > Aquatic > Freshwater >... | reverse complement strand
AAGAACTACACGGTTTCGCAGTTGCTGAAGCAGAAGGATCTCTCCGGCTTCTATACCATCGATGACATCACCACCGACGACGACGTGGTGGTGATCGATGAACTCGTGCAGCTTACCGAGAACCACTTGAAGCAGCTCATCGACGCCGGGATCAAGGACGTTGAGCTCGCCTATGTCGCCGACGGCGACAACTACCTCATCGGCTGCATGCGCAAGGACCAGGTCCGCAACGAGGAAGACGCCCTCAAGGAGATCTACCGCCGCATGCGCCCGGGCGACCCGACCAACATCAACAACGCCAAGCTGCTGATCAAGCGCCTTTTCTTCGACAACCGCCGTTATGACCTCGGCGCGGTCGGCCGCTTCAAGCTGAACGAACGGCTCAAGGAAGACATTCCGCTCACCCAGCGCGTCCTCGACCCGAAGGACCTGATGGCGGCGACCCGGATGCTGATCAAGCTGCGTCACAGCGGCGGGCAGGTCGATGATATCGACCATCTCGGCGCGCGCCGCGTCCGCACCGTCGGCGAGCTGCTCCAGAACCAGTGCCGCGCCGGGCTTCTTCGTACCGAGCGGCTGATTCGCGAGCGGATGACCTTCGACGAGCAGAATGTGACGCCATCCAAGCTGGTCAACCCGAAGGCGTTTGCCGGAGTGATCCGCGACTTCTTCGCGCGCAGCCAGCTCTCCCAGTTCATGGACCAGACCAACCCCTTGAGCGAGCTGACCAACAAGCGCCGTCTCTCCGCGCTGGGCCCCGGCGGTCTTTCGCGCGACCGCGCCGGATTCGAGGTGCGCGACGTGCACCCGAGCCATTACGGCCGCATCTGCCCGATCGAGACGCCGGAAGGTCCGAACATCGGTCTGATTTCCTCGATGTCGCTTTACGCGGTCATCGACGAGTACGGATTCCTGGAGACCCCGTACCGCAAGGTCGTGGACGGCCAGGTCACCGACCAGATCGACTACCTGACCGCCGACAAGGAAGAGCACTTCGTGATCGCGCAGGCCAATGCGCCGCTCGATGAGAACGGCCGCTTCGTCCGTCCGACGGTGATGAGCCGCCTGAAGGGGGAAAATGAGGAGCATCCGCGCGAAGAGGTCCAGTACATGGACGTTTCTCCGAAGCAGCTGGTCAGCGCCGCCGCCGGCATCATCCCGTTCCTGGAGCACGACGACGCCAACCGCGCGCTGATGGGTTCGAACATGCAGCGCCAGGCGGTTCCGCTTTTGATGCCGGATTCGCCGCTGGTCGGCACCGGGCTGGAATCCCGCATTGCCCGTGACTCCCGCGCGGTGGCGGCGGCTAAGGCCGACGGCATCGTGGCCGAGGTGGTCAGTGATCACATCATCGTGACGCCGGACGGCAATCTCCCCGCCGCCGACGCGCCGAAGGACTCCTACCAGTATTACCGGCTCTACAAGTATCTGCGCAGCAACGCCGGAACCTGTGTGAACCAGCGGCCGGTCTGCCGCCGCGGGCAGGTCGTCAAGAAGGGCGACGTCCTCGCCGACGGCGCCGCGACGCAGGACGGCGAGCTCGCGCTCGGCCGTAACGTGCTGGTCGCCTACATGCCGTGGTGCGGGTACAACTTCGAGGACGCGATCATCGTCTCCGAGCGCCTGGTCAAGGAAGACGTTTACACCAGCATCCACGTCGAGGAGTTCGAGATCACCAGCCGCGAGACCAAGCTCGGGCCGGAAGAGATCACCCGCGACATTCCGAACGTCAGTGAAGACGCGCTGCGCAACCTCGACAGCCGCGGCGTTGTCTACGAGGGCGCCGAAGTCGGCCCCAGCGACATCCTGGTCGGCAAGATCACGCCGAAGAGCGAGACCGAGCTGGCGCCGGAAGAGCGTCTGCTGCGCGCCATCTTCGGCGAGAAGGCGGCCGACGTGAAGGATTCGAGCCTGACCGTCGCGAGCGGCAAGGGCGGGATTGTCATGGACATCCGCATCGAGTACGCCAAGGACCCGGCGCGCGCCGCCATGACCCGCACCGAGGCCAAGCGGCAGGAAAAGATGTTGAAGAACGACTATCGGGACATCTACAACGGCCTGATCGACGATCTGACCGCCCGGCTGTCGGACGTGATGCTCGGCGTGAAGCTGCCGTATCCGATCTTCGATATGTCGCCGGCGCGCGAGAACGCGGTGCTCATCAGCTCGAACCGCAAGGTGACCAAGAGCTCGATCCAGAAACTGGCGGCCCATTACGACTGCTGGGGGATGGAAGACTGCGAACTCAAGAAGACCGTCACCGGGATCATCGATACCTTCACCCCGCAGTTCGAAGAGAACGAGGAGCGCCGCCGCCGGATGGGCGACAGCGCGGAATACGCCGACGCCGACTCCGGCATGATCAAGCGGGTCAAGGTTTATGTCGGCTGCAAGCGCAAGCTCCAGGTCGGCGACAAGATGGCCGGCCGTCACGGCAACAAGGGTATCGTCTCCCGGATCGTTCCGGTGGAGGATATGCCGTTCCTCGAAGACGGCACTCCGGTGGACATCATCCTCAACCCGCTCGGCGTGCCGAGCCGCATGAACATCGGGCAGGTGCTTGAAACCCATCTCGGGTGGGCGGCCAGGATGCTCGGAATCAAGGTGGCGACACCGGTCTTCGATGGTATTCCGGAGGAGAAGATCGTTGATCTCATGAAGGAAGGCAACGACGCCTTCACCGCCAAAGAGGGCCACGACTACCATTGGGGCTTCCGGCAGGACGACGACGGCAAGTGGAACTACGACGGCAAGGCGGACGTCTACGACGGCCGTACCGGCGACAAGTTCGACCAGCGCGTGACGGTCGGTTACGTGTATATGCTGAAACTCGACCACCTGGTGGCGAACAAGATCCACGCCCGCGCAGTGGGCCCGTACTCGCTGGTGACCCAGCAGCCGCTGGGCGGCAAGGCGCAGCACGGCGGCCAGCGGTTCGGAGAAATGGAAGTCTGGGCGCTCGAAGCCTACGGCGCGGCGTACAACCTTCAGGAAATGTTGACGGTGAAGTCGGACGACGTTGCCGGACGCGCCCGGATCTACGAGTCGATCGTCAAGGGCCAGAATATTCTGGAGGCCGGTCGGCCGGAATCCTTCAACGTGCTGTTGAAGGAAATGCAGAGCCTCGGGCTCGACATCCGTACCGTGAAGAAGACGGGCGAACATTAATTTCGAGGAGGAATTTACCTTGATTGACAATACTTATGCTTACCGGGAGCTGCTGGGCAAGAGCGCGGCGTCTTCATTCGGTGCGGTTTCGATCAATGTGGCGTCGCCGGAGGTGATCCGTTCGTGGTCGTTCGGCGAGGTCAAGAACCCCGAGACCATCAACTACCGGAGCTTCAAGCCGGAAAAAGGCGGCCTTTTCTGCGAGCGCATCTTCGGGCCGACCCGCGACTGGGAGTGCAACTGCGGCAAATACAAGCGCGTGAAGCACAAGGGCATCGTCTGCGACCGCTGCGGCGTCGAAGTCACCCAGGCCAAGGTGCGTCGCGAGCGCATGGGCCACATCGAGCTGGCGGTGCCGGTTTCACACATCTGGTTCTTCAAGTGTATGCCCAGCCGCATCGGGCTGGTGCTCGACATGACCGCGAAGTCGCTGGAGCACGTGATCTACTATGAAGAGTATGTGGTGACCGATCCGGGCGACACCCCGCTCAAGGTCGGCCAGACCATGAACGAGATCGAATACCGCCAGGCGGTGGACGATTACGGCGACGCTTTCACCGCCGACATGGGCGCCCCGGCGATCAAGACGCTGCTGGAGCGCGTCGATATGCCGATGCTCAAGGCGGAGCTTGAAGTGAGCCTCGAGGGGACCCGCAACAAGGCGATCCGCAAGAAGCTGGCCAAGCGCCTGCGCCTGGTGGAAGGCTTCATGAACAGCAACTCGCGGCCGGAATGGATGATCCTGACCGTGCTGCCGGTGATTCCGCCGGACCTGCGTCCGCTGGTTCCGCTGGAAGGCGGCCGGTTTGCGACGAGCGACCTCAACGACCTCTACCGGCGTGTCATCAATCGCAACAACCGCCTGAAGAACCTGCTTCAGCTCCGTACGCCGGAAGTCATCATCCGGAATGAGAAGCGGATGCTCCAGGAGGCGGTCGATTCGCTGATGGACAACGGCCGCCACGGCCGCGCCGTCACCGGCGCCGGCAACCGTGCTCTCAAGAGTCTCTCGGACATGCTGAAGGGCAAACAGGGCCGCTTCCGCCAGAACCTGCTCGGCAAGCGCGTCGATTACTCCGGCCGTTCGGTCATCGTGGTCGGCCCCGAGCTGAAGATCCACCAGTGCGGGCTGCCCAAGAAGATGGCGATGATCCTCTTCGAGCCGTTCATCATCCGTCACCTCAAGGGACGCGGCTTCGCCCACACCGTGCGCGGCGCCAAGAAGATGATCGAGCGCGGCGAACCGGAGGTGTGGGACATCCTCGAAGAGGTGACCCAGGGCCACCCGGTGATGCTGAACCGCGCTCCGACGCTGCACCGCCTGTCGATCCAGGCGTTCGACCCGGTGCTGATCGAAGGGTCGGCGATCCGTCTGCATCCGCTGGTCTGTACCGCTTACAACGCGGACTTCGACGGCGACCAGATGGCCGTGCATGTGCCGCTTTCGAACGAGGCGCAGATGGAGACGAAGCTCCTGATGCTCGCTCCGAACAACATCTTCTCGCCGGCGAACGGCAAGCCGATCGTCTCCCCGACGCAGGACATCACGCTGGGCAGCTACTACCTGACCTGCGATCCGCGCAACAAGGAGAAGGCGAAGCTGTACCGCGACATGTTCGAGGTGTTCTATGCGTTCCAGACCGGATTCATCAAGATCCACGACGCGGTCCGCATTCCGAACCCCGACTTCGGCAGGGACACGGTTTACGGCGACAAGGAGAGCCGCTATCTCCTGACCACGCCGGGCCGCTGCCTGTTCCATGAAATCTGGGACAAGCGCCTCGGGTTCTTCAACCAGATTGCGAAGAAGAAGGACCTCGGCCGGCTGATCAGCGACTCGTACAACATCTCCGGCCACGACGCCACCATCCGGCTGCTGGACGACCTCAAGGACCTCGGCTACCGTCACGCGACGCTGGCCGGGCTCTCGATTTCGATCGCCGACCTCCAGGTTCCCGAGAAGAAGGAGGAGATCATCGAGGCGGCCCGCGGCCAGATCGACAGCGTGCTCGACCAGTACAACAACGGTCTCCTGACCGAGGGCGAACGGCACAACAAGGTCATCGACATCTGGACGCAGGCGTCCAACGCGGTGGCGACCGAGCTGTTCAGCCGTCTTGAGGCGGCTTCGCGCCGCGGCGAGATCAACCCGGTGTACGCGATGCTCGACTCCGGCGCGCGCGGCAGCAAGGACCAGATCCGCCAGTTGGCCGGTATGCGCGGCCTGATGGCGAAACCGTCGGGCGACATCATCGAACGGCCGATCATCTCGAACTTCCGGGAAGGCCTTACGGTACTGGAATACTTCATTTCGACCCACGGCGCCCGCAAGGGGTTGGCCGACACCGCGCTCAAGACGGCGGACTCGGGCTACATGACCCGCCGCCTGGTGGACGTGGCGCAGGACATCATCTGCCGCGAGCCGGACTGCGGAACCTCGAAGGGAATCTGGACCAGCGCGATCATCGAAGGCGACGAGGTGATTCTGCCGCTGAAGGACCGTATTCTCGGCCGTTTCAGCGGGCAGGACATCCGCGACCCCGCCTATGCCGACGGCCGTCTGATCGTCAAGGCGGGCGAGGAGTTCACGCCGGAGGTGGTTGAGCTGATCGACAAGCGCGGCATTCAGCGCGTGCTGATCCGTTCGACGCTGACCTGCGAAACGCTTCGCGGCGTCTGCATCAAGTGCTACGGCCGGAACCTGGCCAGCGACCGCCTGGCGAAGGAAGGCGACGCGCTCGGCATCATCGCCGCCCAGTCGATCGGTGAGCCGGGCACCCAGTTGACGATGCGTACGTTCCACATCGGCGGCACCGCGTCGAGCGCCTACAAGCAGCCGGTGATCGCGTCGCGTCACGACGGCGTCATCAAGCTGTTCAACGTCCGCACGATCAAGAACCAGAAGAGCAAGACGGTCGTCGTCAACAAGAACGGCTATGTGATCGTCTACGACCCGAAGGCGGCGCAGACGGCCGAGAAGGCGGCGCGCGAGCGGGCCCAGATCGAGGCCGAGGCGCTCGGCACGGTCTACAACAAGGACTACGACTTCTGGGGCGACGCGCTCAAGGAGGCGGAGCTCGACCGCTATGAGCTCGAAGCCGGTTCGGTGCTCGACAAGAACGATGGCGAAAACGTCAAGGCCAACGAGGTGTTCGTGCAGTGGGAAGCGAACCACGTGCCGATCATCATCGAAGAGGCCGGTGTCGTCGAGCTGCACGACCTGGTGGAAGGCGTCACGCTGCAGAAGCAGAAGCGCGGCGGCTCCGACCAGGCGACGGTGATGGAGCATCGCGAGGACCTGCATCCGCAGATCGTGATCAACAGCCCCGACGGGCAGTTCCTGGCGAACTATCCGCTGCCGGCGGGCGCGGTGCTGATGACCAAGCCGGGCGCGAAGGTCACCCCGGGCATGGTGGTGGCGCGCGTGCCGCGGCAGTCGGCCAAGAACAAGGACATCACCGGCGGTCTGCCGCGAATCGCGGAGCTGTTCGAAGCGCGCATTCCGAAGGACGTTGCCGAGATCGCCCGCATCGACGGTTACGTCGAGGTGGACAAGATGAACCGCGGCAAGCGGCAGCTCCTGATCCGCGACCCGGAATCGGGGATGGTGGAGGAGCACAACAACATTCCGGCGCACAAGCACCTGACGGTGAGCAAGGGCGACTTCGTCCGCAAGGGCCAGAAGCTGACGGAAGGTTCGATTGTGCCGCATACGTTGCTGGAAATCTGCGGCGTGCATGAGCTCCAGCGCCACCTGGTGGACGCGATCCAGCTCGTGTACCGCGCCCAGGGCGTGGAAATCAACGACAAGCACGTTGAGATCATCATCCGGCAGATGATGCAGAAGGTGCGGATCACCGATTCGGGTTCGACCGACTACCTGCCGGGCGAGCAGCTTGACCGGACCGAGTTCGACCGCGTGAACCGCGAGATGATCGAGAAGGGCGGCAAACCGGCGGAAGCCGAGCCGGTCCTGCTCGGCATCACCAAGGCGGCTCTTGAAACCGAGAGCTTCATTTCGGCGGCGTCGTTCCAGGATACCACTCGTATCCTGACCGAGGCGGCCACGGTGGGCAAGGTGGACAACCTGAACGGCTTCAAGGAGAACGTGATCACCGGGCACCTGATTCCGGCCGGAACCGGCACGGAGGTGATGCAGTCGATCCGGCTCAAGTATCTCGGCACCGAGATCGAGCCGGAGCTGCTGGTGCAGGAGTCGGAGCGTTCGGTCGAAGAGATCGCCGCCGCGTGGCGCGACTCCGAGAACAAGAGCGATGCGGCCATCTTCGCCGATGACGAAGACGAAAGCGACGAGGATTCGCTGCCCGACGAAGCGCGTGAAATGGTCGCCGAATTCGACGCCGACGCCTTTACCGAACTGGGCGACGACGAGCTCGACGCCGAGCTCGACGCCGAGCTCGACAAAGAGGGCGAATAACCGGAAATGCTTCCGCCGCTCCGGGTCCGAGGGATCCGGGGCGGCGGGGTGAAATCCGGCGGGAAGAGAAAAAATGCCAAAAAGACCGGTAAGTGATTTGCAAAACACGGTTTGCGGTATTATTTTATAAGTCTTTGGTATACGCTAATTGAATTTTATTTCGATGAAAATATAAAAAGCAGGAATTTGTTATGCCGACAATCAACCAGCTCGTGCGTTTCGGACGCGAAGAGAAAGTAAAGAAGAGCAAATCCAAGGCGCTGAGCGCCTGTCCGCAGCGCCGCGGCGTCTGCCTTCAGGTGACCACCCGTACCCCGAAGAAACCGAACTCGGCGTTGCGCAAGATCGCCCGTGTCCGCCTGACCAACGGCCAGGAAGTCACCGCCTACATCGGCGGCGAAGGGCACAACCTCCAGGAGCACTCGGTGGTTCTGGTGAAGGGCGGCCGTGTGCGCGACCTTCCGGGCGTCCGTTACCACATCGTGCGCGGCGCGCTGGACAGCCTCGGCGTGGACAAGCGCCGCCAGAGCCGTTCGAAGTACGGCGCCAAGCGTCCGAAGCCGGGCCAGGAAGCCGCCGCCGCCGCCAAGGGCAAGGGCAAGAAGAAGTAATCGACAGAGTACAGAACTCACACAATAGGGTGCGAAGAAGATGAGAAGACGCAGAGTCGTGAAGCGGGAGCTGATTCCCGACGTCAAGTTCAACAGTGAGCTGGTCGCCCGTCTGATCAATACGATCATGACTCGCGGCAAGAAGTCCACCGCGCAGCAGATCGTCTATGGCGCGTTCGATGTCATTCAGGCCCGGAAGCCGGAGATTCAGCCGATCGACGTGTTCCTCCAGGCGCTCGAAAATGTCAAGCCGAAGCTCGAAGTGAAGAGCCGCCGCGTTGGCGGTGCGACCTACCAGGTTCCGATCGAAGTCGAGCCGGAACGCCAGGTCGCGCTGGCCATGCGCTGGATCACCTCCTATTCCCGCGGGCGCAAAGGCAAGTCGATGACCGAGTCCCTCGCCGGCGAGCTTCTCGATGCGTTCGAGAACACCGGTTCCTCGATCAAGAAGAAAGAAGACACCTTTAAAATGGCGCAGGCGAACAAGGCGTTCGCCCATTACCGCTGGTAATGTGCCGGGAACACTGAATTATGATGACCGAGCAAGAAAAAAAAGAGTATCATGAGTCTCCGGATCGCAAGACCGCGCTCAAGGACTATCGCAACATTGGTATCATGGCGCACATCGACGCCGGCAAGACCACGCTGAGTGAACGCATTCTCTTCTACACCGGCGTGAACTACAAGCTGGGTGAAGTCCACGAGGGCGGCGCCACCATGGACTGGATGGAACAGGAGCGGGAACGCGGCATCACGATCACCAGCGCCGCCACCACCTGCTACTGGAAGAACCACCGCATCAACCTGATCGATACTCCCGGACACGTGGACTTCACCGCCGAGGTGGAGCGTTCGCTGCGCGTCCTCGACGGCGCCGTCGCCGTGTTTTGCTCGGTCGGCAAAGTGCAGCCCCAGAGCGAAACCGTCTGGCGGCAGGCGCAGAAGTACCATGTTCCGGTCGTCGCCCTGGTCAACAAGATGGACCGTACCGGCGCCGATTTCGACGGCGTGGTGCACGACATTCACTCCAAGCTGGGCGCGACTCCGGTTCCGCTGATGCTGCCGATCGGCCGCGAGGCCGATTTCAAGGGCGTCATCGACGTTCTCGAAAACAAGTGCATCTACTTCAGCGAAGAGGACAAAGGCGTCACCATGTCCGAAGAGGAGCCGACCGGCGAACTCAAAACCCGCCAGGAAGCCGCCTACAAGCACATGGTCGAATGCCTCGCCGAAGTCGATGACGAGATCATGGAGCTCTACCTGGCCGACGAAGTTCCGAACCACGACCAGATCAAGGCGGCACTGCGCCGCATGACGCTGGCCGCGAAGATCGTTCCGATGGCCTGCTGCTCGGCGTTCAAGAACAAGGGCGTCCAGAAACTGCTCGACGTCGTGGTCGATTACCTTCCGAGTCCGATCGACGTCTGGGACATCAATGGCACCGATCCGGACACCGGCGACGCGATCACCCGTCACGTCGGCGACCTTCAGCCGCTGTCGGCGCTGGTCTTCAAGATCATGACCGACCCGTTCGTCGGCAAGCTCTACTACTTCCGCGTCTACTCGGGCGTCGTGACGCAGGGCATGAGCGTCTTTAATCCGCGCACGAACAAGCGCGAACGCATCGGCCGGCTGCTCCAGATGCACGCCAACCAGCGTGTCGAGCAGAGCGAGATCTTCTCCGGCGACATCGCCGCGGCGGTCGGGCTCAAGAACGTGACCACCGGCGACACGATCTGTCTTGAGGACAAGCCGATCGTGCTGGAATCGATGGTGTTCCCGGAACCGGTCATCTCGGTTGCGGTGGAGCCGAAGTCGTCAGGCGACCGCGACAAGCTGTCGAAGGGCCTCGTTTCGCTGGCGGAGGAAGACCCGACGTTCCAGGTCCGTTCCGACGAAGAGACCGCTCAGACCATCATCTCCGGCATGGGCGAGCTGCACCTCGAAATCATTCTCGACCGCCTGATCCGCGAGTTCAAGGTCGAGGCGAGCACGGGTGCGCCGCAGGTGGCCTACCGCGAAGCGCTGTGCGGAGCGTCGGATTCGAACATGAAGTTCGTCCGCCAGTCCGGCGGCCGCGGCCAGTACGGCCACTGTATGATCAAGCTGATTCCGGGCGAGCGCGGTTCCGGCGTGGTGATCGAGAACAAGGTCGTCGGCGGCAACATTCCGAAGGAATACATCAAGCCGATCGAGCAGGGCGTCCGCGAAGCGGCGGCCTCCGGCGTGCTGGCGGGCTATTCGCTGATCGACTTCAAGGTCGAAATCGTCGATGGTTCGTACCACCCGGTGGACTCTTCGGAAATGGCGTTCAAGATCGCCGGTTCGATGGCGCTCAAAGACGCGGCGCGGAAGGCCGGGATCATGCTGCTTGAACCGATCATGAAGGTCGAGTTGGCCTCTCCCGACGAGAACATGGGCGACCTGATCGGCGACATTACGAGCCGCCGCGGTACGATCGTGGAGATCAACGCGGGCGAGAACAGTTTCACCCGGGTGAACGCGAACGTTCCGCTGGCGGAGATGTTCGGTTACGCCACGGCGATCCGCTCGCTTTCCCGCGGCCGCGCCTCCTATTCGATGGAACCGGCGCATTTCGAAAGAGTTCCGAAGCAAGTCCAAGACAAAATTGTGGAGAAGAAATAAATGGCTACGGGCAAAACCCAGCGTATCCGCATCCGGTTGCAGGCCTACGAGCACCGGATTCTGGATCAGTCGGTCAACGAGATTCTTGAAACTGCGAAACGCACCGGTTCTCTCGTGGCGGGCCCGGTTCCGCTTCCGACCCGCATCGAGCGTTGGACGGTGAACCGTTCCCCGCACGTCGACAAGAAGTCGATGGAGCAGTTCGAGATCCGTACCCACAAGCGTATGATGGACATTGTTAACCCGACGGCGAAGACGGTCGATGAGCTCAAGAAGCTCAATCTGCCCGCCGGCGTGGATATCGCGATCAAGATTGGGGTCTAGAAGGTCTGACCCCATAGATACCAAGGTTCCCGACCGATTGGGAACACGTATCGAATGTTTCTCACGAAAGGAGAAAGCATGAAAGGTTTAATCGGTAAAAAGGTCGGAATGACGCAGGTCTACGACGAGAACGGCGTACTGATCCCGGTGACGGTGGTTCAGGCCGGTCCGTGTGTGGTGACCGATGTCAAGACCATGGAGCGCGACGGATACGCGGCGATTCAGCTGGGTTTCGGCGAGCGCAAGGCGAAGAACGTGACGAAGGCCCGCGCCGGGCATCTCGCCAAGGCGGGAGTGACCGGGGAACGTCTTCCGTCGGTGTTGCGCGAAGTGCGCATCTCGGCGGCGGAGGAAGCTCCGGCCCTGGGCTCCGAGCTGAAGGCGGACATCTTCGAAGCGAACGAGTATCTCGACGTCGTGGGAACGACGAAGGGCCGCGGCTTCCAGGGTGTTGTGCGCCGGTACCGTTTCGGCGGCGGCCGCGCCAGCCACGGCGGTGCCTGGACCCGTCGGACGGGTTCCATCGGTTGCTGCGAAAAGCCGGGCAACGTGATCAAGGGCAAGCGCATGCCGGGTCACATGGGCAATGTCCCCCGCACGGTGCAGAACCTGAAGATCGTGCGCGTGATGGCGGAAGACAACGTCCTGCTGCTCAAGGGAGCTGTCCCGGGAGCGAACGGCGGCGTGTTGTTGATCCGGAGTGCAATCAAAAAGCAGCCGGCCGCTAAGAAGTAAGAGGTGTGTAACATGTCGAATACTTTAGATATCCTTGATTGCAAAGGCTCCCGGGTCGGCGAATACGTCATCCCGGAAGGTGTGATCGAGCTCGAGAAGGGCGAACAGGCGGTGCATGACACGGTCGTCGCCTACCTCGCCGGGCTGCGTGCCGGTACTGCCTGCACCAAGACCCGCGGCGAAGTTTCCGGCGGCGGCGCCAAGCCGTTCCGCCAGAAGGGCACGGGCCGCGCCCGCGCCGGTTCGAACCGCAGCCCCGTCTGGGTTGGCGGCGGTACGATTTTCGGACCGCGTCCGCGTTCGTTCGCCAAGAAGGTAAACAAGAAGGTCCTGCAGCTGGCGCTGAAGCGCGCGCTGTCGGAACGGATCGTCGAAGGTGCCGTTGTGGTGGTGGACCAGGTCCAGTTGCCGGATCACAAGACCAGGAACGTCATCGCCATGCTGAAGAATCTGCAGCTTGCGGACAGCACGGTCATGATGTCGCTGCCGACCCTGGACGACCAGGCGGCGGTGATCTGCGCGACCGGCAACCTCACGAACCTGGTGCTTCGCAAGGCGGACAATGTCAACGTGTATGAACTGCTTCGTTTCGGCAAGCTCCTTTTCACCAAGGATGCCCTCGACGCGTTCATTCAGCGTCTGGCGTAAGGAGGTTAACCATGAGAAGCGCTTTTGATATCGTCATCGCACCGGTGGTCACCGAGAAGAGCAACGCGCAGGCGCAGGCCTCGAAGTATGTGTTCAAGGTGAAGACCGATGCCGAGAAGATCGAGATCGGCCGGGCAATTGAAGAGTTGTTCAAGGTCAAGGTCAAGTCGGTGAACATTATGAACTGCCTGGGCAAAGCCAAGCGCGCCGGCCGCTCCGCCAAGATGGGGCGTCGCCCCGATTGGAAGAAGGCGGTCGTCACGCTGTCCGAAGGCAGCATTGAAATCATTTAACGAGAGGGAGACGAAAAATGGCGGTTAAGACTTTTAGTCCCGTGACTCCCTCCCGGCGTCATATGGCGATTCTGGACTATGCGTCCACGATCACCTGCACGACGCCGGAGAAGAGTCTGCTGAAGAGCAAGAAATCGTCCGGCGGCCGCAACAATGCGGGCCGGATCACGACCCGGTTCCGCGGGGGCGGCAACAAGCGCCGTTACCGCATGGTCGATTTCGTCCGTGCCAAGGAAGGTGTTCCGGCGAAGGTGGTTTCGATCGAGTACGATCCGAACCGTTCGGCGAACATCGCGTTGATCTGCTATGCGGACGGCGAGAAGTCCTACATCCTGGCTCCGGTCGGCCTGAAGGTCGGCGACAAGGTGATGAACGGTTCGAAGTCCGAGCTCAAGCCGGGCAACTGGCTGGCGATCAAGGATATTCCGGTCGGCGTCAACATCTGCTGCATTGAGATGCAGCCGGGCCGCGGCGCGAAGATCGCGCGTTCGGCCGGTCAGGTGGCGGTTCTGCGCGGCAAGGAAGAGACCTATGCGCAGATCAAGCTGCCGTCGGGTGAAGTCCGCATGATTCATGTGAACTGCCACGCGATGGTCGGCCAGATCGGCAACCTCGACCAGATGAACGTCAAGATGGGCAAGGCCGGCAAGAAGCGTTACTTCGGCTTCCGTCCGCACGTTCGCGGCGTGGCGATGAACCCGGTCGATCACCCGATGGGTGGTGGAGAAGGGCGCACCTCCGGCGGCGGTCATCCGGTTTCGCCGTGGGGCAAGCTGGCCAAGGGCAAGCGTACCCGCAGCCCGAAGAAAACTTCGAAGAACTTCATTGTTGAGCGGAGGAAGAAGTAATGGCCAGATCAATCAAAAAAGGCCCGTTTGTCGATCAGTACCTGCTCGACAAAGTCGAAAAGCTGGGCGGTCAGAAAGTGGCGATCAAGACTTGGTCGCGTCGCTCGATGATCATTCCGGATTTCGTCGGGCACACGTTCAATGTGCACAACGGCAAGATCTTTATCCCGGTGTTCGTGACCGAAAACATGGTCGGTCACAAGCTCGGCGAGTTCTCGCTGACCCGTACCTTCAAGGATCACGGCGTGGTTTCCGGCAAATAATTGCCTGAAATCGGGAAAGGGCCCCGCGTCCGGTTTGCTCCGGAGCGGGGTTTTTTTGTTTTTACGGCGGAAAGCCGGGGCCGACGGGCCGCCGCCGACTTGAAGGAAGCGGAAAATGTGCTATCTTGTCAATATGCCAACCCCATTTAACTATCAGGGAGAGACGAACCGTGGAAAAGTTTGATGTGTGTGTGATCGGCGCCGGCCCCGGCGGTTATGTTGCGGCGATTCGCGCCGGGCAGTGCGGATTCAAGACCGCGATTGTGGAGAAGGCGTTTCCGGGCGGAACCTGCCTCAATGTCGGCTGCATCCCGACCAAGACGCTGATTGCCGGAGCCGAGGTTTACGCTTCGGCGAAACACGCCGCCGACTTCGGGGTGGAGATATCCGGAGAGGTCAAGGCGGACTGGAAGAAGATGCTTGCCCGCAAGGACGAGGTGATCGGCAAGCTCCGCGGCGGCATTTCCGGGTTGCTCAAGGCGGCCGGAGTGACCGTCTTCCAGGGGCGCGGCGAATTTCTTTCCCGCAAGCAGTTGATGGTGGCGGCGGGCGACGCGGCGGGGACGGTGATCGAGGCGGATAAATTCATCATCGCGACCGGCTCCGATCCGCTGGTCCCCGGCTTCATTCCGCAGGGCGACCGCATCCTGACTTCGACTGAGCTGCTGAGTCTGCCGAAGCTGCCGAAGAGCCTGCTGATTCTGGGCGGCGGCGTGATCGGCTGCGAATTCGCCTGCCTGTTCGCCGAGCTCGGCGTTGAGGTGACGGTGGTGGAGATGCTGCCGCAGATCCTGCCGCAGACCGACGGAGAATGCGCCAAGCTGCTGGCGAAGGAGATGGCCGCGAAGGGGATCCGGATTCTCAACGGCGCGCCGCTTGCGGACATCAAATGCACGGCGCGCGGCGTCTCCGGCAAGGTCGGCGACGAAATTCTCAAGGCGGATTATTTGCTGGTGTCGATCGGCCGCAAGCCGGTCACCGCCGATCTGAACCTCCCCGCCGCCGGGGTCAAAGCGAACCCGCGCGGGTTTATCGAAGTGGACGCGAGCTTCCGGACCAGCGCGCCGAACATCTTTGCCATCGGCGATGCCGTCGGCCAGATCATGCTGGCCCACTGGGCGAGCGCCGCCGCCGGGAACGTAATCAACACGCTGCGCGGCAAGGCGGAGGAATTCGCCGGCAATCTCACGCCGGGATGCATTTTCACCTCTCCCGAAATCGGCACCGTCGGCAAGAGCGAAGAGCAGCTTAAGAGCGAAGGCGTCGCCTACCATGTCGGGAAATTCCCGTTCGCGGCGCTCGGCAAGGCGATGGCGATGGGGCAGACCGAAGGCTTTGTCAAGATCCTCGCCGACGCCAAGACCGACCAGGTGCTCGGCGTCCACATCATCGGGCCGCATGCGACCGATTTGATTGCCGAGGCGGTTCCGGCCATGCTGCTTGAGATCACCGCGAAGGAGCTGGGCCGCGCCATCCACGCCCACCCGACGCTCGGCGAGGCGATGATGGAGGCCGCGCACGCCGTCCACGGCGAGTGCGCCCACATTCCCGCCCGGAAGAAACGGTAGGAATTCCATGGCGGCGGATCTGGCGGTTGTGATTGTGGCGGGCGGTTCCGCCCGCCGGTTCGGCGGCGGCAACAAGCTGCTGCTGGAACTCGCCGGACTGCCGCTTTTTCTTCACAGTGTGAAAACGTTCCTGCCGCTGACGGCTCCCGGCTGCCTGGTTGTGGTGCATCCCGCTGATGCGGGAGCGGAATTCCGGGCGGCGGCGGAACGGTTTCTGCCGGAGGCTCCGATCATCTGGACGGCGGGCGGCGTGTGCCGCTGCGCCTCGGTTCGGGCCGGGCTGGCGGCGCTGCCGCTGGAACGCGGAATCGTCGCCGTGCATGACGCGGCGCGCCCGCTCGCCTCGGCGGCGCTGCTGGAGGCGCTCGTGGAAGAGGCGCGGCGGACCGGCGGCGCGATTCCGGGCAAGCCGGTCGCCGACACCTTGAAACGGAGCGACGCTTCCGGCCTGATCGCCGGGACGGTGGACCGCTCCGGACTGTGGCGGGTGGAGACCCCCCAGGTGTTCGATCTTGCGCTGCTGCGGGCGGCGTATGCGCGTTTCCCGGAGGGTGACTTCACCGACGACGCCGGAGTGATGGCGGCGGCGGGGTACGCTTGCCGGATTGTCCACAACCCCGACGACAACCTCAAGATCACCTATCCGGGGGATCTCGAATTACTCGCCCGCCGGATTCAGGAGACGAGGCGGTGAAACCGGCCCGGGCGGCGCACCTTGCGCTTGGCCGCCGGGGGGAGGACGCGGCGGTCCGGCTGCTGCTGGCCAAGGGCTGCGTCATCCTTGCCCGCAACTGGCGGGTCCGTTCCGGGGAGCTCGATATTGTGGCGCGCGACGGGCGGACCATCGTCTTTGTCGAAGTGAAAACGTTGCGTCGCGAGGGCTATTACCGCCCCAGTGACAACCTTTCGCCGCGCCAGATGCGGCGGAATTACCGGGCGGCGCTCTTCTATTTCCGGGTGATCGGCCGTCCGCCGCTGCCGGGCCGCTTTGATCTCATCGAGGTGGTGGCCGGATTGCGCTCGGTCCGCCGCATCCGCCATCGCCGCGATTACCTGCCGCCGCTGGAACCTGGAGGGGGAGGGCGCCGCCGTGCTTGAGCTTGTTCGGAAATGGATCGCCGCGGTCAACCTCTTCCCCTGCCCGGTCTGCCGCCGCGGCGACGGGGGCGGGCGGAATTGTTTCTGTGCCGAATGCGAGCGTGAAATGCATCCCATCGAAGGACTCCGCTGCCGGGGTTGCGGCGGCGAGCTGGACACCGCGCTGGCGCTCTGTTCGGAGTGCCTGGCCGGGGAGCCGCGGCCGTGGATCGGAGCGGCGGCGGTTTACGAGTACCGCGACCTGACGCGGCGGTTGATTCACCGGTTCAAATTCTTCAACCACCCGGAGCTGGCGCGCTCATTCGGCATTCCGGCGGCGGAGCGGATGCGGCGCGAGGAGAACTTCCGGGCCGACGTGGTGGTGCCGATTCCGCTTCACATCACCCGGCATTATCTGCGTTCGTTCAACCAGGCGGCGCTGTTTGGCGGCGTCGTGGCGCACGAACTGGGAATTCCGCTGCGCCATGCGCTGAAGCGTACCCGGCGCACGCGGCACCAGGCGAAACTGAAGCGGGAGGCGCGGAAGACGAATCCGCGCGGCGTGTTCGCCGTCGCCGATCCCGAAGCGGTGAAGGGGAAATGCGTGCTCTTGGTGGACGATGTGTTCACCACCGGGGCGACGCTGGCCTCCGCGGCCCGGACGCTGCTGGACGCCGGGTCCGGGCCGGTTTTCGTGCTGACGGCGGCGCGCACGCCGCGTTACTGAGCGTGATGGCCATGATTCGGCACCGGCAGGGCGTCGGCGCCGGGTAAGGATGACAGACCGAACCCGATTACGCTTTTTTCAACCGATTTCCGATTTCGGGACTTGATTTCCGGCGGCGTTGCGTTATCTTGAATAAAAACAACTGGTTGGTTTTATATCAAGCCACGAAAGGAAGGCATCATGATGAAGCACCCGGAACGGATCGTGTCGGACGCGGAGCTGGAGGATTTGCTCTCCGTCCCGTCGGCGGAACTGGTCGAACGGATGAAGCGGCTCGACGGTGACCTGATGATTCTCGGCATCGCCGGGAAAATGGGTGTCACCCTGGGGCGGCGCGCGAAACGCGCCATGGAACTGGCGGGCGTGGACCGCAAGGTGATCGGCGTCTCCCGCTTCAGCCGCCCCGGGGAACGCGAGAAGCTTGAGGCGTGGGGCATCGAAACCATCCCCTGCGATTTGCTCGACCGCGATCGGGTGCGCGAACTCCCGCAGGTTCCCAACGTGGTCTTCATGGCCGGGCGCAAGTTCGGCACCGGCGGCACCGAGGAGCTGACCTGGGCGATGAACACGCTCGCGCCGGGCAATGTGGCGGAACATTTCCGCAACTCCCGGATCGTCGCCTTTTCCACCGGCTGCGTCTATCCGCTGGTCGGCGCGGAAACCGGCGGCTGCACCGAGGCGGTTCCGCCCGCTCCGGTCGGCGAATACTCGCAGTCCTGTCTCGGCCGTGAGCGGATCTTCCAGTACGGCGCGAAAACGTTCGGCACCCGCGTGTTGCTCTTCCGCCTCAACTACGCGATCGACCTGCGCTACGGCGTGCTGCATGACATCGCCTCGCAGATCTGGAACGGCGAAGCGGTCGCCGACAGCGTCGGCCACTTCAACGTGATCTGGCAGGGCGACGCCAACGACATCGCGCTGCGCTCGCTCGAACTCGCCGACTCCCCGGCGGCGGTGCTCAACGTCACCGGCCCCGAAACCGCTTCGCTCCGCTCGATCGCCGAAAAACTCGGCGAATATATGGGGAAGGTGGTCCGCTACGCCGGGTCCGGCTCCGCCGCGGGCGGCTGCTATCTCAACAACGCGGCGAAGATGGCCGGAACCTTCGGCTACCCCTCGGTTCCGCTCGACCGGATGATCCGCTGGCAGGCCGAATGGTTCAAGGCGGGCGGCTCCTCGCTCGGCAAACCGACCCATTTCGAAGTCAACAACGGCAAATTCTAGAGGTGAAGCCATGACGAAACGCATTGCCGACATCGACCGTTCCGTGCTTGCCGAGGTGCGGCGCGGCACGGTCATTCCCGCCCAGCCGCTGGCGCTCGACGCAGAGCGCCGTTTTTCGCCCCGCCACCAGCGCGCCCTCTGCCGTTACTACATCGACGCGGGCGCGGGCGGCATCGCGGTCGGCGTCCACTCCACCCAGTTTGAAATCCGCGACCCGGAGATCGGACTCTTCGAACCGGTGCTCCGCGAAACCGCCGGATTCATCGATGAATGGTGCCTCCGTACCGGGCGCAAAATCCTCAAAGTCGCCGGAATCTGCGGCAAGACCGAACAGGCGCTTTATGAGGCGAAATTCGCGGCGGAATCCGGCTACGACGCCGGGCTGGTCAGCCTGAGCGCCTATCGCAGCGGCACCGTCGAAGCGATGCTCGACCACTGCCGCGCCGTGGCGGAAGTCATGCCGGTCATCGGATTCTACCTTCAGCCCAGCGTCGGCGGCCGCGCGCTGCCTTACGAGTTCTGGAAAGAGTTCGCCAAAATCGACAATGTGCTGGCGATTAAGATGGCCCCCTTCAACCGCTACCAGACCTTCGACGTGGTGCGCGCCGTCGCCGAATCCGGGCGCGACGTCACCCTCTACACCGGCAACGATGATAATATTGTGATCGACCTGCTGACCGAGTATCGAATCGCGACCGCCTCCGGCGAAAAGAAGATGCGGATTCGCGGCGGACTCCTCGGCCACTGGTGCTGCTGGACGCAGAAGGCGGTTGAACTGCTCGAAGAGATTCACGCCGTGATCGACTCCGGCTCCGGCGCGGTTCCCGCCGAGCTTCTCAGCCGGAACGCGGCGGTCACCGACAGCAACGCCGCCTTTTTCGACCCGGCGCACGGATTCGCCGGGTGCATCCCCGGCATTCACGAGGTGCTGCACCGGCAGGGGCTGCTGCCCGGAATTCTCTGCCTGAACCCGGCGGAAACCCTCTCGCCGGGACAGGCGGAGGAGATCACCCGGGTCCACGACTCCTACCCCGCGCTGCACGACGACGCCTTTGTCGCGGAACACCTTGAAAAGTGGCTGGCCGACTGATATATTATCGGTCGACCCGAAAGGAAACGCCATGCAGGAAAGAGCGATCCGAACCCGGCGGCAGATTCTGGAGAACGCCGTCGCCGTCTTCGCCGAAAAGGGGTTCTCCGGCGCGACGGTGGACGCCATCGCCGAAGCCGCCGCCGTCAACAAGCAGCGGATTTACGCCTATTTCGGCTCCAAGCAGGGGCTGTTCGAGGCGGCATTGCTCCACTGTTTCGGCGAAGTCGAGCTCTTTTCGCAGGGGACGCTGCGGCAGATCGCCGCCGAACCGGAGCGGATGACCGAACTGTTGCTCGGCGGCTTCCTCGCCGCCCACAAACGCAACCCCCGCTTCTGGCGGCTGCTGTCATGGGCCAACCTCGAACCCGGCGGCGACCTCGCGCCGCTCGACCGGGCGCGCAGCGGGGAGAACGCCGAAATCCGGCGGCTCTTCAATGCGGCGGTGGCAGCACGGCAGCTCCGCCCGGTGGAATTCCACACCTATTTGTTCACCCTGCTCGCGGTCTCCTACTTCTACTTTTCAAACCGCAGGACGCTGATCCACACCATCGGCGGCGAGCTGTTCGCCGACGGCGAAGGCGGGTTGCTCTGCGCTCAACTCGGAGAGGTCTTCCGGCCATGAACTGCATCAGCACCGGCGTTTTCGATCTATTCAAGGTTGGTCCCGGACCGTCCAGTTCGCATACCATCGGGCCGATGCGGGCGGCCAACGATTTCGTGTCGCGCATTTCCGCGCTCCCGCTGCCGGACGGAACCGGGCGGATCGAGGTGGAACTCTTCGGCTCGCTGGCCCAGACCGGGCGCGGCCACGGCACCGACCGCGCCGCCGCTTCCGGACTTCTCGGCGAGCGCCCGGAGAGCTGCGACGTCGAACGGTTCGCCGGGTTGCTCCGCGACCCGAAGGAGGTCTACCGGGTGGCGCTGGACAACGGCGAGGCGCGCTTTTCCGCCGCCTCGATCCGTTTCCGCTCCGACCGTTCGGGATTCCCGTTCAGCAACACGCTGCGCTTCTGGCTGCTGGCGGAGGACGGAAGCGAGCTGCACAGCGAGGTCTATTACTCGGTGGGCGGCGGCTTCATCCGGCGCGAGGGCGAGGAAGAGCCGGTTCCGCCGGATGTGCCGTACCGTTACCGGGATATTCAGTCGTTCCGGCGGCTGCTGGCGAAGTACAATCTCTCGCCTGTGGAACTCCTGCTGGCCAACGAAGCCGCCCTGACCGGGCGGACGCCGGAGGAGATCCGGGCGGAGCTGCGCAAAATCCTCAACCATATGCACGAGGCGGTGCGGCGGGGGCTCGACGCCTCGGGGCTGCTCCCCGGCCCGATCCGTCTCGAACGCCGCGCCCGCGCGGTTTACGAAGCGGCGCAGCTCCGGGAAGACCCCGGCGAGCGGCAGATCCTGCTTCTCGATGCGTTCAGCCTCGCCGCCGCCGAAGAGAACGCCGCCGGTCACCTGGTGGTCACCGCCCCGACGTCCGGTTCCGCCGGGCTGATTCCCGGCGTGATCGAATCCCTGCGCACCTGCCGCGGCATCGGGGAGGACGCGCTCTGCGACGGGCTGCTGATCGCCGGGCTGATCGCCTTCGTCGCCCGCCACAATGCCAGCATCTCCGGCGCGGAAGTCGGCTGCCAGGGCGAAATCGGCGTAGCTTCGGCGATGGCGGCGGCGCTGATTGCCTTCGTCAGCGGCGACGGCTTCGACCGGGTCGAATGCGCCGCCGAAATTGCGCTGGAACACCACCTCGGGCTCAGTTGCGACCCGGTGGACGGTTATGTGCAGATTCCCTGCATCGAGCGCAACGCGGTGGGTGCGGTGACGGCGTGGAACGCCCGGCTGCTCGCCTCCGCGTTCGACCCCGCCAAGCAGAAGGTCGGGTTCGACGAAGTGCTGGCCGCGATGTACCAGACCGGGCGCTGCATGAGCACCGACTTCAAGGAAACCGCCCGCGGCGGCCTCGCCGTCTGCACGCTCTGCTGCTGACCGGGGCCGGACGCTAATGCCGCAGTTGCGCCGGAACGTAATCCGGCTGGGCGGCGTCCGCGATGATTCCGGTGAGGGCGGAAAGCGGCCCGATGTCGAACAGCCCGGAGCGGCCGAACTTGTCCGATGTGAGAAGAAGATATGACTCTTCGGCGATTTCGAGTACGCGACGGAGAAAGTAGGAGTGGTTTTCGTGGCGCGAGAAAAACCCTTCCGGGGTGACGCCCAGTGCCGAGAGATACGCTTTGCCGATTTTCAGCCGCTCGAGGTCGGCGACCGTCGCCGCGCCGAGAAACGCATTGAGCTGAAGATCGTAATTCCCCCCCAGCGCAACCAGGAAGCAGCTTGACGGAAACAGCGGGAACTCCCGGATCACCAGCAGCGAATTGCTGATCACCGTGAGGTTGGCGAAGTTCGCCGCCTGAATCTCGCGGGCCAGATAGTAAACCGTCGTCGAGGAGTCGAGAAAAATCACGTCGCCGTCTTCGATGGTGGCGACCGCCTTTTTCGCCGCGGCAATCTTCGCCTCGCGGTTTCGCCCCAGCCGGTCCTGATAGCGCGTGTCGAAGGCGCGCTCGGAACTCGCCGTCTCCTCCGGCGGAATCGCCGCCACGCCGCCGCGCACCCGCCGGATCTCCCCCTGCTCGACCAGCGACGCGATATCG
>Ga0209373_10001942_pt1 | contig 22309 bp, 11 predicted proteins | sample Higcelweek5metaG_FD_187173 | JGI IMG/M metagenome (GOLD analysis project Ga0209373, IMG submission 187173) | Freshwater pond sediment microbial communities from the University of Edinburgh, under environmental carbon perturbations - High... | ecosystem: Environmental > Aquatic > Freshwater >... | reverse complement strand
GTCACTGTGGAGACTTCGTTGGCTTCGATGTTGTTGCTGCGGCGGTAGCCTGAACTGGCGATGTTGGTTTTTCCGGTCAACGTCTGCGTCGCAATGGCAACGGATTTGCCTGCGGTGAGTTTCGCATCGCCCCCGGCGGAGACATCGGCCCCGATGATGGAGATGTTCTCGCCCGCCGTCATGCTGAGCGCGCCGGTCGCGGCCACGCTGCCGCGCTGGCCCGCCACCTCGCTGGTGGTGCTCTTGGAGGCGAAGGTGACCTTGGAGGTGTCCACCATGATGTTTCTGCCCGCGCTAAGGCTCACGTCGCCGCCGCTGATGCTGCCGCTGGTATTGGCGATGGAATCCGTTGCGGTCAGGGCCACGGTCTGGCCTTTCATCGTGCCGGAGGTGTTGAAGATGTTCGCGGCGTTGAGGGTCAGCGTGTTCTCGGCCAGCAAGACGCCGCCGTTCTTGGTGTCGCCGGTGCTGGTGATGGCGACATCCTTGCCCACGATGACCGAGCCGCCCTGGGCGATATTCTGCAGGCTTTTGCTGGCGAGGTAGACCTTGGGGACCAGCACCTCGTGCCCGTCCACAACGGTCTTCTCCAGCCAGACGATGTCTTCCGTGAGGTTGGCGATTTGGGATGCGGACAAGGCAACGCCAACGGTGAGATCAAGCGAGGTTTTTGCGCGCAGGGCGCTGTCCATCAGGGCCTGCATCTGCTCGGCGTCGCTGGTGGCGGAGGAGCTGAGGAGACGCTTGCCCGTGAGGCTGAAAATCTGGTCGCGCACCAGGTTGGTCTCATAGAACGCATCGCCCAGCAGCTGCATGTTTGCTTTGGCGAGGTCGATACCGGCGTGGCTCAGAAAGTAGTCCGAACCATAGAACGTGCTCATGCTGGTCAGGGCCGGGTTCGTCTCCACCAGATAGTGGTGCCCAGGCGTCAGATTGGTCTGAAACAGGCCGCTCTTGGGCAGAGTTCCGATGAAGCTGCCGACATCCTGCACTTTCTGCTGCTGCGTGGTCGGGTCCGGCGCCTGGAACATGCCATTGCGTTCCACAATGCCGTTCGTGACATGCGCGGCGTTGATGCTGACCTTGTTGCCGCCGTCGAGGGTGCCATAGGCATAGCTCACCGGCGTCAGCACCACTTCCTGGCCTGTGCCTTCGGAGTGCAACCCCTTATTATGTACACGGTTGTGGATGCCTCGCCCCCAGCTAAGGGTGGAGCGTTGGTAGACTTCCTTGCCGACGTTTTCAAACGTGCCCGCGTTGATGGTGATGTCGCCCGTAGCGGTGGAGAACTTGCTGACGTTGTTGGTGAACTTGTCGGCATCGACAAGAATGCTGGTGCTGGCCGCGATGCTCCCGCCCTTATCCGCTCCTGTCACCCTGTCCGTTACGATCTCAGCCTCGTACGCCAAGATCGTGCCCCTCTGTCCCGACTGGACCACAATGGAATACGGTACCTGTGCGGCGATGATGTTGGCCTTAACCCAGTCGGCGGTGCTTTTCTTGCTGGCGTTCGGAGTACTCTGTTGCTCCAGCTCCACCTTGTTCACAGCGGCGGTCAGCTCCGCAAGGGAGAAGATATTCCGTGTGGCATCAAGACCAAGCCCGCTGACAACCCACGGATCAATGCGCTTGGCATCCCATTTGAATGGGCACGTGACAGCGTGTCCTGTGGCCCACAGCAATAATGTTAATGTATCTGCGCTATTCCTTGTTCTCTCTACCCAGCCACCTGCCACGGTCGTCCCGGCAATAGCCCCTTCCTCCAGCTTGAAATCCAGATTGTTGTTCAGAACGCTGTCGGCCTTGATGCCAAGGCCCCCTTGCAGAGACTCTATGGAGCCGGAATCATTCTGGAGCGTGAGCATCCGCTGGCCTGCGCCGTATCCGGCAAAGCTCATGTCTCCCTGGCTGTAGATCTTGCCGCGCGTGTTGAGCAGGGTATCGCCCACCCGGAAGAATCCGGTTCCGCCGGAGTAGATCGTGCCGGTGTTCGTCACGCTGCCGCGTGTAGCGATGTCGAAGGAGGTATCGGCAACGATCATGGACCGGTTGTTCACGGAACCCGCGTCGATGGCCACGCTGCCCGCCTTGATCACCGGGGCGTCGGAACCGACCGGCTCAGTGGTTTCCACCGCGTTCCCGGCCGTAAGCGCAGCCTTGCCCGCAGCCACGACCTTGCCGGACACGACAACGGAATCGCTGGTGGAGCCCAGCGCCAGGTCTTTCCCGGACGAAGCCGTCCCCTTGATCTCCACCTTGCCGTCTGCCGTCAGCGTCAGGTTTTCCGTGGCCTGGGTCAGACCATGAAGATTGACGCCCACGCCCGCCTCTGTGCCCACGAACTTGATGCGCTGGGCGTACATGCCGCCAAGGGCCGTGGAGTCGAGGACCACGGTCGGCGCGGCGGAGCCGTCGGGCGCAAGGGCGGTGGCCTGTCCCGTGGTCGGATTATAGCTGCCTTGCCCGGCAATGATGTTCAGCTGCTTCGCATGGATCTCGGCGTTAATTTTCGCGGTGCGGCTGACGATTTCAAAGGCGTCGATGTTGTCGGCATTGATGCCCTGGCCGTCAATGAGCACGTCGCCCCGGCGGACATCGAGCCCCAGCAGAGCGCCGGAGCCGTCCAGGCGCGGCACGCCGGTGGTCAAAGTGGCCTTGGGCGTGTTGATGAACCCGCCGCCGTTGACGCTGATGCCGTTGGGGTTGGCCAGAATGTATTGGGCGGCATAGCCGAATATTTCGGTGTAGCCCTCGATGTTGGACCGGCTGCTGCCCGTAACCTCGTTCAGGATCAGGCGCGCCTCTGGTCCGCCGGAGAAATTCGTGTTGCCCGAGATTGCGCCGCCGAGCTGGGAAACGCCGGGGCGGCTGCTGTTGTTGATGATGACGCCTTTCGTGGCGACGTTGAACTGGTCGTACTGGTTGTGCGAAACCCCGGAGGCGGAAGGCTTGACGATGTTGATGACCGGGACGCCGTTCGGCGCGGCTTCCACAGTCGGCTGCTTCGTGGCCGGAGCGCCAGGCGCAACGACGATGCCACCGGCAATGGCGAAGGAGAAAGGCTCCAAGACAAGCAAGACAACAAGCAGATTGACGAGTAAGTGCTTCAGTGTCGAATTCATGGCAACCTTCTTCATCGCAGCAATGCAATTAGATTTTAAAACTGACCATCCAATAGAATGTCCAATCTCGATTTTTCATAAATGACGGCGCATCCAGCGGACGCGACAGGCAAAGATCCGTGCCGAAGTGCTCGCTGGAGGCGCGCATACCGAGGGCAAGTCCTTGCAGAGTGCCGCGTTCGTAGACGTCGCTTTTGTCCCGATGAATGAAGCCCGCGTCGTATCCCAGGTAGGTCTCCGGGGCTCCGATGGTCTTGGTCAGCCAGTCGGGTTGCTTGTCCGCTGGCAGGACCGGAGTGGACAGCTCGTTGCGGACATAGCCGCCGGAATCGCCGGAAAGACTGTCCTGCTGAAAGCCGCGCACAGTGTAGCGGCTGCCCAGGCTGAGGCGCTCGGAGTTGTACAGGGTGTCGGGCGTCCACTGCACCTGGCCGCGCGTGCTGAAGGCGAAATCATGCTCCAGCACGGCAAAAGGGCGCGTGTAGCCCCCGGAGAAGATGAACTTGTAGAATTCGTGCTTGGGCGCCGCGAGCTTGCCTGTCTTGTCCGTCGGGGCATCGAGCACCGGCAAGCCCAGGTTGTACTCGACCCCGAGGTTGAAGACCCCGCCCAGCAGGCGCTGGTCATGGCCAAGGTTCGATTTCAAGATGCTCAAGTCGTAGCTGCTGGCCTTCAGCCGCTCGCCTTCCAGAAAGTTGTTGATCTTCTTGGTGGTGAAGGCGACCCCGCCTGTGGTTTTGCCGTCCGCGTCGCGCCGCAGCACTCGGCTCACATCAAGCGTGTAGTTCGTGGTGTTGCCGGTGCTGAGGTATTTGACCCCATTGCCAGTAAGATAAGTGTGATAGTCGAAGAAGCTGGCGCTGCCCGTAACGGTCCAATAGCCCAACGGAACGGAATAATAGAAGGAGCTGCTCTCTCCCTGGTGCCGCTCGAAATCGACCAGGGTGTCGGCGTCCGCGCTCCAGTTGAAGGTGAGCAGGTCGTTGACCCCGATCAGGTTATCCTTGTCGAGGGACACCGTGTACTGGTTCACGCCCGTGCTTTTCTGCCCCGAGTTGTCGACGCTGGTGCGTGCGCGCCATGTCTTGGTCTGCTGGTCCGTGATGACGATGCTGCTGGTGCCCGGCTCTGCGCCCGGAACGATCTCCATCTTGGCGTTGCTGGAGGGCAGCCGGTTCAGCTGGTCCAGTCCCTGCTCAATGTCGCGCAGGTTGAGCGGTTTGCCCGTAAGGCCGGGAAACGCGGAGCTTACGCGGAGCTGATTTGCAGGGCTCCCGTCGTTGAGTTTGATCCCTTCGATGGTGCCCTCGACAACGGTGACCTCGAGCGTGTGCTTGGAAAGGTCCTGCGGCGCGACGTACGCGCGCGTGGTGACATAGCCTTCCGCCACGTAATAGTTGGTGATGTCGCGAATGAGGTCTTTGATATTGCGCATGGAGAGGCAGCGCCCGGCATACGGCTTGATCAGTCGCGCCTTGGCCGACTCGCTGAGCAGAGCCGCACCCTTGAACGTGATCGTATCGATCTGCATACAGACAGAGTCGTCGACCGGCGCTTCCGGCGTTTGCGCTTGCGGAATTTCGATCTGCTGCGGCTGGCGCTCCAGCATCTCTTTATGCTGCTTCTCGAGCTGCCGCTGGCGCTCTTCCTCGCCGCGCACAATCTGTTCCTGCTGGCGAAGAGAGTCCGCCGTGGGTGAGGGATACACCGGGCGGGGGCAGAATATGCAGGCGGCTATCGCCAATACGCTGAAGAGCGCGGTGCGGCAGGCGACAGAAAACAATGCTCTCGTCTTCATCTTTGCCTTCAAATGTCAGCATCAACCAACAAAATTATAGTTATATAAGCTGTCCACCGAGAGAATTTAAAGCAGCAATATCCAATCAATCTCTACAATTAATAATCCTATCGTCGGGGCAATCCCCAACGCGTGAGGCTGTTTCATCAGTCAGAACCAGAACAAGTTGGTAAGGAGTACGCAGAAAACGGCCTACCGCCGCCAATCAGTTCAGTCAATAGCTTATGCTGTTTGTATTTATTGATCCTATTCAGCAAGAGGGCGTAGCAATAGAATAGCTGTTATCCGACTAAAACCATAGGAAAGCTCAAATCAAGACATAGAGGCAGAGAGGGGAGGAATTGGCGGTGCGGAAAACGCAAGTGATCTTTGCGAAGGATTGGCATTATGAATAGAAAATAATCGGAGGGAAGGCGGAGGGATGGGAGATGAAAGCTGCGAAGGGAGATCAGCGTCGGCCAGATCCAGGCCAGCGCGTGGAAAAGGGTCAGGACACGGTCTATGCAGATGTTCAGCCGATTTCGTCCGGGTTCGACGATGTACACGTGCGCTTATGACACACGATCTGGTGTTGAGGGTATGAGCCTCTATTGACGACGGCCCTTCCTGCTGTGTAGTTATTGCAATCCTGGAGTAAGGGCGCACCCACGGGTTGCCAAGGATGGAGCCTCCTCGGAGGCAGTAGGCAACGGTGCATAGTGATTGTGCGGATTATGTCCACCGTCTGGATTCATCGACACGCAAGTGTCGCTCCCACCTTGGGACGGGTCAATGTAGGCCCAGGGTGCGTAGACCAAGAGCGGACCATCCTTACCTGCAATCACATCGCCAGATTCCAGGACCACCAAACCGCTCCCACATCAACACGACTACCAGAGGGTTGGTGTGCATAGCCCTGGCGGTTGTTAGATTCCCCAGGAGCACCGGGGTTTGGTCTCTGCTCCCACCGTGGGTCGGGAAAGTGTAGCCCCATGGCGTGTAGCGCAAGTCCGTATCTGACTAAGGCTTGCTGCATCAGAGACCTTTCCGCCACCATCGCTTGCTTGGAATTACTGGCAAGTTGCGCTTCAGACTTCACGTTGATTCGAACCAAGTGCGGCTTGGCCGGATGCTCAAACCCTCGTGTCCTCCCCACTAGCCAGTCCACGCCCCTTTATGTATCGTCTTGACAGCTTGGATTATTTCACGCTGGTGCGAGCATGTCCGAGCTGCCCACACGATCAGCAAAAGGAAGCCCCCCCGCCCATGAATCAGCCCGCCCTTTCCGCCTTCATCTGGTCCGTTGCCGATCTCTTACGAGGTGACTACAAACAATCGGAGTACGGTAAAGTCATTCTGCCCTTCACGGTGCTCCGCCGCATGGACTGCGTTCTAAACAAGACCAAACCCGCCGTCCTGGCCGAATATGCCAATAAAAAAGCAGCGGGCGTGAACCCAGAACCGTATCTGCTCCGCAAGTCTGGTCAGAATTTTTATAATACCTCGCCCATGGACATGGACAAATTGCTTGGTGCACCGGACGACATCCGCGAGAACCTGACGAAGTATATCCAGTCCTTCTCTCCCGCCGTGGAGGACATTTTTGAACGCTTCGACTTCTTCACACAGATCGACCGGCTGGCGAAATGCAGCCTGCTCTACCTTGTGGCCGAGCGCTTCGCGCAGATTGATCTGCATCCGGCCGAGGTGAGCAATGCGCAGATGGGCTTGGTGTTCGAGGAACTCATCCGTAAGTTCTCAGAGATTTCTAACGAAACAGCCGGAGAGCACTTCACCCCGCGCGAGGTCATTCGGCTCATGGTTTCCTTGCTGTTCGTGGAGGATGAGGGCGAACTCACCAACACCAGTGCCGTGCGCACGATTTATGACCCCACGGCGGGCACGGGGGGTATGCTCTCCGTTGCCGGGGAGTACCTGGCTGAGCGCAATCCCAAGGCCCGGCTGACCATGCACGGCCAAGAGCTAAACGACGAGTCCTATGCCATTTGCAAGGCCGACATGCTCATCAAGGGTCAGGATATCGCCAACATCGTGCCCGGCAACACGCTCTCCGACGATGGGCACCTATACAAGACCTTCGACTATATGCTCTCCAATCCGCCCTTTGGCGTCGAGTGGAAGAAGATCGAGAAGGAGGTGCGCAAGGAGCACGAACAGTTGGGTCACAGCGGACGCTTTGGGCCTGGCCTGCCGCGTGTGTCTGATGGCTCCCTGCTGTTCCTCCTGCACCTTTGTAGCAAGATGCGCCACGTGGACCAGGGCGGGTGCCGCTTCGGTATCGTGCTCAACGGCTCGCCGCTCTTCACAGGCGGAGCTGGCAGCGGCGAGAGCGAAATCCGCCGCCACGTGCTGGAGCTTGACCTTGTGGAGGCCATCATCGGCCTGCCCACAGACATGTTCTACAACACCGGCATCTCCACCTATGTCTGGATTCTCACCAACCGCAAGCCCGCCGAGCGCAAAGGCAAAGTGCAGCTCATCGACGCCAGTAGCTTCTGGCAGAAGATGCGCAAAAGCCTGGGCAGCAAGCGCAAAGAGCTTTCGGACCAGCACATCGCGGATATCACCCGGCTGTTTAAGGGCTTCAGCGAGGCCAAGCTCGCCACCGTGCTGGATGAGGGCGGCAAGGAAATAGATCGTCGCATTCTCACACCCGGCGATGCTGCCCCTGAAGCTCCGACAGGAGGCAAGGTGAAGCTTGCGCCTCTCTCGCGCATCTTCAAGACTCAGGACTTTGGCTATCGCACCATTACCGTAGAGCGCCCCCTGCGCGACGAAGCGGGCAAGATCGTGCTGGGCCAGAAGGGCAAGCTGAAGGGCAAGCCGCAACCAGACAGCAGCCTGCGCGACACCGAAAACGTCCCCCTGGCCGAGGACGTGGACGCCTACTTCAAGCGCGAGGTGCTGCCACATGCGCCGGACGCTTGGATTGACCACAACAAGACCAAGGTGGGATATGAGATTCCCTTTAACCGCCACTTCTACGTGTTTGAGCCGCCGCGCCCGCTGGCCGAGATCGACGCGGACTTGCTGGTGGTCACGGACCGCATCCTGGCCATGATCGAGGGGCTGACGGCATGAGCGAGATCGTCATCTATGCCGGTGAGGCTGACAGCGGCAAAGCCGTGGAAGTGCGCGTGGACCGTGACACGGTGTGGCTCTCGCAACGGCAACTCGCAGAGCTGCTCCAAACCACTTCTGATAACATCGGCCTGCACCTCAAAAACATCTACGCCGACGATGAATTAGCCGAAGAGGCAACTGCCGAGGAAATCTCGGTAGTTCAAACCGAAGGCAAACGCGAAGTCAGTCGCCGAGTTAAACATTACAACCTCGATGCCATCATCTCCGTGGGATATCGCGTCAATTCTAAACGCGGCGTCCAGTTCCGCCAGTGGGCCACGCGCATCCTGCGCGAGCACTTGGAGCGCGGCTATACCCTGAGTCAGCACAAGCTGGCCCAGCTAGGACTGGAAGAGGCTCGGCAGGCCCTGGAGCTGCTTTCCCGCACGCTTACCAGTCATTCCATGGTGACGGACGCCGGGCGCGACGTGCTGGCGCTCATTGTGGGCTATGCCAAGACCTGGCGGCTGCTCCAGCAATATGACGAGGGCACTCTGGGCCTGCCGGAAACCTGCCGCCCATCGCGCGGCGTGCTGGAATACGCGACGGCCCAGGCGGCCATCGGCCAGCTCAAGGCCGAGCTGGTGGCCCGGCGCGAGGCCACGGACCTGTTTGGCCAGGAGCGCGGCCAGGAGTTGGCGGGCATTTTGGGCAATCTTGAGCAGACCATGTTTGGCGAGGAGCTTTACAAGAGCCGCGAGGAAAAAGCCGCCCACCTGCTGTACTTTGTCATCAAGGACCACCCCTTCGCCGACGGCAACAAGCGTATCGGTTCCTTTCTGTTCCTGCTTTATTTGGACCAGCAGGGCATAAGCATGAACCTCAAGGTCGAGGCCCTCACCGCTCTGGCCCTGCTCATCGCCGAGAGCCCGCCGACTAACAAGGACCTTATGGTGCGGCTGGTGGTGAACCTGCTGGTGGACCGCGCGGCGGTGGGGAGCGTCCAGTGAGCTTCCCGCGCTACGAGAAGTACAAGGACTCCGGGGTGGAGTGGCTGGGCGAGGTGCCGGAGCATTGGGATTTGAGACGCCTCGGACATCACTTTATTGAGCGTCGCCAGAAGGTTAGTGACAGGGATTACGCCCCTTTGTCCGTTACTAAGAATGGAATTGTGCCGCAACTAGAGACGGCGGCCAAAACCGACGACGGCGACAATCGCAAACGGGTATGCGCTGGCGACTTTGTCATTAACTCGCGATCAGACAGAAAAGGATCGTCTGGGCTTTCTCCGTATGATGGCTCGGTATCCTTAATTAGCACCGTGTTAGATCCACGTGGTATCGTCGGCGAGTTTGCTCACCAACTTCTGCGAAGCATCCCTTTCCAAGAAGAATTCTATCGCTTTGGTAAAGGTATCGTGGCCGACCTCTGGAGCACCAACTATTCAGAGATGAAGAACATCTCGCTCGCCATTCCTTTGCCAAAAGAACAGACCGCCATCGCTGCCTTCCTCGACCGCGAAACCGCTAAGATCGACGCCCTCGTGGCTGAGCAGGATCGGCTCGTCGCCCTTCTAACGGAGAAGCGCCAGGCGGTCATCTCTCACGCCGTAACCAAAGGCCTGAACCCGGACGCTCCCATGAAGGACTCGGGCATTGAGTGGTTGGGCGAGGTGCCGGAGCATTGGGGGGTGGCTGCGCTGAATTATCGTTATGAGGTGGCGCTCGGGAAAATGCTCGATGAAAAGCGCATCACGGGTGAGCATCTGGCACCATATTTGAGAAATGCTGACGTGCAGTGGGGCTATATCAAAACAGACGATCTCCCCGAAATGGATTTCAAAGATGCAGACCTTGAGAGGTATTCCCTCAAGCCAGGCGACTTGCTAGTGTGTGAGGGTGGAGATGTGGGGCGCGCAGCCATTTGGCGGGGGGAACTGCGCGAGTGCTATTACCAGAAAGCCCTTCACCGACTACGTCCGACATCCGCCGCGTCAGATGCCGCAGACTTCCTTTACTACGCTCTGTACGGATCAGCGAAAAGTGGTCGTTTCACAGCAATGGAAGGGAAATCTACGATAGCTCATTTAACTGCTGAAGCATTACGCCGATACTATTTCATTTTTCCTCCCTTGGAAGAACAGCAGGCCATCGCAGCTTACCTTGACCACGAAACCGCACGCCTCGACGCCCTCACCAAGGAGGCCGAACGAGGCATTGAGTTACTCAAGGAGCGCCGCGCCGCGCTCATCTCTGCCGCCGTGACGGGCAAGATTGACGTGCGTGGACTGGCAATGGAGGAATGACGTATGCTCGCCGCTGTTCTTCACGGAAAAGCAGGAACCGTCACTCTCGACGGGCGAATTCAGAGCTGGAGGGAAGTGTTCCGACAGCGGGAAGACCTGCTGACCTCCGTGTTTTTTGGTCGTCTCCGATATTTCTCTGAAAGCGCTCGGCAAAAAGTTCTGGCATTGCTCATTGGTGAGGAAAATGCTGAAGGGCTTGGGTCTCTCAGAGACATTGAGTATTGGCCCAAATTTTACGGCCTCGCAGACCGAACTGGCTACGTGGAGCCGGATGTTTTGCTCAGCTTTGAATCCGGAACACTGCTGGTTGAGGTCAAGCCACCATGGACCTCCCAGTCTCGGCAGCAGTGGACGGATGAGATTTCGGGGCTGCTCAAATCTGACGAACGACCTGAAATTCTGCATTTTCTCGCCTTAGGAGGCAATGCCCCTGGCTGGAAGAAAGTCAAAGAGGACCTCGAAGAACAATTCTCAGATGAATGCCGTCTGCGAATCCATGTCGTGGACTGGGAAAGCCTGAACAGATCGATACGGCTCTTGCTGGAGCAGGCAGAGGGACACGACCAAGCAGTTTTCGAGGACTGGCTCAAGGCATTTACCCTCTATGGGCTTTCAACGCCGATGAAACCGTTCGAGGACTTGCTCCCGCTGGCCAAGGGGATGCGGTCAGACTGGCCGAAAATGGTCACGGGTTGGGATCGCACGATCCAACTTGTCGCCCCCAAAAACAATCCTGGCGTAGATCTGTTGCCCACCTGGAGCCCAATCATGAGCTTGGCACATCCATTCGCAAGGGAGGATCTTAAATGGCCGTGAGCAAGGAAGATGCTGGCATCTTGGTAGAGCAGTTGCAGCGCGCCCACAGACTCTCTGTCGCATATTATCGGCGAATGCTACCGATGCTTGATGATATTGCCCGTCAGCTGGACTGCCAGTTTCATAGCTGGAGTCCTGCGTATTTCGCCCCGCCATGCAAAAAAACGGTTAATCCTAACGACCGATGGGCGTGGGACTTTGTGCCCTTGGTGGTGCCAGAGTTTTGTTATGCCAAGGCCAATGGAAATCGTACGGAGGTCATTGTCTCATTAATACCCTCGCTTGATGAAGCCGTGGATATCGATTTTCGCTCGAAAAATGGCATAATTGGGCAACCCGATCCAGTGACCCTGCCCCCCGGGCGTGGGCAATTTTTCGCTGCGGTTTATTATCCAGAAGGCACTGCAAAGGACAACTTTCCACAATGCTACCGTGACGCGAAGTGGCCGGAAGCGGGGCAAGGGATACAAGAAGTTGGGGAATCCATGAAAGCAATTAGCTTTGAATGGGCTTTGGCGGATGTCCTCCACGCCCCTGACCTTGTCGTTAAGGCATTGGCGCAGCACGTCAGTTTCAACCCGGTATCCTAGGCGATGCGTTCTGCACCTCAGCTATGAACCCGACAGAATCACGGATCATGCGCTGAAATATTTGGAGGCCCAATGAGTGACATCAAACTCTTTCGCACCGGCCCAGAGGGCGTGGCCGAACTCAAAGGCCAATCTATGGCCCTGGAGCGCTCTCTCCAGGCGCTCATGGAGAAGAACCTAGAGACACTCCTTGGTGTCCGCTTCCTGGCGTCCGAGCACTCCACTGGCCCCAAGCACAAGGGCCGCATCGACACCCTGGGGGTGGACGAGAACGGCTGTCCGGTCATCATTGAGTACAAGCGCGCCACCAATGAGAACGTCATCAACCAGGGTCTGTTCTACCTGGATTGGCTGATGGACCACCAAGCCGAATTCAAGCTGTTGGTGCTGGAGAAGTATGGCAAAGATGCGGCAGACAGCATCGAATGGTCTGGGCCTCGTCTCCTCTGCATTGCCGGGGATTTTACCCGCTATGATGAGCACGCCGTGCGGCAGATGAACCGCAACATCGAGTTGATCCGCTACCGCCATTTCCCGGAGGGCTTCCTCATTCTAGAGCGGGTGAATGCCGTCAGCGCCGAAGCCGTGGCCCCCGTTTCACCCAATCCGGTGCAGAAGCATCAATACAAGAGCGTTTCCGAATTCCTGGGGCAGGCACCTGTTGCATTGAAAGAGCTGTATCAAGCCTTAGAGGACACGTTGCTAGCTCTGGGCGACGACGTTGAAAAGAAGGTTCTTAAACACTATATCGCATTCAAGCGTATAAAAAATTTCGTGTGCGTTGAGATCAAGATTCAAAACAAGTGCCTTCTGATTTACTGCAAATGTCCGACAACGCCTGATAACATGATCGAAGGGTTTACTCGTGATGTGGGCAACCTGGGGCACTTTGGGACTGGGAATCTAGAGGTTACCATTTATACACGGGAAGACATTACGCGGGCACAGCGGTTTTTTGAACAGAGCTACCAAGAGAATTGATCCTAACCTGTACACTTCGAGGTGACACATGGTTATGTATTCCCCGGAGCGAATGCTTCAGGATTATGTAGAGCGCACACTGAAGAACATTATCTGTATTAAGAGAATAGCTGAAAATCGCCCAACAGAAGCATTTGAAGTGACGGAGATGATAAATGCTCTTCTTGGCATCATTGTGTTTCCACAGCAAATTGGAAGGGCAATGATCTCGAAGCAACCGGTTTCTTCACTTCTTGATGGGCGATGGCCACCATCCGTTCTCTCGATGAGCAATGACTTTGCAACATTACAGCACCTCATGCATGGTATGAGGAACTCAATAGCTCATGGTAATATTTCTTTTACACCAAACGAAAAGGGCGACATCGATTACGTAACGTTTTCCGGTAAATACAAAAGAAATCGCAAGTACAGGAAATGGGAGATGTCTATGCCTGTGGCAGAAATCTCTACGTTTGTCGTCATGCTATGTGAGCTATTCTCAACGAGTAAGGCACAAACGTGCTTTACGCGCCGTGCTGTCCCCAACCGCCACTAAGCATTAAAGCTGGCCCACCATGAGCACCCTCCACAAAGAAATTCACCTTGAAACAGAAATCTGCGAGCACTTGGCCGCGCACGGCTGGCTCTATGCCGAGGGTGACGCCAAAACCTACGACCGGGAGCTTGCCCTGTTTCCTGCGGATATCCTCGCCTGGGTGCAACAGACGCAGCCCAAAGCCTGGGAGACGCTGGTCAAAAACCATGGGGCAAGCGCTGGGGTGGCTCTTGTGCAGCGCGTCCGGCAGGTGTTGGACCAGCAGGGAACACTTGAAGTGCTGCGCCACGGCGTGGACATGGTCGGGCTTAAGCAGTCTTTGCCCTTGGCGCAGTTCCGGCCAGCCCTTGCGATGAACCCGGACACCGTGGCCCGCTATGGCGCGAACCGCTTGCGCGTGGTGCGGCAGGTGCATTACTCCCAGCAGAACGAAAACGCCCTCGACCTCGTGCTCTTCCTGAACGGTATCCCCGTGGCCACGACGGAGATCAAGAGCGACTTCACACAGTCGGTTGAAGACGCGGTGGATCAGTACCGCTTCGACCGTGACCCACATCCCAAAGGTAAGGTCGCCGAGCCACTGCTATCCTTTCCCAATGGTGCGCTGGTGCATTTTGCCGTGAGCAATAGTGAAGCGCTCATGACCACAAGGCTGAGAGGCCCCCAAACGCACTTCCTGCCCTTCAACAAGGGTAACGACGGCGGGGCGGGCAATTCGCCTGATCCCATGGGGCACGCCACAGCATACCTGTGGGAAGAGATCTGGAAACGCGAAAGTTGGCTGGAGATTCTGGGGCGCTACTTGGTCACCGAGCGCGACAGCAAGAAACAGATCAAGGCGCTCATTTTCCCCCGCTACCATCAGCTTGACGCCACGCGGAAGCTTCAGGCCGCCATCTTGGAACGTTTTCAGTCCCAGGATGTGAGCGGAAGGTTCCTCATTCAGCACTCGGCAGGGTCCGGCAAAACATACTCCATCGCCTGGACGGCGCATTTCTTGGCCGACCTGCACGACACATCGAACACGAAGCTGTTCGACACAGTCCTTGTGGTCTCGGACCGCACGGTGCTGGACGCTCAGCTACAAGAGGCCATCTTTAGCTTCGAGCGCACCACCGGAGTAGTGGCCACCATCACCAACGAGTCGAGCAGTAAGAGCAAGGCCTTGGCCCAGGCGCTCTCCGGCAACAAGAAGATCGTGGTCTGCACCATTCAGACCTTCCCCTTCGCCTTAGAGGCCGTGCAGCAGCTTGCCGCTACCCAGGGCAAACGGTTCGCCGTCATCGCGGACGAGGCGCACTCCTCACAGACAGGCGATGCGGCGGCCAAACTCAAGGCAGTACTGAGTGCTGAAGAGCTGGCGGAGCTGAACGATGGGGGCGAGGTTTCAACAGAGGACATGCTGGCTGCCGGTATGGCCGTTCGAGCCGCGCGCAAGGGCATAACCTACGTGGCCTTTACCGCTACCCCCAAATACAAGACGTTGGAGCTATTTGGCCAGCGTCCACAGCCTGACCAGCCCGCCGGGCCGGGAAACCTTCCCGAACCGTTTCATATCTACTCCATGCGCCAAGCCATCGAGGAAGGCTTCATCCTCGACGTACTGCGCAACTACACCCCCTTCAAGACGGCCTTCCGGCTAGCATACAAGGGTGAGGAGTTCGACGAGAAGCAGGTGGAGCGGAGTGAGGCCCTCAAAGGCATCATGCGCTGGGTGCAGCTGCATCCGTATCACATCGACCAGAAGGTGCAGGTGGTGGTGGAGCACTTCCGCAGCACCGTGGAGCCGCTCCTGACAGGCCGAGCAAAGGCCATGACCGTAGTGAGCAGCCGCTTGGAGGCCGTGCGGTGGAAAACCGCTATGGACGGCTACATCAAGAGCCAGGGCTATAAGATCGGTACCCTCGTAGCCTTCTCCGGCGAGGTGAATGACCAGACGTCCGGCCCGGAGCCTTTTACCGAGAGGAGCAAGGAACTCAATCCGACACTGCTAGGCAGGGACCTGCGCAGGGCCTTCGCCACCGACGAGTTCTCCATCATGATCGTGGCCAATAAGTTCCAGACCGGCTTTGATCAGCCGTTGCTCTGTGGAATGTATGTGGACAAGCGATTGGCGGACATCCAGGCAGTACAGACGCTCTCGCGTCTTAATCGAGCCCATCCTGGCAAGGATACTGTCTACGTGCTGGACTTCTGCAATGAGCCTGGTGAAGTGTTGAAGGCTTTTAAGAAGTACCACACCACTGCCGAGTTGGAAGGAATCACAGATCCCAACATTGTGCTAAATCTGCGCGCCAAGCTGGATGCCTCCGGCCACTATGACCGCCCGGAAGTCGAGCGTGTGGTTACCGCAGAACTGAATCCCAAAGCCAAGCAAAGCGATTTGAGCGCCGCAGTCGCCCCGGTGGCTGACCGCCTCCTGAAGCGCTACAAGGCTGCAAAGGCAGCTCTGAGCATAGCCCAAGGCGAAAAAGATGAGACTGCCAGCGACGAGGCAAGCGACACCATGAATGCGCTCACCTTGTTCAAGCGGGACATGGAGGCCTTTCAGCGCATGTATGCGTTCCTGTCGCAGGTCTTCGACTATGGCAACACGGACATCGAGAAACGGTTCATCTTCTTCAAGCGGTTGCTGCCCCTGCTTGAGTTCGGACGTGAGCGCGATGGAGTGGACTTGAGCAAAGTCGTTCTGACGCATCACAATTTGAAGAATCAGGGCAAGGTGACGCTCCCCCTGACCGAGGGCGAAACGCCCAAGATCAAACCCATGACCGAGTCGGGCGAAGGTGAGGTGCAGGAGAAAGAGAAGGCGCAACTCGCGGAGATCATCGCTAGGGTTAACGATCTGTTCGAAGGAGAGCTGACCGACGATGACCGGCTTGTTTACGTGAATAATGTGCTCAAGGGGAAGCTGCTCGAATCGGAAATGCTTGTGCAGCAGGCCAAGAGCAACACGAAAGAACAGTTTGCGAACTCGCCGGACCTGGCACGTGAGATCATGAACGCCATCATGGATGCTTTGGCTGCACACACTACGATGAGCAAGCAGGCGATAGACTCAGAGACGGTCCGAGCAGGCTTGAAAGACGTGCTGCTGGGGCCAGGGCAGCTGTATGAGAAGTTAAGAGCGCAGGAAGTAGGTATGAGCTGATTGGGTACCGATAACGCTCTGTGGTGGTTGGATGCTCTGGCCCAATTCTGTCACACGTACGGTTACACCCTCCGGCACCATGAGCGACGGCCATACTGGCAAAGGGGCGCTGCGTTTACGTGGCGAGGGCTGAAGAAGACGTGGGAGCGACAAAGGATGCCGCCTCTGCATAATATTGGGTCTCTTCATCAGAGCTAGCAGGTCGGAAGGAAATTACTCGAATTGTCCGGCCATCATCCCGCCAAGTGCATACAGCAAGGATCACTTCGCCTTGGTATTCAGCCAGCACCATGAATCTTGGCTCGCCTCCTTCTTCAAAATCGTCACTAAATATAGCAAATATTCTCTCGAACAGCATACTGTGGAGGATGTCGGCCATGCAGTCTAATGCGTACCGATGCTTGTTGAAATTGCTTTCCCACTTGTTGGGGGTCGAAGTCTATCATGATACTTGAAGTTATCATGTATGTCACTACGACCGCCTTGTGATGCTGTTGCTACATTGAATCGTTCGCGTCTCTCCGCTCAAAATATTCCAATTGTCCACTCTTCATCCCGCCTTCGGGCCTCACTAATAATCTGCTGCAGAGCTTGGTGTTGCTGGCGGGACCAGGCCCTGACACTACCGGAAGGGTGACTAAACCACTCTTCCAGAAGAGGGAGGTAGGACGTGAGGTATGGTACCATGGAACCACAGAAAAGCCCGGAGACAAGCCTAGAAGCAATTGAGCTAAGCACTCCAGGAATGTCTCCAAACTCTGCCACCATTTGCTGGAGAGTGGGGTGCCACGCGGGCTGTTCGCCCGAACGATCAAGGATCGGTAACCAACTGACAACAAAAGGGGCGCGCTCGGCAGGTGTTTCGCGTATCCAGGGCAAATAGAGTCCTGACGGTAACACAGCGAGGATGCCCCCTTGGGTGTAGTCATCTCTTGCTGGGGCACAGAGACTTGTAAGCCTATACTTCTCAATGCCGCTGGATGTCAGGGCTGTTGATAGGACGTTCCAGACGACCTCAGGAAATAGCTGGACTAAGCGAGCGAGAATTTCCCCCGTCACATGGTCAAACCTAGAGAATAGAGATGTGACCGAGTTCGCCAAGACGAGGGATTGCCGAACCATCGTCTTTGCAAAATCTTCATCAACCAAGCCTCTTCTGTCGAGGAACTTAAAGAGCTGGCCATAGGCGTAGTCCGTATTGCGAGTGGAGACAGACTCCTTGAATAGACGTTCGTCTCCCATGACCGCATAGGCCTTCTCCACCATAGCGCAAGGAAGAAGCCCTCGACCCTGCATATAAAGAAGTAGTATATGCAGTATCGGCCAAAGGGCATTCGCTCCTGTTGCACCGACTCGTGCAAGAAATTCCAAAAGCGCTTCGGATGTGATTCCTTTCAGCCGCTGCCCGCACCCCAAGAAATCACAGTCTTCGGCATTGATCTTTCCAGCGACCAAAAGATCGTAGACGGTGTCAAGGTCGCTCTCCTGAAGTGCGCAGCAGCACACCCACTCGATGGGGCTTACAGGTACCCCTTCTAACTTTAGAGCCATCGCTAGACATGTTCTGGCCATCTCAGTGTCTCGTCGGTCGCATCCACGAAGCAAGCCTTGCAGCACCTTCCAGTTTACTGGTTCGGTTTGTTTCACAGCGATCTGGATCGCCTTAGCAAAAAGTTTCACAGGATCAGAGATCACCTCGGCCAATCGAACGGCGAACGGCTCAGGCGACTCTAGTTTTGCCCCTAGGAGGGAGGTGACGGCCCGTTCTACAAGTTCTGCATCCTCAACAATGCTATCTGCTAACGCCGCTGCCTGTCTCTGCGAGTACTCATAATCGTCTCCGCCTTCTCCTCCCTGATAATTCACATCGGGGTCGTTAAGGTCCGCTGCAAAGAACTTTGAATAGAGCAGGGCCTGCTCGACAGGGTCGGTGGGGAATAGCTCATCGAAAAGGGCACGGACCATCTGAGCTAAGTCATCGGGAGACTTCCTGCGGTCGAAGTAGAGCCATGTGTTGACTCCCTTAATAGCCTCAGGCCAGAATCCGATATGGACTATGACGCGACCGATTATTGCTTTGACGTCATCAATCAGATTTGGGCAGAGGAGTGTCCGTATGTGTTGCCCCAAAAGTTCTCTTGCTTTTTCGGCATATTCGTCAGCTGAGCAAGCAATGTCCGTTAGTCTTTGAAGCCCCTGGCGGTGGAAATCATAGACTTGGCCCCAGGTGGCGGGCTGCCAGTCTTGCAAAGGAGTGCAGCTTCCGATGCTTTCACTTCCGAGGGTGCGTGAGAAATTCTGCCGATCGAGGATATTACCGAGAGCTTCAATGCACACTTGACGAATCTTAGAGAGTCCAGATCCTAAGCCTGAATCAAGCACCTGGAAACGCAACTTCGGTTCGGCCTCAGTTCCACTCAGGTGCAGTTTGAAGAGCTGGAGGAATTGCCCCGTCGCGTTGTTTCCAAGCCGCTCCTCAGTTTCCGCGCCAGCCAAGTGCATGAGCAGGGTGGCAGCAGACACGAATGAAGAGCGCCTAAAGACGAGCCTTTCCAAAGCCCACACAAGGTGGCGGCGGCCTGGACCAACGGTTGCGAGATCCTCCTGCTCCATTCCTCCAAATACACTATCAATCGTTGTCATGGCCAAGTCAGGATCGACATGCACAAGCTTACTCAGGCACTCCGAGCCGAAATCAGTATTCAACGCCTTCAGGTTGCCCAGATTGCTTTCCGACAGGAGCCGTTGCGCGAAGGCCCGAGCGAGCTCAAAAGAATCGAGCCACCTCAAACGCGCCAAGAAGTTGAGCCGGAGCGACTCCTCCGCCTGTAGGAACACGTTAAACAGTTTGTCTGGTTCGAGAACATTCAAACGGCGCGCAGCAAGGCGTGCTGCGAGCGGAAGGGGCTGAACTTGAATGTAGTTCCCGCGCCGGAGCACGACGCCACGCGATTCAAAGCGCATGAGATGCTGGAGCATGTCATCTGCCGTTAGTTCAGCCAGGTGCTCCGCTACAAAAACAAGGTTCGCACGAGCTTTTCCCGCAATCCCAAGCACATCAAACATGCTAGCGACTTCAAGGGCCTTAGCTGCATCGGCATTCTGCGATCCGCGACCCCAGATGATCCGATTGAGCAGTTCCTCAACGGAGGTCAACGGCTCTCGGTTCTCTTTGAGGGCCTCAGCGGCGGCAACGGCCATGCGAGGGAATCCCGATGCGAGGGTTTGGATAAAAGATATGTCCCCGCTGGAAAGTTCTTTCCCGCATTGCTTTGCTATTTCTTCAATCAGGTTGCTTGAGGCGGGTTCAAGGCGGATTACCTGAGTCTTGAGTGTTGCCTGAATATGTGTCTCAATATCGATGGTTATGATCCTGAGCTTTGAACCCTTGCGCTCAGCGATCTCCTGGAGTTCCTGGTGCGCCGCATCCGGGCATTCATCAATCACGAAGATGGCATCTTTCCCCTCATCTGCCAGGGAAAGGGCAAGGTGGTTAACTTGCTCTTCGGACATGCCGTAGTCTGCGAAGATCACTGCGTTTGCGTTGATTGCTTCCATCAAGCCTGTTGCTGGGGATAACAATGCATGAGCGAAACGTGTTTTGCCAAAGCCAGATGGCCCAGCAATACGCAGGATGTGCTGAGCCTTGTTTAAGTGGAGTAAGGCACGTTTTGAGACGTCCTCAAAGGTCTCGACGGCTTCTTCATCCTTTGGTGAAAGGTTCTGTCTCTCTTCGACCCAATGGATGTTGAAGCGTGGAGACTTATCCTCGACCCATTCGGAACGTGAAATCGTCGGGGATTTTGACCATTGAGTCAAAGATTGGAGTCCGCCAAGATTCCTGCCGTATGTTAGCTCATGAAGCCAGACTATGATGCTAATATGCTGATTGACCCAGTTGGCAATCTTGTTTGCGTCAAGGATGCGGATCGCAACGCAGCTATCAGGGTTAAGGCCTGCCTCCGTGAAGCCTTCGCGGATTGCTGCTTCACCATTTTGAATGGCGCGCCCCGTCATTGCGGCAGAAGTGAACAGAATGTAGCTGCCGCCTTTTGTGGCAACCTCTAGCGGGGCATCGTTGGGCTCGATGGGGCTTCCCCTCTTTCCAGACCCTTTCTTCCACACCTCGGCTTTCAAAGCCGCAGTATTGAGTTTTGTTGCTTTGGACTGGAACACACAGAATCTTGAGGGTAAAAAATCGGTGCTCGGCGCGCCTCCGGTCCACTCAACTCTTCCGTCTTCACCACCGTCTGGAACGGTGATCTGCATCGCCACAGATACCTCAGAAAGCGGAATCCCGGATTGTTGGGCTTCAGCGAGGAGCAGTCTGCGCATGAGATCGACGAGGGCGGTGCTGGACAGTGCCACAATTTGTTGAGGGGTAACTTCGAGCATCATGTGAAAAGGAATACGACGATAGATATCCAGGCACAAGTGAGAACTGTGGAAAGGGGAGTGCCGTCAGCCTGAAGAGACATTGTCGCATATGATCGAAGTGGAGATCACCTGGGAGGAGTCTACACTTGGGTTAAGGTGAGGCTTTGATCATTGTCTTGGTGCAAAAGTAGTACAGGGGTAGTACAAAATCAGGGTCGCTACAGAAAAAGCCCCGCCGCGAACTTCCTCGTTCGCCAGCGGGGCTTACTGTTTCCTTGGTGCCCAGGGCGGGGCTCGAACCCGCATAACCCGAAGGTTGAGGGATTTTAAGTCCCTTGCGTCTACCAGTTTCGCCACCCGGGCAGCCGGGGATAGATACCATCGGCTGCAACAGCGCGCAACAGCAAGTCTTCCGCGCAAAGGGCGTTCTTGCGCCTGCCTTGCTAGGCGTGTTACGTCTGGGGCGTCCTTCTTGCCACCGCATCGGCATTCTAATCCCGGAGAGGTTGACCATGCGCAAATGCACTGTCTTCGCCGTCGTCCTGCTGGCGCTTCTGTCGTTCGTCATGGCTATCCCGGCTGCCCAGGCCGCAAAGAGCGGCAAGGTCCGCGTCGCCTTTGTCCTGCTTGGCAACATCGATGACCAGGGCTGGAACACGGCCCAATTCGACGGCATCGAGATGTTAAAAAAACGCCTCGGCAAGCGGGTGGATATCGCTTTCACCCAGAACGTGTCCGATCCGGCCGAGGCCGAGCGCGTCTTCCGCGACTATGCGCGCAAGGGCTACGACATGATCTTCGGCACCACCTTCGGGCACATGGAGCCCATGCTCAAGGTGGCTGCGGAATACCCGAAAGTGCGGTTCATGCATTGCGCGGGCAATAAAACCCTGCCCAACCTGGGCGTGTACATGGTGCGCATCGAGCAGGGGGACTATTTGGCGGGCTACACAGCCGGGCTCATGGGCTATAGGAACGTGGGTACCGTGGCCACGCAGCCCATCCCGGAGGTGGCGCGCGGCATCAACGCCTTCACGCTGGGACTTGTGCGCGGCTTGAACGAAAGCGGGACGAAGTACGATCCCGCCCGCGTCAACACGGTGGTCTGGCTGAACTCCTGGCGCGACGCCGCGCACGAGACGTCGCTTGCCGAGGAATTGGCCGCGCAGGGGCACGACCTCATCCGCGCAATGGCCGATACCTCCGACTCCTCCAAAGCCGCCTGTGGCAAAGGGGTGCCCGCCATCGGCTACGGCACCGATTCCGCCCGGCACGGCGCGGGCTGCGCGCTGACCTCCACCACATTCGAGTGGGGTCCCGTGTATGTCAGGATCGTGCGGCAGGTTTTGGCTGGAACGTGGAAAAGCGGCGAGGTCTTCACCGGTTTCGAGGGCGGCGGCGTGGGGCTCGCGCCCTTCGGCAAGGCCGTGCCGAAGGCTGTCCGGGCAAAGGTGCTGGCGCTCAAGGCCAAAATGGCCAAGGGCGAGGACATGAGCTTTGCCGGGCCTGTTCTGGATCAGGCCGGGACGCTGCGTGTGCCCGAGGGCGCAAAGGCCACGGACGCGGAG
>Ga0209373_10001941_pt1 | contig 22338 bp, 15 predicted proteins | sample Higcelweek5metaG_FD_187173 | JGI IMG/M metagenome (GOLD analysis project Ga0209373, IMG submission 187173) | Freshwater pond sediment microbial communities from the University of Edinburgh, under environmental carbon perturbations - High... | ecosystem: Environmental > Aquatic > Freshwater >... | reverse complement strand
CCGGGCCGGGGTTTTTGGTCCGCGCTTGGGCACGGTCACAGTGAGCACGCCCTCGGACAAAGTTGCCGTGACGCAGCCGCCGTCGACGCCGGGGGGCAGCGAGAAGCGCCGCGCAAAAGTGCCGTGCGCGCGCTCCATCAATATATAGGCTGGCTCCGGTTCGTCCCGGTCAAAGGGGCGTTCACCGCGCACAACGAGGTCGCCGTCCGCAATCTCGACCACAACCTGCTCGGGCCGGACGCCGGGCAACTCCACTTGGGCGATTATGGCCTGGGGCGTTTCCAGCACATCTGCCGAGGGCGCCCACACATATCCGCCGACTCCCGTTTGGGTCTGCACGCTGCGAGCCTCGTCGAACAGACGCTCCATCTGCTGACGGAACGCGTCCATATTGCGCCACGAATCCCATTTGCCCATACGTCACCTCCGGGTGTTCTTTTTCAATTACGCAAATTCAAAGCCGGGCGCAATCGGGTGCCGCCGCCAATTTTGTTGCAAACAAATCAGGGAATGATAGAAAGAAGTTGTTGCAAACCAGGCATGAACGCAGTAGTAGGAATCATTCTTGGTTGAGAACGATAAATCCTGGGGGTTCTATGGACGCACTCATGCTTTCGCGGCTGCAATTTGCGGCTGCAACCATGTTTCACTTCTTGTTCGTACCGCTGACTTTGGGCCTTTCCGTGCTCATCGCCTGCATGGAGACAGCCTATGCGCGTACGGGCAAACCCGTGTACAGACGCATGGCCAAGTTCTGGGGCAAACTGTTCCTTATAAACTTCACCCTGGGCGTTGTGACCGGCATCACCTTGGAATTCCAGTTTGGAACCAACTGGTCGCGCTACTCCGCCTACGTGGGCGATATTTTCGGTTCTCTCCTCGCCATCGAGGCCACAGCGGCCTTCTTCCTCGAATCCACCTTCATCGGCGTGTGGCACTTCGGCTGGGACAAGCTTTCTCCCAAAGCCCACGCCATTACGGCCTGGCTTGTGGCTGGCGCCAGCAATCTTTCCGCCGTGTGGATCCTCATCGCCAACGGCTTCATGCAAAATCCGCTGGGCTTTGTGTTGCGCAACGGCCGCGCGGAGCTGGACGACTTTGTCGCGGTCATCACCAATCCCTGGGCCTGGAACGAGTTCGTGCACGTCGTGGCCGGCGGATTCTGCGTGGCCACGTTCTTTATTGCCGGCATCAGCGCCTGGCACCTTCTGCGCAAGCAGAATGAAGAGCTGTTCGCCAAGTCCATGCGCCTTGCTCTCACCGTGGGCTTCCTCGCCACGGTCGTCGTGGCCGTGCAGGGCCACATGCATGGCAACCTGGTGGCCAAGCTCCAGCCTGCCAAGATGGCGGCCATGGAGTCCCACTGGGAGACCGTGAAGAATGCTCCCATGTATTTGTTGCAGATTCCCGATGAAAAGAACGAGCGCAATCTGGTTCAGGCCCTGCCCGTGCCCTCGCTCCTCAGCATCCTGGCCTTCAGCGATCCCAATGCCGAGGTGAAGGGCCTGAAGGACTTCGCCCCCGCCGACCGCCCGCCCGTGGGCATCACCTTCATCGCCTTCCGCATCATGGTTGGCATCGGCACCCTGATGCCGCTGCTGATGCTCTTCGGCTTGTGGAAGCGTGACAATCTGGCGAGCGTTCCCACCTACCTCAAGGCCATGGTTTGGGCCATGCCCCTGCCGTATCTGGGCATGGAGGCCGGCTGGACCGTTGCCGAGGTGGGCCGTCAGCCTTGGATCGTGCAGGGCCTTATGCGCACGGCGGACGCCGTTTCGCCCATCACCGCCGGTCAGGCCGGCAGTTCCCTTGTGGCCATGGTCCTCTTGTACACCTTGCTCGGCGCAGCCGGTGCCTATCTGATGGTCACCGCCGCCCGCAAGGGTCCCCAGGACGCGTAAGGTCCCACAACCCAAACAACGCCAAGGAGTGAACGATGCTTGAGACTATTTGGTTTGTGCTCTGGGGAGTGCTCTGGGCCGGTTACTTTGTCCTGGACGGATTCGATCTGGGCATGGGCACCCTCATGCCTTTCCTGGCCAAGAATGAATTCGACAAACGCACTATCTACAACGCTGGCGGCCCCTTCTGGGACGGCAACGAAGTGTGGCTCATCGCCGCTGGCGGCGTGACCTTCGCGGCCTTCCCCCTGGCCTACGCCACCATGTTCAGCGGCCTGTACTCCGCGCTGATGCTGCTGCTCTTCGCGCTCATCATCCGCGGCGTCTCCTACGAGTTCCGCAGCAAGGTGGAGAGCGTGGGCTGGCGCAGCCTGTGGGACGCCTGCCACACGGTGGGCAGCTTCCTGCCCGCCCTGTTGCTGGGCGTGGCCTTCGCCAACCTCTTCCACGGCCTGCCGCTCGATGAGCAGCACGTCAATCAGTCCGGCCTCATCTACCTGCTGAACCCCTACGGCTTGCTCGGTGGCGTGTTCTTCGTGGCCATGTTCGCCCTGCACGGCGCCTTGTGGCTGGCCATCCGCGCCACGGGTGACATCAAGGCCAGGGCCGTTTCCGCAGCCGGCAAGCTGTGGCCTGCAGTGCTGGTGCTGGTGCTGGCGTTTTTGGCTTACTCCTTTGTGCACACGCAGCTCTTCGGCAACTACCTGAAGAACCCGCCCCTGTTCCTGATCCTGATCCTCGCCGTGGCCGGTTTGCTGGCCGCGCGCGTGTACCTGGCCGCCGGCAAGCTGTGGCTGGCCTGGACCGGCTCCGCCGTGTTCATCGCCTGCGTGGCCCTGTTCGGCGTTGTCGGCCTGTTCCCGGCCATCCTCATCTCCACCCTGAACCCGGCCTGGAGCCTGACGATCATGAACGCGTCCTCCTCGCCGCTGACCCTCAAGATCATGCTCGGCGTGGCGCTGGTCTTCGTGCCCATCGTCATCGCCTACCAGTTCTGGGTCTACAAGAACTTCAGCGGTCCCATCGAAGGCGAAAAGGAATTGGAATACTAGCCCAGGCGCCCCGCGCCCGGCATATGCGAAAGGCCGCTCCCGCTTAGGGGGCGGCCTTTTCGTTGGCGCAAAACTGGATAATTCGATCATTGCGGAGCGAAGCGCCCTACCCTTCCTGGCTGAGGGCATACCCGAGGCGAGGCCTGTGCACAGCAATCGCCCAAACGCACAGAAATAAGCCGCTAATACGGGCTGCGCTGAGGGTCTCGCAGCCCACAGCCGCATCAAAGCGAGCTGCGAAGGCTGCGCAGCTCACAGGGCCGCGTCAAAGCGAGATGTGGCTATGACCAGACTCGAAGCCTGCTGGCTCGAAAGAATCGGTGAAGACATACTGCGCAGAGGGAGTGCAGGAAATGCGGGCGGACGCCCCAAGGCTTGCCGTTCCCGGTCAACGCTGGGTTTATTCCATGCCGCCAGGCCCATGCTCAGGCTCATCCGTAAGCAAAGTCCCAGCGCCGAAAAGCTTGAGACCTTACGCGTCCTATGCGTCCTTGTGCACCACGCGGTGCTCCTGGGCGGGCTTCTGGGTAAAGAGTCGGCGGCGGTAGATGGACAGCAGGCCCGCAACCGCAGCCAGGCAGGCGCCTGTTGTCAGCGCGGCACGGAAGCCGATCATGAAGGCGGCGTCCGGCGTGGCGCCAGCGCTTTTGGAAAAGCCCTGGAAGCCCTCGAACACGCTGATGGCCACGGCGATGCCGGAGACCATGCCGACGTTGCGCACCAGGGCCAAAACGCCGCCCACCAGGCCCACTTTGTCCTGCGGGGCGCTGGAGAGCACGCTGTTGTTGTTGGGCGACATGAACACGCCAACGCCCAGGCCCAGGATGACCTGTCCGGCATAGGCGCGCCACAAGGGCGAATCAGAGGCCAGCAGCGAAAGCCAGAGCAGGCCGCAGCTCATGACCGCAAGCCCGATGGAGGTCAGGGTGGCGAAGTTCATGCGCTCGGACAGGTAGCCGCTCACCGGTGCGGAAACGGCCATGGAAAGCGGCAGGGACGAGAGCACCAGGCCGGTTGCAAACGGTTCAAGGTGCTGCTGCCCATGCAGGTAAAAAGGCAGCAGGATGGCGTTGGTGAACATGCTGAGAAAAGACAGGTACGCCACGATGTTGCCGGAAAGAAACGGCCAGATGCTGAACAGCGAGAAGTCGAGCATGGGATGCGCGCAGCGGCGCTCCCACATGTAGAACGCGGCAAAGGCCACGACAGCCGCGCAGATTCCGCCCAGAACCGGCGCGGAAGCCCAGCCCCAGTCGTGCCCGTGGCTCATGGCGAGCAGAAATCCGACCATGCCGAAGGCGAAAAGCACGGCCCCCGCAAGGTCCAGGGTCTCGTCGCGCAAGCGCTCCTGATGGGGCAGAAAACGCCGCGCCAGAGTAAAGCCCATGAGGCCTATGGGCAGATTGACGTAGAACACGCTGGGCCAGCCAAACCCCTGGATGAGCATGCCGCCCAGGCCAGGCCCGGTGAGGGAGCCCAATGCCACGGTGAGGCCGAGCAGACCGAGGGCGCGGCCGCGCGTGGAGCCTGGGAACGCGGCCATGATGATCGCCGGGCCGTTGGCCATGAGCATCGCTGCGCCAACCCCCTGCCCCACCCGGGCGGCGATGAGCGCCCAGAGGGTCGGAGAGGCTCCGCACAGCAGGGAGGCGATGGTGAACAGCAAAAAGCCCAAGGAGGACATGCGCCTGCGGCCGTACATGTCGCCCATGCGTCCAAAGAGCAGCAGCAGACAGGAGATGACCAGAAAATATGCGCCGATGATCCACTGGACCTGCGGCAGGCTGGCTCCGAACCCCTGGCCGATGGTGGGCAGGGCCGTATTGACGATGCCAGCGTCCAGAGTCGCCATGAAGGTTCCGGAAAGCGCGACCGAGAGCGCGCGCCAATCGCCGGCAGGTCCTTTTACAGCATTCTTGTGCATATTCCTCCCCGCAGAACGCGGAAGAGTTTGAGTATTCCATTTGACTCCGTCAATCAAGCGTTTTAATCTTACGTTTTAACGCCAGACCGGAGGAATGCATGGAGCGAGTTGAGAGCGGCGACACCAAGGGACGCCTCCTAGAGGCCGCTGGACAGATATTTTCGGAAAAAGGCTTCAAGACCGCCACCGTGCGCGAGATATGCCACCAGGCAAACGCCAATGTGGCCGCTGTCCACTATCACTTCGGCGACAAGGAAGGCCTGTACAAGGCCCTGCTCCGGGAGGCCTTCGAGCTGGGGCTCAAGCGCTACCCGCCCAGCCTTGGCCTTGCGCCGCAGGCTCCTGTGGAGGATCGGCTCCACGCCTTTGTGTATTCCTTTCTTTTGCGGATGATGGGCAGCGAACGCTTCGCCTGGTGCGGCAAACTTGTGGCCAGGGAGCTGCAGGAGCCCACACCCGCACTGGACCATATCGTCGAACTGTACATTATCCCCTTGTCCAGGCTGCTCAAAAACCTTGTCGCCGAAATCCTGGACGACGGAACGCGGCCAGAAGATCAACGCGCCTTCTACTGCGCCATGAGCGTGATTGGTCAGTGCCAGCATATCTTCCGCAACCGCGCCGTCATCGACAAGCTGACGCCGGGCCTTACGACCGATGAGGCGGGCATCGCCTCACTGGCCCGGCACATCACCGATTTCTCACTGAGCGCACTCAAGCATTTGCCAAAGAGCGCTGATGTTGCGGAAGCGCCGTCCCGCTAGAATCTGCGGAAAGAGACCCGGCGCAGGCCCGGATGCGCGGGGGTGGTCTTGGCCGCTAGCCGTCGATGAAATCCGAAACGAGCTTCATGAGCTTCTCATACTGGGCGTTCGGATCGCCGGTCTGCACGGCCTGCTCGTTGCAGCACAGGAGATAGCGGCGCAATATCTGCGTGGTCGCGGAGCGCAGGGCCGAGCGCACGGCGCGAACCTGCACAAGGATGTCCTCGCACTCCTTGCCCTCGTCGATCATGCGCTGAATGCCGCGCACCTGCCCCTCGATGCGCTTCATGCGGGCCATGACGTCTTTCTTCAGGGCCGCTTGATCCTTCACTTCCTTGGCCATGGCCGTCTCCTCAAAAACGTTTGATTGAGCGTCAGAGCGTCCCCGTCAGCTCACAAAAAGCTCAGAAGCAAACCGCAGCATGAGCCGTGCCCGCGCGCTGCCCCGGAGGGCGCGGCGCCTGGGGCTGGCGGCAGCCTGAGCCCGATGCGGGAACATGGCAAGGGCATCCCCACGCAACGCCGCACAGGTGCGCGCCGCGTTTTGTTGCTAGTCGCTTTTCCCTACACTTTCAATCGGAAATGCCTATATCTGAGGACGATGCAACGTTGCCGGGAATCGCAATCCGCCCCCCGGCAAAAGAACACGTCCGCAGGCCTCCAAACCGCGCAGCCACCTTTTTTGGGCGTGCGGTGGTGACGATCAGACGCCCTCTCTGCATGTTTTTCGCTTCCTGCGCACCTGGCAAGCCCCAACTTCGCGCCACCTGCCGACAAAGACGCTGCCCTGTGTCGAACGCCTTCGCCGTCAGCGTCTTGCTCCCAACCCGGCGTGCTCGGCCGCAGCGTACCGCACGCCGCCTGGCCTGAGCACCCCGCGCGTTCCAAACTTCGGCAGCGCCATCCCCCAACGTCAGCGATACACGTTTGTGCACTATCACGAATATTTCAAAAATAGTTGACCTAAGCCATTCCGCTGACTATGAATGGTCACTTATGTTTTTTTCAGCATAACTAAACACGGCAGGGAAACATATGAACATCGGCACGTACACGTTTGAAGAATTCAAGACCAAGGCCGCGTCCTTCCATGGCTATCCGGCTCCAGGGCTGCTTATCGGAGGATATATGGTGGAGCTGGCGCGGCGTCAACTGCCGGCGGGAACGCTCTTCGACGCCGTGTCCGAATCGGCCAAGTGCCTGCCCGACGCCGTGCAGATATTGACCCCCTGCACCCTTGGCAACGGCTGGATGCGCGTGCTGAACCTGGGCCGCTATGCGCTCAGCCTGTATGACAAATACACAGGCGCAGGCGTGCGCGTCTGGGTGGACCTGGACAAGATGGCCCCTTACGGGGAGATCAGCAGCTGGTTCCTCAAGCTCAAGAAGAAGGCCGACCAGGACACGGAACAGCTGTTCCGGGAGATAGAAACCGCTGGCGACACCCTCTGCTCCTTCGCGCCGGTGCAAGTGGACGACCGCTTCCGCAAGCACAAAAGCATGGGCCGCGTGGGCGTGTGCCCCATCTGCGCCGAGGCCTATCCGGCTTGCGATGGCGCCATCTGCCGGGGGTGCCAGGGCGAGGCGCCCTACGGCTCGGCTGGCAAGTCTGGCTGCCAGACTCATGGCCCTGCGCGGGCTGGCGCGCAGGAAGCTGCCCATGAGCAGGTGCCTGTCGAGGCCGGTCCGCAGCTTGTGGCCGTGCCCGTCACCGAGGCCGTGGGACACAAGACGCTGCACGACATGACGCGCATTGTCCCCGGCGAAAGCAAGGGCGTGGAGTTCTCCAAGGGCCACGCCATAAGCGGCGGCGACGTGTGCCGCCTGCAGACCATGGGCCGGGCGCACGTGTACCTGGAGCAGGACACGCCCGACGGCTTCATCCATGAAGACAAGGCGGCGTTGGCCTTTGCCAAGCTCATGGCTGGCGAAAACGTGGCCTTTGATGAGAAGCCGCATGAAGGCAAGGTGAATTTCCAAGCCACGGTGACCGGTGTGCTGGAGCTCAATCGCGAACAGCTGGAGGCCTTCAATCTGGTGCCGGATGTGACCTGCGCCACGCGCCACAACGGCGTGCTGGTGGAGGAAGGCAAGGCCATCGGCGGTGCGCGGGCCATTCCGCTCTATCTCTCGGCCGGGAACTTCCATAAGGCGCAGGCGGTGCTCTCCACCGGCCCCATGTTCCGCATCGCCCCCATACGCCCGGCGCGCGTGGGCATTCTTGTCACGGGAACAGAGGTGTTCCAGGGACTCATCGAGGACAAGTTCGCGCCAGTAATCCGCGAGAAGGTGGAGCGGCTCGGCTCCACGGTGGTCGCCGTGGACATCGTGCCGGACGACGCCGAGCGCATCGCCCAAAGCGTGGGCAAGCTGCTCACCGCCGGGGCGGATCTCATCATTACCACAGCCGGGCTATCGGTGGACCCTGACGACGTGACCCGCAAGGGCCTGCTCGCCGCGGGGCTGACGGACATGCTTTACGGCGCGCCGATTCTCCCCGGCGCCATGACCCTTCTGGGACGCTTGGCCTGCCCGGCCGGCAGCGCCCGCGTCATGGGCGTGCCCGCCTGCGCCCTGTTCCACAAGGCCACCAGTTTCGACCTGCTGCTGCCCCGCGTGCTGGCCGGAATTGAGATGAAGCGCGCCGATCTGGCGCAAATGGCCGAGGGCGGCTTCTGCCTCGACTGCAAGACCTGCGTGTTCCCCAAGTGTCCTTTCGGTAAATAGCCGCTGCCCTTCCGGCCGTCCCGATGCCAGGCGCCGGGACGGCCGGACTGGCCGGACGCGAGTCCGGCGTTTGCCAAGCTCTTGACCATGTGCTCGAAAATGCGTATTTTTCAGGCAGGCTGAACCAGGAGGCGCACCATGCCCGAGCCAGTTCCCCTGCCGCCCAAGATGTCGGTGCGCGCACTCGTCGAGCACTTCAAGCCCCCGGTGAGCGTTAGCTCATACGGAGCAGTCTTCACCGACACCACAGAATTCATGAACATCACCTACGGCGACGTCATCCACGTGGGCGGACGCCACTATCTGGTCTATGGCGACGAGCGCGAACGGCGTTTCGGCATGGAGGATCCCAAGTTCTGGGTCAAGCGCTGCACCGAGCTTGAATCCGGGCAATACCGCATCCTGAAGCTGGAATTCCGGGAAACCTTCGACCAGCACATAGGCCCGCTGACCATCACCTGCCACCGCAGCGCCGCTAAGGAATCGCGCATCCTCAAGCTTGTGGAGGGCGATCCGCGCTTCATGCAAGGCGTCACCTTCAAGGACGAGCGCGGCAACCTGGTGCGTGTTCTGGAGCGCGTGCAAGGACGCAGGCTGGATTTGAGCGTCGAGGACATCCACGCCGACCACCGCAGCTATTTCCACGAAATATACCCCGGCATCCTCGAACGCTTTATCCGTGCCTGCCGGGCCATACTGTTCCTGCACGAGTATGGAGAGAGCCACGGGGACATACGGCGCGACCACCTCTATGTGGACCACGCGAGCGGCGAATACTGCTGGATCGACTTCGACTACGGCTACGACACCACGGAAAACCCCTTTGGGCTCGATCTCTTCGGCCTGGGCAACATCCTGGCCTTCATTACCGGCAAGGGCGTGCACACCATTCAGGACCGCGCCAACGCGGACATGGACGGACCGCTCATCACCGAGTCGGACTGCTCGCTCTTCTTCCGACACCGCATAGTGAACCTGAGGAAGCTCTTTCCCTATGTGCCGGAGGAGCTGAACCACGTGCTCATGCACTACTCCGCCACTTCCGAGGTGTATTACGAGACCGTGCCGGAGCTGCTGGACGAATTGGAACCTTGTCTCGACATCCTGCGCCGGGCCTGATCCCGCCCGCAGCCAGAGGAGGCCGCATGGACTTCAAGAACATCCTCATCGCCGTGGACGCCTCGGACAATGCGCGCCGGGCCGTGGACTACGCCGCGACCATCCTCGCCAACGCAGCTGGGGCCCGTGTGACGTTGCTGTACATTGAGCGCGCGCCGGGCCGCGACCTCTTTGAAACCGAGGAGGCCTGGCTCGGCCAATGCCGCCTGGAGCATGACCGCGTGTTCGACTTTCTGAAGGACGCCCGCGCAAGGCTTATGGCCGCCGGTCTGCCGGACGAGGCCATCAGCGAGCGCACCCTTTTGTGCAGCGCGGAGCCGAGCGTCGCTCAGACCATTCTGGACGTGCAGCAGGAGGGCAGCTTCGGCACCCTCGTCGTGGGCCGCCGCGGCTTGAGCAAGGGCGAGGAGTTTCTCTTCGGCAGCGTCTCGACCAAGCTGATCCACAACGCGCGCAACTGCGCTGTGTGGGTGGTGCAGTAGCCCCCCTAAAATCTCCTAGTCCAAAAAAATGTGATGCCTTGCCCTGGCAAGGTTCAGCCCGCCCGCGCAGAATTCGCAGAGGCGCTCTGTTCTCTCTTCCCACCGCTTTGCCGGGCGATTGTCCGGGCGATTCGCTTGGCGATTGGCTTGCGCCGGTTGGCGCCGGGGTTCAGCCCCCTCCTCTACATCTTGCTCCATGTGTGCTCGGCCAGGGGCGCGTAGCCCTTGGCCTTGGCCTGCACTTCCAAAGGCAGCATGGTCAGCGCGGCCACGTCGATGTCCGGAATGTCCACCATTTCGCCCGTGTCCAGGCAGAGAATGAAGGTTTTGCAGCGTGTGCAGGCGTCGGCGCGTTCAAAGGGCCGGGCAGGATCGCGCAGCACCTCCAGCTCGTCCGGCTCCTCGCACCCGCAGGCCGGGCAGGAAACCCGCTTGGCCGTCCACTCGCTCGCGCAGCAGGAGCAGCGCAGAAAGCGCCGCCCGCCATGGGCCTGGATGAATTCCGACTCGTCCTTGATGCGCCGTAGCACGCTCATGTTCGGCGCGCCGCCGCAGACCGGGCACATGGCTTGCCGCCAGGGCAGATCCTTGACCAGCGCGGCCAGATCCTGGGCCTGGCGCTCCACAAAGGGCCGCACCAGCTCCGAGGCGGCAAAGACCAGGGTCTCGGCGCTGACGCCGGGAACCTGCGCCGCATCGCCGAAGCCCACGGCGGCCAGTGTCTCCGGGGCCAGCGCGCCGGTTTCGACGGCCGCCTGCAGGGCCGTCAGCTCGGCCGCCACGGCCGGAAATGACCGCGCCATGACCGGCAGCATTATCTTCGCCGCCTGGGGCAGTTGGGCGCTCATGTCCTGAAATCCCTGGCCGTGCTCCATCTGCGCCAAAATGAAGACGCCTTGGCAGAAGCGCTCGACGTCCAGCGCCGGAGCCGGGCCGGTCCAGCCTGGCGCGGCCTCGCGCAGCGTTGCGCGCGCAGCGAAAAGAGGACCGAAGGCCGCAAGCAGCGGGGACAGGGCCGGGACCTCGGCGCTGGCGCGGGTCAAGGCAAGCTCAATGGCGCGGAGGGACGGGGAATCCGGCGTGGGGCAAAGGCTGGTCATGGGGGCTCCTTGAGGCGTTTGTTCTTGGAAAGGGCGGGGCCGCCCGGCTCTGGAGAAACCGGACGACCCCGCGTCTTTTGGGAGGCGTGTGTTCCCGTTTATCCCGTCGTTATCCCTGAATCTGCTTGTCGCCCTTGCGCAGCGGCGACAAGAGCCCGGCCAGCATCTCCTTGCGGGTCATGCCCGGCGCGCCCCTGGTGTCGGAGGCGTCGGCCACGGCCAGCTTGTGGTACTTCAAAGGCTCGTCGGCCACCAGATAGATGACCGAGACGCTTTCCATGTCGCACAGCTGGGCCTTGGGGTTGTCCTTCTGCACGGCGACCAAACGCTCGGCCGCGAGTTTGAGCATGTCGGCGCGCTCGCCGAAGTTCATGGCGCCCATGGCGCAGCTCTTCACGCACATGGGCAGCCGGTTGGCCTTCACGCGGTCGATGCACATGTCGCACTTAACGATGCGCTTTGTTTTTGGGTCCTTGCGGGGAATGTCGTACGGACAGGCTCCCCGGATGGTTTCGAAGTCGTCCTTGGCCGTCTTCTCGGTGTAGATGATGGCCCCTGTGGCCTCGTCCCGGATGATGGCCCCTTCCACGGAGGCGCCGCTCATGCAGGGCGCGTCCAGGCAGTGACGGCACTGGTCGGGGAAGAAGTACCATTTCACGGTGTCGCCTTCCAAGTGCTCGGAAAAGCGCACCAGCTTGACGTTGTAGTGCGTCAGGTCCGGCGGATTCTGGTGCGTGCCGCGCTGTTTGGTGGGCACGGCGGGGAAGTTCTTCCACTCCTTGCAACCCACCTGGCAGCCCCGGCAGGCCGTGCAGCGCGTGGTGTCTATCAAAAACGCCTTGGGCATGGTTTTGCTCCTTGCTTGATCGGGCGGGCGCGCTTTTCTTTCCGATCGGCGCGTCCGCCCGGTTGCAACGCGGGTTCGCGGCTACAGTTCGGTCACCTTGGTGGCCTTCTTCACATTGACCAAACAGGCCTTGTACTCCGGAATGGTGGTGTTGGGATCGCCAACCGAAGTCGTCAGTCTGTTCGCCGCATCGCCGCATTTGGGCTTGGTCCAGCCGAAAGCAAAGGGCATGCCGACCAGGTGCACGGTTTTGCCCATGACGGTGAAAGGCCTGATGCGCACCGTGACCATGGCCACGGCCTCCACCTTGCCGCGCAGGCTTTCCACGATGACCACATCACCGTTTTTGATGCCCTTCTCCGCAGCCAGCTGCGGGCTCATCTCCACGTACTGCTGCGGTTCGGCCTCCAGCAGGCCGTTGCCGTTGCGCGTTTCCGAGCCGGAGCACCAATGCTCCGTCATATTATAGGTGGTGAGCACGATGGGGAAGCGCGGATCGCCGTTCTTGCACAGCACGTCGTATTCGCTGCCATGCACGGTCTTCATGCAGGGGTTGCTCATCTGCGCGGAGAAGGGGTTCACGGTCAGCGGGGTCTCCGCCGGTTCGTAGTGCTCGGGCATTGGCCCGTCCTCGCGGCCGGGGCCGTAGAGCTGGCCGTGGCCTTCCGTGCACATGATGAACGGGTATGGGCCGCCCTGGGCCATGGGCTTGGCCGGTCCGTCGGGCACGTCGCCCACCCACTTGCCGTCCTGCCAGGCGATGACGGCCTTTTCCGGGTTGAAGGGATTGCCGTTCTTGTCCACGCTGGCGCGGTTGTAAAGCACGCGTCTGTTCATGGGCCAGGCCCAGGCGAATTTCGGGTACAGCCCGATCTTGGCCTGCATGGGGGTCTGGGTCAGGTCGCGCCGTTTGGCCAGGTTGCCCTCGGTTTCGGTGTAGCCGCCGCAGTAGACCCAGCACAGGCTCGAGGTGCTGCCGTCCGCCTGCAGAAGCGGGAAGCCAGGCACAAGCTGGCCCTTCTTGTATTCCTTGTCGCCAATCTTGATGTCGCGGGTGAAGTACCCGTTGATGCGCTTGGTGATGTCCTCCGCCACGAACTTGCTGGGCAGGTCGTGATTGAGGATCTGCTCCGGCAATGCGCCGCCTTCCTTGGAATAAAGCGCGCGCACGCGGTTCATGATGCCCACGAACATGTCGCCCATGCTCTTGCTCTGGCCCAGGGGCTCCGCGGCCTTATAGTGCCACATGTGCCAGCGGCCAGAGTTGGACACCGTGCCTTCCTTTTCCGCGCGGTAGGCGCTGGGCAGCAGGAAGATCTCGGTCTTGCACTTCTTGGGATCAGCGCCGGGGCGCCTGAAGTTGTCCGTGGTCTCGTTGTGGAACACCTCGCCCACCACCAGCCAGTCCAGATTGTCGAAGGCCTTGCGGACCTTGTTCGAGTTGGGGAAGCTCTGGCAGGGGTTGTGGCCGAAGATGAAGCCGCCCTTGATTTTTTTCTGGTACATGCGGTCGAACAGGAACAGGTGCGAGCAGTCCTGGCCAGGGTCGAGCTTCGGCACGAGGTTGTAGCAGAAGTCGTTTTCCTTGGTGGCGTTCTCGCCGAACCAGCCCTTGAGCAGGCTGACGATGTACTTGGGCCGGTTGCCCCACCAGTTCACGCTCAAGGGATCGACGGTCTTGGGCGTGTTGGCCTTCTGGTACTCCTCAAGGGTCTTCCAGGAGGAGATGGGCAGATTGTTGTAGCCGGGAATATAGCCGTAGAGCAGGGCGTGGTCCGTGCTGCCCTGCACGTTGGGCTCGCCGCGCAGGGCGTTGATGCCGCCGCCCGCCACGCCGAAGTTGCCCAAAAGCAGCTGCACGATGCCCGCCAGGCGGATGTTCTGCACGCCGACGGTGTGCTGGGTCCAACCCAGGGCGTAGAGGATGGTGCCGGCCTTGTTGGGTTTGCCAGTGGCGGCGAACGCCTCGTACACTTTGACCAGGTTTTCCTGGCTCACGCCCGTCACCGAAGAGACGGTGTCCAGGTTATAGCGCTCATAATGGTTCTTCAGCACGTTTATGACGCAGCGGGGATGCTGCAGCGTCTTGTCGCGCTTGACCATGCCCTTCTCGTCCTTCTCAAAGGCCCACTGACTCTTGTCATATTTCTTCTTGGCCGCGTCGAAGCCGGAGAACAGGCCGTCCTTGAAGGAGAACTTCTCGCCAACGAGAAAGCTCGCGTTGGTGTAGTCCAGCACGTAGTCGGCGAAGTAGAGCTTCTTGTCCAGGATGTACTTGCACAGGCCGCCCATGAAGGCGATGTCCGTTCCGGAACGAAGAGGCACATGGAACGTGCTGCGTGAGGAAGTGCGCGAGAATTTAGGATCGACGTGGATGACCACGGCGCCCTTTTCCTTGGCCTTCAGCACCCAGCGGAAAGAAATGGGATGATGTTCGGCACAGTTGCTGCCGATGATGAACACCGCATCGGCATTAGCGATGTCGGTGAAGTGATTGGTCATTGCACCGCGTCCAACCGACTCTGCCAGAGCCGGTACAGTGGGGCTGTGTCAGACTCGCGCCTGGTGGTCCATGTGGACGATGCCCAGGCAGCGCAGAGATTGGTGAGCGACAGAGCACTCTTCGTTGGACATCTGGGAGGAGCCCAGGGAAAATACGGTTTCCAGGCGATTGACTTCGACCCCGGATTCGTTCTTGAGCGTGAAGTCCTTGTCGCGCTGGTCTTTGACCTTGCGCGCGATGCGGTCAAGCATCCAGTCCCAGTCCTTCTCCACCCATTTTGTGGCGCCGGGCGCGCGGTACAGGGGCTTGGTGAGCCGCTCCGGGCTGGTGTGCAGGCTCTTCAAGGCCGCACCCTTGGCGCAGAGTCCGCCCGCGCTGATGGGATAGTCCGGGTCGCCTTCCACGTTGATGATCTTGCCGTCCTTCACATGAACCAGCGTGTTGCAGCAGCAGGCGCAGAACGGGCAGATGGAGATGCTCTCCTTGCTGCCCTCGATCTTGAGCCCTGCGGCATAGGCCCGCGCGGGTCCGAGATCGATCCCCAATTTTGAGAGCCCGAGACAGGCAGTGCCTGCACCGAGCAATTTAATGAATCCTCGACGTGATACGCTCATGCATCCTCCTTCTGACATATTCAACTTCCGACCCGACGGACGAAAGGCAGGTCCTTTTCGCGAACCTCATTGTGTCACATATGGCATATGCACGGAATTTGGTCAATTTTTTCTCAATAATTTTAATGTGTTTTGCAAAACACATATCCGGCCAGAACCTGCGCGAAAATAAGGCGCGGGATTTCAGCCCTGAAGTAAAAGCTGTCCTGGCCTGTGCATGGGTATTTTGGTGTCAGTTCAAGGATAAGAAATCGCGGCTCGACCTCAGTGACTGCCGAGCCTATAGCCTGGATGCTCAAGGAACTTGTCTGCGGCGCGGACCGGATGCGCCAAACCGACCAGGGAGGCCGTTGATGGCTTGCACCCATGTCTTTGTGTCAAAGTTGATGCCGCTGTCCCGCCGATGGGTGACCGCACGCGCAAGGGGCGTGTGACCATGGACTCCTGCGAGCTCCCGTCCAAGAAGGACGAGCCCGGGCAAACGCATGCGCTCAAGCCGTATCGCGCCCAGTCCCCCTATCACCCCACCATTCGCCTGCACCTGTGGCTGGAGAATCAGGGGGAGCTGTTTTTCGGCATAGGCCGCGCGCAACTGCTCTTCAGCATTCAGCAGCAGGGCTCGATCAAGAAAGCCGCGGCCAGCATGGGCATGAGCTACCGCGCGGCGTGGGGCAAGATCCAGCAAAGTGAGCTCGCGCTGGGGCTTAAACTTGTTGAGAGCCGCGGCGCCAAGCGCGATGGCGTGCGCCTGACCCCCGCCGGGGAGGATCTGGCGGACATGTTCCTCGCTTGGTTCACGGCCGTGGAGCAGTGCGCGGTCAATTCCGCGAACAGCATCTTCCCGTTCGAGGTGACCGCCTTCGGCAAGAAGGAATCCTGACCCGACGCGCTGCCCGCGCAGTGAGAGGGAAAGCCGACGGTGGCGCTGGCTTTGAAGCGTGGCGAAAACCAGACGGTTCGCGGGGCGCTTCTGTCTTTTGGGTGCGCAGACGACCGGGGCGCATCAGGCCAAAGGCTCCGGGCGCCGCCGTTGGGACCCAGCCGCGCAGCCTGACGCAGTCCACTGCGGCACAGCCATTCGCCGCGACCGCCCTGGACGCAATATCCCCGCCATAAGGGGAACGCCCGCCGGATGTCCTCCAAGTCAAAACGCCAACGCCGAATGTTGCTCGGCGTTGGCGTTTTGATTTTTAGATTCCGGGGGCTTTCGCCCCAGCTTGCTTCCTTCGCAGACGAGCGTGCGGGAGAGTGGCGTCTCCCGCACGTGCCTCGCCCTAGGCGATATGCCTGCGGAGGCTCTCCGAGTCCGTGGTCTTGGCAAGGAGGAAGGGCCTCGCCTCGGCCAGGGTCATGGTGGGATTGACGTGATGGACGCCGAAGGCGCGGCACATGACGTTGAAAAGTTCGGTGTTCTCCACCAACCTGTCCACGCCCTGCTCCTTGGCCTTGTGACCGTAAACGAGCAGCAGCTGGTCCTCCGCCGTGTGGTTGCATGAGGTGAAGCCCACATTGCCGCGCCGCACCGTGGGCGCTCCGTGCTTGGGATACGCGCTGTCGGCGAGGATGCGGCCCATGGTCGCATCGGGCTGATAGATGAAGTCGCCGGGGAAAGACCGGAAGTCCGGCTGCATGGACTGGACGATGAGGTCGGCGTCAGCCGGGCTGATGGGGAAACCGGACATCTCGGTCATGAGGCTCTGGATCTCCCCCGCGCTCTTGCCCTTCATGCGCTTGATGGTGGCTTCAAAGGATGCCTTGCCCGCATGATAGGAGCGCAGGGCCTTGGTGGCGTCGTTGTATTCCGGGCCGGTGCCGTTGACGCCCCAGCCGGAATTGCCGTGGTCCGAGGTGAAAATGACCAGCGTGCGCGGATTGACCTTCAAAAAGGCGTCGATGACGCCCAGAGTGTCGTCCAGCTCGATGGTGTCCATGATGGCGGACCAGGCGTCGTTGGAGTGGCTGGCGTGGTCGATGCGGCCGGCCTCCACCTGGAGCAGGAACCCGCCGGGATTCTTCGCCAGCCGCCGCAGGGCCGCGGCGGTCATCTCCGGCAGGGAAGGCACGCCGGAAAGATTCGAGTCGTTCAGGCGGTCCACATAATAAGGGATGTGCGAACCGGAGAAGAGCCCCACCAGCGGTTTGGCTTGGCCGGGCGCGGCCAGCAGCGCGTTGCGGTCGTTCACCACATCGAAACCCGCTGCGGCGAAACCGGCCAGCAGGTCCTTGCCGTCCTTGCGTTTCTTCGGATCAAAATGCTTGCGCCCGCCGCCGAGCAGCACATCAGGCTTGTAGGCCAGCATCTCCTCGGCGATGACGTCCTCAAGATCGCGGTCCGCCTGATGGGAGACCCAGGCGGCAGGCGTTGCGTGGGTGACGCGCGTTGTGGTGACGAGCCCGGTGGCCACGCCGCGGGGCTTCAGCAGCTCGAAGATGGTTGTCAGCTTGCGGCCGTCGGGCAGCACGGCAAGGGAATGGTTGATGGTGTGCACGCCTGTGGACCAGGCGGCGGAGGCAGGGGCGGAGTCCGTGACGATGCTCGAAAGGCTCGCCGTGGCCATGTAGCCGAGGCTGGACTTGGGATCGCGCAGGCGGGCGTACAAATTTGAGTCCTTGAGGCCGAAGACGCCGGTGCGGACCTCGTGCATGGCGCGCACGACACCCGTGGGCATGCCGTCGCCAACAACAAAGATGACACTCGGACCGGCGGCGCGTTCGAACTGCCCGCTGGCGGATTTCTCCGCGCCATGCGCCTCGGGCAACATTCCCGGCAGCATGGCCGCCACCGCTCCCGCGCCCAAAAGCCGCAACATGTCGCGCCTGTTCAATCCGGTGTTGCCCGCATCTTTCTCCATCGTCCCATTCCTCCGTTTGTTGGTGGTTTCGCGCAAGCTAGCAGCGTATGCGGTCGAAAATGTGACGGGACGGTGAAAGATATGTGGCGAAACCCCGGCGCAAACAAAACGGGGCGGCAGGCTCCAGGCCCGCCACCCCGCCTGATGAGGCAAGGAATGCTGTGCGCTATGCGCCGCTCTTCATTTTCTCGATGAGCTGGCGCAGGTTGCCCGCCTGATTGGCCAGCTCGCCCACGGCCTGGGCCGACTGGTTCATGGCGCTGGCGGTTTCGCCGGAGATGCGGTTGATGTCCTCGATGCTCTTGTTGATCTCTTCGCTTGCGGCGGCCTGCTCTTCGCTGGCGGTGGCGATGCTGCGCACCTGATCCGTGGAAATCTCCACCAGATGCACTATCTCCTGCAGCGCCTCCCCGCTTTTCCCGGCCAGGTCGGTGGCCTGCGCAACGGTGTTCACGGCGCGTTCCACATTGTCGAGATTCTTCTTGGTTCCGTCCTGAATGCCGCTGATGGCGTCGCCCACTTCCTTGGTGGCGGTCATGGTCTTTTCCGCCAGCTTGCGCACTTCGTCCGCCACGACCGCGAAGCCGCGACCGGCATCGCCCGCACGGGCGGCCTCAATGGCGGCGTTGAGCGCCAGGAGGTTGGTCTGGTCGGCAATGTCGGAAATGACATTCATGATCTGGCCGATGCCTTCGGCCTGCTTGCCCAGCACGCCCATATCTTCCTTCATGGTCATCGAAACATTCTTCATGGTGTTGATGCCCGCGACGACCTGCGCCACGATCTTGGCGCCGTCCAGGGCCTTGGAACGGGCATTGTTCGAAGATTCCGCCGCCTGGGAGGCGTTCTTCGCCACCTCAAGCACGGTGGCGTTCATCTCCTCCATGGCCGTGGCGGTTTCGCCCACACGGGTGGACTGCACCTCGGTGCCGCGGCTGGACTGCTCGATCTGGGCGGAAAGCTCCTCGCTGGCGCTCGACACCACCTCCACAACCTTTTCCAGCTGCATGGCGGCCTGCATCATGCCCTCTGCCTTGGCGCGCTCCGCCTTGGCCTTGGCCTCGTTGGCTTCATCCGTGGCGATGCCCGCTAGGCGGGCCTGCTCGGCGGCCTCGGCGCTCTTCTGGTCGGCCTCGGCAATCTTGCCCTTCATGGTCTGTACCATGCCCTGCATAACGTGATAAACGCCGCCTTCCTTCTTCTGCGCCCGGAAGGACACGTTCAAGTCACCGCCGGCGATCTTGCCCGCAATTTCTGCCAGATATCCCGGATCTTCGCCCAACTGGGACATAACGCTGCGGATAAGGAAAAGAGCGACGCCTGCGCTGCACAACGCCGCCAGAATGAGAATGCTCAAAGCCACCGTGCGGCCGCTTTGGTACGTCGCAGCTGCTGCGAGGGCTTCATTCGCACCGCCCATGTCATTGACGTCTATGCATTTCTGAATAGATTCGAGGGCCAGATTAAACTCTTTGCGCGCCTCAGCACCACTTACCGTCAAGGCTTCCGCCTGGCGACCACTGTCCACTAAGGCAAGAATGGTTTGCGAACTTTCCAAATACGCTTTCCAATGAGTGGTAAACTCCTCGTAATCCGCCTTCTCTTCGGGAGAGGAGATCAATGGCTGGTAAGCCGCCTGAGCTTTCACAAGCGAGTCCAAGCGAGTCTTCATGTCTTGTCGAGACTTGGCGCGGTCTTCCTCTTTGGTTTGCGTCAAGTAAAGCAACTGCTGGCGACGCACCCCCTGTGCATACTTATCCAACTTTGCCACTTCACGAATGCTGGGCAGCCAATTCGTCGCCAGTTGGCTTGCGTTGTAGTTCAAGGAGGACAGCGCGTTCAGGGACAAACCGCCGCTTAGCAGCATCAATGCCACCAACAGCCCAAATCCCAGGCTAAGCTTGAGTGACAATTTCATGGACGAGAACATGAAGACCTCCGGATTTATGGCAATTTCGATTGCGGGGGACATCCACTTACTACGTACGCTAGGAACAAATTTGCGTCAATGCTCACACCTTGCATCCCTTAGTCTTCGGCAAAAATTGCGTATACTGAAGAGTAAACTTGAAACTATTTTCCGGGTGCTGCTCGCAACGCATAAAAAAGGCCGGACGTCCAAAAACGCCCGGCCATGAATTTCGTACAGTGCCGTACGCTTACGCGCCGGTCTTCATTTTCTCGATGAGCTGCCGCAAATTGCCCGCCTGATTGGCCAATTCGCCCACGGCCTGGGCCGACTGATTCATGGCGCTGGCGGTTTCGCTGGAGATGCGGTTGATCTCTTCAATGCTCTTGTTGATCTCCTCGCTGGCTGCGCTCTGCTCTTCGCTCGCGGCGGCGATGCTGCGCACCTGGTCGGCCGAGACCTCCACAAGCTGAACAATCTCCTGCAGCGCCTCGCCGCTCTGATGCGCCAAGCCCGTGGCCTGCTCGATGTTGCTGACCGCGTGCGCCACGTTCTCCAGGTTCTTCTTGGTGCCATGCTGAATGCCGCTGATGGCGTCGCCCACTTCCTTGGTAGCGGTCATGGTCTTTTCCGCCAGCTTGCGCACCTCGTCGGCCACGACCGCGAAGCCGCGCCCGGCGTCGCCCGCGCGGGCCGCCTCAATGGCGGCATTCAAGGCCAGCAGGTTGGTCTGGTCGGCGATGTCGGAGATGACGTTCATCACCTGGCCGATGCCCTCGGCCTGCTTGCCGAGAACTCCCATATCCTCTTTAATGTCTTGCGACATCTTCAGCATGGTGTTGATGCCTTCCACCACCTGAGCCACGACTTTGGCGCCGTCGATGGCCTTGGTCCGGGCGGAGCCGGAGGATTCCGCCGCCTGGGAGGCGTTCTTGGCCACCTCAAGCACGGTGGCGTTCATCTCCTCCATGGCCGTGGCGGTTTCGCCCACGCGCTGGCTCTGCACTTCCGTGCCACGGCTGGACTGCTCCACCTGGGCGGAAAGCTCTTCCGATGCGCTGCTGATGACCTCGACAACCTTTTCCAGCTGGTGCGCGGCTTCCATCATGCCTTCGGCCTTGGCGCGCTCCGCCTTGGCCTTGGCCTCGTTGGCCTCAGTTGTGGCTATGCCGGCCAGGCGCGCCTGTTCGGCGGCCTCTGCGGTTTTCTGGTTGGCTTCAGCTATCTTGCCCTTGAGGTTTTCAACCATGGATGTCAGCGCCGTGGCCAGCACGCCGATTTCATCCTCCTGCTTGATGTCGAGCTTTTGGTTGAAATCGCCACCGGCGACCTTCTCGGCAAAGCCCGCGGCCATGCGCAAAGGCTTGGTCAGGGTTTCTGAGAAGATCCACAGCAGCGCAATGCCGCCCAGGGTCACAAGCAGGCCCACGCCGATCTGCCACAAGGCGTTCATTCTGGCGCGGGAGGACATCTCCGCGCTCAAGGCGTTGGCATCAGCCAGCACCACATCGGCAGGCAGCCGGATGACCACGGCCCACGGCTTGCCCGTGCGCCCCAGCGAAATGGGCGCGTACGCGACCATCAGGCCAGAGGTCTTGCTCAACTCAACCTTGGCTTTTCCTGCTTGAACGTTATCGATGACCTCTTTGAAATTCTCGAACAAGGCCTTGGCCGGTTCGCCAATGGTCTTGGCGTCCTTGCTGTTGGCGACCATCAGCCCTTCATAGCTGATTATGAAGACTTCGCCCTTCCCGCCGTAGAGGTTCTTGTTCACGTTGAGCGCAAGGTCCTGCAAGAATCCCAGCCGCAGGTCCGTGCCCGAAACGCCCAGAAACTTGCCGTCCTTCTTGACCGGCACGGAAATGGTGGTCAGCCAGTCCTTCTGCCCCTGAACAATATACGGGAAGGGATCGAGCACGCTTTCCTTGCCCGTCTCACGCGGACCAAGGTACCAGCCGCCCTTGCGCACCCCGTTCGGATGCTTGTCCTGGCTCTCGTATTCCACGAGCGTCTGGCGGGCTATCTTGCCCTTGGGGTCGCGGTTCCAATACGAAAGGAACCGTCCCGAGGCATCTGAGCCGTCCTTCCCGGAGTATTTGCTGTCCATGCCGTCCAGGGCGTTGGGCTCCCAGGCGGAATATGATCCGAGGTAACCTGGATTATTCTCAAGGTTGCCCAGGAGGATGGCGTCGAAGACACTGCGGAGGGAGGCATTGCTGAGTTTAGAACGCAGCACCTCGAATACTCTGCCCGTTGTGCGCGCGGTGTCCAGGTTGTCCTGCAGGGCGCTCTGAACGATGGCGGCCTGACTTGCGGAAAGCGACTCAAGGTTGCTCATGGCGCTGTCGTGCAAAATCTTGCCGACCCGCTCGGACACGAAGCTCTGCGTTCTGCTGGCGGAAAATACTCCATACACCACCAACACGGCGGCCACACTCAACAGGCAGAGGCCAGCCATAAAAGCTATTTTTTGTTTGATCGAACGCAGCTGCATGCTTTCCTCACTTTTGTTTGCTGAAACCATCGCCAGAGGGGGGGCTAGCG
>Ga0209373_10001940_pt1 | contig 22342 bp, 21 predicted proteins | sample Higcelweek5metaG_FD_187173 | JGI IMG/M metagenome (GOLD analysis project Ga0209373, IMG submission 187173) | Freshwater pond sediment microbial communities from the University of Edinburgh, under environmental carbon perturbations - High... | ecosystem: Environmental > Aquatic > Freshwater >... | reverse complement strand
AATAAAATCATACCACACATTGGAACATAATAAATATGGACTGATGCACATAATAAGCCCATCAAGCCCCATATCACAAACCCTTTCCACCATTCTTTAAACCACTCATCCTGATATATATACAAGGCAATCGCAAGCAGGATAATAAAATGCGCTGATAGTGAGGTATGCCAATACATCCTCCGAAGCATAACAGGTGCAAGAACAAAAAATAAGCTTCCTATTATAACCTGTACATTCCTCTTTAGATATTTATTTAAAATCAATGCTGCCACAAATCCCTGCAAAACAAAGCACAATAAGCCCCATATCCCAAAGTACTGAAAGCGAGTAGGGAGAACCCCTCTGAATAGTTTACATAATATTGCCATTAACGGAATAGAGTCCGTATAAATAATTGACTCACTAAATGGATAGGCAATATTATTCATCATTCCTATCATATTTTGCCATGGCGCAATCCTAAAAAACTTCCATCCAATATAATGCTGTGTCAGATCACCACCTGCCAGTAACCATTCTACATATGTTATATCCAGTATATGCACACCATAGATTGATATGAATATAAGACTACTCGCCATTATTACAATGCCATATTTCCCGTACTTGTTTATATACTCTCTCAATTCTATACACCTCTAAGGTCTCTTTTATAATATTCATTTACCAGACTACGATAATCGCACTGCTTCAGCATCCCATAATCCGTATGATAGTTCCGTTTCCCGTGCTTCCCAGTTACAATATACCTTAGATACTGTTGCATATATGCGTCTATTTCTTTTAATCCGACATCTACCGTCAGTAATGGGAAAAACCATCTCGACCATGTCAATTCACTTTTATCTTTACACTCATAAAATTTATAATTAAATAGCTGATTGCATAACTTTAATACTGTTTCATCAGAAACACCTTTTTTTATTTTCCATCGATACAGTGCTCTGGCTTTTCTCCTGATTTTCCCTTTCATCTTATCCTTAGTCGTTTGTGATAGGTCAATTGTATGATTATAATAAGAGACTCCGAGAAATTCCCACTGCTCATGTGGCGCAATCCTGTATTCTTTTTTTGTATTAATTTTCAAATGGTACCTTTCAAAAAATCCTGCAATATATTCTCTGTATTGTTCGCGTTCTTCGGCACTTTTGACAAATACAATAATATCATCCGAATATCTAGCATATGAAATCATCCTTGTTTCAAAATATCGATCTAACTCTCTCAAATAGATATTAGCCAAAAAAGGCGACGTCGGCGTCCCCGCCATAACACCTCTCTTTTCTGAAATAAGTCTACCTTCGCTATAACACTTGTCACATATAAGCATTTCTTCAAAAAAATAATATAACTCTGCATCCTCCTCAACGAGTATCTCTTTCATGATGGGCAATAAAATCTGCACATCAATACTATTAAAATAATCAGATATGTCCACTTTATATCCAAACATATCATCAATTCCATTGACATTCGTAATCTTGTGAATGGCTCTTTTTGCACCATAATTTTTACGAAAAGAAAAGCATAAAGAAGATTGTGCATCGTCAAACTGATATAACAGAAAAGCAATTACCTTAAGCAACATCTTCTCATCTTCAGAAAAAGCATAGACAACTCTTTTTTTAGAAGAATCCAATTTATTAATTCTCTTTTTTTCTGGATAATCAAAACAAAAGCCCTCTTTTGACACCCTTACTGCCAATGTCATATAGCGCTTTTCTTCAACATATTTTTGCAAATATGCCTCTTCGGATTTGCTCAAATGTCCTTTTTGTGTTTTGTAAGAAAGAAAGGACTGCCATGTATCGTCCTTTTGTAATTCATGAAGTATTCCCATGTGATTCCTTTTGTATGGAAAGAGAGGAAAAACAGCTTTGAAGACAGCAGTGCTGGCACAAGACTGAACACTTGTCGGCCATCTGCAAGACCTTTTCTAGAACTAGTGCTTCGTCCCATCGCAGAAACGGTTTCCCGCGTTTTCCTCTCTTAAACCCTGAAAATCAGACCCTTATCCTAGGAAAGAATTTATTCTGTCGATTACATAGCCCCTCTCGTTTGGATAATGGGTATAAAAATTAATAAATGGTACATTTTCCTTCAAGGCAATTGCTTTTGCATTTTTAAATGCACGGTTGTTATCCCTATTATGTGGAGTTAACATAATAACACCTTTCACCTTCTCATTCTCCTTAAGAAGAAAATCATAGTTCTTAACCGACATACTGGTGTCAGTCCAGCCCAGTATGGAGGCAGCAACACCTTTCTGTACCTGTAATCCCGAAAAACTTTCTGCTAAAATAGTCGAAAAATAATTGTCTAAATCTTTCTGCTGATAGCTACGATGATCCTGCCCCTCAGATACAAATTCTTTTCCCGCAGTTCTCTCAGATGCACGCTGTATATCTGTATGATATATCTCTTTTCCAAACAATTTGTCTACTGCTTCTGTTGCTATTGTACTATCTACCACGGTATTTACTGCACTACTCAACATATCTGAAATGTTCTGACTGACATTATTATTGATACCTTTATTAATACCTTTACTTATACCCTTACTTATTTCATCGAAAAAGCCCATATCCTGTCCCTCATATCTCATCAGCAACGCTGAATAACAATTAGTTACCGTGTAATTATATCATATATACTACCTTATATGAAAGATGTTTTTGAGTGACGCCTTTGTATTTATATGCTATAATATCTGCTACAAAGATGTTGATACCATAATGATATAATAAAAAAAGGAGTTACTTATGAATCTTTTATTAATAATAGCAATTGCTATAGGTGTTGTCTTGATTGGTCTAATTGCATATGGAGTGCAACGTTTCCAGCAATTCACGAGTAATGCATCATTTGCCATAAACGCCTTGAAAACTGGTCTGGCAGATCAAGTCGATGAAATCGAGAATACACCTAAATCACTAAATGGCATGACCTCACTTTGTTTACCTCGTATCACAAAGGATTTTCCTGCCTTTAATTGGTATGAATTTCGTCAAAAATCCGAAAATATGTTAGCGTCTGCATTTCTTGCCATTACTAGAAATAATCTTTCTGATTTATTAGGCGCGTCACCTGATTTGTGCAACCAAATTTCACTTATTCTGACAAGTAACCTCGAACAAGGATTATCTGAAGTATTTGAGGATGTTAAAATACATCAAACAGAAATTGCTACCTACCAAAAACAAAATGGCACTTGTGTTATTACATTACAGACTGCAGTCGGCTATAGACACTTCGTAGAGAAATCAGGAGAAATTATAGAGGGTTCCAAAGACAAGACCGAACAGGCCCGTTATTCTGTCGAATTACAGTATATACAGGATGTCGAACAAATTGCAGACGGTGAAACCGCAATTGGAGTTACATGCCCTAATTGTGGAGCGCCTATTACTTCGATCGGGCAGAAAAAATGCCCATATTGTGGACTCGCTGTTACTGAAATCAACGTCAACACATGGGCATTAAATCGATATAAAAAATTCTAATTTGTTTTAATCTTCATAAATTTTTGCCTGTTCAAATTCCCTCTCAATTTCTGAAGTTGGTTTTTCTGTCAACAATGAAATCACAACTATGGCAATACAAGATACTATAAAGGCTGGAAGAAGTTCATATATCCCCCATACCCCGCCTAGTGGCTTTAGGAGAAGCTTCCATATAAATACCATGATACCTCCTGCCAACATTCCGCCTATTGCGCCTTCTCTTGTTGTTCTCTTCCAAAATAGTGAAAATAGCATAAGTGGGCCAAAAGTTGCGCCAAAGCCAGCCCATGCAAATGATACAACATTAAAAATAATACTGTTTTCATCAAGTGCAATTATGATACCAATTAAGGAAATGGTCAACAGTACTATTCGTGAAATATTCATAACCTGCTTATCAGATGCATCTTTTTTTATAACTCCCTGGAAAATGTTCTTTGAAAAAGCCGAAGCTGCAATCAATAAATATGAATCCGAGGAACTGATGGTGGCTGCCAATATGCCTGCCATAGCAAGCCCAGCAAGCAAAGATGGTAAAAGATTTGTAGCCATAACGATAAAAATACTTTCTGCATCACTTGCTGTTAAAAGAGTAGTCGGATAAAGTACTCTTCCAATTAAACCTATTGCCACAGCTGAAAATAGAGAAATACCACACCAGACAGTTGCTATTCTTCTAGACTTTTTTATCTCAGACTGTTTTCTGATTGCCATAAAACGTAGCAACACCTGAGGAACACCAAAATATCCAAGCCCCCAAGACATTGTAGACAGTATCGTCAGAAAGCCATATGTCTTAGCTTCCCCAAAAAGAGGTGCTCCATTTTCTGCAACCTGCTGTACCCCATCAGCCAACGTGGGCGATGATATTCCAAAAAAGGTGAAGAAACCTGGTATTTCTTTTAAATTAGCAATGACCGCGCCTGCGCCGCCGGCAAAAAATACCGCTGTTACAAGCAACACGCCTAGTGCCAGAATCATTACAATCCCCTGCATGAAATCTGATGTGCTTTCTGCGAGAAAACCACCAAGAAATGTATATACAATAACAAAAATCGCTCCCGCAATCATCATGGCATGATAGGAAAGACCAAATATGGAACTAAATAATTTCCCAACTGTCACAAAGCAGCTGGCCGCATATACCGTAAAAAAAATAAGAATGAAAATAGCCGCAATCGTCATAATCACCTGCTTCTTCTCCTTATAACGCTTGCTGAAGAAATCAGGTATCGTAATGGAATCTCCTGCAATAATCGAATATGCATGCAATCTTTTAGCAACAATTAACCAATTGACATAGGTACCTATAAATAAACCAATTGCAGTCCAAATAGCATCGCTTAATCCCAAGAAATATGCCACCCCTGGCAAGCCCATCAGAAGCCAGCCACTCATGTCCGAAGCCTCCGCACTCATTGCTGCCACCCATGGTCCAAGCGTTCTTCCACCAAGAAAAAAAGCCTCCGTATTCTCATTGGCACGTTTTGCAAAAAATAAGCCAATCCCAATTACTACTGCCATATAACAACACATAATCAAAAATATTCCCATAGAACTTGTAATCATAATCATTGTATGTCCCCCGTTTCATAGTTTGTATAATGCCTCTAATTTTAATATTATATCAGAATTAACTAATGCACTCAAGTTCAATCTACATGAATGTTACATATATTATGCATATCACGTATATTCCCTATCTCAATTTAATCATTACATATTGCATAAAAATTAAATTTGTAGTAATATGCAAATTGTGACGCAGTTTTTTTAATGAGAGTAGCTAAATTTAAAAGAAAAGAATAGGATAATACTATGACAATTTCCTTTACGCAGTTTATGTCGCAGCTTCTAACAAATCCAGCGCTATGCATAACCGTACTTCTAACACTTGCTGTTGTACTAGTAAATGGTTGGACTGATGCCCCAAATGCAATAGCAACTTGTGTTTCAACGCGTGCTATTGCACCAAAACCAGCCATTTTAATGGCCGCTGTTTTTAATTTTTTTGGTGTCTTTTTTATGACTATGGTTAATGCTACAGTAGCCCATACCATTTATAAAATGGTTAATTTCAAAGGTGACTCGAGAGATGCTTTGATCGCGCTCTGTGCTGCCATGGTGGCGATTGTTCTTTGGGCTACCGCCGCATGGGTCTTTGGTATTCCGACAAGTGAAAGCCATGCTTTAATAGCTGGTATCTCAGGGGCTGCCATTGCCTTACAAAACAGTCTATCTGGCATTAATGCTTCCGAATGGATAAAAGTAATTATTGGTTTAGCACTTTCTACTTTTTTAGGTTTTTCTTTTGGCTATTTCATCACCAAATTAGTTGAATTTATATGTAGAAACATGAGTCGCGAAAAAACAAATCGATTCTTTGGTCATGCACAAATTGGTGGCGGCGCAGCAATGGCATTTATGCATGGTGCACAAGATGGTCAAAAATTTATGGGTGTCTTTATGCTTGGTATTTTCCTTGCACAAGGTGAATCTTCTGTCGAAAAGCTAGTCATTCCTGTTTGGCTTATGTTACTTTGCTCTATTGTAATGGCACTTGGGACATCCATCGGTGGCTATCGTATTATTAAGGCTGTCGGTATGGATATGGTGAAGCTCGAAACCTATCAGGGCTTTTCGGCTGATATGGCTGGTGCTGCCTGCATATTAATATCCTCTGTTTTTGGAATTCCTGTAAGTACAACGCATACGAAAACAACTGCAATTATGGGTGTTGGTTCTTCAAAACGTCTTTCTAATGTCAACTGGGGGGTTGTTAAGGAAATGGTATTGACCTGGATCCTCACTTTTCCAGGTTGCGGTTTGATTGGTTATCTAATGGCTAAACTATTTATTTTCATTTTCTAACTATATTTTCTTAATTTTTATATTGATTACCTGATAATCAGGTAGATAGGAGCAATTATGAAAGACGAAAAAAACAACAAAAATAAAAAAGGCAAAAAGGATTCAAAAAAAAGCAAAAAGATTTTTAACTATTTTGATTCTTTGGTTACTTTTGCAGGTTATTCCTGTCAGGCTTCAGAGCTTCTGCATTCTATTTTAACCAATTATAACCCCGAACAGGTTGAAGAACAAATGAAAGAAATGCATGAGATTGAACATGCTGCCGATATTGCAAAACATGACATGATGAAATATCTCGTAAAAGAATTTATTACACCTATTGACAGAGAAGACATTTCAAATCTTGCACAGGAAATCGATAATGTGACCGATACCATTGAGGATGTATTAATGCTGATGTATATGTATGGCATTCAAACTGTACGTCCTGAAGCATTGGAGTTTACTGAAACTATTGTTTCCTGTTGTCATGCTCTTAAAAAAGCAATGTCAGATTTCCATAATTATAAAAAATCTGCTGCTGTCATTGAAAATATCATTAATGTAAACAATATGGAGGAAGATGGTGACCGTATTTACACACGCACAGTAAGAAATTTATATCTCACCAGCACTGACCCCGTAGAAATAATGTCTTGGACCAAATTGTTTGATTGCCTTGAAAAGTGTTGCGATTCTTGCGAGAATGTGGCTGATGCAATGGAATCCATTATCATGAAAAACAGTTAAATTCACGTTACAAAGATTAATGTTTATTAAAAAAAGATAGAGAAACCGCGAAAACCGCTGTTTCTCTTCTTTTTTGTCATGCAGGAAAAGGGACTTGAACCCTCATGATATTGCTATCACACGGACCTGAACCGTGCGCGTCTGCCATTCCGCCATTCCTGCATTACGTATATCTTAATACACGCAAAGTTTATTTTATATTGTTTTTTATTAATTGTCAACACCGCTAGTTAAATATTTTATATCAATCAACACCATATTTTTCTGCTTACAACAAAAATCCGAACTATTAAGTCCGGATTTTTCTTTCAATAATCTATATTCCCTAATCGCTTATATTAAACAATACCATCATACAAATTCCCAATTGCTGAAGAACTCAAATAACTACCTGTGGCTGAATAATTACTCATCTTCTGTATTTCTGAAGTTGCTGCATCACTAATCATAGATGCTTTAGAGGACATATTATATGCATATGAACCAACGCCACTAAATAAAGATTTTAAATCATTGATATCTGCACTTTTTAACGTTTTCTCGTCAATCTCTAGTTTATTGTCTTCGCCAATAGTAATACCAACTTTGCCCAGCAAATTAGCATTTTTATCAGTTGCATTTGTCATGGAAAGCGTTCTTCGTAAAACTGATGTAGATTCTGAATCACCTGCAGAATCTACTGTACTATTGTATTCCTCTGTAAAAGACTTAACTGCCTTATAAATAGCATCATAATCATAACCCTTTGTTGTATTGCCTGACTCGTCTTTTATGTCTGTAAGGTTAAATACCGATTTGCTGCCCGTCGTCACAAGCGCATCTGCTGCACTTTTCAATGAACCAGCATCGCTCTTTACAAGCGCACTATTCTTTGCATCTTCCGTTATTTTTTCACTCGTCTTTGCAGTACTGCTATTTTTTTCATAATATGCATTTAACAGCTTCCCATAACTTCCATTTTTAATATTTGCATAATCATACAAACTTGAATTTAGGGAACTAGTCGAACTACTGTCTGATGTTGACGAACTTGAAAATAGGGAACTGTAATCTGTTGTTGCTAATCCCGATATCGTCGTTGACATATTCTCATCACTCCTTTGAATATAAAGGCATCCTTGCCAATTGCAACTGTTACTTTTACATATTTATTATAACAGATGCACTCTATATATGCAATATCAGTCATGATGATCTCGTACTATTTTTATGGTTTTCTTTTTTTAAATTTAATGATTGATTTTTATCTCATAAAATGGTATTATATTTTAGTCGCTGATGTTGAGCTGCGTAGCATAATATCGACGTACTTGCGGGAGTGCTGGAACTGGCAGACAGGCTAGACTAAGGATCTAGTTCGAGTATTCGAGTGTGGGTTCAAGTCCCATCTCCCGCAGTAAAATGAAAAGGAGTATCCTATTGATACTCCTTTTTTGTTTGGTTATTTATTTGATTGCTCTTCATTATGCTTCTTAACCAATCTTTTTTCATTGAATTTCATAATTTTCTTTTCAATTGTGTGATACCCCCATTTATATAAAAATGAGGCGACCGCCGCTCCACTGAACGACAATAGCACAAGTGGCAGAAAATAAGGTAAAAATGACGGTGCATCCATAATATAACGTTTTGCATAGAAATAAATATAGGCGTCAAATATACCCGCAAAAAGATAAATTTCAAATGACACTGACGAAAGTTTTTCAAATATCCATGCAAAAAACTTAGTTTTGATTTTAATATCATAAAGGCATAGAAATACAATTACTGTACATACAACAACTGGCAAAGCATTATAACCATTATCCACCGAACCAAGAAAATCCCATTTAAAGGAAACTCCCTTTGAATAATAATAAACACCTATTGTCTCAGCTGTTACTATCCCGAGCAATATCAGTACTGCTAACCATTTCTTAATCTTTGGCTGCCTCTCTTTAATATATGCTCCAATAAAATAATACGCAAGAGGATATAGCATCTGCCAATACGAAGGTGCTATCACTTTTACCAGAGGATATAATGTGGATATAAAGAGCAATGATACAATTAATACCTGCTTCTGTTTCAAGTCAAGTGCATGCCACATAATATTCAAAAATGGAACCAGTAACATGAGAGAGAGATATAATCCCACATACCATGCCATCTGATAATTAAGTATATTCCTTACAGCGTCGCTAAAGGTATAAACAGTTCCATAGATATGATTTGAAGCAATTATTTTAATGACTGATATCACAACGTATGCAACCAATATTGGAACTAGGCTCATATAATGTTCCTTACACATTTTTTTGTTAATTTTAAAGAATCCTGTCAACAATAGAAATAAAGGAACACAAATCAAAAACAGCCATCTACCATACGTCATGACAAACATTGCTGTCCCTTTCATAGGCGCATTATAATAACCACAGTTTAAAAAGAAATGAATACATACAACAAATAATGTTGCTACCGTTCTGATCACATCAAGTCCCGGTATTCTGCCATTTCTCGCGATTACATTTTCTTCTGTCGTGATTATGTTTTCCCTTTTCAACTATTTTTCTCCATCTCTTTATTCCTGGATTTCTCCATCATGCATAACCGTAAGGCCACACGCCACATTATTACAATAATAATATTCTGCTGTTTCAGGATTTCCACGCGCAATCAGTTTTCCATCTTTACATTCAGGACATTCTATTTCTTCACCATTTCTAAGTCTTTGCATATCTATCAGACTCATTTCTTTTCTATTCATTACAGCCTCCATGTATAATACTTAGTCTATCTCTAACCCATTAAATAAAAATGCTACCTGTAATAAATTCAATACAGGCAACTTCATTTTTCTTAGAATGTATGTATTTTTATTTATAATTATACCACATTTTTCGTATTTGGGGACTATAAAATTATTTCTTTTTGATTTTTATCATTTCTCTTAAACAGAATACATTATGCATGAATCTTTTTTTCGAAATCAGGGGCGTTTATGATTGCCAAGCCATATGATATACTACTTTCTGCTCCCTGATTCAGATTGATTCCCATCTCAGTAATTCCATCATAACAAGCACCAGTTTCATCATCAATCATACTTTTACATATTGAGTTTTTGCCAAGATACCAATCCCTGCATTTTTTTGCCTTAGCGAGATAACCAATATCACTTGTCATTTTATAAAACTCCAAGCAAGCCATTAACATTTCACATGCTTCAATTGGCTGCTCATCATATAATGCCTGTTTCTGCCCTTTTATAAGCCATCCATTGCATCCAATAGGCTTAAAGTATTCTTCACCAAAAACAATGCTCTCTAGAAACATAAAGCTTTCAATCGCTACATCATAATATATTTTTTTCTGTAAGAATCTATGTGCACAAGATAATGCCCATGGTAAAAAAGCGTTTCCATAGGAAAGTGAATTCTCATACCAGTTCCATGAATCATCACGATACTCCTGATACTGCACCACCAGAGAGTCTGACAATTGACCCATATAACTATTTAAGTCCTCTGTCTTTTCTAAATAGCTTATCCCCACAATAGCATAAGCTTTTGCACGCGGAGATGATAAATGCGTTACATTTTTAAGTGCCTCCTTCAAAAGACATGTACATGTGTTTTTCATGTTTTGAGGAACTGCATGACTACTCAGAGTACGGCACAATGCCCATAGACATCTCCCATAACAATCTTCTGAACCTTGATTTTCCAAAAACAATCTTTGATAACCCATGAAATTTTTAAACATCCCATTATCATTTAGTGCATGGTTTAAAAATGACAGATATATATTGATTAATTTCAGATACTTTTTTTTTGCATAAACTTCATATAACTGGACCGCCAAAATAAGTGCACGTGCATTATCATCAGTTGCGTACCCATGATTCCTATCGGGAACTCCATATTTCCCATGTTGAAGAATGCCCGTATCGTCAGTAGATGTAAATAAATAATCTACAAAATGATTTGATTTTTTATTTACCATATCATCACCCCAAGCTTTTTTCCTAGCCTGACTTCTTCAAAGAAGAGTTCCATATAGCTTTGTCCTACAATCGACCAATACATTGATTTTCCGAATTGCATCGTTTTTATTTCCATCTCTCTTTTTTTGTCAGGATTCTGCAGTATATATCTTAAACTGTAAAATAATGAATCTGCACTCTCAGATTCTGCAAGCACACCTCGCCCTTCAGCGAGCATCTCCTGTGCATAAAGATATGGTGTCGATATAATTGCTCTTCCATATCCAACTGCATATGCCAATGTTCCACTTACAGCTTGCTCTTTTGATAAATATGGCGTCATATATATATCTGACATTTGCAGATAATTTATGATCTCTGTTTTTGAAAGATATTTATTAATAAATTTAACATTATCACTTAATTGATATTCTAAAACAAGTCCTTCCAACATTCTCCTATATGACTCATCTTTTTGATCTGGGTGTGTCTGTCCGAGAATTAAATAAAGAATTTCATTATTTTCTCTCTTTATTTTCTTTATTGCTTGTATGGCATACTCGATTCCCTTGCCCGGACTTAGTAATCCAAACGTGCTAACAATCTGTCTTCTACTAAAATTATTTTTTTCTTTTAACTCTTGCCTTGAAAGTACCTTTTGAAATGGTACTCCATGATGAATGACTCTAATTTTATCACTAGGTATTTCATATAGTGTATGTAATAGACTCTTTGTGTTTTTTGCCATAGTTACTATCTTTGAACTCTTTTTCCCAAGCTCTGTTATAATAGCTTTCTGCTTTTTATTTGGATTTTTTAGAACCGTATGCAATGTTGTAATAACGGGGATTTCTACTTGTCTTAAAAACTCTAAAATATATTCTCCATATTCTCCACCATAAATACCAAATTCATGTTCTATGACGACTAAGTCAATTCCAAAACTATCTAACTTGTCTGGTAGTTCTAAGTAATCTTCTAGACAATTCTGATTAATTTCGCAAATTACCTTTGAACCATATTTTCTTTGCATTTTATTATTTACTGCAATTACATAAGTGTTAACTGCGCCACTTTCATCAATTGCATCTATCAAATCTTGTGTGAATGTTGCTAGTCCACATTCTCTTGGTGGTATCGTACTCAAAAATGCTATATTAAGCGGTTTTTTTCCTATCATTTTCTTCCTCCTTTATTACTTTTAATCATCCTCTATCGGTTTTGGACACTTTCTAATATAGTTAAGTAAATCTTCTAGTTTCGCTGTTGCTAAATCAATACTAGTATCAGCACCTCCATAATACATCCTCACCATGCCTGTTTCTTCATCCAGTATCCAGCCACATGGAAATACTACATTATTAACATCTCCAAATCTTTCATAATCATATTCAGGTTCAAAAATCCAGTCATTACTTCTTTTTAATACAATAAAAGGATTATCAATATCTAGTAATGCCAGCCCCAGTCTATAGATTGCTCCACTTGCAGTACTTTTTACCCCATGGTAAAGAATCAACCATCCCTCTTCTGTCTGAAGCGGCTGTGCACTGATGCCGATTTTATTAGCATCCCACCAACCTCCATTGCGTGCATTTAAAAGAATCTGGTTTTCGCCCCAATTCTTCAAATCCAGTGAACTAGATAGCCAAATATGAGCCTTATGTCCATCAGAATATGGCCTGTGAATCAAATAATACTTGCCATTAATCTTTTTAGGAAAAAGAGCTGCATCCTTATCATCTGGGGGCATAATAGCTCCTTGCTTGTCAAATTTTACAAAATCTTCTGTAAACGCTATTGATACAGTAGGTCCCTTTCGTGAAAATGAAGTATATGCTATGATCCAGTTTTTTGTATCTTCCATATATGTGATTCTGGGATCTTCTATTCCCCATGTCTCTTCTGGAAACAAATCTGGTTCTGCTACAATAGATGGTTTTTTGTCAAATGTCCACTCTGTGATTCCATCTTCACTAGTCGCTCTTGCAAGATGTGAAAAACCCTGTCTGTCTTCTGCCCTTGCTAATAACAATGTCTTGCCTTCATACATCGTTGCTGCTGGGTTAAATATGGTATGTACCGGATATGGCAAATCTTTTGCTGTAATAATAGGATTGTATGGACTTCTTTTAAAGAGATCCGGGTATGCGTTGTCTTCCTCTTTTAAAAGTGTTGGATTATATCGTTTCATGTGCACCTCCCTGCAGCGAATGCTGCACTTTCGTTATTTTCAGTTTTTTCCAAATAAAAAGTGGCTCTCTAAAATGAGAGATCCACTCTAAAGGATATATATTCAGTTTCAAACATTCTGTCAAGTCATTTTGAGTGAATGCGTCTTTCCCATCTATAGAATATAGTATATAACTTCTTTATTATACACCCTCGGTGTACCTCTGTCAAATTCTAGCACGCATTCTATTCAATGAACCAATGCTTGCAATCTCGCAATTCTGGTTTTCGCCGGTCCATGCTTGTATTGTTTTTTCTTCTATTTTTTCTATTTTGATGCTGGGAAAAATTTGCGCAAAGCATTTGCCAGTCCTGAAATTGGTAATGTCTGTAGCCAGATGTGTCCTGGTCCTGTCAGTGTTGTAATAAAAAGACCTTCTCCACCAAGGACTATATTTCCAATTCCTTTCACGGTTTCTACATTCATCTGAACAGTTTCTTCCATAGCTGCAAGATAACCTGTATCGATCTGCATTTTTTCACCCTGCGCCAGATCAAATTCCATAATGCTACCATCTATCTCTAAAAATAACATACCATTCCCTGCAAATCTCTGCATGATAAACCCTTCTCCTCCAAAAAATCCAGCTCCAATTTTTTGTTGAAAAAATAGTTCAAAATTAATGTCTGTTTCCGATGCTAAAAAAGCTGATTTCTGCGCAATAATAGACTTTCCGCTCTCGAGCCTGATTGCCAGAATATTTCCTGGCACGCTTGCACCAATTGATATACTACCCGCCCCGTTTTCAGCGGTATATGTATTTTGAAACATTGCTTCACCAGAAATTGCTTTTGAGAACATCTTTCCGAGTCCTCCACCGCTTGTCTGCATTGTAACATTTGACGATTTCCACGCCATGCCACCTTTTTGGCATATTACTGATTCTCCTGAATTTAAACCGATAGATAATACCGGAAAGGGCGTTCCTACTATTTCATATTGCATATAAATTCCTCCTTTAATTGACTGGTTGGTATTGTAGTGCACTAATTAACAGTTATTTTATTATAACTTTATATTACAATACTTTCAATCATATTAAAAGAAGTTCTTCCAATTCTTATTCTGCTAAGAACCTTCAAAACTTCTTTTTATATGTATTCACATTCTTCTTTTATAAATCGGAGTGACTAGATTCGAACTAGCGGCCTCCGCCTCCCTAAGACGGCGCTCTAACCAAACTGAGCCACACCCCGTTATACATTTTGTACTTTTTCAGAACATCACGAATTGTATTATATAATGTTTTAAGAACGTAGTCAAGTCCTGACTTCACAGTATTATTGATTCTATGTTCCACTCTCCCGCAGCACATATTGCCATTTTATAATTATCTTGTACTAGAATTATTTTCGCAAAATATTGCTTCTTATCTACACTTTGTCTATAGGTTATTTTTTCTCCAAGACATACCTCAAATTCATTTAACCGCAACCTCATACCAAGTCCCGTTGCTTTCATAAAGCTTTCTTTTAGCACCCAGTAAGTATAAAATTGCTGCTGCCTACCTTCAGTTTCACATATACTCATAATATCCTTATATTCATTGGGTGTAAAAAAATGCTCAGCAACATTTTCTTTCATGTTTCTGCACCGTTCAATATCCACACCCACCGGAATATCAGAGATGGCACAGACTGCATAATCTCCAGAATGTGATAAATTAAAATGAATCTGTGGATTTTCTAATAGAAATGGCTTTCCATCTTCTGTAGAACCATCCGCTAACTCCACTTTACTAAATGCGATAGCAACTGGTGTATGTATGTCCGGATACCATTCTTTCACCATATAATTCAATAAAAATCCAGCACAAAGTGAGCGCTTTCTATCTACTTCTGACTTAAACCGGCTTGCTTTTTCGATACGCTCGCTAGATAAATAGTCGCTTGACTTCCCGGGTAATACGATACCATTGTACTGAATTAAATCACTTCCAAATTCTATATGATTTATATTTATGACATATATGCCTATTAGGTGACTGCTCATTGCATTTGCCTCTTCTCCGATTTTGCCGTCTTAACATGTTCAGCTGTTATTTCATGGGCACTGTATCTTGCTTCCTCGTATACCTGCGTTAATTTTTCCATAGAGACAAAGCCACTACTCCATTGTTCTATATCAACCGCTCTTTCGATTGGAGCATGTGTCTTGACAATGATATACCCTTTTTTTTGATAACTTTCTATTCTTTTCTTATATAGCCGTCTAATCTTTTCTACATTCGTCCCTTTGGTAAATCGCGGTGCGCCACCTATCTTTTCTTTTTCCAGCCACTCTTTTGTCTCCTTGATACCGCCATAAAGCACTTCTTCCTCTTTTTTAATTTGTCTATTCCAGAATTGTAGTATAAACCGATAAATACCTCTCAAAAAACAACTTATTATCGCAATGATGATAGCCCACCGAATGATATATTCAATAATCATCAGAATATACTCTACGATTGGATTCTTAGCCCCAGCTTCTATGGGGACCTGCTCACCCTGTTCCATAATATCTAGAATACTAACTGCTTTCAATTTTGGCAGCAGACTGACGACCCATCTAATGATATAAAACAGTATATCTCGCAACATACTAAAGGTTCTGCCAATTGCATCAAAGAGTGTCTGGGAACGTAGGAATAGCATTGCAACTACAAAAATCGTCACTAAAACAAACACCATCTTGCTATTTTGCGTAAACATTAATTTCATTGGTACATTATCATGAATTTGCTTATCTTCTGAAAAATCTCTGATATTAGAAAAATACATCCGTAGAAAAAACATACCCATATATATAATACCCATACTATAAGCCGCTGATGACAATAAATTTTCCTTTACAGACGTCCCGTAAATAAAAGCCACCGCAAACAGTAATGCAAATAAGCCAGGTATAAGTCCTATTCCCTTTTGATCCGGATTTGTCCAAAAGGAATAATCAGCTACTAGCCAAATCACATTAAAGATAGCCAAAACAAAGATATCAGAAAAAAGAAGTGGCAAAAAAACAGAACCAACTATTATAATGATACGAATTGCAAAAAACCAATAAAGCTTTGATACAGATCTTCTTACAAAATAGGTTGTGACAATTATGATAGCAAAACATAGTGGTGGCCATGGCGTAATTGGCATCTGCATCAGTGCCATTGAATACCATGTCGTAATAACTGAAAAGAGCTCAATCATGATCAGATTCAGTATATCCGTATAAATCACATACCGTTTAGTCGCCATAAGTAACCTCCCAACGCTTTATCTCTGGAAGCCCCATACACATTTCATTTATCTCAATATCAAAAAATTCCGGTATAATCCAACTGCAGGAGAATCCTCCATCACGCAATAAATTATAAATATTCACCATGTCTGTTTTTCGGTAATTTGATATCACAACCAACTTTACATTCTTATTCATCGCTACTGATTTTGCATACAACAATTCCGAAAAATTTACCTTCGCCTGTGTTAAATCAATCCGAGCCATGGCTATCTCAATATTTCTGATATGATTATTTCCAGCTCCTGCCTTGGCTACAAATTCCTCTTTTGTATATAAATCCTTCGCATTTGTATAAAAGCCAACTGGTATCTTCTGAAACAAAAACCAATTAGCAACTGCATCAGCAATCCGAATTGATTCTTCCTGCAATTTATTTGCATGTGCCACAATTTGCGTCTCCAGATTCAAAAAAATATGAATTTCCTGAGAAAACGTCGTATTATATGTATTAACCTGTAGCGCTCCCATTTTTGCAGTATCCTTCCAATTGATGCTATGCATATTATCATATGGCTGATATTCACGAATGCCTGCAAATTCAAATGGATCTTCATTAATATAACTTTTTTTAACTATATTACCAAACAACGTATCCATCGAGACCGATAACTTTTCTGCTTGAATCCTACGTGGCAGCACATATATTGTAGCTTCATGCTCCATATGCAAAAACATTTTCTCTGTTAAAAACAAATCTCTAGATAATACGTCCATACCATTCACTCTATAGCAGCCGCGTTTTTCACATACAAAAGGAAGTTCTCTTATAATGCGCTGATGTGGCATAACAGAAAAAAATTCATTTCTATAATACTGATCTGTCACAGAAGCATTCTTTTCCTTTGCAAACAGAAATGTCCGTGTTGTGGCAAATTTGATTTGTAAAATGGGTAGCGGCATCCATTTCCTGTTTTCAATTGTTTCAATCAGTGTCGTTCTACTGCCTTCTTCAACAACCGTTTCAGCAAAATCTATCGTAATATACAGTTTCTTATCCCATAATCTGTTATATAAAAAATACTGTATCAAATACAACACGACTGCCAGCATAAATGCAAACAATAACTTCATATTATTCTACCTCTATTGTCATTAAAAAATACTCCATTATTGCTAGTGCATATTCCATTCTTCACTTGGTACTTCAATAGAATTTAATATCTCATCAAATATATTGTCATCTCTTTTTCTTCCTGCCCCCGTATAATAAATCATTCGATGAGACAATATCGGTTTTACTAATTTTTTAATGTCTTCTGGCTTTACATAATCGCGATTCTGTATTGCCGCATAAACCTGGCTTGCCTTCAGCAAGGCAATAGTGCCTCTTGGACTGACTCCTAATGCGACCGCCTCATGCTTTCTAGTCGCCTGCACCACTTGTACAATATAGTCTCTTAAACTCTGATGTACTACAACTCGCGCAGACAACATACGCATATCTAGCACTTCTTCTTTTGTACACGTCGGTTTTAGCATCACAAGCGGATTGTCACAGATGAATCTCTCGAGAATCTCCATCTCTTCTTGCTTCGATGGAAATCCCATTGATAATTGCATCATAAATCGATCCATCTGAGCCTCTGGTAAGGGAAATGTGCCCGCAGTCTCAATCGGATTCTGTGTTGCCATAACAAGAAACACCTCTCCCAACTTACGCGTCTTACCGTCTATAGTAATCTGCTTTTCCTCCATCGCTTCCAAAAGTGCTGACTGTGTTCGCGGAGTCGCACGATTAATCTCATCTGCTAGCAAAATATTTGTCACAATAGGTCCTTCAATAAAGCGAAAACCCGCTTCTTTCTGATCATATATATTCAAACCCGTAACATCTGCCGGTAATAAGTCTGGTGTAAACTGTATTCTTTTGAAATCCGCGGCAATAGAAGCCGCCAGCGCCTTAGCCAGCATAGTCTTTCCTGTACCTGGCGTATCTTCAATCAAAATATGCCCACCAGCAATTAATGCTACGAGCACACAATCTATTATATCTTTTTTGCCTACAATAACCTTTCCCACATTATCTCGCAATAAACTCACAATCTCCTGCATTTTCTCATAATCCATTCCTAAATGACCCCCTTATTTATTTGATTATCAAAGCAATAACCATTTTTGCCCTGTTCCTTGACACGATATAAGGCTGTATCCGCATCCCTATATAATTCATCAAATGTATTTCTCTTTATATTTGAAATTGCTATTCCAACCGATAATGAAACAACATCTTGAAGTGCTTCTGGCGGAACTTGCGTTATCGTAAGCGCAATCACCTTTTTTACCTTATTGATTATTATTTCTTCCTCTGTCATATCTTTTAGAAAAACAATAAATTCATCTCCGCCCAACCGACAGACCAAGTCCTGCTCACGTACCTCATACTTTAACAATCTCGCAAATTTAATTAAAACATTATCCCCCGCTGTATGGCCAAACCTATCATTAATCATTTTGAAATTATCAATATCCATGATTAATAACGTTCCATTATGGCGCTTGTCACAAAGATAAGTGTTAATCTGTAGTTTTGCATCTTCACGCGTAATCAAGTCGGTAAGCGCATCTTTTCTTGCAAGCGACATTGACATCTGCGTGAATTCCGTTATAACACGCCTTAACAGTATTTCATTTTCTGTAACCGTATTTACAAATCCAATGGTATCACTTTCATCATCTATTGAGCCATCTTCAATCAATGCAATCATAATATCTACTAATAATGGATCAAATTGCTTGCCACGCTCGGCCAATAATTGTTCTGTAGCATATTCTCGACCTAAATTCTCACGATATGGCCTATTTGTAGTCATAGCATCAAAAGCATCTGCCAAGGTAACGATTCTGGCTTCAATCGGTATTTCCTCACCCTTTAGTCCTTCACAATATCCTGTGCCATCATATCGTTCATGATGATATTTAGCCACTTCTGTTGCATGCGGTAGCATCGTCAGCCCTTCCATGATTTCTCTACCAGTTTCAACATGATTTTGCATGACCTTTATTTCTTCCGATGATAAGGCCTCCGTTTTTTTCAATAGACTCTCTGGAATTCTTATTTTTCCTATGTCGTGTAGCAATGCAATATTATACATATTAAGAACCATTTCGGCATCCCAGCCTAAATATTCGGCAATTCGAACAGAATATCTCGCAACTCTGACCGAATGCTTATGCATATAGTCACCCTTCTCATCAATCGCATTTGCAATTGCAAGAATAGACTGCGTCTTAATCTCTTCGATTCCCTTTTCATTTTCCTTTTGATATCGTTTTTGTAGCACATGATACAGCATTACTTCTAAATGGATAATAATCGAAATGATAAGTACAGAAAAATATATAAACGGAAAAAGTTCTCTCGGGATTTTATTACATTTATGAAACAGAATATCACCTATTGGAGAAAACTCAATAATGATACATACAATACCAATGCATATAGAAATAATACTGCCCCAAAGCACACCAGAGGTAGATACTAGTGCAATTGTCACTAGCGCAATCCATATCCATATTAATATGGCTTCTTTTTGTCCTGGCGCAATATATAAATAATACACAATACTTGAGATGGTCATAATAACAGAAGTAATCAAAACAATAAGTACATTCTTCCATTTTATCATCAGCAAACTCGCCAACTGAAATATAATACAAATTGCTAACGTAATAGGCCAGTTTATTGATTGTCCCCCTGTAATCGAACGAAAAACTTCTACAAGAAGAATAACAACTACCATCAATTGCATAATAAATCTAATTGCTTTAGCTCTCTGCAATTTAATAACCGGATATTTTTCTGATTCCAGCAGTTCTTGCCATGTGTATTTTCCCAAAAACCCACCGCCCCCGTTGGCATTCTATCTTTTCACATATTTCTCCAATTATTTACACGATTAATACTATTATTTTACCACTTTATGTATATATAGGCAAATAAAAACACACAAAACGCGAGTCTTGTGTGTTTTATACTCTTATCAAAACATGTTTATCTATGCTATTTTGCTCTTTGCAAGTTCAGCAAGTGTCGTAAAACCTTCAGCATCATTAACAGCCATCTCTGCAAGCATTTTTCTGTTAATATCAATCTCAGCTAATTTCAAACCATAAATCAACTTACTATATGATAAACCGTTCATTCTTGCTGCCGCATTAATACGTGCAATCCACAGTTGTCTGAACTGACGCTTTCTTTCTTTTCTGCCCGCATATGATGTTGTAAGCGCTCTCATAACAGACTGTTTTGCTACTCTGTATTGATTGGAACGAGCTCCTCTATAACCTTTTGCTAATTTAAGTACTCTATTGTGTCTCTTTTTAGCGTTCATTCCGCCTTTAATTCTTGCCATTTCTTAATTCCTCCTTACACTTTTCTTATAAATATGGACAAATCTTTTTCATGTTAGCTACATTTGTAGAATCTGTAACCGTCGCATGTCTGAGCTTTCTCTTCGTCTTAGCAGATTTCTTAGTTAAGATATGGCGCTTATAGGCTTTATTTCTCATTAACTTTCCTGTCCCTGTCACCTTGAAACGTTTCGCTGCTGATCTGTTTGTTTTAATTTTTGGCATTGTACTTTATCCTCCTAAATACTTATTTTAATATCTATTTTAACCTTTGCTACTAATGTAGCCATATGCTAAAATTTATCTATCACTCTACACCTAACTTTTCTTTTCTGTTAAAAACATAGCCATACTACGTCCTTCTACCTTCGCAGGCTTCTCAATAACTGCAATGTCAGAAAGTGCTTCTGCAAATTCATCTAGAATATGCTTGCTAGCATACATATGCGCCATTTCACGTCCTCTGAACCGCATAGTAACTTTCACCTTATCGCCCTTTGTAAGAAATTTTCTCGCTGCATTCTTTTTTGTATTAAGATCATTTGTGTCAATATTAGGTGACATACGAATTTCTTTTACTTCAATCGTTCTTTGCTTTTTCTTCGCTTCTTTATCTCTTCTGATTTGCTCATATCGATATTTACCGTAATCTACAGTCTTACATACTGGTGGCTTTGCCGTCGGTGCAATCTTGACCAAATCAAGTCCCGCATCATCTGCAATCTTCTGCGCATCAGCCACAGACATGACACCCAACTGCTCGCCATCTTCACCTACTAAGCGAACTTCCTTATCCCTAATTTGCTCATTAATCATTAAATCGCTAATAATCTAACACCTCCATAAGATAGTTGATAAAATATTAAAGTGGATAGCCCATAGACTATCCACATAAGTTCACAATCATAGTTACGATACAAATCGTAATTATATTAGTATGAACACTCGGTAACAATCATCTGAATATAGTCCCGAGGTGAGAGTGAATACTCTACTTTCTTATAGTCGCTCGCACGACACTAAACAAATTTAGCACACTTTACTTATTCTTGTCAAGTGCAAAAATTCATTTTTTCAATTCTTGTTGCTAGTCAACCAAAGGATTTCCTTTTCCATCTGTATTAATACTCCCAGTTAAGATCATGATTCCTTCTACCAAGCCCCAAATAGCGATACCAAAAGTTGCAATTCCACATGTAATAACTCCACCAATGACACCTACCAAAACCTGTATCAATGCTTTGTTCGTATATCCCAAGTAGAAATTGTGTATTCCAAATGCTCCAAGGAATATTCCCAGTAAACCTGCCACCATCTTAGACTTAGGTGCTTCTGTAGTAGTTGACTGAGACTGTGGCGGTGGTGTCTGTTCTCCTCCAAATCCACCCGAACTACCAGCTACCGGTATAT
>Ga0209373_10001939_pt1 | contig 22342 bp, 19 predicted proteins | sample Higcelweek5metaG_FD_187173 | JGI IMG/M metagenome (GOLD analysis project Ga0209373, IMG submission 187173) | Freshwater pond sediment microbial communities from the University of Edinburgh, under environmental carbon perturbations - High... | ecosystem: Environmental > Aquatic > Freshwater >... | reverse complement strand
TCTTCCCCTGCTCGCGCTCCTTCTCCTCGCGATACTCAGCATGATCTCGCTCGGGCTCGTGTTCGCCGCGCGCTTCAAGAGCGAGGAGCTCGCATCCGGCCTCCTCAATCTCGTCACCTTCCCGATGATGATCTTCTCGGGCGTCTTTTTCTCCCTCGAGGGAAGTCCCCAGGCGCTTCGGAACGTGGCGAAGGCGTTCCCGCTCACGCATTTCCTCGAAGGCGCGCGCGCGGTAATGATCGACGGCGCGGGATTCGCGACGGTCTGGCCACAGATGGCGATACTCGCCGCGATGAGTGCGGTCTTTCTCGCGGTATCGACCGCGCTCTTTAAGTGGGAATAGGGTTTTCGTTTTTCGCGAGGCGCTAGATTACGCCGGCAAGGTATGAAAAAAGCTGCCGCTTGATATCGCTTTCCGTGCCGTATACGAGCGCGCGCGAAAAATCGGGCGACTCCATGAGCGCGACGGAAACGAGCGAGAGGGCGCGGATCGTCTCGGGATGCGCGGGGTCGGGAGCGGCGAGATAGACATACACGTCACGCGAGCCGGCGACGCGGACGACGCCTGCGACCGGTCGATCGATCGCGGCTGACCTGCAATGAAACATGCGCAAGCCCGATTGCTCGAGGATGACCGCGCCGTGAGCTTCGCGCTTGTCGAAATCAGCGGCGAGGCGGTCACGCGCGGTTCCGTTCCCGAGAATAATCCCGGTGATGACGCGCGTTATCTCGCCTTCGGGAATCGGCGAGGGCAATACTGTCAGCGAAAAATTGAGGAGTATCGTGATCGCGATATCGATCCCGACGTCGCCCGAGGATTCGCCCGAGACGGTCGATTGCATAATCGCCTTACCATCTTCGATATTCTCCGTCTCGTTCACCCTGACCGTCACCGGCTCGATTCGCGCGAGAACCTCGGCGATTCCCGCTCGAAATGAGGTCGCGTTGAAGGGCGTATCGACGACATACTCCGGCGCGGCGACGAGACCCGACGGAAAGGTCGTTATGACGAGATCTATCCCCCGTTCAAGGAGCCACTCGTCCGAAATGCGATCGCAGGAAAGCGACGCGACGACGGTAACGCCCGAAAAGTGCCGTCTGATGAGCGACGCGATAAACTGCGCGAGGCATATTCCCTCGAAACAGGTGACGAGCACGCGAAATTTCTGCGGCGCACCCGTGTTAGTCTCATCGGCCGCGCGAATCGCCATCTCGATACCCTCGACGTCCGATTCGCAAATATCAACGCCAAACGCGCTCCGCAAGGCCGACGAGAGAAAGTCATACACCCTTCCGTTTTCGCGGATCGTATTCCCGAGAGAGGACAGCGTCGTCGGCCGGACCGGAAGGCCAAGCAATTTTTTGTACGCAAGCGCCGATATGCCCGATTGCAGAACCATAACAAGCCTGCTGTCGAGGTCATAGCGTATGTTCCCCGACCGTCCAAGCTCTGCGACGAAGGCAGAGACCAGCTCCGGAACCGCGGGATTGCACCTGATCGTCTCGCGCAATTCGCCGGGTTCGAGCGCGGAGAGCACTCCGCAGAGCGCCTTGATTTCTCCCGCGTCCTCAGGCGCGACCGCGCACCAAAGCTTTCGCGCAATCGACTCAGGAATATCAGGCGCAAGGCCGGAATCAAGCGGACTTGAAAGCGGGAGAGAAACGTCATTGCGCTCGATGGCCAACATGAGGTAGATAAAGAGTATCCCGAGATCGTACCATGAAAATCGATACCCAACCGCAACCTCGGCCTCGCGTACCGCTTCAAGCACCGCGCACCTGTCGGCGGTAAACCCGAGCAGATGCATCGTGCGGTCAAGCCGCGTCTTTTTATCCGCCGAGAGAAAGAGCTGAATCATATCGCGGGACGGGATAAGCTGAATTGCCGCGTTGATTACCGCGAGCCTGACGTCCCATTCGTGTCCGGCGAACGACACGCCGATCCCCTTCTGCCGAACCAACGACGCGCTCCATCCCCGCTCGCGCAATCGCTCGTCGAGATCCCTGAGGTCATTGCTGACGCACGAATCGCTTACCGAAAAAACAGTCGCAAGCTCGCCGAGCTTAACGACGCGCTCTGCGCGGCCAAGATACACGAGAATCGCGGACTGTCGCTGCGCGATGTCAAGTCCGGAAAGCCTGAGGCATTCCTTTTTCCCCGACGGATCGAGCAAAGAGGTATCGCCCACGAGCCTGATCCCGACGCTCCGCCTTTTTTCCACCGTCACGGAAAAATCGCGAAGGAAAAACTCCAGCTCCTGTATGTCGCGGAATATCGTGCGAACGCCAGCGTCGGTTTCCTCGGCAAGAACGGCGACCGGAATATAAGCGTTCGGCGCTAGGGCAAGAAGTACGTCAAGAATCCGGCGAACCCGTTCCCTCATGCGCCAAGGCCTTTTTGATCGATAAAATCGCGCGCGAGTTTGCGGGTCTCAGCGGCGCTTCGCATGGCCAACGCCTCGTCGAGAAGTCGTTCCGCCTCATCAATCCTGATCCCGCGGATGATTTCCTTGATCGCTGGAATCGCGCCATACGACATGCTGAGTTCGTCAAAGCCCATTGCGGCCAGGTAGAGCGCGCCTTCAGGAGTCGAGGCGAACTCGCCGCAAATCCCTGTCTCCATCCCGCAATCGCGCGCGTCGTTCGCGGCCTTCCGCATGAGCGCGAGTACGCCCGGATGGAATTCGCTATAGAGGTTCCCCAGCAGTTCGTTTTCGCGATCCGCCGCGAGCGTGTATTGCGTCAAGTCGTTGCTGCCGATGCTGATGAAGTCGCTGATACCCTTGAACGCGGGTACGGTCATCGCGGCCGCGGGGGTTTCGACCATCATGCCGACCATCGCCTCGCCGCCCAACTCGGCGCACTCGCGCTCAATGATATCGCGCACGACGCGCATCTCGGACGGCGAGCAGACCATCGGCACCATGATGCGAACCTTTCTGCCGCTCGCGGCCGAGGCGGAGAGCATCGCCCTAACCTGCGAGATGAGTATGTCGGGGTTATCTATGAGATAGCGAATGCCGCGCCACCCGAGGAAGGGGTTATTCTCCTTGGGGTGCGGAGCGTACGGAAGGGGCTTGTCCCCGCCGATATCGAGAAGCCTGAAGACGACGGGTTTGCCGTTCATGCTGTCGAGCACGCGTTTATAGTGAACCGCTTGCGCGGCTTCAGTCGGGAACACCGTCTGCTCCATAAAGAGAAACTCCGTCCTGAAAAGCCCGATCCCGTCCGGGTTCGACGCCGCGATCGACGGAAGGTCTTTCATGTTCCCCGCGTTCGCGTAAAGGCCGATCCTTCTGCCGCACAGCGTTTCCGCGGGCAAGCACGCGAGTTCCGCGAGTCGCTCGCGCCTCCGCCGTTCCGCCGCCTTTGCGCGTTCCGCCAGGTTAAGCGTTTCCTCGCACGGATGGATTATGAGGGTATCGCGCTCGAGATTGAGCACGAGGCGCGCTCCGCATTCGATTCGCGAAAGGATATCGGCCGTGGCAACGACTGCGGGAATGCCGAGCGACCGGGCAAGAATCGCCGCGTGCGAGTTCGTACCGCCCGAGGCGACCACGAAACCAAGCACGTTCGAAAGACAAAACGAGACGGTCTCGCTCGGACTAAGCGAGGGAGCGACTACGATGGATGGGGTTACTGGAAACCGCTTTTGACCGCCTGAAAAAGTTTCATTCCGCGCAGTACCGTTAGCCCTTGCCTCGATATGCGCGATATGCGAGACGACGCGCTTGCCGATATCCCGGAAGTCGTCCGCGCGCGCGCGAAAGTATTCGTCCTCAAGTCCTTCCATCTCGAGCGCGTTTTTTTCCGCAACCTCGCACACGGCGACGGCCGCCGAGTAGCCCTCATCGTCTATCAGGCGATACATGTCGCCCTGAAACTCTTCATCATCGAGGATGTCTGCATGACTCTCGAAAATCTCTGCCTTGTCCTTACCGAGATCGGCGCCAACCTGTGCCGCGAGACCCTTGAGTTCTTCGATCGAACGCGCGAGGGCAGACCCGAGGACCGTTCGCTCGCCCGGCCGATCGGATTCCGGTATATCCTTGCGTTCCCGCGCGACGGGCGCGCGCTCCGCGAAAACCGCCGGACCGCAGGCAACGCCCGGTGACAGCGTACGTACTTCTATGCGGAGATCATCCATCACGTTCTCCTATTCCGAAAGACCCGCGATCAGGGCCTCTATAGCTTCGAGCGCAACGGACTCATCTTCGCCGTCGCAGCGGATCGTGATCGCGGTTCCCATGGTAATGCCAAGCTTCATGAGCTTGATGAGGTTCTTCGCATTCCCGCTTAGGGTTCCCTTGACGATCGTAATCTCGCTCGCGAATTTCTTCGCTTCATCGACTATTTTCTTTGCGGGCCGCGTATGCAGGCCCGACGGATTCGCGATAAGCAGTTCCTTTTCTACCACAATTGTTCTCCTTCGGCGTCCGCGTCAAGGATCGAGCCCGGACGCAAGTTGAGCGCGTTTCGGGTCGCGCACCAGCTTCCCTTCGCGAGCGCCTTCGCGGTATCGCGGTCTTCGAGCCACGAGTGCAGAAAACCAGCGGTAAACGAATCGCCGCAGCCTATCGCGTTGAGCGCGGTCACCGCGTTCACCGGATGGCGAAAGCCTTCGCCCCTCGAAGCCGCATACGTATCCTTTGAGCCCCGGGTAACGACGATCGTGCAGCCCAGCTCGGCGCTTTTCCGAGCAAGACAAGCGGCAAGCTCTTCTTCCGGAAGGGGGAACGCGAATCCGAATGTCCCGCAAAACTCTTCCTCGTTGATCTTGATGATATCGGGTACCGCGCGCTCTAGCGTCAGCCTGAGGTCATTCCCGTGAAAGTCGGCCATGACGGCGCATCCCCGATCCTTCGCGAGCGTACAGATACGGGCGCAAAGATCCTCGGGCCAGAAAGCTGGACGGCTTCCGGCAAAAAGGAGCGCTGAGGCTGAAGCGAGGCGCAGGTCGATGAGCTCGAGGAGAGCCGCCGCTATCGCCTGGTAGTCCGCGTTCGCCGCAGGTTCGCTCACGACGAGCTCCGTCGCCCTACCCGTGCCCGGCTCGACGAGTGTATAGCAATACCGTATCCGCCCCGGGACGTCAACGCTATCAAAAGCGAGACCGTCGCGCCCGGCGAGCTCACGGAAAAAATCGGCGTTATCGACGCCGAGCGGGCATACGTTCGTCACGCACCCGCGCGCGAGCTGGCTCAGCACGCGCGATGCGTTCACGGCTTTGCCCGACGCGTCGATCCGATATCCCGTCGACCGGTTTACGCTATCGAGTCGAAGGTCCTTGAAGGCTATCGTTTTTTGCAGCGTAGGGCTTAGCCCAACGGCGATTACCCGACTCATTTTTGCATCTCCTTGACTGCGGAATCACCCTTGATTTCTCCCGCGTTCGCGAGGAAGTAATCCTCTGCCTTGCGCGACCAGAGCCCTCCCCTATCCGCGACTATCGCGGCAAGTCCCGCGTAAAACGAAGATTCCTTCGCGAGGGCGGGAAGGTCGTCGAGCGCGAACAAGGGGGATTTCTTGTGGGTGTAGATAAGCTTTTTCCCACCCGGTATCGATGGCAAGGAGAGTGTCGCGCCGAGCGAGGCGTCAAGCCCGCCGACGTGCGTGATGAGCGCTTCCGGATGGATGAGGCGCTTTTCCATGAGCGCGAGCGCCTCACGCTGATCGTCGGTATTTCCACCCGTCGTTCCGATCACGTGCTTCTCCATATAATGGACGTCGTAATAGTTCAGCTTCGCGTAAAAATCCTGATTGAGGGGACCCGCGAAGAAATTCAGGCAGCCGTTAAACGCGAGAAGTCTTTCGCCAAGCTCGAGCACAGAGGGAAACGCGACCATGACCATGATATCGTCAAAGAGCTCGCCGCCCGTCTCGTCAGAGAGAAGCTGCCACTCGTTCTGGGCGCCCTTCGTGTTGACGACGCGAAGGTCGATCTTACGTTCCTTCGCGACCGGGCCGAAGATCGCCTGCGCCCGCGCTATCTTCACCGCGTCCTGATCGGTAACCACGATAAGGGAAGGTCGTTTGTCGCCTGCCATCGCATAGTCGATCGCCGCAAGCCCCATCGGCCCGCAACCGCCGAGTATCGCCATCCTCCCGCCCGCCTTGAGCCCCATCTCGTGCTCGTGCTTCGTCCTCGACGAGCGGAACATGGAATGCGCGGCGCCAATGACGCACGAGTACGGCTCCGAGAGCGCCGCCTGGAAATAGCCGTCGGCCTGAACGGGCAAAAGCGCGTCCACGAGCATCACTTCCGGAGGAAGGATGACCGCGGTCGATTCCCCGCCGCAATATTTATAGGAATACCCGGGAGAGTCCATCGATCCCTCGTAGTTGAGCGCTGGCTGGATCGTCACCGTCTGCCCCACGTGAAATTTCTCGGCCCATTTCTTCCCGACCTCGAGAAGCCGGCCCGACATCTCGTGGCCGACGATGATGGGATTCTCCGCGATATCGTTCGGGACGCGCTTGTGATCGGCGCCTGCCTGCGCAGCCTTCCATGAGCTCATGCAGAGGCTATCCGCGACGACCTCCATCAATATTTCATCGTCCTTGATCCCGGGCAGGGGAAACCGCTCGAGCCTCAGATCGTTCTTTCCGTATAGTCTTACCGCTGTCGTATTCATCGTTGCATATTCCTTCGTATTTCCGCCTCAGCGGGAAACACACGCCTTTTCTGCGCGCTTGAGAAGATCGATAACCGCGTTCGCGTCCTTCGCGACGCGAAGCTCGAGAAGCCAATCCGCGTTATCGCAAAATTCCGCGATCTGGCTCATCGCCTCTTCCGTGTGCGACGCCTGATCCTTGGCCGCCATAAATATCAGTACGTCAATGGGATCGTTTTCGCCATCGCCGAATTCGACGCCGCTTTTGAGCGTCACGAGCGCGTACCCGGCCTTGAGAACGCCGTTCTCCGGCCGCGAGTGCGGCATCGCGATCCCCGGACCGATGACGAAGTACGGTCCATTCCGCACGCATCCGTTTATCATCGCATCGATATATTTTTGCTCGCACGTTCCGTTGTCGGTCAGCATCGCGCCGCCCTTTCTGATCGCGTCGATCCAGTCCGTCGCGTCGACGTTAAGCGCGATCGTCCTGTTGTTCAGCAAATATTCAAAAAAACCCATAGCTTCAACATTCTCCAACCGGGTTTTCCCGGCGCGAAAAAACTTCCGGAGTCGGCCACGAGGGCCAACTCCGGACAAACCGATAGTAAGTTTACACCTTGTCCCTGCGAAGCGCCACCAGTTCATCGACGATTCCCTGGTACTCGCTCGCGTTCACGAGATTCGAGATCCCGAAAACCTTGGTTCCCGGATTCGAGGCGCGCACCCGATCCGCGAGACTCTTCTGACAGATCGCGACGCTCGTTCCCCGGGGAACCTCGTCAACGGCGCAGTGCGTTACCTTAATGTCGCCAAGGCCAGCCTCGCCGAGAAGCTTCCGAAGCCGCGTTGCGCCCATTGCGCTCGTTCCCATTCCCGCATCGCAGGCGAAAACGATTGACTCGACCTTACCGAGGTTCTTCATCTCGTTCATGGCCGTCTGGGCGTCCGAGAGGCTATCCGCGATCTCGTCTTCCTTCATGCTACCAGCGGCCCGCTTTACGAGGGGAATCGCGACGAGGAAGCTTACGAGAGCGGCGGCGGCAACGCCGGCGAGTACCGGAAGGAGCCCGCCGCGAGGTGCGACCGCCATGACGGCGAAGATGCTTCCCGGAGAGGGAGAGGCGACTTCACCGGCGCCGAGCATCATGAAGGTGGTAACCCCGGTCATTCCTCCCGCTATCGCTGAAAGAATCAACAGAGGATTCATGAGGACGTACGGGAAATAGATTTCGTGAATGCCGCCGAGAAAATGGATAATAATGGCGCCGGGGGCGGAGGCCTTCGCGGTACCCTTCGAGAAGAGCCAGTACGCGAGAAGGATTCCAAGGCCGGGGCCCGGATTCGCCTCGAGGAGGAAAAGAATCGACTTACCATGCTCCGCCACCTGCGCGACGCCAAGCGGTCCAAGGACACCGTGATTGATCGCGTTATTGAGGAAAAGGATTTTTCCGGGCTCGATGAAGAGCGACGCAAGGGGAAGAAGCCGATGATCGACGACCCAACCGACAGAGGACTGGAGCACGTGCATAAGACCGGCAACGACGGGCTGTATTGCCATTAGGGATACGAGGGCAAGCAGCATCGCGATGATTCCCGCGGAGAAATTGGAAACGAGCATCTCAAAGCCGGCCGGGACCTTGCCCTCGACGGACTTATCGAAGTACTTTACGCAGACGCCCGCAACCGGGCCGATCAGCATCGCGCCAAGAAACATCGGGATTCCGGCGCCGACGACGATACCCATGGTTGCCACCGCGCCGACGACACCGCCGCGGATTCCCCAGATCATCTTACCGCCGGTAAAGCCGATCAGGAGCGGGAGAAGATAGGTAATCATAGGGCCAACGAGCGAACTGAGTTTTTCGTTCGGGATCCACCCAGTGGGAATAAAGAGAGCGGTAATGAGCCCCCAGGCGATAAACGCGCCAAGGTTCGGCATTACCATTCCGCTCAGGAACCGACCGAATTGCTGGACGCGCACACGGGATGACACGGATCCCTTGGCTGTAACTGTCATGCATATCCTCCTTCAGAATTGCTTGGTCTCATTGAACCATCGGTTCCGGGATTCGCACAACAAAAAGTACTTTTTTCCTGTCATGCAATTTAGCGTTCAGGTTTGGCAGGAAGATGTAAACGATTTCGCGAGCACAGGCGAGGACACGCGCGCACAAAACCGTTGCGCCTCGGCCTCGCGCGGATATATACTGGAAGAAACCGGAGGAAAGGCAGTATGGCAAACAAGGACTACGTATCGGCGACCGAGGCATGGCACACGAAGGCTCTTGGCGAGGCGGCGTGCGAGGCGCTCAGGAAAAACGGATTCGACGCGAAATACGTGGAATCAGGGGAAAAAGCCCTTGCGCTCATCGAGACGATGATAAAGCCGGGGATGACGGTCGCGACGGGCGGCTCGATGACCCTCCACGCGCTTGGCGTCCACGAGCGGGCGACCGCGCTTGGCGCGAAGCTCCTCAACCACGCGGCGAAGGACCTTTCCCCCGAGCAAAAGCTTGCGGTTATGCGCGCGCAGCTCACCGCTGACCTTTTCCTCTCAAGCTCGAACGCCGTCACGCTTGACGGGGAGCTCTTCAACATCGATGGAAACGGGAACCGCGTCGCCGCCCTCACCTTCGGGCCAAAGAAAACCGTCGTCGTCGCGGGTATCAACAAGATCGTGCGCAACCTCGACGAGGCGCGCGCGCGATGCGAGATCGCCGCGAGCCCGATGAACAACAAAAGGCTCGGCACCGCGAACCCCTGCGCAAAAACGGGCGTCTGCATGGACTGCAAGGGAGACGGCCGCATCTGCAAGGTCTACTCGATATTCCGCCAGAAACCGCGCGGCTCGGACTTCACCGTCATCATAGTCGGCGAAAACCTGGGATATTGACGGGACGAACGGCTTGCGAAATCGTCCGTACGGAAACGCGAGCCATCATGGTCGAAAGAAGGCGCGGGAAAGGGCGATGCCGGCGAAGACGCACGCAAGGCAAAGCGCGTTGTTGAGCGCGAAGTTCGCGATGGCGAGGCTATACCTTCCTTCTATTAATAATCGCGCCGTTTCGAGGGAGTACGAGGAAAAGGTCGTGTACGCTCCGAGGAATCCCGTTATCCATAGGAGCCTCGCGTCCTGACTCGCGCCGGTTCTGTCAAAGAAAACGAAAAGGATGCCGATGAGAAGGGAGCCTGTCGCGTTGACCGCGAGCGTCCCCACGGGAAAGGGGTGATTGACGCTCACGTTGATGCCCCTCGAAACAAGATACCGGGCAATCGCCCCCACGGCACCGCCGATCGCGATACTGACGAAATTCATGCGCGATTCCCTCCATGCGTTGTATATGCGAAGTCAGGAATCATAGTAACCGAACCTCTCCATTTTTTGAACCCGCATTCGCCTTTTTTCCATTGACTTCAGGGTGTCGGTCTCTTACATTTGTCATAGGAGGCTAACAATGCTGAGTGAAAAACTGACGACTGTAATTAACGAGCAGATCAACAAGGAATTCTATTCTTCGTACTTGTACCTTGCCATGGCGGCGCATTTCGACGCCAAGGCACTTCCCGGATTCGCGAAGTGGATGAAGCTTCAAGCGGCGGAGGAATGGGGACACGGGATGCGATTCTACGAATACCTCACGGAAGTCGGCGCCGAGGTCAAGCTTGCCGCGATCGCGCTACCGCCCGCGAAATTCGGGACGCCGAAGGAGATATTCGAGCAGGCGCTGGAGCACGAACGCGGCGTAACCGCCTCGATCAACGCGATCTACGAGCTTGCCAAGCGGGAGAATGACCCGAAAACCGAACTGATGCTCCACTGGTTCATAAACGAACAGGTTGAAGAGGAAAAGAACGCGCGCGATATCATCGACCAGCTCGAGATGGGCGGCGGCAATTCCTTCGGTCTCATGTTCATGGACAAGCACGTTCTCGGCGCCCGAAAAGGCGACTGAGCCAACGAACGCGGCGAACGACACGATCGTTCGCCGCAATTTTTTCAGACCATGTCCGCGCCCCGTTGTGAATTCGTTCGATTTTGCCGATACTTGAGTCGAGAGGTGCGTTTCATGGATCCCATCCGTCGGCAATACTACCGTTTTCTGCTCGTCTTTATCGCAACGTTGTGCATTTTCTGCATCGCGCTCTCGTTCTGGACCATCAGAAGCGCAGAGAAGGTGCACGTAAGCCAAACCTACGAAGAAATATTCGCGATAAAGCGCGTGTTCCTCAAGGATTCGGTTAATAACGTACTCGGCGAGATCGATAACATCCGGGCGAGAAACCGCCTCCATGTTCGGGAAGATATGAGTCGGATAGAGAAAAGGCTTTCTTATTTATGGGCAAACTATCCCGACAATGCTGCGGCTACCGCGACTGAAATCCTTACGACCGCAGCAAAGACAGAAAGGCTCAATATACTCTTCGAGGACACCCGCACGGGGCGGGTCCTCGTCGAAACCGCAAAGACCGCGCGAGAGCCCCGCTTTACCGATACGATGGTACTTGGCCCGTATCGCGCGCGTTTCGGCATAAACGAGGATTGGGTCGACGCCGAGGCGAAAGCCGAGATCGCCGACGTTATCCACGGGCAAAAATTCCAGAACGGCGCATATATCTGGGTCAACGAGATTCATGACTGGAAGGGCGGCGACAACTACGCCATACGCCGAATACACCCGAACCTCCGGGATACCGAGGGAAACTATCTTTCGACGAACGCCAAAGACATCAAGGGAAACAGCCCCTATCTCGAGGAACTTGAGGGCGTGCGCGACCATGGCGAAATATATTTCAGGTACTTTTTCAAAAAACTCAATTCCGAGGAAGTTGCCGAAAAGCTGACGTACTCCACGCTCTATGCGGACTTCAACTGGATCGTCGCGATGGGAATCTATCTCGAGGATATTCAGACGTATATCGATGCCGCGCGTAAAAACACCGCGAGGCTCACGATCCGCGTTTTGGTCGTTGCGGCGATTTCCATAACCGCCCTTTTCATCGCGGCATTCATAATCCTTTCGCGCATGGAGTCCTGGTTTATCCGGAAAGCAAGCCAAAAAATCAGGATCGAGTCAAACACCGACCCCCTGACCGGCGCATTGAACCGCCGAATCGGTACCGCGTTTCTCGATGAAGCGTTCAGCCACTTCAAGCGTGGAAGCGAATCGGTAATGCTGTTTTCGTTTGATCTCGACGACTTCAAGAAGGTCAACGATACCTGGGGGCACGATGCCGGCGACATAGTCCTCAAGGCGGTCGTCAGCGAGATCAAGAAACATATGCGCCTTACCGATTTTCTCTTCCGTTGGGGCGGTGAGGAATTCCTTCTTGTGTACTCAGACATAGCGAGAGATGCCATCGAGACGCTCGCGCAGAAACTCAATCATGAAATAGCGTCACTCCCGATCGTCATCGGAAAGCCGGGCAACGAAAATGCAGAGAGGATATTGCGCATAACCATATCCATCGGGATAAGCCGGTTTCTCCCCACCGACTCAACGCCTGAGGAAGCACTCAAGCGCGCGGACGAGGCCCTCTATGCCGCGAAGGCCGCAGGAAAGAATTGCGCGAGAATCGTGTAGCGACGCTCATGGTTGAAGACAGCCTTTCAGTATCCGTCCGCATCTTCCTCTATGATCGCGAACCATCCGGTTTTATAGGTCTCGAATCCCCGCGACGCGGCAAAGCCCGCGATAAAACGGTTTCCATTTTGGGAATCAGGGAGTATCACCCCGAGAGGCTGTGAACGCACGGAGAGCATCTCCGGTTCGGGAACGGCTTTCCGGCTATCGCAGGCAGACGCGATGATCGTGCCATCGGGATACGCGAGCAACGCGCGCACCGGGCGTTCCGTCTCCGGGGAGAGCATGCCCTCAGCCCTCTCAACGACGACACTCCCGAGCCCTTCCCAATTGAAGATCACGCCGAGCACACCGACGAGCCGTCCCGACGCGTCTCCGTTTTCGCGAACGCCGCATGAATAAACGAGGACAGTACGGTTTTTCACGAGAGGGCTTGCGTGAACGCCCTCGAACCCGTACTCGTTTCCACTCGCGGTTCGGATCGCTTCGTTAAACCAGCCACAGTTCGCGACCGACCGCCCGACGCTGGGAAAGATCCCGGGCCGACCGTTCGCGATGACGCGGCCCGCAAGGTCGCACACGACGATATCGAGATAGACAGTATAGGAGTCGAGAATGACACCGAGGCGTTCGCAGCATTTCATCGCGTCCTCGGCGGCGCCGGTTTCAAGCGCCCGAGAGACTGCCGCCTCGGTAGCCCACCACCGGACGTCGCAGGATCGCTCGTAGAGGTTTCGGTCCACTATGTCGATCATGTTCTCGGCGACCTGCGACAGCCTTGAGGCGCGAACCTTTGTCGCGAGATGCCGGTTGATATCCCGCAACTCGGTCACGGTCGACTCGACGTTTTTCTGAAGCGCCTCGGTGATTCGCTGCGTTCGGCCAACCATGGCGCGGACGAAATCCGCTACCACGGCGAAAGCCTTACCGCTCGAGCCTGCCTTCGCGGCGAGAATCTTCGCGTTTATCGACAGCACGTGGATGTCGTCGTTAACCGCCTGTATGTCGCCAATCGACTCGCGGAGCCTGACGGCGATATCGCTCGCAAGCTGGGAAATCCTGCCCTGGGTTACCTCGTTGTTTTCAAGATTCATACACGTTACCTGCCCACGATCTGCGTAAAGAATGCGAAAAAAAAAAGCAAAGACGCCTGAAGTTCAATGAACCTCAGGCGTCTTTGCCTTGTCTATGGCACGATACCATTGCGGATAAAAACAATCAAGCGAACTTTCGTTATGAATGAATGCACGCGCGCATTTACATTTTTTAATGAACGGTATAGTATTCACGTCTTCATGAAACACCGCACTTCTTTTTTTCAAACGCAAAGTAAAATTATTCCCGGCGTTGCGCTATCGCTCGGCGTCGCCGTTCCCGCATGGCTCATGGGAAAGCATATCCCGATCGTCGGTGGCGCGGTTTTCGCGATTGTCCTCGGCCTGATCGTCGGGTCTTTTTTTAGACCAGAACGCTGCATAACCGGAATCAAGTTTACCGGGAAGAAAATCCTGCAGTACTCGATCATCCTGCTCGGTTTCGAAATGCAGATTCGCAAGGTACTCGAGGTCGGAAGCCAATCTCTTTTCGTCATGCTGTTTACCGTATCGGCTGCCTTTATAACCGCCTGGATCATGTACCGCGTACTGCGCGTCAAGGGAAAGCAGGCTGTCCTTATCGGGGTTGGAACCTGCATCTGCGGCGGTTCCGCCATTGCGGCGACGGCTCCCGTCATCGACGCGGGCGACGAAGATATCGCGCAGTCCATATCGACCATCTTTCTCTTTAATATCATCGCTGTGTTCGTCTTCCCTGCGACCGGAAGGCTTCTCGGCCTGAGCGACGAGGGCTTTGGCTTATGGGCGGGAACTGCGGTCAACGACACCTCGTCGGTAGTGGCAACAGCAGCCGCATGGAGCGAGGTCGCGGAAAACAATACCGCCCTCTCGCTCGCGACGATCGTCAAGCTGACCCGCACGCTACTCATCATCCCGATCACGGTCGCGTTAGCCATCTATACCGCTCGCCGGGGGAACGCGAGTACCGGAAGATTTAGCATTGTAAAGATATTCCCGTGGTTTGTTCTCTATTTCGTATTGGCCGCGCTGATCAACTCGTTCGTCGCCCTTCCGCCAGAACTTCCGCATTTCCTTTCGCAATGCGGAAAGTTCATGATCGTCATGGCGATGGCCGCAATCGGGTTGTCGACAAACCTCAAGAACCTGATTGCGGGCGGCCGTCGCCCGATTATCCTTGGCCTTGTCTGCTGGTCGGCCGTCGCCACAGTTTCCCTTGCCGTGCAATATTTATCAGGAACGCTGTAGCATTCAGTTGCCTGACCATTGACATCGATCGCTCATAGCCATATTGTGGACATATGTTCAATTCGCCGAGATATCATTTCAGCGGCACAAAACCGCTACACAGTATCCCATTGAGCAAAAGCTGCGGTTCGGTACCCGCAGCCCGGGACTGAGGCTCGCCGCATGTCGCGTCCTGTATGCGAGCGCCGCCTGTGCGCGGTAATCGAAGCCCGCTTGATGAAACCCTCAGGCATTCCTTCCCGAGACCTCGAGGAGGTGCTTCTCGGCTTTGACGAGGCGGAAGCGCTCCGCCTCGCGGATATCGAAGGCCTCTATCAGGAGGCTGCCGCGCGCCGCATGGGCGTATCCCGTCCGACGTTCAGCAGAATCGTCGAATCGGCGCGCCGAAAGACCGCCGACGCCCTATTAAACGGTAAAGCCCTCCGCATCGAAGGCGGAGACATCTCTATAATTCCAAGAGGAGAAACAACCATGAAAATCGCCGCACCATCGCGCAACGGTCAGATCGACGAGCATTTTGGGCATTGCAAGGAATACCTGGTATTCACCGTGAACGGGAAAGAACTGATCCCCGAGGCAACCATTCCCTCACCCGAGGGGTGCGGCTGCAAGTCGGGCGTCGCCGTCGACCTTGCGGCGGCGGGAGTCACGCACATGATAGCCGGCAACATGGGCGCGGGAGCGGTTCGCGTTCTCGGCTCGCACGGAATCACCGTCGTGAGGGGCGCTTCGGGCGACGCGCGAAAGGCCGTGCAGGCCTTTGTCGACGGAAAGCTTTCGGATTCGGGAAGCGGCTGCGCCGGACACGGCGACGACGGACATACCTGTGACCATGCGTAAAGCCTTGCGTCTTTTTTTCATCCTCGCGCTCGCGACGATTCCCGCTCTCCTTTCCGCCCATCCCCACATGTTCCTGACGAGTACGGCGGAGTTCGTGTGGGAGAAGGAGAAACTTTCCGGCTGCTGGATCGAGTGGACCTTCGATCAGTTCTTCAGCGCCGACATCATTCAGGCCTACGACGCCGACGGGAATGGACGGTTCAGCGCGGAGGAAACCAGGCAGGTTTACAACGGCGCCTTCATCAACCTCAAAAACTATTACTACTTCACGTTTATCAGGCAAGGGAAAAACCGGACGAACCCGTCATCTGTCACGAAGTTCTCTGCGGGGATACGGAATCAAAAGATGTGGTACCGTTTTTTCGTTGACCTCTCGAAGTCGGCGCCCGGAGAGCTCTGCTTCGCGGTGTACGACTACACCTTTTTCTGCGATATCCGGTATCCCGACGCGGCGCCCGTCAAGCTGACGTTCGACCCGGCCTTCGTGAAACCGTCGTACCAGATCGTCGAGAACAAGGAATATCCCGTGTACTACAATCCGCTCGGCGCGGCAGACGACAACACCGTCTATTACACATGGAAAAAAGGACTCCAGACATATTATCCGCGGGAAATTAGGATCACGTATGCGAACTAGCCGCGTGCGCATCGCAAAAATAACCGCTTTTCTCGCGACTCTTTTCATCTGCGCCCAAACCCTCGCCGCGAATCCCTTCATGGGAGCGGGGACCGGCGCCGAAGGAAGGCCGAATCCGCAAGCCGCGCCCGTAAGGACGGGACCTGCCGACCTGCACCTCGTGGCGAGGCAAGCGAGTCTCCGCGACGCGCTGGGGAACTACTTCCATTCCTGGAAAGAAAGCGGAAGCCGATCCCTGTTCTGGGGAATACTCGGCGTCTCATTTCTCTACGGCATTCTCCACGCCCTCGGACCCGGTCACCGAAAGACGGTGATCTTCTCGCTCTATCTCGCGCGGCGCGCTCCGTCCTGGGAGCCAGCGATGACGGGAGCCCTCCTCGCGATCCTTCACGCGAGCGCGGCGATCGTCCTGCTCATGGCATTACGGGGTATCTCTGGCGCCATCTCGGGAAGGGCCGACAACGTAACAATTTATATGGAAGGATTCGCGTACGCCCTGCTTATCGCGGTCGCGCTCTATCTTGTCACGCAGGCTATCCGTGATCTCGCTCGCGGCAAAGACCACGCGTCTCGTAGCGCGATGAGCCTCGGGACAATTCTCCTGACCGGCATCTACCCGTGTCCCGGCGCGATACTGATCCTCGTGCTATCGCTCACGCTCAACATTACCGGAATCGGAACGCTCGCCGTATTCGCCATGTCTCTTGGCATGAGCCTGCCGATTATCGTCGCAGGATACCTTGCGTGGTTTGGGCGAACGGGAATCTTTCTCGCGCTGAAGGGAAACGAGTCCCGCCTCGCGCGCGTTTCCGCGCTCATCGAGCTTTTCGGCTACTCGTTCCTGCTTGCCTTCGCGGCGTACATGGCCGCGCCATTCATCGTGAGTCTCGCGAGGATGATTCGAGGCTAAGCGACCTTCAGCCGAGCGCGACGTCGAGAAGCATCATGACCGCAAAACCGATCATGGCTCCGATAGTCGAATAGTCAGAACTGCCGTGCTGCTGCGCTTCCGGGATCAGTTCCTCGACGACGACATAAATCATCGCGCCCGCGGCAAAGGCAAGCGCGTACGGCAGGATCGGTTGAATCGCCACGACGAGCAAGGCGCCCAAAACGCCAGCAATCGGCTCGACGAGCCCGGAAGCCTGTCCGTAGACAAAACTCTTCGTCCGCGACATCCCTTCACGCCTGAGCGGGATCGACACGGCCGCGCCCTCGGGGAAATTCTGCAAGCCGATACCGATGGCAAGCGCGACCGCGGCGCCAAACGTGGAAGGGCTTCCCGCGAGCCCGAGCGCGCCGAACGCGACGCCGACGGCAAGGCCCTCGGGTATATTGTGAAGAGTGATCGCCATCACGAGAAGGACGCTCCGTTGCCAGGACGTCTTGATTCCCTCTGCCTGATTGGTCTCGAGTCCCGCATGAAGGTGCGGAAGCAGGCGATCGACGAGGAACAGGAAAGCCCCACCGCCGATAAACCCGGTAAGGGCCGGGATGACGGGAACGACGCCCATGGCGGAAGCCATCTCGATCGCTGGATTGAGAAGCGACCAGAAGCTCGCCGCGATCATGATCCCGGACGCGAACCCGAGCATGCTATTCAGGATCGTCTGGTTAATCGATTTGAAGAAAAAGACGAGAGCCGAACCCAACGCGGTAACGCCCCAGGTAAACAGCGTCGCGAGAAGAGCAAGATACACCGGGTTCAAACCCATAAGCGAATCGAGCATACTGACCTCCAGAAAACATCGAGCTTTAACGTCTCGTCCGTTTTATTACAGAGTCGCCGCCAGCGACTCGGAGATACTGAAAGCGTGATCGCCGATCTTTTCAATATTTCGCACGACATCGATATAGAGCAGCTCGGCTTTAACGTCGGCCCCTTCTTCAAGTCGTTTGCGTGCGATTTTCTTCAACTCTTTCCGCGATTTATCGATCGCGTCTTCCATACCATGAGCGAGTACGAGATGCTCCGCGGAAAGCGGTTTATTCAGATGGACATGGACAAAACCGGTGAATTCCTCAACGAGTTGAACATACGGCTTTAATCTCTGGATATCGCCGGGATGGAAGGACATCCGCTTATCCACGCTACGTTTAACCAACATCGCGATCGCGTATACGTCATCAGTAATGCTCTCAAGATCGTCGACAATACGGATCATTTGGCGAACGTTATTGACCGCCTTGGGCGAGAGAGGCAACTGGGAGGTCTTCACAAGAAACCGCGAAAGCTCTTCCTGCATTTGATCGGCATATTCCTCCTGCAGCGACAGTCGCCCGCTCATTTCCGAAATGGATTCGAGTTCCGTATCATCAAGCAACCCGGATAGACAGTGGAGCATTTTCTGCGCGACCTCGGACATTGAGAGGATCTCGCGCTCCGCGCGAAACACGTACGATTCGGCATTTTCGCTGATCGCGGCGGTTGGAAAATCAAGCTTGTACACCGCCGGAGGCTCATGTTCACCCGGCCGGATTAACCATTCGACCAAGTGGGCGATTTGCCTCGTAAATGGGAGAAACAAAATCGTGCTGCCGACATTGAACACCGTATGAAGCATCGCAAGGTGCACGGTTATGGAATCGCGGCTTAGCTCACCGGGAACGATCAACTCGATAAGCAAAAGAAACGGCGTAAAACAAAGCATAGCGATAAACGTCCCGGTTACATTGAACAGCACATGAACCGCGGCTGCCCGCCTGGCATTCAGTTTCGTCCCGATAGCCGCGAGAACGGCGTCGATCGTCGTTCCGATATTGCTTCCCAGAACCATCGCCGCGGAAAATTTCCAGGGAAGAAGGCCGTTGTGCGCCATGGTGAGAATAACGGCCGTCGTCGCGCTCGATGAATGAAGGAGCACGGTAACCGCAAGGCCGACCAGAACGCCGACCACAAGCCCAAGAACGCCTTTATCGCCAAAAAACGCGAGGAATGAGAGCTGATCCGCCGAAACGGATGGAATGGCGCCCGCCAGCAGATCAAGGCCGAGAAACAACAGGCCAAAACCCATGATCGCCTCGCCAAGCCCGTCTTGATGCAGCTTTCGGAAAAACGTCATAAAGTAGCCGATCCCGAAAGCGGGAACGGCGAGAACGGCCAGCTTGAACTTGAAACCAACGAGGGACACGATCCATGCGGTAATCGTCGTCCCGATGTTCGCCCCGAAGATTACCCCTATCGATTGCGACAGGGTCAGCAACCCGGCGTTGGCGAAAGACACGGTCATCACCGTCGTTGCGCTCGAAGACTGAACAATGGCGGTAATGCCAAGCCCGGTGAATACGGCCGCAAAGCGGTTCCCCGTCATGAAATTTAGGATTCGATGAAGCCCGTCTCCGGCGCTTTTCTGGATGCCGTCGCTCATCAACTTCATGCCATACAAAAGAAGCCCCAGACTGCCGATTATCTCGAGAATTGCGATTAAAACCACCATAGCATTGATAATAACAGAATATTCAGATCGCTTCAATGTTTCCGCTGGCGCCAAAAACGGCCGAACGCTTACCGAATTTGCCGCATCGTCGAAATCAGCTCTTTCAGGTTAACCGTCGCGAACTTCGTCGCGTAATCGCTTACCGCATACGGAAGGATCAAGTCCTGTTCGTGGATCATCGCCCCGCAGGTATAGACGACGTTCGGCACGTATCCATCACGCTCATCCTCCAACGGGACGATTAACGGTTCGGAAAGCCTGCCGATGACGCGGGAGGGGTCTTCGAGATCCAGCAAAAACGCCCCGATGGAATACTTGCGAATCGCGCCGACACCGTGGCTTATGACAAGCCAACCGTACTCGGTTTCGATTGGCGATCCGCAGGTTCCGATCTTCATGTATTCCCACGGCTCTGCCGGTGTCAGCAAAACTTTGGGATCGTACCAAAAATGAATATTGTCCGAATACATCAAAAAAATATTCTCGTCATCCTGACGGGAAAGCATGGCGTACTTGCCGTCAATTCTGCGGGGAAAAAGGGCCATGCCCTTATTACGAACGGCGGGTCCGTTGAGCGTCGCGAATTTGAAGTCAAGAAAATCCTGAGTCTCAAGCAGCTGCGGCAACGTTATCTTGCCGTCATAGGCGGTATAGGTCGCGTAATACGTTATGGTTCCATCGTCGTCGACGAACCGGACGAAACGCGCGTCCTCGATCCCGTTACTCTGGCTCGGCCCCGACGGGAACAGAATCCGTTGCGACAGACTGCTTTCGCCCGTGAATAATACCTCGTAGTTGGATTCCGCAAGAAGCACGATGGCTTGATACGAACGGTCCGCCTGAATGTCGACCGGGTCGAACTTCCCTCGCTCAATGTCCAGAACATCCTTTAATTCCTCGCTGATGAACACGCCAGGCAGAGAACGCAATACGCCCTGGCTAAAATCATCGTGAATTCCAGCCTCGTGCAGCTTTCGGAGAAACAGGTCTTTCTCATACCCCCGGTTTGGCATTCGCTTTGCCTGGAGCGTAAACGGGACTGATTCGTCCAGATGAACGGAATTCAGCTTATCGAGCATGCCGGTACGAAACGTGATTGAGGAGATATGGCCCTCTCCGGTCGATCGCAGACTCAGAATAAAGCGAATCGAGCCCTCAGGAACGGCGGATTGATCCGGGTGCATTATGATCGACGGATTGAAGAGCGCGGCCGATTCCGGCGAGTACTCCATCAGAAAGTATGATCCGATCAGGGCCTTGCGCTCCGTCGAAAGGTCAAGACCCGTGTTCAAAGTCTCCCGCACTTGCTCGAAGCGGTCGAGAAGGGTCTCCTCGATAGTATCATGCCGCCCGGAGAAGTCCTTCAGGACGCCGTAATACCGCTTGAGAACCTCCTCCTCGCCTATCGACAGGAGGCTATCGACGATCCTTTGCGCGGTCTCGATTCGGGAAGCGTTAAACGGGCGCAAAAGGACGCGCGTCCGATCGGGGGTAATCACGACGGGGCTCCGATTTACTCGCACTGAGCCACTCCTTTTATTCTCCCGCTTCCGCTTGCGCTCAGAACGACCTGCATCTCGGTTAAGGCAAGCAAAAACGCGAGCGTGGATTCGCAGCCTTCGTTCTGGTTGATACGGTCGATGTGCAAACCGTCGTGGCAGCCACCCGTACTTGGGTCGTAGACGGCGACGCCTACGTCATTCCGCCCGAGAAACCAGTCGAAGGCGCGACGAGCCTCATTCAACCAAAAACGGTCATCGGTTATCCCATACGCGGCGATGCACGCGGAAACGGTAGCCTGCGCCTCGATAGGCTGCTGATCAAACTGGGCCCGGATTTCGCCACGCAGGTAAAATCCATTGGTCCCAATCGGCCTGAACAAACCCGATTCCGAAGTCTGCATCGAGATCAGCCACCGAAGCGAAGCAAGGCCCGCGTCCCGTATCCTTTCATTTCGCATCGCATGCCCGCTTCGTATGAGCGCGTGGGAAAGGCGCGCGTTCGCGTAGGTAAGGATATCCTCGAACCACAACCATCCATCTGCCGACGAAGCGTCGAAGAGCCCCATTAGCCGTTCGGACAGGTTTTCGCGAACCTGACTCACGCGGCGATCGCCGTCGAAACACTCCAGATATTCATCGATTCCCAGTAACGCGGTTGCCCATGCGCGAGGTGACGCAAAATCGGTGACGCAGGAGAGGGCTCGCTCAAAAAGGTCCGACGCGAGCATCCGCATTCCTTGCTGCCGGGAATGTCCGATGCAATACCCCAAGGCCCATAGCGCGTGCGAATGCGAGTCTTCCGAACCGATTTCCTCAGTCCAGCTGCGGGTAAAGCCCAAGAAATTCCTGAACCGCCTCGTTTCGCTTTCAAGCGCGAAATTTACGAACGCGAGACATGTCGAGGACAGACTCGCGATCTTCGCGTCTTCATATCCCGACTCCTGCAGCATCAGCGTCAGCAAAAGGGCTCGCGCATTGTCGTCGGTACAGTACCCTTCCTGAAAATTCGGGACGGTAAAGCTCGCGTGCTGGAAAACACCGGTGGAATCGCTTAGCCTGAAAAGATGGTCCAGGCGCAGATCGGGAAGCGAATCGCTCTGCTCGTCAAGCGTCCGGAATGGCGTGGTCTTTCCGCCCAACAGATTATAGTCGACCTCGGCCTGATGGAACGAATCCATGTACATATTGGCGACGTTGCTCCAAATCATGTCCCGTCCCAATTGGTAGGCCTTCTTTCGCATCGCGTGCCGCGAGGGTTCGTTCCCCAATAATTCCTTGACCGCCTCGGCTATTGAGGCGGAATCCCTGAACGGAACCAACTTTCCTTTCCCGTCGGCCAGCAATTCCGCCGCATGCCAGTATGGCGTCGATATCACCGCGTTTCCTGAGCCGAACGCATAGGCGAG
>Ga0209373_10001938_pt1 | contig 22346 bp, 28 predicted proteins | sample Higcelweek5metaG_FD_187173 | JGI IMG/M metagenome (GOLD analysis project Ga0209373, IMG submission 187173) | Freshwater pond sediment microbial communities from the University of Edinburgh, under environmental carbon perturbations - High... | ecosystem: Environmental > Aquatic > Freshwater >... | reverse complement strand
CAAAAAATAAAATTTAAACTTATCAATTCATTAAAAAAAATTGTTCCTTTTACCCAAGATATTTATTACAAAATATTTAAACTTCAAAATTCCGACTATGCCGCTCTCAAAGGCAATCCCATTCTTCAACAAACTTTCAAAAATGTTATTCAACAAGATTTAACCGACGAATTACCAAAAATTAATCTCCCTACTCTTATTATTTGGGGAAAAAACGATATTTCCACCCCTCTTTCTGACGGCATCACTATTCAAAAATTAATCCCCAATTCAATTTTAAAAGTTTTCAATGACACTTCTCATTTTTCTTACCTCGACGACCAACAACAATTTGTTACCGAAATTACTAACTTTATAAAATCATGAAAACCAGAAACTTAATTTATCTTGCTCAACTTGAAGAATACGATGTTTCTCGCATTAAAAAATGGCTTAGGGAAAACCCCAAAAAAACTGTCTCAGAAATTAAACATCATCTCATTTGGACCCCAAAAACCATTTTTATTTTTATCAAAACATCATTTCTCAGTTTGTTTATCGGCAATCAAAAAGCTCTATTTTTAACTCTTAAGTTTTTGACACCATTTGATACATTTATCAAAAATTTAGTTGTCCTTTTAGCCACGGTAAAATTTAAAATTTTTAATCGTAATACCCTAACCATAGGCATTACTGGTTCTTGGGGCAAAACCACTACCAAAGAAGCCATTTATGCCATTCTCAAACAAAAAAAATACGTTTCTTACACTCCATCTAACCACAATACCCTCTTGGCTATTGCCAAACAGGCCTTATTTTTATCACCCAAAACCAAAATTTTTATTGTTGAAATTGGCGCCTACCAAGTCGGTGATATCAAAAAAGTTTGTCAAATTGTTCATCCTCAAATTGGTATTTTAACCGCTCTTGGACCGATGCACTTAGAACGTTTCGGCACCCTAGACAATGTCTTAAAAACCAAAATGGAATTGGCCGAAAGTCTACCCAAAACTGGCACTTTTTTTGCTCCAAAAAATTTATCGTCAAAAGTCCAACAATTTTCTCTTCCCCAAAATGTTCATTATTTCCAAGATTATCAAGAAATTTATTACTCTCTCGGTTTTCAATTTAATCTCCCCAAAACCGAGATTCAAAAAACCCTCAACTCTCTTCCCCCAGTCGAACATCGCCGCCAGATCATTCAAAACGGACCAATTACTGTCATCGACGATGCCTACAATTCCAACCCTGCCGGTTTTAAATTAGCTCTTGATACTTTAAAAAATATCAAATCAGACAGTAAAATTTTAATCACTCCGGGAATGGTCGAAATGGGTCAACTTCAATTTGAAGAAAATCAAAAAGCCGCCACTTATGCCGCCTCCATTTGTGATCACATTATCGTTATCGGCCAAACCAACCAAGAAGCCCTATTAAAAGGGGCCAAATTAGCCAAAACCAAAGTCAAAATTCACCTTGTCCCCGACCTAAAATCAGCCCAAGAACTTCTTCCCTCCATCATGTCCAAAACCTCCGCTATCCTCTACGAAAACGACCTCTCTGATCAATATTTTTAATAAATCACCTAATTTTGAGGGACCACACTCCTTGAAATTGATTAATTTTGAGGAGTGTGGTATATATTATCTATGACAAAAATACCTCGAGTTTATGACAATTTAAGTCATTACTTAAAATCCAATAAGGTCTTGTTAATTTATGGACCTCGTCGAGTAGGTAAAACCACTATATTAAATGACTTTTTAAAAAAAACTAAATTGAAATATCGACTTGATTCTGGGGACAATATAAAAATACAACATATTTTAAGTTCATCAGATTTTGATTTAATTCGTGATTATGTGGCTGATAATCAGTTAATTGCCATTGATGAAGCTCAAAAAATACCCAATATTGGATTAAATCTAAAAATTATTGTTGATCAATTTCCAAAAATTAAGGTCATTGCTACCGGTTCATCATCTTTTGATTTGGCTGGCCAAGTAGGTGAACCATTGACTGGTCGAAAAAATACTTTGACCCTATTCCCTATCTCCCAAATGGAGTATTCAAAGCTTTTAAGTCGGTTTGATTTAAAAAATAAACTTGATGAATGGTTAATTTTTGGTTCTTACCCTGATATTTTAATGACTAACGACAAACATCAAAAAATTGTCCTCTTAACAGAGCTAGTCGAATCATATTTACTAAAAGATATTTTAGCCTTTGATATGGTTAAAAATTCTAAAACAGTCTTTGATCTTCTTAAATTATTAGCCTTTCAAATTGGTCAAGAAGTTTCTTTAACTGAAATAAGTCAAAAATTAGGGATAGATTATAAAACTGTGGCTAGGTATTTAGATTTATTGGAAAAATCATTTATTATTTGTCGCTTAAGCGGTTATAGTCGAAATTTACGTAAAGAGATTACTCAAAAGAGTAAATACTATTTTTGGGACAACGGAATTAGAAATGCTTTAATTTCCAGCTTTAACCCTGTCGACCTGCGTGATGATGTCGGAAAACTTTGGGAAAATTTTTTATTTATTGAAAGGTTAAAGAAAAAGTCTTACAAAAATATTTATGGCAACAATTATTTTTGGCGAACCTGGGAGCAACATGAAATAGATTTAATAGAAGAAAGAGATGGAAAGCTTTTTGGTTTTGAATTTAAATGGGGAAAAATTAAGAGTACTTCAGCTAAAACTTTTCTCGATACCTACAAGGAATCAGAATTTACTATTATAGATAAAAATAATTATTTAGATTTTATTTTATAAAATCTTAATTTTTACTTCCCTTCCCTGCCTTTTTCAACAACCCCGAATCATAAGAAAAATTTATTTTGTTGCGTTTGTGATATCTTTCAAAACCCAATTCAATTAATTTATCCAACATTTTGGCAAAGGGATAACCGCTTTTCTCCCACAAATAAAACGACAAAGAACCAGGTAAAGTATTTATCTCGTTAATATAAACCATTCCTTTTTTAATATTCACCAAAAAGTCAATTCTAGCTAATCCAGAAGCCCCCAAAGCTCTAAAAGCTTTCAAGGCATATAACTGAATCCTCTTTGTCATTTCCTCATTAATTGGCGCTGGTACCAATCTTGACAAATTAGCCATTCCTTTGGTTTTACTACCTCGTAAATATTTATCTTCATAAGACAACAACGTGTTAGCTTTAATTGGTTGTTCACATACTGACACTTCAGCGTCTTCATACCCCATTACCGACACATTTATTTCATCAATATTTTCCAAACATTCTTCAATCAAAACTTTGGTATCAAATTCTTTGGCGATATCAATTGACCACTCCAATTCCTGCTTATTGTGAGCCATATTTATCCCCACACTTGAACCCAAATTAGCTGGTTTAACACACATTGGATAACCGATATTTTTTTCTAGTCTGGCAATAATTTCTTTCTTATTTTCAATATATTCTTTTGATAAAAACCAATCATATTTCACTATTGGCAACTCTTCTTTTTCATACACTGCTTTCTGCAAAACTTTGTCCATTCCTATTGCCGCTGCTGTCACTCCACAACCAGTATAAGGAATATTTGCCATTTCCAATAATCCTTGTATTGTTCCGTCTTCACCATAAGTTCCATGAACTGCCATCAAAACTACGTCAAAATTAATTGGTTTTCTTAAAATTCCTACCGGAATCAATCTTTTATCATTTACTTCACCTGAAAGTTTATATTGTCCCAACCCAATCTTATTTTTCAATTCCAATTTTTTATAGTTTTCAATTTTCGTTAGCGATTTACCGCTCCACCATCTTCCTTGTTTATCAATATAAACCGGAATTATTTCATATTTTTTTTGATCTAAATTAGCCAAAATCTGCATCGCCGTCACCACCGACACCTCATGTTCCACACTTCTACTCCCAAAAACCACTGCCACTTTTGTTTTATTCATAAACCCATTTTATCACTCCCACCTCTAATTCAAAAATCAATTATCGCTCAACACTTTTAAAAAATCTCTCGGATTTTTAATCAAATAATCTGGTTTATTTTTTACCAATAATTTTTCCTCATTAAATCCCCAAGTCACCGCTATTATTTTTATTCCTAATTTTCTACACGCTTCAATATCTCTCACTTCATCCCCCACGTACAAAATATCTTCTTTGTTTAATTTTCGTTTTCTTAAAATACTTTTTATTATTCCTGATTTACCAAACAAACTTCCCTTCCCCACTACATAATCAAAAACTTCAATTTCATTATGTTTCAAAAATTTTCTTATATTTTCTTCTCCATTAGTTGACATTATTCCCAAAACCAAACCTCTTTTTTTTAATTCCAACAAAACATCTTTCATCCCCTCAAAAAGTTTAATTGAAGTCATTTGTTCAGTTATTTGACTCTTCCCCTCATTTATTGCTTTTGATATTTTAAAAATCGAAACTTTAGATTTTTTCAGTAATTCACCAATTCCTTTTTCTCGATATATTTTTATCTCTTCATCTCCAAATTTTTCCCAACCAAATTTTTCCTTATTTTTGGCAAAAGTATTTATAATAAGTTCAAAACTATCCGCAATCGTTCCATCAAAATCAAAAATAATTTCTTTAATCATTTTATACAATCACTCTTCTAACCGAACTATTAACTTTTACCAACAAATCATAAGGGATTGTTTCACATTGTTTTGCCATATTTTTAATCGAATTTTTATCTTTAGAGCTATTACTAATTATTTCGACCTTATCAAATAATTTAGCTTTTGTATTTCCCAAATCAACCATCGCTAAATTCATACAAATTCTGCCTATTATTGGATAAAACTTATTTTTATATTTTATATAACCATTATTACTCAATCTTCTATCTAACCCCTCATTATAACCAACCGGAATAACTCCAATATTGCTATCTTTTTTCGCCTGCCAAGTTCCACCATAACCTACTCTTTCACCTTTTTTAATTCTTCTCAAAGTTGTAAAACAAGATTTAAAACTTAAAACCGGCCTTAATTTTTCAAGTTTTTTAAAATATTTATCTTGTTTTTCTAAAACATTTATTCCATACAAACCAATTCCCAATCGAACTGCATTAATTTTTGGATTTTTTATTTTTCCAACTCCATTTGTTGCTGCCAAATGAGCATATTTTATTTTTAACCCACTTTCTTCAACTATTTTTAAGGCCTCTTCAAATTTCCTTATTTGTTTTTTGTCGTCTACTCCAGCCAAATGCGACATCAATCCCTCTACTTCTAATTTTTTATATTTTCTTAAATCATAAATCATATTTCTTAAATCTTTTATTTCAATTCCCTGTCGGTTCATTCCCGTATTTACTTTAAGATGAATTGTCACTTTATTCCCAGATTCCCCCAAAGCTTTTATCGTTTTCTTGTCTTGAACCATGATTGCCAAATTTTTCCATTTAATATTTTCAAAATTTTCTGGTCTCATTGCACCAATCATTAAAACTGATCTCTTGCTTACTTTTCTAATTTCTAAAACTTCCTGATATCCATCGACTACCAAATACTCAAATTTTCTTTTCTCTAATATTTCTGCGACTTGTTTAATTCCATGACCATAAGCATTTGATTTCAACACCGGCCAAATTTCTACCCCAGTTTCTGTTTTAAAAAAATCAAAATTAAACAATAATCTCTCTCGATATAATTCAATCCTATTCAGTGAAATGTATTTTTTACTGAAACCAGATAAAAAACTCATATTTTACCCTTTAAATTCTTTCTCTTTTTTCATTTCCCTTTCAATCAAATTTCTCAAAAATACTGATTTTGGAATCATTCTTTTTTGCCCCACCCAATCTAAATAAGTCAAAATTTTTGGTGATACAAAAAAATTAAATCTCATATCAATTAACCCCTTAGCTTCTTTAATCGATTCCCAAATTACTTTTTCTACATTAGTTGTCGTATATTTCACCAAAATTAATTTTGGATCATTTATTCCAGCAATAAACACTGGCTCCATATCTTCTTCTTTATACAACGCCACCACTGGTTTATTAATTTCCAAAGCTTTACTCAACAAATACCCCATTGACATACTGTGTCCCGAAATTTCCATCACCACAATATCAGCTTTATTAATACACTTCAAAGACTCATTATAATTTTCCCTTTTAGTTTGCTCATTACCTTTTCTTAAATCATTTACTCCACTTTTTACCCATTTCCACACCTTATCACTTACCATTTTATGTTCTGCCGCAATTGTTTTATACATCTGCGCATAAACATCCTTATTTTTATCCACCAACCTTGACGATGCTATAAAATATACCTGCATAGTGTATTGTACTATATTTTTATCCGAAACCCTACATTCCAAACTTCTCTCTAAAAAACTCCGCATCCATTTTTATCACCTCATCCCACGATTGTTTTAAATTATGATCATTGTCTTGTCGAACATCCAACCTCACTTCTTTACCCAGTTTTTTTAATCTGCTTTGTAAATCTTGTTGCCATTTTACTTTACACCAGACATCTGCTGTCCCTTGATGAATCTGTATTGGAGCATTAATCCAGTCATAAAAATTATCAATTGAATAAAGTTTAGATGTATATTCTTTTTCAAAATCAGCAATTTTTTGTTTTACAATTTTTCCATTTTCACTGTCGTCCATCGTCTCTAAAACACTTTGTGGAAACGGATTAGTCATTGGCGCCCACAACACTGTTGGATAATTTTGTCCCGTAATTTCCAGTACCGATATTGAAATTTGTCCTCCGTTACTATGTGACCAAATCCCAATTTTGCTACTATCCACATAATCTAAGGCTTTCACCGATTCAATCAACTCCAACACCCCCACTGGTTTTTCAAACCTCGCTTCCAAAATATCTTTTGATTCCCCAGTCGACATTCCGTACCCCAAAAAATCCAAACTAATAGTTACAAACCCATTTCTAGCCAATTCATCTGCCGCCTTCCACGATCCCGACCCAACAAAATATCCCGCACTTTCGGCATAACCTCGAATCATAATAATAATTGGCATTTTATTACTCATTGGTGTCATCGGAACATTCATCATTCCACTTATCGTTTTCCCATTACTAGTAAAAGTAATTTCATAACTTTTAAAGTTATCTTCTTTTATAATCCCTTCTTTTTTATAAGCCTTCAACACATTTTTTCTGGCCTCTTCCAACACCGTACTTTCCCCCACAATTTTAATTTTCGAAGCTTTATTTTCTCGCTTTCTTAAATTTTCAAAATTATATTGCGCCAAATAACCCACATTCTTTTGTTTAACTGTTTTAGTAATCAATCCACTACCCTTTGGCGATAACCAATTATTATTTTTATTCAAAACTCTTTCCACCCCAAATCCCACCCCTAAAAATAAAATAAACATTCCAATTATTTTTAAAAACCTTCTCACTCTTTATTTATACCAAAATTTTATTTAGACATTAGATATTAGAAATTAGAAATTTATTTTTTGTCCTATAATTCTTGACAATTTCCACTATTAGAACTACACTTACCGCAATTATTTAAATTAAAAAACAAACTATTTTAATATAAAAATATTATTCGCAGTTTTAATTTTTTATTTAAAAAATTTTAGTGTTGCTTTATAACAACACTTCGCACCTTAAAGGTTTATCTATGTAATGATTTTTATTGGAACTATTTGGCCAAGGCCAATAGTAAATAAGAAAGGTGGAGATTGTTTTGACAGAACTCATCAAATCCAACAAACCTACGTCCAACAGCCAGCGGAGAAACAACAAACCCAAGACCAATAAGGTCAAAGGATGTCGTCCGGCAGTAATTTCCAAAATTGGGCGAAGGTAAAAAGGAGAATATTATGAACAATCATTACCAAGTTTTTCTAGTACTAGACCAACTCAATAATCTTGTGACGTTCACAAATATCAACCAAGCAACCATTGTTCCAGTAAAAAAGGATGACAAAACAACCAATGCCGTGAAAGTTGACGACGAATACTGCGAAGAATTCGTCGAAGCTATCCATGCCAAAGGCTGGACTCACCGAATCGTACCTCCCATAAAATAAACCTTTCGCATATTGGATGCTGCTACCCCCACCCCCCGTCCGCAGCAGCATCCAATATTCCCCTTTTTTAATTTTAGACATTAGAAATTAGACCTTAGACATTTTATTTATTCCCTGCTATAATTCCCTATCTAACCGAAGACAGTAGGTCGAAGATTCTGAGTTTATCGAAGAACTTCATAATTCCCACCGAGGTCAAAACAATTTATTTTGTCTTGATTAACCCTCGCTTCTTCGGCGAGGCTTTTTTTGTTTTACTAAAAACTAAAAGGCTAATTACTAATTAACTATTGAATGCCAAATCAAGCTAAAATCGATCAAGTCGCTGATATCACCAGTAAACTTGAAAGTGCTAAATCTTGTGCTTTGATTCAGTATCAGGGTCTCAACGCTGCTGACGTTTCCGCTCTTCGCGATAACGTTCGTACTGCTGGCGGTAAAATTGAAGTTGTCAAAAACAGCCTTATTGCTCGTGCTTTTGCCAACATCGGTATTACTCTCCCTGAAACTTTGACTGGCCCAACCGCCATCACCTTCTGTAACGAAGATGAAGTCAACCCTTTAAAAGAGGTTGAAAAAGTCAACAAAGATCATGATTTCATCACCTTCAAATATGGTATCTACGACAAAAAACTTCTCGGATTTGATGAATTAAAACAGTTCATCTCTCTTCCATCCAAATCAGCCCTTATGGCTCAACTTTTAGGTGGATTAGTCAATCCTTTGCAACGCTTAGCTTACAGCATGCGTTACAATCAAACTCAATTAGCTTTAGCTCTTAAAGCTGTTGCTGAAAAACAAGAGCAAAACTAAATTATCAATTTACAATTTTCAAATACCAATCAATTTGTTAATGTTTTAATTTAAAAATTAAATAATTAATTCATTCATTGAAATTTGGATTTTGAAAATTCGAAAATTAAAATTATTAATTATAAAAAAAATAATATGGAACTCTCTGCAAAATTGCAAAAAATATTAGATTCTATCGCTGAACTTTCAGTTTTAGAATTGTCTGAACTCGTTAAAGGTATCGAAGAAAAATTCGATGTCAAAGCTGTCGCTGCTGCCGCTGCTCCTGCTGCAGGCGCTGCCGCCGCTGCCGCTGCTCCAGTCGAAGAGAAAAGTGAATTTGATGTCATCATCACTTCTGGTGGTGCCAACAAAATCGCTGTTATCAAAGTCGTCCGTGAATTCAAACCAGAATTAGGTTTGAAAGAAGCTAAAGACATGGTCGATGCTGCTCCAGCTAATTTAGGTACTATGAAAAAAGAAGCTGCTAATGATGCTAAAGCAAAATTAGAAGCCGCCGGCGCTCAAGTTGAGTTGAAATAATATTTAATTCTTACTTAAACTTTAAACCCCTCCTTTCGGAGGGGTTTTTGGTTAATCAAAATTGATTTATTCTTTGTCTACGTTCGCTAACAATCCAGGAGCGCCTTGCCTCACCCAAATTGTTGTATTTTTATTTCTATCTGAAGTCACACCAGAATTCAAACAATTCTCAATTCGATGCATAATATAATCCATATCATCATTAGAAAAGTTATTTTCTTCTCCAACATCGCAAAAATCAACTTCTACCCCAACTTCCGTCTCAGCTTCTAATGGAAACTGTACCTCTACCCCCCATTACCTTCAAAAAGTTCTAAAATATTTTTAATCATTTCTCTATTATTTTTAAGATCCGATCTTAAACTAGCTAAAACTGCTGGACTAAAAACCATTCTTATTGCAATATCTCCTTTCACTTCTATCCCATTTTTAAATCTTTCTGGAACAACTAATTCTATCTTTCTATTATCTACAGGCCTAATCATAAAAGCCGCATCTTTCCATCCATCTAAAATCACTCTTTTAACTCCAAATTGTCCTACTTCATCAAAAATCTGTTTACAAGTCCCTTCTAGTTGTTCAGTTGTTGGCATAAATTCTGTACCTAGACCATATTGGTCAGTCCCAATACCAAAAGAAACCTGTAGTTCTGGATTAGTCAAAGAATCAACTGATTTAATTCTAAACTCTCGATCCTCCGGATCTGGTATTTCTAAACCGTTTAATGTAGCCTTCAAAGCCATATCACAAACATCTTTTCCATTTTCCATCTGATAATTGTTTGGTAATCTTAATTCACAAATCGGCATAATTTATTTTTTTAAAGTAGACTCAAAATCTACTTTTGGGAAAATCGAATTTTCCCACAAATTTATAAATAATTGTTTTTGATTTTTGGCAAAATTCTTATTCTTTATAACTAACAATTTTATCTTTGGCTCTGTATTATAAATCGCCACTACATCATCAAAAATTAAAATTTCATCTTTAATTTCAAAAATATTCTTCGGAACATAACGAAAATCCATTAATTTATTAAAAAAATCATCATTTTTAGTAAATTTTGGCACTACTGGATTATTAGTTATTTGTTTAACTTTAATTTTATTTTTTAAAAACTCTTCTCTTAAAATTTCTGCTTTTTTGAATCCAATAATATCCGACAAATTACTGATCTCATAAATATAAATTTGTTTTTCTTTAGATTTGGCCGACAACAAAGAAATTTCATAAAGATCATTTATTGTCGCTTTTTCCAATCTTATTTTTTTCACAAGCGCAGTATATCTAAACTTTGTGTTAAAATATACTTGATGTCCGAACAAACAGACAACTTAAACTTTCTTTTAAAACCATTTGGTTTAACCACTGAAGAATCAACTATTTACCTTAATTTACTTGAAAGTGGTACTTCATCTGCTCTAAAAATTAGTCGTCAAATCAACATGGCTCGTACAAAAGTGTATCGTATTTTGGACAAACTCATCGAAAAACAACTCGTTGTTCAAGAATATAATCAAAATGGTTTTAAGTTCAAAGCCAACCATCCCTCAAAGCTCAAACAACTAATTACCCAAAAAGAAATTGAAATTTCTGCCTTAAAAGATTCTCTCCCCCAAACTATCGATTTTCTTGAAAAACATATAAATCTTAATCATCCTCAATCGCAAATCCTTTATTATCAAGGAATAGATGGTCTTTCTCAAGTCAACTGGAATTTATTAAACGCCAAAAAAGAATTTTTAAGTTATGAAGTTGATACTGCCGATGCCTATCTCCCTCATCACGAAGCCGAAAAACTTCGCCAAGCTTTAATTGACAAAAATATCACCTCAAGATCTTTAATGAATAAAAAAAGTCTTCAACCATTTTCTCAAGTCAAAAACCGAGAGTTGTTTCAACAAATCCGTTTTATTTCACCACAAATTCTAACCATAAAATCAGATATTTTTATTTACAATGACATTTTCACTATCTGCCATTATCTTGATAATAAGGATGTCTTTTGTCTAGAAATCAAAAATCAATTTTTAGTTGACATGCAAAAACAAATTTTCGAAAATCTTTGGCAACAAGCCAAATCCATTTAAACCAATTTACAAAGATTTTTTAAAATAATTTTTTGGGTTATCTTTAATGTATTGTTTGTACCCAAGATATTCCCTTTCGTTTCTAATAATTCTTTCAAAATAATTTCGTTGCCATAATCGTTTGATAAATCTCGGCCAATTATTTTGTTTAACATTTTTTATATATTCATTGGTTGTCAATGATTTTAATTCACCAATAACCGTTCCCAATGTTTTATCCATAATTTCATCCGTAGGGGCGACTCTTGTGGTCGCCCTTGTATTTGTATTTATGCCCGCCCCTGTATTATTATTAATATTCACATCCGTTTCCATATTACCGTTCAGGGCAGGCACAAGACCTGCCCCTACATCATTATTAAATTGATTTTTAATCACAATTATCATATGAATATGATCCGGCATAACAATCAATTCATCCAATTCAATCAATTTATTTTTAATAAAATATTCGACAACAATTTTCTCAATCATCGTTCCAACATCATTCAAAATCATTTCATTTTCCATCAGGGTGGGCACAAGACCCACCCCTACATTATTATTCTTTATTTGATCAATTTTTCCAAAAATATTTTTTCGATCTTGACAACAAATGGTCACAAAATAATATCCATGTTTTGCATAATCAAACCCATTTAACCGAATCGATTTCCTGTGATATTTCACCCATTAATATTACCAAAACAAAAACGTCCTTTGATAATTTACAACAATTCTTCCTTTCCCTCTTCCTTCAATTTATCCACCACTTGCCCCACTTTTCCAGTTAAATCTTTCCGAGTAATGAGTAAGCCATCGTTGGTTTCTACTACTACTAAATTTTCTACTCCTATCAAAGCCACATATTTTTTATCTTTTCGATAAACAAAATTTCCTTGACCATCTACTTCAAAAATATTTGTATTATCATACATATTTTTTTCTTTCATATAGTTAGCCACCGATTCCCAAGTTCCAAAATCTACCCAATTAAAGGGTAGTTCCACTACCAAAGCTTCATTATTTTTATAAACAATTTTGGTCACTTCTTCAATTGCTCCCTTTGGCATGGCCGCATAATTCTCTGTTACATCACCATTTTGAGAAATATTTACCAATGGTTGATACCACTCTGGTTTATATTTCTGATACATTTCCAACAATTTATTCGGCGTCATAGTAGTGTGATTAGCATGAAGCAACAACTTATCTGTTCCCAAATATTGATTAATTTTTTCTTCTTCAGTTCGATCAATATAATCCGCCACTTCATAAATTTTGACCCCATTTTCTTCTGAAACCAAATTTCCTTTGACCAAATAATCGACTCCTGCCACCACCATGTTTGGTACAAAACCACCCGTCAAATATTTTCCAGTTTCACCTGCCAACTTACCCGCTTCATCAATCATCTGTAAAAATTTTTCATCTGGTTCTCGCAATACATCTGCCTGAACCAAAATAAATGGCTCGTCACCAAACCCTCTTTTAATTAACTGTGCTGCCGCAAATCCAGTTGCCGGCCCTTGATTTCTCATTTCTGGTTCAATAAAAATATTTTCCTCTGGAATTTCTGGTTTTAAATTTTTCGCAATCTTAGATTGAATTTCATTGGTTTGTAAAAATATTTCCTCCGGTCCAAACTTTTTTCTTAAAGCTTCGTAGTTCAATTCGAACAAAGATTTACCCCCAATCAATGGCAAAAAATGTTTTGGCATTGAGCTTCGACTCATCGGCCACATCTTTGAACCAATCCCACCACAAATTATTACTGCTTTCATATTAATAAAATATTTTTATTCAATTTCTAACTTTTTAATTTAAAAATTTAGATTTGATTAAAAATTAAAAATTTCAAATTAAAAATTAACCTGCTTTATTATATCTCACCAGCCATAAATTTCTTAATATTCTCCACTGTCGTCTCTACAATCCTCTCAATTGCTTCTTTGGTATTAAAAGCATTGTGTGGTGTAAACACCACATCATCTCTATCTCGTAACATATGAAAACTCAACAAATTTTGTAAATTATCCTTAGTAATCTTATTGCTTGTTATTACACTCATACTATCTGCTAACATTTCTTCCTCAACCACATCCAATCCCACTCCTGCCAAAATTTTATTATTTAATGCCCACACAATTGCTTCAGTTTCCACCACTGCTCCTCGAGCCGTATTAATAAGATAGCTTCCCGGTTTCATTAATTTAATATTCTGTTTATTTATCATATGAGTTGTCCCCGGCAAAGCTGGCACATGTAAAGTCACAAAATCCGAATTCTTCAAACAAGTTTCTAAATCGACATATTTAAATCCCGACTTTTTTTCTAAATCAGGATTCTTATAATCATCCACTCCTAAAACCTTCATTCCAAAGCCTCTGGCAATCTTAATCACATTTTGCCCTATCTTTCCACAACCAATCACACCTAAAGTTTTCCCCACTAAATCTACTCCCGTCAACCCCTCCGGATTAAACTCCCCATCCTCTACTGATTGATGAGCTACCACCACTTTTCTAGTAATTGCCAACAATAAAGCAAAAGCATATTCTGCTACAGTGTTCGATCCATATACCGGTACATTAGCCACTACAATATTATTTTTTTTACACCAATCACAATTAATATGATCAGTCCCTGTTGAACGAGTCGCCACCATTTTTAAATTAGGCAATTTATTTAAAGTTTTTTCATCAAATCTAGAATAAATAAACGGTGAAATAATATCGTACTTAGCCGCCAATTCTAAATTATCTTGCACTTCCTCTTTAAAAATTCCCACTCCAAAAGTATCTAATTTACTTATCTCTCTTTCGATTATTTCTTTTTCCCAACTTTTAACTCCAAAAAATGCAATTTTATAATCTTTATTTTTAATATCCATGTTTCCATTATGCCATAAAAATTATTACTTAACCAAGTCAAAAATTTCCTTTTGCAAATCAGTACCGCCAAATCTTTAAAATGTCATTTTTTCATTATTGACACACTAATATCCAATGTGATTAACTGAATACAGTTAAACATTATTTTGATACAAGAGGAGCCACCAAATGGATATTCAAACTGAATCACAAGACAACCTTGTGAAACAACAATCCACCCCAAAGAAAATCAATGGAGTCTCTATTGATAATCTTCCTGATCTTTTGACTGTCGCCGAAGTCGCCGATCTTCTTCGTGTCAGCAAACTTACCATAAAACGCTGGGGTAAACGAGGCAAACTCCCCGCTATCCGCATCAACGCTCGTGGTGATCGCCGCTACCGCAAAGAAGCCGTTCTCTGGCTATTAGGCATCCAAGCCGAATAAAAAATAAATATTCCGTAGCCTTAGCGAAGGATACCTGCCCAATTTATTATTCACAGTCATCACTCGTTTCAGTTTCAACACACTTACCAACAACCAATCCACGAACCCTCTCAAACGGCTCATCTCCCGAATCTAATCTTTCACTCAACGAAACATTTTGACGCAATGATACGTCCGACAAATCAAAATCATTTCCAAATTGACCCATTAATACAGGAGGCATCTCTTGTTTATTCATAAGCCCGACTATTATAACGTAACTCTTCCTTTCGGTGTTCTTTTGATTAATCCTTTCTTCATTAAAAACGGTTCATAAACTTCGGTGATCGTTCCCACGTCTTCAGAAAGACTGGCCGCAATATTCTCCACCCCCACCGGCCCTCCACCATATTGATTTTTGACCACATCTAAATACCTCCTATCTGCATCAGACAATCCCAAATTGTCTACTCCCAACATTTTTAACGCATCATTTACTTCTTTCAAAGTTATCAATCCATCATTTTTTACTTCGGCATAATCTCGTACTCGTCGCAATAATCGATTGGCAATACGTGGTGTCCCTCGTGATCGTTTCGAAATTGATTCAGCCGCCTCTGGCTCAATTTTCACTTTCAAAACTTCGCCTGTTCTTTCAATGATTTCTTTTAAGTCGTTATCTTCATAAAAATCTAATTGTTGCACATAACCAAATCTATCTCTCATTGGACCAGAAATTAAACCAATTCTCGTGGTCGCCCCTACTAAAGTAAATTTTTGTAAATTAAGTCTCACCGTTTTTGCCGACGGCCCTTTACCCAACACAATATCCAAAGCAAAATCTTCCATCGCCGAATACAGCATTTCTTCCACTAATTTATTCAATCGATGAATTTCATCAATAAACAAAAAATCACCTTTCTTTAAACCCGTCAAAATTGACGCCAAATCCCCTGCCCGAGTCAATGCCGGACCAGAGGTCATCTTGATATTAGAATTCATCTCTCGCGCCATCAAACAGGCCAAAGTTGTCTTTCCTAACCCTGGAGGACCATAAAATAAAATATGATCCAATGCTTCATTTCGATTTTTAGCTGCATCCAAAAAAATTTGCAATTGCTCTTTTAATTTTTCTTGTCCAATAAATTCATTTAACTTTTGCGGCCTCAATTTTTTCTCAACAATCTTTTCCTCCACCTCCGCCTTTGGATTCAGTGTCTTGTCTTCTTCCTGTTTTATTTTGTCTTCTTTTTTCATTGTTTTTCTGAAAAGCTGATAATCTGACAGGCTGACTAGCTAATATTAGCCAGGCACCAACTTAATTTATCTTCTGTAGTTTCTAACTCTTTAGGTAATTTGCCTGTTACTTTCTCAATTTCTTTTCTATCAAATCCAAGCTGTTTTAAGCTCAACACCAAATCACTTTCATCTTCTTTTTCATTACCTTGAGTCAAGTCCAACTCTCCCAATCCTCCAATTTTCGATTTCAAATCAATAATAATTCGTTGAGCCGTCTTCTTACCTATTCCCTTAATCTTTTCAAAAAATCCCACATCAGCCTCTCCAATTGCTTTAATAATTGCCAAACTTTCTGTCTCGCCTAAAATTCCTGCTGCCGTTTTTGGCCCAACTCCCGACACTGAAATTAACATTTTAAACAAATCCACCTCATCCCAATTTTCAAATCCAAACAAATTAATATCATTTTCCGACACTGCCATATAAGTCGACACCGTCATTTCTTCTCCCACATTATGTTTTTTCAAAAAATTCTTCCCCACCCACAACAAATACCCCACTCCATTTACTTCCAATTCGCAATTATTTCCCCAAATCCGATTTATTTTTCCCTTCAAACTTGAAATCATAATTTCATTTTACACTAAACCAAACAAAACCCAAACATGGTCTAACCCTACCAAATCTATATCAAACACTTATTAGTAAACAAATAAGTCAACCCCACTGCCACGGCATCTGATGCGTGTGACGGCGAAATATTTTCTTCCAAATTTAATAGTCTTCTCACCATCTCTTCCACTTGTTCTTTTTCTGCTCTACCATAACCCACCAAAGCCATCTTCACTTGTAACGGAGTAAACTCCGCCACTTCAATTTTATTTCTTTCGCCACAAATTTTTATCACTCCAATTGCTTCAGCCACTTTCAACGCCGACTTGGCATTTTTAGCAAAAAATAACGATTCAAAAGCCACCGCCTCAACTTTATATTTTTTAATCAACCCCTCCAATTCTTCATAAATCATGTTCAATCTTTTCGCCGAAGTACTGGTAATCTTCGTCCTCAAACACCCACACTCCACCAATTTATATTCACAGTCTTCGCTGACAAGCTGACCAGCTGATGAGCTGACAGGCTCAAGCACCGCCCACCCTGTGTTTGCTAATCCCGGATCAATTCCTAAAATCATAATTCATTCTACTTTAAATCTTTATTTTTTCCTACCTAAAAAATTATAGGATAATAACCCATTTCTCCACTTATCCACATCAACAACCCATATTTTTTTACTATCTCCAAACATTTATTTTATAAGATAAATTTTAGGTTCAAAATGCCTTGTAAAACCCCCACCCCGCCATGGGCGGGGTAAAAAATAAATTCCCCTCCCTCAGGGAGGGGTTAGGGGTGGGTTTATTTTGCTATAATTCCCTTATGGATACTAACCAACTTTATTTCGACCTCAAATCTAATTTTCCCAATTCTGAAATTTATCAAAATCACCCCTTTGCCCCCTACACCACTGTCAAAATTGGCGGTCCTGCTGACATTTTTATTCACACCCATTCTTCCGAAGAATTAAAAAACATTTTATCTTTTTGTAGAGACGCACGATCGCGCGTCTCTACGGATATTCCTATCACTATTTTAGGTAACGGATCTAACACTTTAATTTCAGATTCCGGAATCCGCGGTATCGTCATCAAAAATGATTCTCGAGAAATTGAAATCTTACCCAATAATCAAGTAAAAATTGATTCTGGCACTCAACTAATTTTGGCTATAAAATTTTTAGCCCAACACCAACTTTCAGGCCTAGAAGAATTTGCCTACATTCCCGCCAGTATCGGCGGAGCTATTTATGACAATATTCATGGCTTTGACAAAAACGACTTTAACCAATTTTTAGAATCAATTGAAGTTTTTAACCTAAACACTAACCAACTAATTAGCTACTCCGCTAATCAACTAAAATGGTCCTACGATCATTCCCCATTCGAAACTCAACCTAATTTAACTATTATTTCTGCTGTTTTAAAATTAAAACCGGGTGACACTCAAGAAATCCAAAACAAAGCTGACACTATTTTTAAAGATAAATCTACCAAACAACTCATGAATTCTCTTGGTTGTGTCTTTAAAAATCCATCTCCAGAAATCTGTCAAAAAATCTGGGGTGAACCAAAAGGCACCGGTTGGATTATTGATCACGAATTAAATCTCAAAGGTTATGCCATTGGCGATGCCCAAATCAGTCCTCTTCACGCCAATTTTATTATCAACAATGGTCACGCCACTGCATCTGATTATTTTAAACTAGTCAAATTTATCCAAACCCAAGCCAAAGAAAAACTTAATCTAACTTTAGAACCAGAAATCAAATTTCTAGGAGAATTTTAACCCCTCATCACTTTCCACACAAACTTCGGCAAAACCAATTGTCTTTTCAATCTAGCCGGTTCTTTAATTAAAGAATACAGCCATTCTAAACCCATTTTCCGCACCCATTTAGGCGCCCGTTTAAGATCACCACTATAATAATCGAAACTCCTCCCTACCCCCACCACCAAACCTACATCTAGATTCTTTAAATTTTCATCAATCCAAAATTCTTGTTTTTTCATCCCATACGCCACCAACAAAATATCTGGTTTAAAACTATTAATCTTCTTAATCACTTCACTATTAGCTACTTCCGGCTCTCCCGCACTCCAATCGCATTGTAAATTGGAATTTGAAAATTGAAAATTTCGTGCAGTTTTTTCTGCACGATCACCCCATCCCCCTAATAAAAAAATCTTTTTGTTTTTTTCTTTTGCCATTTTGGCTAACTCCAAAATCAAATCCGCCCCCGACGCCACCTGATTTTTATATTTCCCTCGTAATACTTTCACTCCAACTTTAAAACCAACTGATAATTTTCTTAAAAATTTTACAATCTGATAGGCTGATGAGCTGATAGGCTGATTGGCTAATTCCCTCGCCCACACGAGTCCTATTCCATCCACCACATTTAAATTAGTTTTGGTCAAAATTTGCTTAAAACTCTTATCTTTTTCAGCGGCCATCACAAATTCTGGATTTACTGTCGCCACCCAGTATTTTTTTGTGCCTGAGTCGATTTTTTGGTCTAAAACACTTAGCACTCGACGTCTATCTCCGCTAAAAAGCGGAATATCAAATATTTTCCACATCTTTTGGGATAAACCACTATCATCAGCAAGTCCTTTTCTTTCGTTTTTACCCTCTCTTGGCTGTTTTTTCAACTCACCTTTTTTCATTAATCAATTTTAACATTAAAAAAGATTTAAAATTAAGTCAAAACCTCTTCAAAAACTATCTTATATTAAATATAAATAACTAATATCAACTAACTATATCACTTCTCTTATACCTAATAAAATATAAGCTACTTTCTCCAAAAACATCTTTCCGCCATATTTTATTTTTAGAACAATTTCTTTACTCACAAATATACTGACAACTTAGCCAAAATTATCAAAATTACTTATTTTTCTCACAAAAACAAAAAATCTAAACTATAAGTCTTAATTTATAATTATTAATTATTAATTTTTAATTATTAATTAATTTATATGAGATATAAATTTTCACTGTATCACCTAATTGCTCTCCGATATACTTCCAAATTTTCCAGTGCCATCCCTATTCCCCTAATTACACAAAATTGAGGGTCTAATGCCACATGCGCCGACACTCCGATTTCCCTTGTTACAAAAGTATTAAAATTTTTCAATTGAACTGTTCCCCCACTCAAAACTATCCCTCGATCAACAATATCTGACACCAACTCTGGCGGAGTAATTTCCAAGGTATCTCTAATAATTCTTATAATTAATTCCAACACTGGTTTAATCGCCTCATAGACCATATCGCTATCCACTGTCATATTTTTTGGTAAACCATAAATTGAATCCCGGCCATTAATCTCCAACACTTCTACTTTTTTCGGTTTTATTGCCGACCCCAATTTTGTTTTAATCAACTCCGCCGTTTGTTCTCCAATTATTAAATTAAATTTCTTTTTTAAAAAATCCATAATCACTTCATCTAGTTTATTTCCTCCCAAACGAACACTTTGATGTGTCACCACCCCTCCCAAAGAAATCACCGCCGCCTCTGCCGAACCACCACCAATATCCACAATCATATTTCCAAAAGATTCCGACACCGGAATTTTAGCTCCAATAGCTGCCGCCAAAGGTTTATCAATCAAATAAGCTTTTCGTGCTCCAGCCGATAAAGTTGCATCCAAAACCGCTTTTTGTTCCACTTGAGTTACCCCAGCAGGCACACACACCATTACTTCTGGCCCAATAAACCAATTATTTCCCATCACTTGCTTCATAAAATATCTCAACATTGCCTCAGTTACCTCATAATCAGCAATTACTCCATCCTCCAACGGTCTAATCACTTCTATATATTCAGGTGTTTTGCCCAACATTTTTTTAGCCTCATTCCCCACCGCCAACACTTTTCTGTCTTCCACTCCTACCGCCACAATTGTTGGTTCATCTAAAACTATCCCTTTCCCCACTTCCCACACAATACTGTTGGCCGTCCCAAGATCTATCCCTAACTTCTTTAAAAACTTCATACTCTAATTCTAATCAAAAACCCTCAATTAAGCTATAATATACTCATGACTTCTAACCCTACCCGACATAGTATGATTATTTTCTCCTCTGTCGCTTTTTTTATCCTCCTTTCCACTTATATTATTTCTCTTCTCGCCAGAGGTTATCAATTTTCTATAAAAAATGGTTTCACACTCAGCCCTACCGGAATTATCTCTGCCGTTTCCCGACCAAAAGGAGCCTCTGTTTATATTGATGACAAACTTATTACTGCCACCGACGACACTATTAATCTTTCACCAGGAGAATATAAATTAAAAATAAACAAAGATGGCTTTTTACCTTGGGAGAAAAATATTACTATTAAAAAAGAAACTGTTTATCAAGCCGACATCCAACTTTTTAGTTCTGTCCCCAACCTCAAACCAGTAACTTTAACCGGAGCTATTAATCCCAGTATCAACGCCGACAACTCCAAAATAGTTTATGTGGTAGCTTCAGCCTCAGCCACCAAAGATAATGGCCTTTATCTAATGGAATCATCTGGGCTTCCCATTTCTCTCCTCCGAAGTGATTCTCGTCAACTTTCACCCAATACTACTATTATAAATTGGTCTGAATTTATCTACACTTTTTCCCCAAATTCACGTCAAATTTTAGCTAGCAATCCCAAAACAAAAATTAATTATTTATTATCTTTAGATACCCCCATTTCTTCTCAGAAATTAGCTGACATCACTACTGAACTTAAAGATATTAAAACCGAATGGCAAACTCAAACATCATTAATCATCAACACTAAATTAGAACGGGTTCCCAAAGAAATTCATCAGCTAATTGCTACTGATTCAGCTCAATACATTCAGTTCTCTAGTGACGACAACAAAATTCTTTATCTCGCTCAAAAAGATGCTGAAATTGAACCTAATCTAATTAGCCCACCTCCAGCTCAAAGTACCCAGACACAACAACGACAAGTAAAAACCGGCAACTATTATGTTTACGATATCAAAGATGATACTAATTTCTTAATCGGAACAAAAGATAAAATTAATCAAATTTCGTGGTTAGCTAATTCTAATAATTTAGTTTTTGTTCAAGATCAAAATCTCAAAGTTATCGATTATGATGGCACCAACAAACAAACTATTTTTGCTGAAAATTTTGATTCCAACTGTGTTGCTGTTTGGAACGACGGCAGTAAAATCATCATTCTAACCAAACCATACCCATCAGCACCAAACAACCTCTACGCCATTTCCATAAAATAAATAGTCTTTAGTTCAAGCCGCCAACATCAGGCAAAACTATATCGTTAACTTCTACCACATTACTCTGATTCATATCAGGTTCCTCGTCGGTATCCTCTTCCACAACTTCCTCAGTTTCACCTAAAACTTTAACATCTTGATTGGCGATCTGACCCACAGCTAAAAATCTCAACGGAACCAAAACTCCCATTGCCAACACAAAACACACAATCAAAGTCCTCATATTTCTATCATGATCTGTCATATATATTCAGTATAAAGTTTTTTAAACCACAGTCAATAAATAAACTCTCTTTTCATTCTTTTAAGATATAATAGTGTACCTTCGGGGATTAGCGCAATTGGCTAGCGCGCAGCGTTCGGGACGCTGAGGCTGCTGGTTCGAATCCAGTATCCCCGACAAATAACATCATAGCTAAAAGCTAATTACTAATTAACTACTTAGCTAACTTGTCCTCATAGTTCAATGGATAGAACGGCCGCCTCCTAAGCAGCAAATCCAGGT